>Ga0209007_1000054_pt1 | contig 74524 bp, 64 predicted proteins | sample JacPinW_OM1H0_O2_FD_187961 | JGI IMG/M metagenome (GOLD analysis project Ga0209007, IMG submission 187961) | Forest soil microbial communities from Algoma, Ontario, Canada - Jack Pine, Ontario site 1_JW_OM1H0_O2 (SPAdes) (version 2) | ecosystem: Environmental > Terrestrial > Soil > Boreal... | reverse complement strand
GCCGACCCCGGATAAGCCGACGGTAACGCTCAGCGTCCCCGACCCGAATCACATCAACAGCTTTATGAATTTCCGCGTTGCGGATATTCAAGCGTGCTACGAATTGTGGAAAAGTCGAGGAGCCGAGTTCATCACGGAACCGATTGCCAAGTACGGCGAGATTCGCTGCTACATCCGCGATCCTGACGGCTACATTATCGAGGTTGGACAGAGCACCGACCTTAAGTACGGTTAACGCTTGGCGCGAGTAGGATGCCGACTCCGCGCCTAGTACCCGACCAATACTTTGATATCCCTGGATTCGTTCTTCCAATGGATTCGTCGTCGCGCTTCTGCCAATTCTGGCGCTGACGCAGCGGGGACCCGAGCGGCAATTCCTGCAAGAGCGGATTCGGCAGCTAAAATAAAAACCTCGACGACTTGTCGAATTCAGGTGCGGCCGTTCGACTATATGGTGAAGGCCGGACAACCGGCCCGCCAGAAAGTGTTTCCGGGTGATACGCCAGGCGAAGAATTCGCAAATCGCGTGTCGATTCCCGGCCACCCTGTTCGACGCGTAAGTGGAGCGGCTCCGCGCAACCGGGCACTCGCAACATTTCAGGCCCAGCACGGTCCAAGCTCTTATATAAAAGTAGCGGCCCTGATATGGCGTCCGCTCAACACTCAAGGAGAAAACGATGCGCTTCATGATGATCATGTTTCCGAAAGAATACGAAACCGCAAAGCCCGGCTGGGTGCCCGACTTCAAAAGCATGGAGAAAATGGGCCAGTACAACGAGGAACTAGGGAAAGCCGGCGTGCTGCTCGCGCTCGACGGGCTGACCCCGCCCTCGACGATGAGCGCGCGCGTCACCTTCAAAGGCGGAAAATCGAGAGTTACCGACGGCCCGTTTACCGAAGCGAAGGAAGTGGTCGGCGGCTTCTGGATCATCCAGGTGAAGTCGCGCGAAGAGGCGCTGGAGTGGGCCTCGCGCATCCCCGGACAGGATAACGAAATAGTCGAAGTTCGCCGGTTGTTCGATATGACCGACTTCGATCCCGAGACCCAAAAGGAGATCCAAAGGAAGTTTGGCGACGACGTCGCCGCTGAGATGGGCCAGTAGTAAAAAACTCTCCGCGCTTTGTCGAATTCCGGTCCGGCCGTTCGACTGTGTAATGAAGGCAGGGCAACCGGCCCGCCCGGCGGCCGTTACAGAAAAAGGAGAAATCATGCCGCAGTATTTGGTTGCTATTCACCACCCCGACGGTTACGACGGGTCCCTCGAAGGCGAAGCGATGGAGCGCGATATCGACGTGCTCAATGAACAGATGATAGCTGGCAGTGTCAGGATTTTCGCTGGTGGCCTCTCCGCGGCCAGCAACGCGAAGTCGCTACGGGCACAGCCCAATGGCAAGGTGCTCGTCACCGACGGGCCGTACCTGGAGACCAAGGAGCACATAGGCGGTTTTTGGATACTGGAAGCCGCTAATCTGGACGAGGCACTGGCGTGGGGGCGCAAGGCTGTCGTGGCCTGTCGGGCACCGGTCGAAGTGCGCGAGTTCCTAAGTCATGGCTAGTCGGATAATCGCACACGTGACCGGAACCTTACCGAGCCGGTGTCCGAATTTGGACATTGGCTGCCGAAAACGACCATGCCCTGTGACGCTGCCCGTGGTAAGTGATTCACAGTGTGGTATTTCTATGGCACAAGTGGTGCAGATAAGCTCTGAGGGAGAAGAAACATGTCATTTTTCCGCGATGTAAGAGTTGCGTTTCACTCGCTGATGCGCAGCAAAGGGCTATCAGCCATTGTGATCCTCACCCTTGCGCTCGGGATCGGCGCGAACGCGGCAATTTTCACGCTCGTGCGCGGAGTGCTGCTGAAGCCGCTCGTCAACCGTGACGAGAATCGGCTCATTTATATCCGCCAGAGCGCCCCAACCGGCGGACAGGACAACACCACGTTTTCCGTGCCCGAAATCAAGGACATCGAGGGCAGCGTCCGCTCCCTGAGCGAGTTCGGCGATTTTTCGCAGATGGACTTTACGATGGTCGGACTCGGCGAGCCTCGCGTCGTTCACGGCGGCGTCGTCAGCGGCAACTACTTCGACGTAATGGGTCTGCGTCCTGTTCTCGGCCGTCTGGTCGGACCTGAAGACGCAGGTGCCGACGCCCCGGGCGTCATCGTGCTCACCTATCGTTTCTGGTCCACCGTTTACAAAAAAGACCCCAACGTAATCGGCAAGACCGTCCGGCTCAGCAGCCTTGGCGATCGTTCCGCCACAGTCATCGGCGTCCTTGAACCCTCAGTCCCATATCCCGCCGAGACAGAGATCATCGGCAACCTGGTCATCAGCCCGCATCATCTTTCGGCCACCATGGTCACCGGCCGCATCCATCGCATGACCGAACTTTTCGGTAAACTCGCTCCCGGCGCCACTCTCGATCAGGCGCGCAGCGAGTTGCGCACTGTCTATGCCTCGATGGTGAAAGACCATCCCGATTCATATCCCACTACCGACGGCTACCGCATCGACGCCAAGATGCTTCGCGATGAGATCACTTCCGGTGCGCGCACCGTTCTGCTCGTCCTGCTCGTAGCCTCCGGCCTGGTCTTCATCATCGCGTGCTCCAACGTTGCCAACCTGATTCTCGCGCGGACGGTTCGCCGCGAGGGCGAATTGGCCGTCCGCGCCGCGCTTGGCGCAAACACCTGGACGCTTCGCCGCATGTTGTTAGCCGAAAGCCTTCTGCTTTGCGGAGCGGGCGCAGCAATCGGCGTTTTAATCGCGCAGCCATTGGTCACCATCCTGGCCCGATACGCTTCGCGCTTCTCCGTTCGCGCGCTGGATTTAACGGTTGATTGGAGCATGCTCTGGGTGGGAGTGGCGCTGGCGATAGTCGCGGCGGTGATTTTGGCGTTTGTGCCGCGCCTGCCGTCGCCCAATGCCTCGAATGGCATGAACCTCGCCAGCGGCGGCGTCCGCATCACCAGCAGCACCGGCCGCCGCCAGCGGGCCTTTGCCGTCACGCAAATCGCAGCGTCTTTCGTGCTGCTCGCCGGCGCATGCATGTTGATCACTACGCTGCTCGCGTTGCAAAGGACCCAGAGCGGCATGGATACGCGTCGCGTCCTGGCCATTGATGTTCCGGCGCCGTCCAACGGAAGAACGCCGCAGCAAGTTACCGATTTTTATAGGGAATCGGTGCGTCAAATCGACGCGCTACCCGGCGTCACCGAGACGGCTGTCGGGATGATCGCTCCCTGGCGTGATGCCGGCGGCGGCTTCGGTATAGGTTTACAATTCTCTGGTGATGGTCACGTCCATGGTAAAGACGACCCTCGCGCGCTGTGGCGTACCATCTCTCCCGGCTTTTTCAGCGCGCTGGGCGTGCCCATTATTGCCGGACGCGATTTCAACGCGCTCGATGACCAGGCTCACGAGCCGGTCGTGATCGTCAGCGCGACTCTCGCAAGGCAGATGTTTCCCGGCCAGGATCCGATCAATCGCCACGTCTACTGGACCGATCCGGTGCTCGAGTACGTTTCCGGCACTGCGGAAGAAAAGGCGCGGGTCATTGCCCCGCACCGCATTATCGGTGTCGCCGCTGATATGGACGACGAACATATCGTTCCGGTGCCCACCTCCACCGTTTACGGCTCCTATGCCGACGGCGGAATGTTCGGAGGTCATCTGTTCATTCACACCACCGGAAACCCCTACGCGCTGGTAACGCCGGTTACGAAAATTATCCGGCAGATGGCTGCCGATGAACCCGTGGAGAACGCCGCCACTCTGGAAGATATTCGCGCAAAAGTTCTCGCGCCGGACCGCTTGAACTCGCTGGTCTTTGGCGTGTTCGCCGCGGTCGCGTTGCTGATTGCGGTCGTCGGCGTCGCGGGCGTACTGGCGTTTTCTGTCAGCGCTCGGACACGCGAATTCGGCATCCGCTTGGCGCTTGGGTCACAGCCGGGAAACCTGCTCAGAGGTGTTGTCGCGCAAGGCGCCCTGATGGCTGGCGTTGGTGTTCTGGCGGGCGCGGCATTCGGGTTCGTCGTTGCGCGCGTGGCAGGCAGTTATTTCGGCGACTTAAAAATGCCGGGCGCATTGCCGGTGGTCCTCTCTGCGGCTGTGCTGTTAGGCGCGGCGGTAGTCGCGTCGATGCTGCCGGCGGCACGCGCCGCGCGCGTCGACGTCATGCAAGCGCTTCGGTCGGAATAATTTCCCCGGCGCGCCCAAGCTTCCCGTAAGCCGACGAAATCGTACGGCTCCTTGAGTCACAGGAAACAAAGAGGAATTGATGAAATACATTTGTTTGGGCTATCTCGAGCCCGGCAAGTTCGAAGACATGTCGGAGAGCGAGCGCAACACCGTGCTGGACGAGTGTTTTAGCTACAACGACGAACTGCGCAAGAACGGACATTGGCTCGCTGAGGAACCTCTTCAGCCCGCCAACACGGCGGTGACCGTGTATTGGAAGGACGGAAAGGTTGCCGTGACCGACGGTCCGTACGCGGAAACGAAGGAGCAATTGGGTGGAATTCAGGTGCTTGAAGCGCACGATCTGAATCACGCCATTCAGCTCATTTCCCAATCGCCCGGAGTGAAGTTGAAGTGTGGAACAATCGAGATACGCCCAGCAGCGGATATCAGTGAAATGATGAGGGAGAGCCAGCGGCGACGGCGAAAGGGCGCCTCGCGATGAGGGCGGCCACCAGGGAAAGAATGATCAGGATCATGGGCTCGGTGCTGGTAATCAGTATCGGTTTCCTTGTGCCGAAGGCGGCGGCACAGTCGGATAAATATTCTTATTCAACCTTCTGGCTTTTCGTTCACGCCGCTGCGGACGTCTGCGTCAGAGTATCTATTTTTTCCACTTCACTACTCACTGTCTCGTTCATTCGCTGCGAAGCGAAACCGTTGGGTCCACGCGAGTTGCGCGCTGGGCGGGGATATAGCTGGCCAGTAATGCGACCAAGACGAGCAGAAAGGGAATGGCAACAAAGGTCAAAGGGTCTATTGGGTTCACGCCGAACAAAAGGCCTCGCATCATGCGCGTGAACACGAGACTGCCAAGCAACCCGATGATCACACCGGGAATTGCCAACGCCATCCCTCGACCTATCACCAGACGCAATATGGCGCGCGGTGTAGCTCCCAGTGCCAGCCGAATGCCAATCTCGCGCGTTCCTTGATTGACCACATAGGAGACGACGCCATAGATCCCAATCATAGCGAGCGCAACGGCGAGGCCGGCGAACAAGCTGAGTAGCAACATTGAAAATCTTCGCTTCGCCAGAGACTCCTGGACTCGCTGGTCCATCGTCACCGGGTGGAAAATTGGGAGATCGGGGTCTACGCTCTGAATCTCCTTGCGTGCGGCCGAATACAACGCGGCAGGATCGCCGTCGGTGCGAATGACAACATTCATCGCGCGGGTTACGAACTGTGTCTGGGGATAATAAATGGCAATCCGCGAATCGGAGTCGAGTGTGTATTGTTTAACTCGCCCAACCACGCCTACCACAGTGATCCACGGATCTTTGTCCGTGATGCCGCCGTTGTGCAGCCGCTTTCCGAGCGGACTCTGATTTGGCCATAGTTCCTTGGCCATATATTCGTCGACAATTCCCACCGGAGGACTGGTCTGGGTATCAGACTCATTGAAGAAACGGCCCTCGCGCAGCGGGATTTGCATGGCCTCAAAGTAATGCCCGGTTACGACACGCACGTCCGCGTTGATAAAATTCTCACCTGGCGGTGGAATCCTGCCTTCCACAGTGATTGGCCCCCAGGCGAACATTTGGCTCAATGGCAGCGAAGTGACGGCTCCGACATACGTGACCGCCGGGAAGCGTTCCAGCTGCTCCCGGATTTGTTTGTACGTCGATAATATGAACTGTTCTTCGCGATATTTGTTCCCGTTCATGGTGAGTTCCAGGGTCAACACGTTCTTCGCGTTAAACCCGGGTGAAACGCTTTGCAAATTCGCGAAGCTGCGGATCAGTAAAGCCGCGCCGATTAGAAGCAACGCGGAAAGCGCGAGTTCGGAAACAACCAGAGATTTGCGAAAACTCCTTCCCCTGCCCCACATTGCGCCGGTGTCCGCGGAGGCTCGGCCCCCTTCTTTGAGGGTCGAATGGATGTCGATGAGTGAAATGCGTAAGGACGGGACCAAGCCGAACATAGTCCCGGAAACGAGCGAGATCAACAGAGTGAACAGGAGAACTCTTGCATCGATAGTGATGTAATCGAGACGCGGAATGCTTCCAGGTCCGAGAATCCGAACCCATTTCAGACTGGCAAACGCCAGCAAGATTCCGAGGGCTCCGCCGAATAGAGAGAGCAGCAGACTCTCGGTAATCAGTTGTCGAGCAACGCGCAGACGGCTTGCGCCTATAGCCATGCGAAGCGCAATTTCTTTTTGGCGGCCAAGCGCCCGCGACAACTGAAGATTCGCGACGTTGGCGCAAGCGATTAGGAGAACGAATCCCACGGCGAAAAGCAGCACAAACAATGCGGTGCGGCTGTCACCCACTACTTGTTCAGACAGAGGAACGATGCCAAACGTCAAACCACCATTCGGAGGGTAGTTCGCGGGGTAATCTCGGCGCAGGCGCGCGGTAATCGTGTCCATTTCTGCTTGGGCCTGCTGCAGTGACACGCCCGGCTTCAGCTTGGCCATGATGTTGTAGTCTTCGCGATCCCGATTTTGCGGCGCATCCTGCGCCAACGGTAGCGGAAGAAGAATCTCGGCCTGCTCCGCACCGCCCAACGTGGGTAATACTTCCCGTGGCAAAGAAAAACTTCGCGGCAGAATGCCGATTACCTGATAGGTCGCTCCGTTGATGGTTAGCGATTTCCCGATGACGTGCGGATCAGAGCCATAACGCCGGACCCAAAAGCCATAACTGAGGACGGCCGTTCCTGGGCTGCCCTTTACGTCTTCGCTGGAAACGAAGAGTCGGCCCTTGTCCGCAGTTACTCCCAACATTGGTAAAAGGTTTGAAGATATGTGAATCGTACCCACACGCTCAGGTTCCCCATCACCAGTGAGGTTTTCATTGCCGCCGATGGCGATGGCCACATCTTCGAAACCGTGGTGGCCTGTTTTAATGTCGAAATATTGCGCGGTGGAAAACCAATCCTCGGTAATGCCCAAACCGGGGGATCGATTCCACAGAATCACCAGCCTGTTAGCGTCTTTATAAGGAAGCGGACGAAGCAGTAGGGTGTTTACGATACTGAAGATCGCGGTGTTCGCCCCAATCCCAATGGCCAGCGACAGCAAAGCAACCACAGCAAAACCGCGGGCTCTATCAAGTCCCCGGAGTGCATACCGAACATCTTGAATTAAAGTTCCCATGTTCCCAGTTCTCCCGGACAGCAAATCCACTGGCCCGACCACTTCCGCAGAAATCTAATCCTTTCTTTCTCGAGTCTGTAGGACTCGATTACAGCAATCCGACATGGCGCACCCATGCCGACAGCCGGCATCAGCCGTAGGTGGGGGGATTCACTGACTGATCCATTCCCATACAAGTGGGATCACGACTTTGCACGTCTACACTGAGCAGATAAGGTGCTTTCAGAGCAAAGGCCTGCTTTAGAGCGGGGCCGAGATCCTCCGGGCGGTCAATGGATCGCGCCTGCATTCCGTAACCCTGCGCCAGACTAACTAGATCGATCCCGGGGATATCGGTTCCCGGCACATTTCGTCCCACCTTGGTAAAGTCGCTGAAGGACTTTAGCGCTGAGTAATCACCATTCCGTAACACGAGAAAAATCACCGGCACATTGTATTGAACCGCAGTCCAGAGTGTTTGGATCGAATATTGAGCAGAGCCATCGCCGACGGGACATAACACCTGACGGTTAGTCTGAGCGAGCTGCGACCCGACCGCCAAGGGCATGCCAAAGCCTAAGATGCCGCTGCGGACTGAATAAAATGAACCCGGAACGTCCAGCCGTATATTGCGATCGAGGTCTCCCTTGGCCGAAGGGCACTCTTCGACGATGATGACCCCGGGAGGTAGCAGCTCATTAAGAACGCTGAAAACGTAGTCAGGGGTGATTGGGTATTCGGGCCTAACATCCCGGGGCACTGGCCGGGGTGCTGATGCTTGGCGGTGCACCGGCGCGAGGTGCATACGAATGTAGTCAGCCGCGACGGCAAGATCTCCCACGATGCTGGTCCCAGCTTGGGCTGAGCAAGCATCTATCGGCGAGTTGGTTATCTGAAAAAGTTTAGTCGCCGGCTTGATCGTGTCACCTGGAACGTAGGTGTAATAGAGAAAAACAGGGCCGCCAAGAACTACAACCGCGTCGTAGCCGGATAGTTGTTGTGCGAGCGGTTCCTGTGCCGGCAATAAGCCACCGCGAAAAAGACGATGAGTTCGGGGAAATGACCATCGTGAGGGCAACGGTTCATCGTAAACGTCTGCATTCAAGTGTTCCGCGAGAGCAATGACCTGCTGCCATGCGCCGTCTTCTTCGATCTGAGAGCCGACTATGATGGCGGGCTTACGACTCGATTCCAATACTTCCACTACTTCATCAAGTAATTTGAGATCCGGTAAGACAGTTTGGCTGACTTTGCGTACGGCAAAGGGTTGGCAGGTGTGATTCCAATCATCCATGGGTACGGAGACGAGGACAGGGCCCTTTGGCGGTTGCATCGCGATGTAATAACCTCGCGCAATTGCCGCCGGGACGTCTTCCGGCCTCGATGGCTCGCAAGCCCATTTCACATAGGGTCTAACAACTTCGACGGCCCTGCTTAAAAGGAAAGGTTCCGCTAAGAGGTGGCGGCGATCTTGTTGCCCTGCAGTGATTACCAGGGGTGCATGGCAATAGTACGCGTCAATGATGGCGGACAATCCATTTCCTGCGCTGGCAATAGAATGGAGATTCACGAATGCGGCGTTTCCGGTAGCGATGGCATAGCCCAGAGCGATACCGACCGCAGAGCGTTCATGCAGTGCCAAGATATATTGGAAATCGGAGGGCAGGTCCTTCAGAAACGGCAATTCATTTGATCCGGGATTCCCGAAGATAAATTTCATCCCGAAATCTCGGAGCACGTCGTACGTTGCCGATCTCACTGTGGTTGAGATGCCATGCCTCCAGACACGAATAAGATTGTCTTGCATCCCCGGTACCAGACTGAGCGCATATTCGCCGATTCCGATCGGATCAATCTTCGGCGTCAGTCGTCCGGCAAGCCAGCTTGCCTGATTCCAAGCTAGATTTCGATGATCATATCGTCTAGGCGCGTGGGATACGTGTTAATGATTTCGCCCTTTTCCTTGCGGACGATTACGGTATCGGAATGGCGGAAGCCGCCCCAATTCGGATCGTAAACTCCCGGCTCGCAACTGAACGTCATGCCTTCTTTCAGAACGGTAGTGTCACCTTCAGCGATGAAGGGAGACTCATGGCCTTCCAAGCCAATGCCGTGCCCAGTTCGGTGTTTTAAGAATCTCTCAAAGCCGGCCTTGCAAATCTGGTCCAGGCTCTTTTTGTCGACTTCCTCGGCGATGGCACCTGCTTTTACATTTTCGGTGGCGGTGTCGTGGGCCGCCAACATGGCATCGAACAGCCGCCTGGCATAATCGCTTGGCTTACCCACGGAGAACGACCGTTCGCATTCGACGTTGTAGCCGCCCACTTGTGCGCCAAAGCTCAAAATCAGGGCGTCACCCATCTTGAGTTTATCTTTACTGGGGACGGCGTGAGGAAACGCGGACCGCCGGCCAAAAGGCACCAGTCCACCGAAGGGCGGCTCGATTCCGACTCCCACCACGTCGGTTAATTCGGCAGACATTTTGTCGGCAACAGCATCTGCGGTAGCTTTCAAAATCTGATCCTCGGTGACAGTGCCATTTTTCTGAATGAAATCGCGTCCGGCCTGCACGGTGAAATCTGCAAAATACATGGCACGACGCATGACGCGAAGTTCATCTTCGTCTTTCACCCAGCGGAGAGTCTCGAGCAAGTCTGCCGCCGGCACGATCGTTGCGTGGGGCGCGCCCAGCTTCATTTGCTGCAAACGATTCTCGGTGGCTTCCTCGACGCCAATGCGGCCACGGTCTAAGCCGCGTTTCGCGACCCGTTCAAAGATCCAGCGGACACGGTTCACCGGGCCGGGAAAGTCGAAGTACGCTTCATAATCCTGCACCCACCACAATTTCACCTGGTCCGACTCGAGCTCGGGGATGAATAGCGCCGGATCTCCTGATTTTGGGATGAGGGCTGCCAAAGGACGCTCGCTGGGCCAATGGAAGTAGCCGGTGGTGTAGATCACGTTCTGCGTATTTAGCAAAAGCAATGCGTCTAACTTTCGTTTCTGCATTTCGTCCTGAACCTGCCGGATCTTGTTGCGGTACCAATCCGGTTGCAAGCGCTCATGCACGCCTGGGCTGGGCGCCGCGGCCTGGAGACGAAGTTTTCGCGTTCCACCGAAACTACCAGCCCGGGATGCCAAACCGATGGCGGCTGCGCTTGAAACAGTGCGCAGAAATTCGCGGCGATTCGCACTCATGGTTACTCTCCAGCAAGATGAGACTTATCTTGTTGAAAAAGGGAAGCAACGGGGAGACGGAAGTGGTCGTCAATCCGTCAAACACGTGAACGTGTGCAAAAAAGGGGAGTGTCTTTTGGCATTCGTCGGGCCGAGCACATGCCTTTGGAGCAGAGCAAAAGTGCCTTCATAGCGTTGTCCGTGGGAGTTAGATGATGCCAGCCTAGGGAGGCGGTCAAATATTTCATAGAGCGCAAAAACGTATTTCGGGAGAAATCACTGAGGTCAAGATTCAGCAACTGGCGGAGTTGCCGGTTTTCCTTTTCCAAGCCATATCTCAGTGTAATATGTGCTCTGTATGGCCCCGGGGCTCCTGTTGAATCGTCTTCCCGTGCGATGAGAAAAGCTGGGTGGAGCGAATTATGAATACTTTGCTTCAAGACCTGCGTTACAGCGCGAGACTGTTGTGGAACAAGCGCGGCTACAGCATTGGGCTTATCTTGACGCTCGCGTTGGGCATCTGCGCTCTCGCTTCCGTTTTTTCCGTGGTGAACGCGGTCCTTTTGAAACCGTACGGTCCCGTAAACACGGACCGGTGGGTCTATTTGTGGGAACATCGCCTGAAATCCCAGTCGATGAACCAGCTCAGTGTTTCCATGCCGAACTTTCGCGACTGGAAACGCGACAGCGCTTCCGTTTTCTCCGAGGTGGTGGTTTGGCTGCCATGGAGTTATACAGCTTCCGGGGCAGACGCCAGCGATCCGGAGCGCGTACGCGCGGCGGTCATTTCGCCGGAAATCTTTTCCGCAACGAACATCGTACCGGTTGCCGGTCGATTGCTCACTGAAGAAGACAGTGCCAGCGGGGATCGCAGGGTAGTTCTGAGCTACGAATTCTGGAAGCGCATGTACGGTGCGGACCCGTCACTGCCCGGCAAGAAGATCACATTGAATGGCGCGAGCCATACCGTCGTGGGGATCGCTCCGCCAGGATTCTCTTTTCCCCCGGAAGACCAAGTTGACGTGTGGACCGTGCTTCCCCAAGCGGTGCTCTCCTCCGCCGAACGTTCGCAACGCAGCTACCGCGTGGCTGCCAAGCTGCGGCCGGGCGTAACGCCGAAAGAAGCGCAATCCGCTTTGGATGTGATAGCCGAAAGACTGGCGAGCCAATATCAGGAGGACAAAGAATACGGAGCGGCGGTGGTTCCCATGCGCGAGTCCGTGGCCGGCGACTTTCGTACGCCCATCATCGCTTTTTCGGGGGCACTGGCGTTTGCGCTGCTCCTACTCTGTATCAACATCAGCTACCTTCGACGAGTTCATTTGGAGGCGCGCAGGAAAGAGATCGCGTTGCGCTTGGCACTCGGGGCTGGGCGCTCGGTGTTGATGCGCCAACTGCTCCTGGAAACTTTGCTCCTTTTTAGTATCGGCGGGGCGATCGGGATATTGTTTGCGCCGGTCGGCGTGCGTCTGTTGCTGTCCTTCGTTCCTCCTGCGGAAATTCCGTGGTTACACGCTCGCATCGATGGATGGGTCGTGATCGTCACAGTCGCGCTCACATTGCTGGCTGCTGTTCTTTCGGGACTAGTCCCCGTGATGAAAGCCTCGCGGTCGGATCTGGCCAGGCTTCTGGGGTCGGGCGGAGCAATAACGGGCGCCGCCGAAATTGGACGCCGCTTGCGCGGGTCAATTATCGTGCCGCAAATCGCTCTGGCCCTGGTGCCTCTTTGCGGAGCAGGTCTGCTGATACGCAGTTTCGTACGTTTGCAGGAAGTTCCGCTAGGATTTGCTGCCGAACATCGGCTGACCCTTGCTTTCTCGGCTCCCAGGGCGCGCTATGCGAAACCCGCGGAAATCGCCGACCTGGCCAAGCGTGTTCGCGAAGAGACATTGCAAATTCCCGGCATGCTTCAAGCTGGATTGGCGCAAGCAATCCCGTTTTCCGCGGGCCCACGGTGGTTGCAAGCGATTACGCGCACGGATCCTAAAGGTATTCAAAGTTTCTCGCAGCTGCCTTTGGTTCGCTACACGGTGGTGACGCCCGGTTACCTGGAAGCGATGGGGATCGCTTTAAAGACTGGGCGCGTGATTAGCGGTTCGGACACGCACGATTCTTTGCCGGTGGTGGTGATCAACGAAAAGCTCGCGCGCGAGCAGTTCCCCGGCGAAGATCCCATCGGGAAGCAGATTTGGATCGGTCATGCGGAATCGCTGCCTACTTCATCACCTCGAACGATCGTGGGCGTTATGGGAGACAGCCACATGTACGCGGTCGAGAGCGAGCCCGACTCCGCGGCATGGGTTCCGATGACACAGCAGGACACGAGTGAAGACATCTGGCGCAACCTCTTCTTGGTGGCGAACAGTGATATCGATCCAAACACCACGCTGGCGTCAGTGCGCCAGAGGATTCACGGCATTGATGGGGCGCTCGCCATCGATGATGTTTCGTCTATGCAAGAACGCGTACGGGATTCATTGTGGCGGCAGCGGTTGAGCGCCAGCGTGTTGGGAGTGTTTAGCCTGGCGACGCTGGGCATCGCGGTGCTTGGCGTGTTCGGAGTGACGAGTTATCTGGTTACGCTGCGTTCGCACGAAATTGGCGTGCGCATGGCAATCGGAGCGCGGCCGGCAGATATTTTGAAGATGGTAGTCCTGCAAAATCTGGCGCTGGTAGGAATAGGAACGGTTGCAGGCCTGCTCGGCGCTTTTGCCTTGACGCGCATTTTGGAAGGATTGCTATTTGGTGTTAAGGCGACGGATTTGTCCACGTTTGCGATAGTGGCGGGAGTGCTGGTGATCGCCGCTATGTCGGCATGCCTGATACCGGCGTACCGCGCGGCGAAAGTGGATCCGATTGTGGCGCTGCGGGCGGAGTAAAAATCGGTACTCCTGACTTGCCCTTCGTTATTAGGCCAGGTTCTGTAGCGACGCTCGCCTGTCTCTCGTCGCCACGCCATCTTTGCCCAAAATGGAGCGAGGAAGCTGAAAATCAATTAGGAAATTGCTTCTAGAGTCTGCGACGATCGCTAACGGAGAGGTATTTGTGGGCCCCCGACGGGGTGATTGTTTTTGGATTATTGCCGTAGCGGCGTAGGCGTATTTGCTGGCGCATGTCTCTGCGGTCGGCTTTTCACCGCTGGTCGCGCGTGTTGCGTGATGACGACCGGTTATAGCGTAAGAGCGTGTGGAATTTCGGGAATTATTGCAAGATTCATCGCAGTGTAACGACTGAAACTTGGCTAAGGCTTATATTTCCTCCGATTTTAGTTTGCGGACCTAGCTCACAGCGCTCGTTAATACATTCAAGACTCAAATATGTCTAAAGGTCCAGACGTTTTGCCTCAGGGAGAGAACCTTGAGCATCGACGGAAAGAAGTCTGGAAAAAGCCGGCTGCGGGGGAAGAAATCATCGAAGATCGGCACGGTTTCAATGATTAAGGGGCCTGGCAACCTATCCAGTTTGAAGCCGCTACTGAGTCAGGGTAAGACAAAGCCTAGAACCCACCTGGATTAACCCTCCAAAATTCTATCCTCCGCTGTAAGGCATCACTCGGGCTCTTCCAGCATGGACTCGGGGCGGACAACCACGACGATGCCGTTCTCCGTGACGGAATAGTGGGCGCGGTCGGCTTCCAGGTCGTAGCCGATGACGGTGCCTTCGGGAAGATTCACGTGACGGTCGATGATCGCGCGGCGAATGCGAGAGTGGCGTCCGATAATCACGTGATTGAAAATGATCGAGTCGTCCACTTCGCTATAACTATTTACGCGCACGTCCAGACCGAGCACGGATTTTTCGACGCGTCCGCCGGAGACGATGGAGCCGCTGCCGACGATGGAGTCGAGAGCGACGCCCTTGCGTTCAGGGTCCGCAAAAACGAATTTCGCCGGCGGATATTGCTGCTGCCAGGTGTGCAGAGGCCAGGTCTTGTCGTACAAGTTAAAGATCGGCGAGACGGAAACGAGATCCATGTTGGCTTCGTGATACGCGGCGATAGTGCCGACGTCCCGCCAGTAGGACATGTCTTTCTTATTTTCATCCAGAAAGTTGTAAGCGAAGACGCGATATTTTCCGATGATGCGCGGAATGATGTCCTTGCCAAAGTCGTGCGAGGAGTTCGGATTTTCGGCGTCGGCGATCAGCATGGGCAAAAGCAGCTGTGTGTTGAACAGATAGACGCCCATCGAAGCATTCACTTTCCCGGGTTTAATGCGCGATTCCTTGGGATGCTCGGGCTTTTCCTCGAAGCCGACGATGCGCCAATCATTGTCGGTTTCCAAAACGCCGAAGCGTTTACTGGCCTCTTCCGGAGTGACTTCGAGAGTGGCCACGGTTACATCCGCGCCCGCCTCAACGTGTTGCTCGAGCATTTTCTGATAATTCATTTTGTAAATATGGTCGCCGGAGAGGATGAAGACGTAACTGGATTGCTCGCTGCCGATGGAATAAATATTCTGGTAAACAGCGTCGGCGGTTCCTTGATACCAATGCTGCGAAACGCGCATCTGGGGCGGAAGGACTTCAATGAAATCGCCCAGGCCCATCAATACGGACCAGCCGCGGCGAACGTGGCGATTGAGGCTGAGCGCTTTGTACTGGGTGAGAACGAACACGCGGCGCAAGTCGCTGTTCAGGCAATTGGAGAGTGTAACGTCAATGATGCGGTAGACGCCGCCGAAGGGGACGGCGGGTTTCGCGCGATCACGCGTTAAAGGCCACAAGCGTTCACCCTGGCCGCCGGCCAGGAGCACGCCGAGTGCGTTGCGCATCAAAGGGGCCATCGAAAGTCTCTCCAAAATGTTGGGGCTGGGGAATCATTCTAGCAGCACAAAAGCAGGCAAGCATACGCTCGGGATTTTTCGCGAGCCTCGACGTCCGCCAATGTACGCTGGGACAGATCGCGGAAGATAGTAACCAGCAAGGTATCTACGCGATGATAACGACCCGTAAACAATATATGTCTTGACTTCGGTAGTAGCCTCCGTTAGAAGAACTTCACAATTGCCGGGGAGGGTCTGAACCGGTAGACTGGTTTGATTCCATCAGACTAACTTAACAGCCTATAGGGAACGGGGGTGAATACGCGTGGCAGAAGTCGTAATTCAAGAGGGAGAATCTTTGGAAAATGCTCTCCGGCGCTTCAAGAGGAAGGTGCAGTCGGAAGACATCATTAAAGAGATCAAGAAGCACAGCTACTACATGAAGCCCGGTGAAAAGCGTCGCGCAAAGGAAGCCCTCTCGCGTAAACGTCTCCGGAAGAAGCAACGGCGTGAGCAGGATTAGGCCAAGTTACCAGGGTCCATCCCGGCAGTTTCGTGCCAGCCAGCAGTCGGGCGCTTCATTTGTCTTGAGCGAATCCCTACGATTGTCTGACAGGAACTGCCCCGCTGCCTCTCCGTCCCAGCCGGGAGTGGCATATGGAATACAGCGATAAGATTTTGAAGTGCGCGGATTGCTCGGCGGAGTTTGTATTCACAGCCGGCGAGCAGATGTTTTTTGCCGATAAGGGCTTTAAGAACGAACCCAAGCGGTGCAAGGCGTGTAAAGGGAACCGTGGGCAGAGTATGAGCGCAGGTTCCGGCTCGGGAAGTATGCAACGGGTCGAGACCAAAACTGTTTGCTCGCAATGCGGTAAGGAAACTACCGTTCCTTTCAAACCTACGCAGGGACGTCCGGTGTTCTGCCGCGAATGTTTTCAGCAGCGGCGGAGCGCAGGGCCTGCTGGTATGACGGCAAATTAGACGCTTTTCAGGCCATGCACGGGCCTTAAACTGTACGGGGGAATCAACGGTTCGGCGTTCGTCAGGATTGCGGATGGACCGTTGGCTCTTCTAACGAAGCGGCAATCTTGTTGTCCATGGGCTTTTCGGGCGCAGTTTTGGATGCGCCGGAAAGGCCCATTTCTTTTGGATGCCAAAGCCGCCGGGACTTCAGGCTGCCTTGTAGGCGTTAGCGGGAGCAATCTCGCGCAGGGTAGCGAGGAACGTTTCCGTCTCCTGCTGTGTGCCGATTGTGACTCGAAGGAAGTTGCTCATCGACGGGAAGCGGCGGCCGACAAGAATATTGCGCGCCGCAAATTGATCGACGATGGGCCGCACGTCCGTCTGCATGTCGATCATGACGAAATTTGCTTGCGAGGGAATGAAGAATCGTCCGTCTTTTGAGAGTTCGCTGCAGAGCCAGGCACGGGTGCTATTCAGTTTTTCGCGGCAAGATCCGATGTTAGCGGGATCCCGGAGGCTGGCCAACCCGGCCGCGAGCACGGCGGCGTTGGCATTGTCCTGCAAAGACTGCTCGCGGATCTGTGCGATAGTTTCCTTGGCGCCGACCGCATAGCCCAGGCGCATTCCAGCCATGCCGTAGATTTTAGAGAATGTACGCGTGATGACTACGTTGGGATTCGTATCAATCCATTCCACGGCACTGCTGTAGCGCGGATCGTCGGCAAAGTCGAAATAAGCCTCGTCAACAAGAATCAGGGTTGCAGCAGGGACAGCGTGAACGAAAGATGCCAACTCATCGCGCCAAACAATTGTGCCGGTGGGATTATTGGGGTTGCACACATAGACGACGCCAGTTTTTGAAGTGCATGCGGCAGCCATCTTCGGAAGATCATGGCGATGATCAGAGTTGAGAGGGACGGTGACCGGCTGGGCGCGCGTGATACGAGCGTACTGCAGGACGGCCTCGAAAGTCGGCTGGGCGGCGACAATGTTTTTGCCAGGTCCCAGGAAAGCCATGTCCACACACCGCAATATTTCAGTAGAGCCGCAACCTAAGGCGATATTTTCGCGAGACACATTATACTTTTTTGCCAGCGCGTCGATTAATTCGCGATCGAAAGAATCAGGGTAACGCGAGGCTATTTGGCCGCATGAACCGAGAGCTTCCAGCGCTTTGGGCGAAGGGCCGTAAGGGTTTTCATTGAAGTTGAGGTGGATGCTATTCGGCGGAGCCGGTTTGGCGCGCCGATCATCCAATCCAAGTGGAAATCGCGGGGCGGCGACGGCGACGGCCAACGAGCCGAGCTTACGAGAGAAATCACGCCGCGAAAAGAGGGGAGAAGACACGAGTCACGCTCCAAGGGATTCGCCCGGATGATACGCTTCGTTACGTGCACGAAACAAGGGAATGCTTTATTTTTTGCAGCGCGATTGTGTATGGATGGATGGGTGCGGCAGTTTTGCGATGCATGATCAATATTCTTAAAGGGGAACTATGATGGAAAAAGAACTGCGCGACAATTTACGAAAAGTGGTGAGTTGGGGTGAAGCGCATACCGATTGGAAGAAGGCTATCGACGGAGTCTCGAAGTCAAAGCGCGGCGTGCGGCCTCCGAGCTCGCCGCATTCAGCGTGGGAGCTGTTGGAGCATATGCGAATCGCCCAGTGGGACATCCTTGACTTTTGCACCAACCCGAAACACTCTTCGCCGAAATGGCCGGAAGGATATTGGCCAAAGAATCCGGCACCCGCGAGTGACGGCGACTGGGACAAGGCCGTCGAGCAATTTCAAAAGGACAACAAAGCGCTGGGAGATCTGGTGATGGATACGAAGCAGGATCTTTTCGCGCCGCTTCCGCACGGAACGGGACAAACAATTTTGCGCGAAGTGCTGTTGCTGGTCGATCACAATTCCTACCATCTGGGGCAATTTGTGTTGGTGCGCCGGCTTCTGGGAGACTGGCCGAAGGAATAGACGCGAGGTTTCTGGGCCGGGCGATCAACCGTTATAATGTAACGATCAATTTGCGAGGAGATTCATGAGCCGGCAACACGCTGTGGTGGAATCCACAGCATCCAAAGAAAACCAAGAGCGCGTGTGGGATGCGTTTCGCCGCTGGGGCTATTTGCAGGCGGAGCTGGATCCGCTGGGCGATCTGCAACCGGTAGCGATGCCGGAGCTGGATCTGAGCGGGCCGGAGGCTGAAGCCGCACGACGTTTTTACTGCGGAATGATCGGCGTGGAATTCATGCACATCCCCGACCGGGAGAAAAGGCAGTGGATTCAAGAACGCATGGAGCGGGAAGCGCCTGAAGTCGATCGCGAACGAATCCTGGAATGGCTCGTTCGCTCAGAGATTTTTGAACAAGTTTTGCAGACGCGCTATCTGGGAACGAAGCGCTATTCGCTGGAAGGCGAAGCGGCGTTGCTGCCCTTGCTGGATGCAATCTTGAGCGCGGCGGCAGAAGAAGGCGCGCAACAAGCCGTGTTGGCCATGAGCCATCGCGGGCGCTTGAATGTGATGGTGCACATTGTCGGGCGCGACGCCGCGGAAGTTTTTGCGCGATTCGAAGACGTGGATCCGCGCAGCGTGCTGGGCGGCGGCGATGTGAAGTATCACATGGGCGCGACCGGTAATTTTTCCGCGGCAGACGGCCGAAAAGTGGGAATCCACTTAGTGTCAAATCCAAGCCACTTGGAAGCCGTCGATCCGGTGGCCATGGGACGCGCGCGCGCAAAGCAAACGCGGACCGGAGACGCCGGCAGAAAAGAAATTGTTCCGGTGATTATGCATGGAGACGCGGCGTTTGCCGGCCAAGGAATCACCGCGGAAACTCTGAATATGGCCGGAGTGGACGGATTCACCGTGGGCGGCTCGGTGAATATCATCGTGAACAATTTGCTGGGCTTCACTACGATTCCGCGCGATTTGCACTCTTCACGGTTTTCCTCGGACTTAGCCAAGCGTTTGCCGATTCCCATATTTCATGTGAATGCTGAAGATCCGGACGCAGTAGCGCGCGTGGGGCGCATGGCCATGGAGTATCGCTATGCTTTTAATTCTCCGGTGGTAATCGACTTAATCGGCTATCGGCGGCATGGTCATAGCGAAGTGGACGATCCCACGATCACGCAGCCATTGCGCTACCGAAAGATTCAGGCACATCAGCAACTCTGGCAGATTTATGCCAAGAAAATCGGCGTTGATGCGGAGCCGATCGTGGAGCGTGTGCGGCAAGAGCTGGATGCGGCGCAGAAAAATGCTCTGGAGCTGGAGAAGAATCCGCCGATGCGCAAGCTTCCGGAATATTGGAACGCGTATCGTGGCGGGCGCTACAACGCTGCAATGGAAGTTGACACTGGCGTCCCGGAAAGTGAACTCACCACGATTGGCGAAGCGGTCGCGAGTTATCCAAAAGGATTTCACATCCATCCGAAGGTGAAAAAACTTCTGGAGCAGCGGCTGGAGATGGCGCGCGGCAAACGGGCGATTGATTACGGAATGGCTGAAGCGCTGGCGTTTGGCTCGCTAGTGAAACAAGGAACTCCCGTGCGTTTGACCGGACAAGACACCCGGCGCGGAACGTTTAACCAGAGGCACGCGGCGCTGATGGATATTGAAACGGAAAAGGAATACGTGCCGCTCGAGCATGTGTCGCCGAAACAAGCCTGGTTCGAAGTGTACAATTCGCCGCTTTCCGAGGCTTCTGTTCTGGGATTCGAATATGGATTCAGCCGCGATTTTCCGGAGGCGCTGGTGTTGTGGGAAGCGCAGTTCGGTGATTTCGCCAACGGCGCGCAGATTATCATCGATCAATTCGTGGCCGCGGGCGAAGACAAGTGGAATTTGCTGTCAGGAGTAGTGCTGCTGCTACCGCACGGTTACGAAGGGCAGGGGCCGGAACATTCCAGCGCGCGCCTGGAACGCTTTTTGCAGCTTGCGGCGCGCGACAACATCCAGATTTGCCAGCCTTCCACTGCGGCGCAATATTTTCATTTATTGCGGCGGCAGGCGCTGCGGCCATGGCGGAAACCGCTCATAGTGTTCACGCCGAAGAGCATGCTGCGCAATCCAGTGGCGTGTTCGTCGCTGGCGGAATTGGCAGCGCCTCGATTCCAACGTGTGATCCCGGATCGCGGCGACGGTTCTGCAACACGCGTTTTACTTTGCAGCGGCAAAATCAGGCACGAGCTTGAGGCGGAACGTGAAAAACGCAAAGATACTTCAACGGCCATCGTGACTCTGGAACAACTTTATCCTTTTCCGGAAGCGGACTTGGCGGCGGAAATGGACCGCCATGCAAATGCGCGGGAGTTCGTTTGGGTGCAAGAAGAACCGGCCAACATGGGCGCGCTGGCGTTTTTGATGCCGAGACTTGAACGTCTGGCACGAGGGCGATCCGTGCTGTCAGTAAAGCGCTCGGCGAGCGCGAGCCCGGCTACGGGTTCGCACAAGGCGCATGAGATGGAGCAGCACACGCTGGTCTCTCTGGCATTCGGCGTTCCCACCGGAAAATAATCTTCCACAATTTATTTTTTAGAGATGATCACGCTCTGCGGACCGGGGGCGCGGCGAAGCTCGTTGGAAGAAAATCCTGTCGCACGGAACATGCGTTCGTATTCGGAAAATGGGTAGGCGTCGCCTGCTCGCGTGGATCCGAGCATTACCATGCTGAAAGCAGCTTGGGTCGGCGGCGAGACACGATCTTCGTTGGGCACAAATTCCACGGTAACAACCATGCCAGAAGGCTTAAGCGCCGGATAAATCTTGCGGAGCAATTTTTCAATTGTGGCGGGATCAAAGTGGTGCAAGAAACCCGTTAGCAGGGCCAAATCGTAGTCCTTCCCGAATTCCACTTCGAAAGCGTTGCCCGGCAAAGTATGGTAACGCGTTGCGACTCCCGCTGTTTTTGCGTTTTCTTTGGCCACGTCCAGAACTCTGGGCCAATCGACGGCGAAAATCTCGGCGTTAGGATTATGTTTTGCGATGGTGACGCCGTACATTCCATGTCCGGCTGCAATGTCGAGCACTTTCCACTTCGCGCCCGCGCTGGCGTTTAGCATTTCCGCAAGTCTTTCGGCAGCAAGCGTTTGCAACGGCGCCATCGAGCGCGCGAACTCGACCCACTTCAGGCTGTCTGGATCTGTGGTGGTGGCGTCGCCTTGCAGCGAGCCGCCATTGCGGACGATGGCCGTCAAATCCTTGAAAGCGTCCATCAATTCCGGCAGGGTTAAAAAATTGACGGCCGAACCAAGATAGGCAGGCGATTTTTTGTTTAGAAAGATTGCTGCGTCTGGTGTTAATTCGTAGCTGTGGTCATTCTTCTCCAGGAACCCGTGAATCACCAGGAAATCACATAAGGTCCGAATGCCGCGCTCGGAGGCTTGGCATTTCTGTGCCAGCGCCGCCGTGCTGTTCATTCCCTGGCCGATCACGGTGAACACGTCCAGTTCAATCGCGGTTTTCAGAGCAGCGGTTTGCTGGTAGGCATTGAGCGTGCCAAAAATCCGTTCTGGAGTCGGCATGGAATCATCGATGGTTGCAGACATTCAATCTCCTCGACAGCTAACGGTTGCATTCAATTAATGAGCAGCGGAATTTTCAGCGAAGCACCAGTGAACAAATTCTGACTTATAACGGTCGATCACTGTAGCGGGCACGTCCGATTCCTGAAGGCGCTTAAATGTAAATTGAATTTCGCCGGAAGGTTTCGCTTCGGCAAGCAAGAAACCGTACACGTTGGTTTCCGCAGCGTGCGCGTCGGTCGATTCTTTGGGCAAAGCATAACGCACGGCTCCGGCCGTTCCTATAATCCAACCAGGCAGCACACCGCCGTTAGCGCGCCAATAGTTCGTGTTGAAAATGCCGTCCATAAAATAATGGGAATGGCTGGCCAGAACGTACACGTGCTTGTGCGCTTCGTTCTGCGCCTTCAACAGATCCAGGTAAACACGGCGGCCGCTTTCGACTCCGCTGGGAGACTGATCCATGCTGTGATTTGAGGAGATGCTTTCGGGCAGCGCTTCATGCATACCCACGACCACGGCGCGAATCTGTGAATTCGATTCTGCCGCTTGCAGCGTTCTTTCAAACCATTTTACTTGAGCGGAATCAAACTGATCCGGTGTGGAATTATCGAGGTTGATAAAATCGATTCCGTTCTGTATCCAGTGGTAATAGGTGGTTAGCTTGTGCGCGAACGGATCATCGCTCAGCCGTTGCGCGCGAAGTGCCGGTGAGTTCAGCCAGTCGCCAAATTGTATGATGTATTGGTCGCGGTTTTTGGGCGGAATCGTTTCGTGGTTGCCGATTCCCAGGAAGACCGGAAGCGTGCCGAAGGGCGTGAGCTGATTGCGAATGAAATCGTCCCAGGCTGATTGCTCGTAATCGGCAATGTCCATGGGCTTGGCGAGATGCTCGGGCTGATGCTGCATATCTTCATCGAATTCGTAAATGGCGCGGAAATCGCCGAGATGCCAATAAAAACTGGCTCCGGATTCGACGACTCCGGCCGCGATTGCCGGCATCACCACATCGCCGCAATTGCGCGAATCGCCGGAAACCACGAAGTACCACGTGCCGTCTGCGGAATTTGATGACTGTGCGGGACTCTGAGATGGAGTGCTCGAACCCGTGGCCAGAAAAAATGCAAGCGCCAGCAAAACTATAAATGGCATTCCAGACCGATCCATTCAACCTCCAGGCAACTCTTCGATCACTGAGCAAGAAAAAATGCACAACGAAGTACGCGCCACATTGTCTCGCGAGCACGCATCGGAGGCAATCGTAGAATCGCGGATTTCGTTTGGAGGAATGGGCTGTATTCGCTTACATTTCTTTGGCTCCAGCTTATGCGATTGTTAAGTTGATACGCGCGCACGTTACGGCGCACAAGGCGAGTCACATGAAAATACAGCCCTTCGAACTCGAGCGCTGGCAGTCCATATGGGAAAACAAAGTTGAATTGAACATTTCCGAGAGTGGCGTGCACCCGCTTTCAACTTCAGAACTTGTGCCAGACGCCGCAGCGCTGCAGAAAATTCTGGATGTGCCGCAATACTACCCGCAGACAAACGGCAGCGAAGAATTGCGCTCGCGCATTGCGGAATTGTATCCAGGCGCGAAGCCCGAGAACGTGCTGGTGACCTGCGGCGGCTCCGAGGCGAATTTCGTCGCGACTTGGGCGCTGTTGGAGGCGGGAGACGAGATCGTCTTCATGATGCCGAATTACATGCAGATTGCGGGTCTTGCCGGCGCGTTTGGCGCGACCATAAAACCGTTGTGGCTGCGCGAAGAGCTTCAGTGGGGCATTGACATCGATGAGCTGCCGCGGCTGATCGGGCCCAAAACGCGGCTGGTGGCCATTTGCAATCCGAACAATCCTACCGGCTCGGTTTTGAAAAAAGAAGAACGCGAAGCAATCGTTGCCGCGGCCGAAAAAGTGGGCGCCTGGATTCTTGCGGACGAAGTGTATCGCGGCGCCGAGTTCGACGGCTCAATGACCACAAGCTTTTGGGGCGGCTATGAACGCATTCTGTGCACCGCGGGGCTTTCGAAGGCATTCAGTTTGCCCGGGCTTCGCACGGGATGGGTGGTCGGCGCGCCGAAAATAGTAGAGAAGCTGTGGGGCTATCACGATTACACGAGCATTGGCCCGAGCATGCTCACCGATCGCTTGGCGTCGGTTGCACTGGAACCCAAGCGGCGTGCGTGGATTCTGAATCGAACCCGTGAAACTTTATTGCGCAACTATCCTCCGTTGCGCGCCTGGCTGGACAGCCATGCGGACTCGTTCGCGCACGTGCCGCCCAAAGCCGGCGCTATTGCGTGGGCTGGATTGCGGCGCGGCCAAAACTCCCTGGAGATGGCGGAACAGTTGCGCGAAAAGAAGAGCGTTCTTCTAGTTGCCGGAGAACAATTGGGCATGGAATCTTTCGTGCGGTTCGGATTTGGCGGCGACACACAGCATCTGCAAAAAGCGCTCGCGCGAGTGGACGAGTGGCTGCAGGAAAATCGCGTCGCGGCTCACGCGCGATAATGGCGACGCTTCTTCCAGTGCAAGCTTGAGTTTTCTTTTGGCGCAAACAATTCGTTTCGCGTCATACGTTGACTTGCCGTTGCTGGCCACAATAAGATGAAACGCAGCACCATCCCGACCTTGCCCGCCATGAAAGCGCCTTTACCCGAGAACGAAGTTGCCCGGCTGGAAGCTCTTCAGCGGTACGCCATTCTAGATACATTTCCGGAGCAGGAATTCGACGATCTTTCCCGCCTGGCGGCGATGATCTGCGGCACGCCTATTGCGCTCGTAAGTCTGGTGGATGCCGATCGGCAGTGGTTCAAAGCAAAAGTCGGAATTGACGACGCAGAAACGCCTCGGGATGTCGCGTTCTGCGGCTACGCCATTCTGCAAAAAGATGTGATGGTGGTGCCGGACGCCTTGGAGGACGCGCGATTTCGCGGGAACCCCTTGGTTATCGACCGTCCCAATGTTCGTTTTTATGCCGGCGCGCCACTGATTACGCAGGACGGCCATGCGCTGGGAACTTTGTGCGTTCTCGATCACGTCCCGCGCGAATTAACTTCCGAACAGAAACAAGCGCTGAAGGCGCTGAGCAGGTTGGTAGTGGCGCAAATAGAATTGCGCCGGAGTGTGTCCGATCAGTCGCAAGCGATTCGCGAGCGTCGCCGCGCCGAAGAAGAACTCGATCAGCTTTTTACACTCTCTCTGGACATGCTCTGTATTGCGGGCTTCGACGGATATTTCAAACGAATTAATCCCGCCTGGGAGGGGACCCTAGGAATTCCGAAAGAGGAGCTGCTGTCTCGTCCCTACGTCGATTTCGTTCATCCTGACGACCGCGAAGCTACTATCAATGAAGCCAGGAAAATGGATCAAGGCGAGCTGACGATTTCATTCGAAAATCGTTATCGCTCGGCCGATGGAACGTATCTCTGGTTATTGTGGAACGCCACGCCGAATAAAAGCCTGAAACTGATATTTGCGGTGGCGCGAGACATCACGCAACGCAAACAAACCGAGCGCCGGCTCGCTACCGGGTATGCAGTGACGAATTTGCTCGCGGATGCCGAATCTCTGGAGGTGGCCGCGCCGCAAATTCTGAAAGCGATCTGTGAAGGCTTGGGATGGGAGTTGGGCGCTATTTGGAGCGTGGACGATAACGGCGACACGCTTCACTGTCTGGATATTTGGCATTTGCCGCACCTGGAGTTCCCTCAGTTCAGCAGTGCCACGCGACAAATGACTTTCAAACGAGGTGTGGGTTTGCCTGGCAGAGTTTGGGAGTCCGGACAATCGGCATGGATACCCGACGTGCCGATCGACTCGAATTTCCCGCGAGCACTTCTGGCTAAAGCTGAAAATTTGCACGCCGCGTTCTGTTTCCCGATACGCACCGGAGACCGCGTGCTAGGCGCTGTGGAGTTTTTCAGCCGCGAAATCCGCAAGCTGGAAGGCGAGTTGGCGGAAATGTTCGATTCGATCGGCAGCCAGATCGGACAGTTCATCGAGCGACGCCGGGCGGAAATGGATTTAAAACTTTACGCCGATTATCTGGAAGCGGCGAGACACGTCCAGGAAAAAGACGCGAAGCGGCTGGCCAAACTGGTGAAAGAACTTGAGATCGCCAAAAAAAAGGCCGAGGAGGCCACGCGCGCCAAGAGCGAGTTCCTTGCGAACATGAGCCACGAGATACGCACGCCGATGAACGCTATCGTGGGTATGACCGAACTCGCGCTGGAAACAAGATTGACTCCGGAGCAACGCGAGTACCTCACGACGGTGAAGACTTCCGCGGCGTCTTTGTTGGACTTGATCAACGACATTTTGGATTTCTCCAAGGTGGAAGCGCGCAAGGAAGAACTGGACCAAGTCGTATTCAAATTGCGCGATACTCTCGCGGACACGATGAAGGTTTTGGCCCTGCGGGCGCAGGAGAAGGGGCTGGAATTAGTTTCTCATTTTCCGGCGGAGGTTCCCGACGATCTTGTGGGTGACCCCAGCCGGCTGGGCCGCATCGTTGTAAATCTGGTGGGCAACGCGATTAAGTTTACCGAACATGGTGAGGTGGTTTTGCGCGCCGGAGTAGAAAGGATTGAAGGCGAGAGCGCGTTGTTGCACTTCGCCATCACGGATACGGGCATCGGCATCCCGGCTGACAAACAACAGAGAATCTTTGAAGCTTTCGCACAGGCTGATACTTCCACTACCCGGAAATACGGCGGCACAGGCCTGGGCTTGGCGATCTGCGCGCAGTTGGCGGAATTAATGGGTGGACGCGTGTGGGTGGAAAGCCAGGTGGGGCGCGGAAGCACGTTTCACTTTACCGCGCGATTCAAACTGCAGAACGCCTCGGCGCAAAAGCCAGCAACGATTTCTCCCATCAAACTGCAGGACCTTCCGGTTCTCGTGGTGGACGACAATGCAACGAACCGCCGAATACTGGAGGAAATGATTTCAAATTGGCGAATGAAGCCCGTGACGGCCACAAATGGCGCGGCGGCGTTGAAAGCGATGAAGCGGGCGCAAGCGGAGGGCAATCCGTTTCAAGTAGTTTTGTTGGACGGTCATATGCCCGAGATGGACGGATTTGAAGTGGCCACAAAAGTGAAAAAGGATTCGCGGCTGAAACACGCGACCGTGATCCTGCTCACTTCTGCCGGGCGTCGCGAGGATATGACACGGGCGAAAGCTTTGGGAGCTGCTGCCGCGTTGACAAAGCCGGTGAAGCAATCCGAGCTGTGGGACGCAATCGTGACCGCTCTGCATGTGCCGGCCAACGCGAAGAGAAGAACAGCGGTCGCGCAGGACAAACGGCGTGACGTCCAGCGGCCGTTGCGGATTCTTATAGCGGAGGACAATCCGGTAAACCAGCAACTGGCCTTGCATCTTCTGGAGCGCCGTGGGCATTCTGCAGTGGTTGCGGAGAACGGACGGGAAGCAGTTTCTGCCATGGACAAGCACAAATTCGACCTGGTTCTGATGGACGTGCAAATGCCGGAGATGGGCGGCCTGGAAGCTACACGCGCAATTCGCGAAAAAGAAAAAGCCACAGGCCGGCATGTTCCGATCATTGCGATGACGGCTCACGCCATGCAGGGAGATCGCGAACGCTGTCTCGAGGCGGGCATGGATGGATATCTTTCCAAGCCGCTCGACCCTAAAATATTCGAGCAAACAGTGGAAAGTACCGCTTCGCCGCAATCCGCCAGAGAGCCGGACACACCCGCTCCAATCAACAAAGATGCCGTGGATGAAGGCGCGCTTCTGGCGCGATTCAGCGGCGACCGGAAACTGGTGCGAACGCTCGTGAAGGCTTTTCACGGCGATTGCTCCCGGATGATTTCACGAATAAGAAGTGCATCGACGGCGCGAAATGCCGCGGCCCTGGCGGATGCTGCCCACGCGTTTAAGGGCGCGGTGGGGAATTTTGGCGCTTCTGCCGCCTTCGAAACCGCGCGGGAGATTGAAAAACTTGCTCGTCAGGGTAAACTCGACGGCACGAGGGAACTGTCCCAGGGCCTGGAAGAGTATATGGCAGGATTCCTGCCGGCACTCTTAGCGGTGGCGCAAGAGAAAAAGAAGATAAAAAGGAAAGGCCGCTCCCGGCGTTCCCAGCGGAGGAAAAAATGACGCGCATTCTCGTTGCAGACGACGACCGAACCACGCGCTTGTTACTTTCCGAAACACTTCGCGCTCAGAAATTTTCGACCGTATGCGTGGCGGACGGCGCCGCAGCGCTCAAGAAAATCAACGATGGCAAGTTCGATTTAGTGCTGCTGGACATATGGATGCCGAAGATGAACGGCTTGGAAGTGCTGAAAAAGATCCGCAATACGAAAGATCGTCCGAAAGTAATCGTGATGACTTCGGATGACGCTCCTGAGACGTTGCTTAGCGCGATTCGTGAGGAAGCTTACCAATACGTTTCGAAGCCGGTTGAGCCCAGAGCTCTTATTTCGTTGGTGCGGGAAACGCTGGAGAAGAAGGCGGATGTGGCGCCGATCGAAGTTGTATCGGCGACCCCTACATGGGTGGAGTTGCTGGTCTCCTGTTCGCTCGCGGAGGCCGAGCGCATCGAAAATTTCATGGCTCATCTCAAAACCGGATTGTCGGAAGAAGTGCAGCGAGCCGTGGGGCAGGCCTTTCATGAGTTGCTACTGAACGCGGTGGAGTGGGGAGGCAAACTCGACGCCAGTCGCAAAGTCCGGATTTCCTATCTGCGCGCAAAGCGTATGTTGATGTATCGCATCGCGGATCCCGGCCCGGGGTTCAAGTTCACGGAGCTGGAACATGCCGCCATTTCGTATGCGCCCGACAGTCCCACGGAACACGATGAGTTTCGCCAGAAAAAGGGATTGCGTCCCGGCGGCTTTGGCCTGCTGATGACCAAAGCCAGCGTGGATGAGCTCCTTTACAACGAGGCGCAGAACGAAGTCGTTTTCGTGAAGTACCTCGACGAATAATTTTGTCCTTCATTGAACTGGATTGCACCCTGCGAATTCTCGCGGCCTGTGGTAAATTCGTGTTGTGATCATGAAATATCTTTTTCTTACTTTGGCATTGTTAGCATCCGCCACAGCTGTGGCGTTTTTTGTTTCCCGGTTGCCTGTCAAGCACGAAGTGGTGCAGAACCAGCCGAAAGAGTGGAACTCAGGCGCCATTCGAAGCAGTTTCTCGGGCATTCAAGTACGGGAAATTGACCCGGCACACGCGGAAGTGGTTTTTTCCTACGACCTCGAGAATACGACGGGTTCGGACTACCGTCTCGCCAGCGGACCGAATGTAGCATTGGTGGCCCAGTTCAAGTCGGACGGGAGTTTGCGAGCGCCGGATGCGATACGAATCGATGATTCAGTTTTTCTTCCTGCCAGAAGTCACGGGCACTTTGCTTTGAAAGCCAGCCGTCCGTTTAACTGGCCGTCGCAGATGGTGTTGGGGCAAGTCGGGCCCATTACGCAGGACAGATTCAGGTCGCTGGTCAACAATGAAGTGTCAAACGTGCAGGAATTCATCTTGTTCGATCAATCCGCGCGATACAAGATCGAATTTCCGGCCGTTTGGCAGGTATCCACTTCGGCTTCGTCGGCGGCTGCGCTTAATTAAGAACGGTGTATAATCGCGCCCCAAAGCGAGGTTTGCTGCGAACCCCTCCCGCAGCGAAGTTCAACTAGATGGCAGAATCGTCTGAACTTATACAGAACTTTTCAAGCGATGCGAATCGGCGCATTCACCCGCGCCATCGAATCAGATCGCTTGCCTATGTGGAGCTGGGGGAAAATAACGGCGGCATCATTCTAAATATCGGAGAAGGCGGATTTGCTGTTCGAGCAGCCGAAGCCATCACCGAAGATTCCCTTACCCAAGTGAGATTCCAAACTCACACGCCGGCAAACCAGTTGATCGCGAGCGCCGAAATTGTCTGGACAGGTAATTCCCGGAAGGAAGCAGGTGTCCGGTTTGTGGACTTGCCGGCCGAAGCGCTCGGCGAAATCAAGGCCTGGATTTCCGAAGAGGAGTCTCCTGTAAATTTCAAGAAGCCGATGATGGCTGTTGCGCGCCAGACGGCTCGGACAAATACGTCCTCTAGGGACCGCATAGAGAAAACCACGGAAGCCGGGGAGGTTATTGAGGCCAGCGAACCGCGCGGAGCTGGAAACCATCGGTTCAAGTCGTCGATACTTCGACAAACAAAAAACGAGTTTGGGATTTCCCAGCAGCCGGCCGTATCTGGGAAGCCGCCAGTTAATTGGATGGATTTTCGAATCCAAATCGGCGCCGGCTGGGCGCTGGCCGCATTCGTAATATTGTTGGTGGCTCTTTCGTTTGCCGCCGGAATGGCGATAAGGAAAGGCGACCTGATTGGATTTTCGCGTGGCCCGCAGGGTCAAGCGTCTCAGAATAACGTCGAGACGCAAAGCGCGGTCCAGAATCCGGCTCCGTCCAGTACAGCCTCGAAAGTCTCAAATATCGAAATTGTTGATTCGAGCAATCGGCGATGGACGATCCCAGCGAAGTCTCCCGCAGTTCACGCCAACCAGGACGCCGAAGGATCGCCGCCCGCACAAAATGTCGGAACCGATCTCTTAAACGCTTCGCACGCGGCTCCGCCAAATGTGACAGGCAGCACGCTCACACCTGCAAAAAAGCCTCCGGTTCTACTAAGCTTGCCGGAAACTTCTCTGGGCGCCTCAGATACGGTGGCAATAAGTTCTCAACGTTCACTCAGCGTTCCCACGGACTCGTCGCCGGGAGGTTCGCAACCGGGAAAGAACCTTCACGTTGGACAATTGGTGAATCTTGTGGAACCGGTGTACCCGCCGGATGCGCAAGAGAATCATGTGGAGGGCACGGTAAAGCTTCGCGCGACAATTGGAATGGACGGCGCGATTAAAGATCTTCAAACGCTGAGTGGGCCTCCTTCGCTGCTTCCGGCCGCGCTTAGCGCCGTGCGTGAGTGGCGCTACAATCCCACGGTGCTAAACGGACAACCCATCGAGACGCAGGAAGACATCAGCCTGGTGTTCCGCCTTCCGAAATAGAAACGCGACGAAGGCCAAGTTCATTCTTTCACCCCGGTTACAATTAGAATCCATTCAGAACGCAAGCTGCGATGACTTCCGCTATGAACCAAGCAATATATACGCTCATTGACGATCTGCATGCGTCGCGTATACGATGGCATCGGTTTTTAAGGAGACAATAATGGCGAGAAATCAACTCAAGCAGGCTGCAAAAAAGATCGGTGCGGCGATGGGCAAAGCAGATCGCACGGCTCATAAAGTAGCTAAAGCGGGATTAGTGGCGAAAGAAGAACTCGTGCAATTGTCGAAGCAAGTCGAGTCGCTCAAGCGCCAGTTGCAGAAGACCACCAAACGCTTGCGGAGCGCCCTCAGCTAGTTCTGGCGAATACGAAACTAAAAACTTACACGAACTAAATCAGCGCGCTGAGCCTGGATTTTGCGAGGTGTCTGACACCACCTCAAGCGTGCTCTCGGTGGCGAGGTACGCATCCACTTTTACCGACCCCACAGGCCCCTTATAGACAAACCGAGCAGAGCCCACCAGTTCGCCCGGAATACTTACGTCTTTTCCCGTCCCAATTGTTTTCAAGATGCTCTGTCCGGCCGGAACGGTAAATTCGATTGATACCGGTTTGAATTTCGATCCTGAAACCGGAGTCACGATCAACACGCCGGGAACGTCGCGATCGGATGTGTTGGTGAAGCTGTAGGATTCTTTCGGGCGTTGAAATTTCTGATCCGTATCGACGGAGAAGATTTTGAAGTCGCTGAATTCGTGGCGGCGAAAGTACTGATGCCCGTGGCGTTCCCAGTAGAGCTCCGCGGTTTTCGGCAGCCAAAGCTGGAGATCGTGGGAATGGAATTGGACCTGGCCATATTCGATGGAAAGGCGTTCGCGCGTCAAGTCAATGCCCTTGACTGGCGTGATTAAATCCGTCTCCAGGCGCAATACTTGATAGGTGCCGGCGTCAATCCATGCGCGGCCTTTCAGCCCAACGGGATAATAATTATCTTGAATTTTATAATAGCGGATTCGATTCGGGCGATCCTGGCGCTGCTCGAAGCGAAGTTGCCACGCTGGTCGTCCGGCCCACTCACCCAACCCCTCGCAGGTAATCTTAAAATCAGACACCATCAGCGGATGAAAGATCAAAGCCATCACCGGCAACGCTTCAGTTGCGATCTGCGCGGGAAATTGACGAGGATCCGTGCTTCCGTTGCGATATTCGTCTAATTGAAATCCTTGCACAGGATTCTGCAAGACCAGAACGACGTACTCAAAGGATCGAATCTCGCGGGCGCGCAGAACGCCGGAATTATCGACCCTGAAATGCTCGATATGTTCCGTGGCGCTGAACTTTTCGAGGTTGCTCACCAGCTGCGTCATGCGCTCGCCTACACCATGCAGCACGGCAGGCAAATCACAAGAAACTCCGGGTAGCACTTTCGGAACAACCTCGTCGATTCCAGGCGGGATTCGGAATGCCTCATTTTCGCTTGCAGTTGGAAACACGGCCGAAGGGGCTTGCGGCAAGGCTTCCGGTTTCATGACCAGGAAAATAGTTTCCAAGCCGTGCCCCGGCTTAATTTCAACTGACTGCTTCACTGAAACAAAGCCTGGTGCGGTTGCTTCGACGGAGTAAGCGCCGGGCGCGAGATCGGAGAAGAGGGTGTCACCCTCGGGCTCTGTGGCCTTTCCGACGATTTCAGCGCCTTCGGAATTGGCCACGTGCAGGCTGGCTAACCCGCTGAACGCGGAATCATCAGAGAGCCGGAGGGAAATCTTCAGGGAGGTCGAGTTTGGATTGGAAGAATGTTGGCCAGAGGCTTTCTCGTTAGCAGCCTGCTGAGCCGGGAGCGCGGTGCACAAGGGAACCACAAACAGAATTGCTATGACAGAGGAAACAAATCGGGCGCGGCACATCACAGCCTCCGAGTAGACCACTGGACTAGAGTCCAAGATCAGGCTGCCCCGGCACCGATCCAGAACGGACGAAATCGCGGCAAGGATTCTCTCTTAACTGAGCAAAAGATTCAATCAATCTTGCTGGCACATGCTGGCAATCCGGTAACGTAACGTGAAAGTAGCGAAGGCTTATTGCTGCACAGGACCTGCCAACAATGGTCAGACCGTGGCTTCGTGTCTGAAGCGGCCGGCGAGATGTGTGGTCTAATGGTCTTACCGCGATGCATTCCAGGAGTGTGATATGGCGTCCCCGCCAGTTCCCAGCGCGCTGAATGCTCGCACGCAAGCTTTTCCGACGTTGACCGCAGCGCAGATCAATCGCGTTCGCTCTGGCAGCAAACTTCGCCAAGTCACCAAGGGCGAACTGCTGTTCGACGTCGGCGACACGAATGTGCCGTTCTTTGTTTTGCTTTCCGGACGCATGGAAATTGTTCAGCCGGGCCTTAGCGGCGAACAGCTTGTTGCGAAACATGAGCCCGGTGAGTTTACAGGTGAGATGACCATGATCTCCGGCCGGCGGTGTCTGGTGCGTGGCCGAGTCACGGAGTCCGGCGAATATCTGGAACTTACCGGAGATGCTTTGCGGGCGCTCGTCGCCAGGGATGCTGAGCTGAGCGAAGTTTTTATGAGGGCTTTCATCCTGCGCCGCCTGGCGCTGGTGAACCAGGGTCAAGGCAACATCATCCTGATGGGCTCGCGGCATTCGGCTAACACACTGCGGCTGCGCGAATTTCTTACTCGCAACGAACATCCGTACGCTTATGTCGATCTAGACAGCGACAAGACTTCACAGGAACTGCTGGATCGCTTTGAAGTGAAGCTCGACGAAATCCCGGTCATCGTTTGCCGTGCTCGCGCTGTGTTGCGGAATCCCACCATTCAACAATTGGCCGATTGTCTGGGACTGAACGTCGCCATCGATGAGACCGAAATTCGCGATTTGATCATCGTGGGTGCCGGACCTTCGGGCTTGGCGGCGGCTGTGTATGGCGCCTCGGAAGGGCTGAACGTGCTTGTGGTTGAGGCCGTCAGTCCCGGAGGTCAGGCGGGATCAAGCTCCAAAATTGAAAACTATTTGGGATTCCCGACCGGGCTCTCCGGTCAGGAACTGGCGGCACGCGCAATCGCGCAGACAGAGAAATTCGGAGCCAAGATGATGGTGGCGCACAGCGTCTCGCGCCTGGATTGCGAAAAGCTTCCATACAAAATCATCCTCGACAACGGCAACAAGCTTGCGGCACGCGCCGTGGTTATAGCGACCGGGGCTCAATATAACAAGCCGCGTATCTCCAATCTGGACCATTTTGAAGGCCAAGGAATTTACTATGGTGCGACTTACATGGAGTCGCAGCTATGCGAGCAGGAAGAAATCATTGTTGTAGGAGGAGGAAATTCGGCCGGGCAAGCCGCGGTTTTTCTGGCGCAGACGGCGCGAAAAGTTCACATGCTGGTGCGCTCGAACCAGTTGGCCGATACTATGTCGCGGTATTTGATTCAGAGGATCGAAGAGAATCCGGGTATCGAAATACACTTCAGAACAGAAATCGTCGGACTGGATGGTGACAGCCATTTGGAAAGCGTCACTTGGAAAGATAAGGCGACCGGCGAGACTTCCGTGCACCCCATTCGACACGTGTTCATTATGGCGGGGGCGTCCCCGCGAACGGAGTGGCTGCGCGGCTGCGTCGCCATGGATGAAAAAGGATTTATCCTCACCGGGCGTGACTTGGATGGCGCCGCGGCCGGAGGTTCGGCATGGCGGCTGGCCCGGTCGCCACAAATGCTGGAAACGACCTTGCCTGGAGTATTTGCAGTTGGCGATGTCCGAGCAGGGAATGTGAAACGCGTTGCTTCTGCTGTGGGAGAAGGGGCGATCTCTGTACACATGGTCCACCGCGCCTTGCAAGAGGGCTAGAAAAAAACTCGCCCTAACGTTAGATTCGCCGAACAGCAGAATAACGCGATAGCGCAGAGGTTCACTTATGCCGGCCGCAGATTCGAAAATGGCGGAGAGATGGCGCGCCCGGAGGGGCTCGAACCCCCAACCCTCTGCTTCGAAGGCAGATGCTCTATCCAGTTGAGCTACAGGCGCCTATTGCTGATTTTACCTGAGGTTTGGGCGCTGGAACGAACACAATCCTTTTCATTCGTATCGCAGCGCCACCATGGGATCCACGCGCATGGCGCGCCGGGCGGGAATGTAGCAGGCCAGCAGCGCCACTCCCGCGAGGATTGCGGCAACCACAACAAATGTTACGGGATCGGACGGCTTCACGTTGAAAAGCAAGCTGGCCATTAAGCGCGTGAGCGCGAGAGATGTGGCGAGGCCGATGCACAAACCCAGCGCTGCCAGTTTTCCACCTTCGACCAGCAATTGTTTCAGGACCGCTCCGGGATGCGCGCCGAGGGCCATGCGGATGCCGAATTCATGTGTGCGTTGCGCCACGGCAAAAGCCATTACGCCGTAAACGCCCACGGCAGCGAGAAGAAGCGCGAGAGCCGCGAATGCGACCAGGAGCATGAGATTCAAACGCGGCTGCGCAACGGAATTCGAGAGAAGTTGATCCATCGTGCTGATGTTGTAGAGAGGCAGATTCTTGTCCATGGCAGAAACCTGCTGGCGGATGGCGCTGGTGACGCTGGAGGGTTCCATGGGCGTACGCACGGCGAGATACATGGCCCGCTCGGTGGATTTTTGCGTTTGCGGGAAATAGGCTTGCTCGCGACCTTCGGCGTCGAGGCCATAATGCTTGACGTGACCCACAACGCCGACCACGGTACGCCATCGAGGCGCTTCGGGATTCGAGTCCGGTATGCGATCGATGGCGATGCGCTTGCCGATGGGATCCTGGCCGGGCCAGAAGCGGTGAGCAAAGTCAGTGTCAACAATCGCGACGAAAGCGGAGCTAGCTGTGTCGGAGTCGGAAAAGAGGCGGCCGCGCTGAAGTGGAATTTCCATGGCGCCAAAGTATTCAGGAGTGATTGTTCTGCGGTCGGTTTCAAGAAAGGGAAGATTATTCATATGCGCCATGTGCGGGAGATCTGACGCGGGAGATTCTTCAGCGAGAACGCTGCCGGAGGAATAAGACTGGCTCAACGGCAATTCGGAAATAGCGCCTGCAGCTTGGACTCCGGGAATGGCTCGCACGCGATCTAGAAACTGCTTATAAAATTGTTCGACCGTAGGGCCCTCCGGGTAAGCTTTTTCAGGAAGAGAAAGTTCCATGGTCAACAAATGGTCTGTCTGGAAGCCCGGACTGACCTCGATCAAATGACTGAAGCTACGAATGAGCAAGCCTGCGCCGACCAGAAGCAATACGGCGAAGGCAACTTCCGATACCACCAGGATGCCGCGCAAGCGACGGTTTCCACCTGCCGCGGAACTGCCGCGCCCGGCCTCCTTTAATGTGTCCTGCAAATCGGCGCGGCCTACATGCCACGCCGGGAAAAGCCCGAAGATCAGCCCGGTGAGTAGGGAAACCCCAAATGTGAAGGCCAGAACAACACGGTCCACCTGGATTTCGCCGATGCGCGGCACGTTGTCGGGAATAAGCGAGCGCAGGGCGTCCACTCCCCAATACGCGATGAGCAAACCAAAGAGGCCTCCGAGAAGCGCGAGCACGAGGCTTTCCGTAAGCAACTGGCGCACGAGGCGAACACGACCCGCACCCATGGCCGCTCGGACCGCCAGCTCTTTCTCGCGCGCGGAAGCTTGCGCGAGCAAAAGGTTTGCGACGTTGACACAAGCGATCAGCAGAACGAATGCTACAGAGGCCAGAAGAATCAGAAGCGCGGGCCGAAGATCGCCGACCAGCTGTTCTTTCATGGGGACCAGAAACATGCCCCAGCCCTTGTCCCCTGTGCCATAGAAATCGGGATACTCGCGCTGCAGTTGAAGCGCAAAGCGCTCCATGTCCGAGCCGGCTTGGGCGAGCGTGATTCCGGGTTTTAATCGAGCGACGACGCGGTAAAGGTGCGTGCCGCGGCTGCCTGGATGTGCGCGATCCAAGCTGAGAGGAAGCCACAGATCGCGTTTGGCTCCCAAAGAAAAATCTTTGCGCAGCACTCCGACAATTGAATAAGACTCCCCGTCGAGCTGAATGCTTCTCCCCACAATTTTGGGATCATGGCCAAACTGGCTTTGCCACAGCGCAAAACTGAGGATTACCGCGTGATCGCGACCAGGCAAATCTTCGTCGGGCGTGAATGTCCGGCCCAGCTCTGTTTGTACACCAAGGAGCGAAAAAAGTGACGCCGTGGCGGAAGGAGTGGAAACTTGAACGGGCGGAGCTCCGCTGCTGGTTAAATTTGCGCTGCCGGCGAGGGAATAAGCGCCTAGATCGGAGAACGATTGATTGCGATCGCGCAAATCCCAATATTCAGGTTCAGAAATCCAATTGCGCGGGATGTGCTCCTTATCGAACTTTCCCCAGACATTGACCAGAGAAGCCGAATCTCTGTAAGCCAAAGGGCGAAGCAAAACAGCGTTGACCACGGAGAAGATAGCGGTATTCGCGCCGATGCCAAGCGCCAGAGTGAGTACAGCAACCGCAGCAAACCCCGGGTTTTTGGCCAGCATTCGAATGCTGTAGCGAATGTCTTGCAGCAAAGTTCCCATTCCTGCCTCCAGAAATTGGCCACACGAAATTCGACCGATTATTCGACGCCTACTATTCGTATCGCAGCGCCACCATGGGATCCACACGCATGGCCCGACGCGCTGGAATATAAGACGCAAGAAAGGCGACGGTCCCTAGCACAAAAGCCACAACGGCGAACGTAAGTGGGTCGGTGGGCTTTACGCCGAATAAGACGCTGGACATCCAGCGCGTCACTACCAGCGCTCCCGCCATCCCGATGCCCAAACCAATCAGCATTAGCCGCAATCCATGGCCCACGATTACACGGAGAACATCCGCTTGCTGCGCGCCGAGCGCCATTCGCAGTCCGATTTCACGCGTACGTTGCGTGACTAGGTAAGACAGCACGCCGAAGATTCCAGCGGCCGTAAGCAGTAATGCAATGGCGCCAAACGCCCCAAGCAGAAGCGTGTTGAATCGATCATTCGCGGCTGAACTGGATACCACATCGGTCATGGTGCGTAACGTCGAGATGGCCTCGTCCGGATCGATCTGGCGGAGCGCCTCGCGCACCGCCGTTGTAAGCACGGCGGGATCGCCCGCGCCGTGCACGACCACGCTCATCCTCATGTAGGAACCCGGGATGAACATTTCAGGTCGAAAAGATTCCTGCAATTCGAAGTGCTTGTTCCCTCCCACGATTCCCACGATTTCGCGTGTCGCGAATTCGGGTTTACCTTCAAATAATTTCACGTGCTTGCCAATGGCGCTCTCGTGGGGAAAATACTTTTTTGCGAACGGCTCGTTGACGACCAGAACCTGCCGGCCTTCGGACACATCTTGACTCACGAAGCTGCGCCCGGCCAAAAGCGGAATCCGCATAGCTCCAAAATAATCGCCGGCGACGACGCGGATATCCGCGTCCTCGTTGTCGTTCGGATTTGCCGGAGGGTGCTCGACGATGGTGAAAAATGTGTCGTTGCCTTCGCCGCTTAACGGCAACTCCGAGATGAATCCGGCGTTCGTGACGCCGGGCGCAGATTGAATACGTTCCTGGAGTTCGCGGAAAAAGGATTCGCGCCGCTGCGGATCGTCATACCTCGGTGAGACCAGAGATACTTCGGTGGTGATCACATTGGCCGGGTCGAATCCGAGCGGAGCGCGCATCAAGCGCCAGAAACTGTTGAGCAAAAGACCGCAGGCGATCAACACTACCAGCGAAAGGGCTACTTCCGCGACGACGAGCGTATTGTGCGCGCGATGCTTTGAACGCGAATCGCCGGAGCTGCTTCCTTCCTTCAAGCTTTGCGTCAAACCGCGGCGGCTGGCTTTGAGCGCGGGCCCCAGGCCAAATAAGAGTCCGGTGAAAATCGCTATCACGAAGGTGAATGCGAGGACGACGCCGTTCACATTTACCTCGTCAAGACGCGGAAGACTCTGCGGGCCGAGTTGTTTTAAGAGTTCCACGCCTGCCATCGCTACAAAAATTCCGGCCACGCCGCCAATCCCCGCCAGCACCAGGCTTTCCGTCAACAATTGCCGGACGAGACGGGATCGTCCAGCTCCCAAGGCGGTGCGGATGGCGATCTCTCGCTGGCGAACGGTATTGCGCGCCAGAAGAAGGCTTGCGATGTTGGCGCATGCAATCAAGAGAACCAGAGCGACTGCGCCCATCAGCACCAGGAATGCGGGACCCACATTGCCGACCAGAACGCTTTGGAGAGGCTCGAGTTGCTGGCGCCATCCTTTGTTCGTCTCAGGAAATTGTGTGGCGAGGCGAGCTGCGATGGTGTCCAGCTCCGCTTGCGCTTGAGAGATCGTCACGTCAGGCTTCAAAAGGCCGATGGGACGTAAAAAATGGGAACGGCGGGTCTGCATTCCCGCATTTTCGAAAGGCGCAGGGAACCAGAGATCGGCTTGAGTAAGGACGGGCATATCGCTTGCGAGAACGCCGACAACGGTGCGGGTCTTGCCGTCGAGAGCGATCGACTTGCCGATGATGTTTGGATCGCTGCCGAAGCGTTCCTGCCACAAATGGTGGCTGAGGATTACAACTTCGGGATCGGTTGTTTTTTCGTCGGATAGACTAAACAAGCGGCCATAGCGGGGTTGAACGCCAAGAGCGTCGAAGAATCCGGCCGTTATCATGGAGCCCGTGATCTGAATGGGCTTGTCGGTTCCAGTGAGATTGAAAAGCGAATCTCCCACTGCTCTCGCGCCGTAGTATTCGAAGGATTGGTTCTGCGCGCGATAGTCCAGAAAATCGGACGGAGAAACGGCGCCGTGCTCGCAGAGGGGACACTTTCCCCAGCCCCACACTAGTCTCGAAGGATTCTTGAACTGCAAAGGGCGCAGCAGCACTGCGTTCACCACAGAGAAGAGCGCAGTATTCGCGCCGATGCCGAGCGCAAGCGTGAGCACAGCGATGGCGGTAAAGCCCGGCGATTTTTTTAGCGCGCGAAAGGCGTGATAGACGTCTTGCAGCAGCGTTCCCATAAACCCTCCACTGATTTACTACGTTATCTTCGTAAAACCTGTTCCCCTGACCGCTCCTTACTCTATTCGTATCGGAGAGCCACCATGGGATCCACGCGCATGGCGCGCCGCGCTGGCAGATAGCTGGCCAGCAGGATTGCGGCGCCCAGTACCAGTGCTGCGCCCAGATAGATGCGCGGGTCAGCCACATTTACGCCAACAAGCATTCCGGCGATCAATTGAGCCAACGCTAACGCGCCTGCCAAGCCCAACAGAATGCCCACGAAAGTGATGCGGACACTGTGGGCGAGGACCAATCGCATTACGTCTCGCGGACTCGCGCCGAGGGCCACACGAATTCCCATTTCTTTTGTGCGCCCTTCCACGATATAGGCCATGGTTCCGTAGATTCCGATGGCCGCAAGGAAGAGCGCCAAAACGCCGAAGAAATTTGTGAACCCTGTGAATATCCTGATGGGCGCTTCCTGATCGCTAATCAATTGGCTGAGCGAAACAATCTGCGAAACGGGCTGGTTCTGGTCCAGCGAAGAGACGGCCTCGCGAAGCCCTGCGGCGAGAGCCATCGGATCGCCAGAAGTTCGCAGCAGAATTGCCATCGATCTGCTGGGAGACTGCGAAAAGGGAATGTAACTCTCGGACGCCAGCGGACGATTGAAATCCGTATCCAGCCGAACATTTTTTACGATGCCGACGACGGTGCGCATCGTGGTGCTGTCGCGGCCGAGCCGAATTCTTTGGCCGATCGGATCTTGATGTGGAAAATAGCGATCGGCGAGCGTTTGATTGATAACGATGACGGCAGGCGCGTCCGGACCGTCCTGATCGGAAATGAAGCGGCCGCGGATCGTTTGCAGGCCGAGGACCGAAGCGTATCCGGGAGTTGCGGCCGTGATCGCCGTACCGGGGTAATTTCCCGGGTCCGGCGCGGGGCGTCCTTCGAAAAACATTTCGGCGGAATCGTATCCATTGCCAAAAGGAATGTACTGGCTTGCGCCAGCGGAGGCGACCTGCGGCAGAGCCTGAACGCGATCCAGCAATCGATTATAAAAACTCGCCACCTGGTGCGGGTCGGCATACGCGGTGTCGGGCAACGTGATTTGCGCGGTCAGCACATGCTCGGAACGGAATCCCAGATCCACGTTGTTGATGTTTTTCAACCATTCAATCATCAGGCCGGCCGGCACCAGGGAAGTCAAAGCGAGAGAAACCTCCAGTACGATCAGAATTTTTCTTATACGCCGGCCGCGCAAGCCGATGGAGGCCGAGCCACCCGCATCTTTCAACATGCCGGTAAGGTCAGGTTTGGAACTTTGCAGCGCCGGCGTCAATCCAAAAGCCAGAGAAGAGAAAAGCGCAATTCCGACCGAGTACGCCAGCGTGGAGAAACCCACATAGAGGCGGCCGTAGTTGGGGAGATAGCCGCGGTTTTCAAACGGAATCAGATTAGTAATCCATTCACCGCCCGATTTTGCCAGGACGATGCCAAGAGCAGCGGCAATAAAGAATAACCAGACATTCTCGGTCAGGAGTTGGCGCACGATGCGGAGACGGTTCGCGCCGAGAGAAATCCTTAGCGCCATTTCTTTCTGGCGAGCCAGCGAGCGAGCGAGAAGTATTCCCGCAACATTGGCGCAAGCGATCAACAGAATGCAGATGCCGATGCAGAAGCTCATGTAAACGCCTTGATCGCCCACATGTTTTCCGATCTCGTGGCGCAGGCTGTTCAAGAAAATCCCGCCGTTCGTATTCGTCGTGGGATAAAGTTTCTCAAGGCGTTTCGCGATGGGATCCATGGCCTGTTGCGCTTGCGCGAGCGTGACGCCGGGTTTCAGACGGCCCACTACGTTGAGCCATCCGTTCACGCGGTCGGCTCGCTCTTGGTCAGTGAACGCGAGCGGAACCCAAATATTGGCGCGGCCCATCAATGTGAAGTGGAAATCTTCGGGCATGACGCCGACGACAGTGTAGGAGTCACCGTTTAGAGTGATCGTCTTTCCCAGTTCGTCCGCATCGGCATTGAAGCGGTCATGCCAGAGGCCGTAACTCAAAATAGCGAGGCGGTTGCGGCCTGGCTGATCTTCGCCAGGTCTGAAGGCGCGGCCGATTGCCGGCTGGGCGAGAAGCGTTTGAAAGAAATTCGAGCTTACACGGGCGCCCAAAATTCTTTCCGGGCGATCTTTTCCGGTGAGATTGAAATTTGAGGTGGTCCAGCCAGATAGATTTTCGAAGACGGAGTTCTGCTCGCGCCAATCATTGAAGTCGGGAGCGGAGGCCAGGCCTATCCAGCCCTTCTTGGTGTCCAGTTCCCAGGCGACCGTCAGCTGATCAGCTTGCGGGAACGAAACCGGATGCAGAACCCATTGCCGCACCATGTTGAAGAGCAGCGTGCTACCGCCGATCCCAAGCGACAAAGTGAGAATCATGAGCAGGACGACGCCCGGCGTTTTGGCTAACATGCGGATGCCGTACCGCAGGTCGTGTAGCAGGGTTTCCATCAGCCGCCCCCGAGCGCCCGTCGCATGCCTCGCGGCGAGCACAATTAGTTATGGAAGGATTAGCAGGTGGCGTTCCACCGGGAACGCTAGACAAATGGCATGTTTTCAGTGGTGTAGAAGCTGGTGCTGCAACCTTGATGCGGCCCGGATGACCGCTAGCGCAAGAACCCGTCGCGAAAGCGGACACCCAAATGTTGTGCGGAAATCCCGGGTGGAATCCTTGGTCGAGCTACCAGCGCTTGCCTTAGAAATGACCATCCTCGTCGGATGATCAGTGGCTCTTTTCTAGCTCTTCGATTAGTGCTGGAACGACTTCAAAGAGATCCCCAACGATTCCGTAGTCGGCCACTTCGAAGATGGGAGCATTCTGGTCTTTGTTGATGGCGGCCACCGTGCGCGAACCCTTCATTCCCACGACGTGCTGAATGGCTCCGCTGATGCCGAGAGCTAGATACAACTTGGGCGCGACAGTTTGCCCGGAGCTGCCAATCTGGCGATCCATGGGCAGCCAGCCTTCATCGCAAATCGGGCGCGAGGCGCAAATTTCCCCGCCGAGAAGTTTCGCGAGTTTCTCCACCATGGGAATGTTTTCGGGAGCTTTAATCCCGCGGCCGATGGAAATCAGAATGGGCGCTTGCGTCAGATCGACGGCTTGCTTTGCTTCGCGGAAAAGCTCGAGCGGCTTGGTGCGAATTTGTTCGGGCTTCAAATCAACAGCCACCGGTTTCACTGGCGCTTTGCCGCTGGCGTGTTTGGTAGCCAAGTCCGCACGGAAAGCGCTCGCTTGGAAAGTCGCGATCCAGGGAGCGTTGCCGGCGAACACGACGTCGGCATTCGTGCGGCCTTGAAACATTTGGCGCACGAAAATTAGTTTGCCGTTTTCGTAACGATAATGAATGCAGTCGCCGATCATTCCTTTTCCCAGCGAGGCAGCGAGCTTGGGAGCAAAATCGCGGACTTGATAGGTGTGGGGAAACAAAACCAAGTCGGGCTTGGTGGATTCGATCACCTGGCGCAGGGCCAGCGAGAATCCGTCCGGCGTGTATTTTTCCAGCAAGTCGTGCTCAACAAGAAGTACTTCGTCCACTTGATAGGCGGCAATTTCGTCGGCCAGAGGCGCGACTCCTTTGCCGACGACGGCCGCGGTGAGAGAACCTTTTGTTTGCTGCACGATTTGCTGTGCGGCAGCCAAAGTTTCAAAGCTGACTTTGTTCCACTTGCCTTCGCGCTGCTCGGTAATGAGAAGAATTTTCATGGCTAGAGCACCCGCGCTTCGTGCTTTAGCTTTTCGATCAGCTTTGCGGCTACTTCTTTTGGCTGGCCGGTGATGAATTCCGTCTTCTTGGTTTTTTGCGGAATGTAAATCTTCTCGATGCGTTGTGTGGGTGCATCAGCGACACCAAGCGACGCGCGATTCACCGTGGCGATTTCTTTTTTCTTGGCGGCCATAATGCCTTTCAGCGTGGCGTAACGCGGCTTGTTGATGCCCGATTGAATCGAGAGCACCGCGGGCAGCGGCAATTCGACCCATTGAAACCAGCCGGCTTCCAGCTCGCGCTTGAGCTTCATGTGGCCATCTACGATGTCGATGTGCATGATGATGGTGGCGTGCGGAAGGCCCAGCAATTCGGCGAGCAGGACTCCGGTTTGGCCGAAACCTTGGTCGTCGCTTTGCAAACCGGTCAGCAACAGGTCGAATTTTTCGTCTTTGATGGCGGCGGCAATGGAACGCGCGGATGATAGCGGATCAAGCTTGAAAAATTGATCGTCGGCGATGTGGATTCCGCGGTCGGCGCCTTTGGCCAGCGCTTCTTTAATGGTTTGCTTCGCGCGGTCGGGGCCCATGGAAATGGCCACTACTTCGCCGCCATGTTTTTCTTTCAGGCGCAGCGATTCTTCGAGGGCGAAGCTGTCCGGCTCGTTCGTTTCAAAGCCAATGTCAGACTCGCGAATCCACGCGCCGCCTTCCACGATGGCGAGCGGCGCATCTTTCGCCGGAACTTGTTTGACGCAGACTCCAATTTTCAAAATGCCTCCCAAACAACAACATAAATAAAAAGAATAGAAATGCGCCCGCCTGAAGGCGGCCGCTACAAATTCAAATCAAAAAATCAAAACGCTAAAGCCTATGCCAGGAATTGGCTACTCGTCCCAAAGTTTGAAAATCAGGGACGCGTTTGTTCCACCGAATCCGAACGAATTTGAAAGCGCGTAATGAACTTCGGCCTTGCGCGAGTGATTCGGAATGTAATCGAGATCACATGCGGGATCCGGATTTTCGTAATTCGCGGTGGGCGGAAGAATCTGGTCGCGCAAGGCGAGAACGCTGATGCCCGCTTCCAGGCCGCCTGCGCCGCCCAACAAATGTCCGGTCATGGATTTCGTCGAGCTGATCGGAACTTTTTTCGCGCGCTCGCCGAAAACGCGCTTGAGCGCGGCGGTTTCAATGGCGTCACCGATGGGAGTGGAGGTGCCGTGCGCGTTGACGTAGCTCACATCGTTGGGCGTAATTTTCGCGTCCTTGATCGCTGCCATGGCCACGCGGTATCCGCCGTCGCCGCCTTCAGCCGGTTGCGTGATGTGATACGCGTCACCGGACATGCCGTAGCCCACAATTTCGGCGATGATTTTTGCGCCGCGTTTCCGCGCGTAGTCGAGCGATTCAAGGATTAAAACTCCGGCGCCTTCACCCACCACAAAGCCGTCGCGCTGCGCGTCAAAAGGACGGCTCGCTCGTTCCGGCTCGTCGTTGCGCGTGGAGAGCGCGCGCATGGCGGCAAATCCGCCCACGCCCATGGGCGTGATAGCTGCTTCCGTGCCTCCTGCGATCATGACTTCGGCATCGGAACGCTGGATGATTTTAAAAGCATCACCGATAGCATGAGCGGACGCGGAGCACGCAGTGGCCGTGGCGGAATTGGGGCCTTTCGCGCCGTAACGGATCGACACGTGGCCTGAAGCGAGATTCACAATCGACGCAGGGATGAAGAAAGGAGAAATCTTCCCAGGGCCGCCAGCCAGATATTTCGAATGCTCGCGCTCAATGACGTCGAACCCGCCAATGCCGGAGCCGATGTAAACGCCCGTGGAATCTGCGATCTCAGGCGTAACTTCTAGCGCGGCCATCTTGACGGCGAAATCGGAAGCGGCCATAGCCAGTTGAATGAAGCGGCCGGTCTTCTTCAGTTCCTTTTTTTCAATCCAATTCAGCGGGTCGAAATTGCGCACTTCTCCGGCGATGCGGCAATCAAATCCGGCGGGATCAAAATGGGTGATAGGGCCAATGCCGCTCTTTCCGGCTAGCAGATTGCGCCAGACCTCTTCGGTCCCAATGCCACATCCGCAGATCAGCCCAACGCCTGTAACGACAACTCGGCGGTTCAAAGGGAACTTCTCCTGTACTGAATGGGGACAGCCAGCGGACTACTTGCTTCCTTTGGAGTGCTTCTCGATGTAATCGACGGCGTCTTTGACCGTGGCAATTTTCTCGGCATCTTCGTCCGGGATTTCAATGCCGAAATTTTCCTCAAAGGCCATCACCAGCTCGACAGTGTCGAGCGAGTCGGCGCCCAGGTCATCCACAAAGGAAGCGGTCGGAGTGACTTCGCCTTCATCCACACCGAGCTGCTCGACAATAATCGTCTTCACGCGTTCTTCGACGCTGGCCATTCTGATGTATCCTCCGGTATCGGCGATCTCGCACCCCAGGTGTACAGCGACAGGGGAGCGCCCCAAGACAGCCTGCCCATTCTATGCAAGCCAGAATGCAGGGTCAACCTTTGCCAAATTTAATCTTGTTAGAAACAAAAACTACATCCGGGTTGTCCTTCGCGTTCCTCAAGTCGCATGCGACCGAAAATCTATCCCATGTGCAGACCGCCGTTAACGTCGAGCACTTGGCCGGTGATGTAGCCGGCTTCGTCACTGGCAAGGAAAACGATGGCGGTGGCGACGTCGCGATCGCTGCCGAAGCGGCCGAGCGGGATCATCGACTTCATTTTGTCTTTCAGTTCGGTGGAAAGGGGGTCGGTCATGGGCGTGGCGATGAAGCCGGGCGCGATGGCGTTCACCGTGATGTTGCGCGAAGCGACTTCGACCGCAATGGCGCGCGTGAGGCCGATCAGGCCGGCTTTTGATGCGACGTAATTTGCCTGTCCCGCGTTGCCCGTTTCCGCGACCACCGAAGAAATATTGATGATGCGCCCGGCGCGCTGCTTCAGCATGGCCCCCAGCGCTTGCTGAATACACAAATGCGCGCCGGTAAGATTTGTACGTAGCACCGCGTCCCAGTCTTCGAGCTTCATGCGCAGAGCCAGTGTGTCGCGGGTAATGGCCGCGTTGTTCACCAGGATGTCGAGCTTGCCGAGTTTCGCGAGTAATTGTTGGAAGCCGGTTTTCACTTGCGCTGGGTCGGCCACGTCCATCGGGACAGGAAGCGCCTCGCCGCCAGCAGCCAAAATTTCTTCTGCCAGCGACATGAGTTTTTCAGTGTTGCGCGCAGCGATAGCTACTTTGGCGCCAGCTTCGGCGAGTGCAAGCGCCGTAGCCCGCCCAATCCCTTGAGACGCGCCGGTAACCAGAGCAACTTTATCTTTGAGAGAGAACATAGGATGTGAAGCTATCGCATATCAAACGTAGCGTGCAAGTGGTCGGTACCCAAGTGGAGTTTACACGTCCGCATCACCAGCGCCTTCGGACGGTAAAGCGGGGTCTGCCCACGCTGGGTCGAACCCGTCTGGCTGGACATCGAGTACGAGGGCATATGGGCTACCGACGGCGAATTCTTCCTGGATTAGTACAGATGAACCAGGACGAGCTGTAGCGACCTTGGTTTCAACGAGCTCCGCGAGCCGGGCCAAATCCGCAAGCGGACCACGAATTGCGTGGTCATCGAATCCAGCTTCTGGCCAAGTCATAATCTCAAGATACTTATAAGGGCCGTAATGCTCGTGTTCTGACTTTAATGCGTTGCGAGGATCAGCGACGTATGAAAGGAGGGCATCTCGAAACCGCAACAGGCCCGCGCGAGAACCCATTAGCTTCCAAATCTTGGCCTTGTCATCTCGATCATAGAAAAAGCCAAGTTCGCGCCACTCCTGCCTCGTGGCTCTGTTAGTAGCATCACTCAACATAACCCTCACTTTACCTGCAATTCAGTGAATGCAGAGTTAGATTCTTGCTACATGAGCGGGAGGAGTTTAGCGAGCAACTCTTGGAGGGCTTTGTGATTCAGACTCCCGTAAGGGTGCTCCTGGAATGCAAATGTTGAATGGCGGTTTCCAACTTTACCTGCATGCTCCTCTAGCCGCAGTGCTTGCAGCGTTCCCAATTCCAGCGGATGTGTTCTGGCTCTACTTCGCTGCAATCGTGCTGTTCGCAATCGGCTTAACAATAATCACCAGGAACGAGCTGCCGCAAAAACATGGGCTCGACAAGATCTTGCCATTCGGGCGTTTGTTTTACGCCATACCGATGGGGGTTTTCGGCACGGAGCATCTGGTTGACACGTCCGACATCGCGCAAGGGGTTCCATCCTGGATGCCGGCACATTTATTTTGGACCTATCTGGTAGGCGTCGCCCTGATCTCCGCGGCGTTGAGCATTATTTTCAAAAGATGCGCGCGATTGGCGGCAACGCTTTTAGGAATCATGCTTTCGCTGTTTGTAGGGATGATAACCATCCCCGCCATCGTGGCCCAGCCGCGCGAGAGACTTTTCTGGGTGCTCGCTTTACGCGACCTTTCGTTCGCCGGTGGCGCGTTCGCTTTCGCCGGAAGCCTGATGCAGTTAGGCCGGACAAACGGCTCGCACTGGCTCGTAACTCTCGGACGCTTTCTCATCGGAGCAGCCGCGTTATTTTTCGGCGTGGAACAGTTCCTAAATCCCACGCTCGTGCCCGGGGTTCCTCTGAATCGAGTTACGCCGGCGTGGATTCCCGGCCATATTTTCTGGACGTATCTATCGGGCGCTATTCTTGTCGCGACCGGCGCCTGCATTCTCGTAAATGTGAAGGCGCGCGTGGCCGCCATCTATCTGGGCCTCATGATTTTGCTTCTGATGCTGTTTGTTTATCTCCCCATCCTTGTCGCCGAACCATTGAGCATCGCCAATGGCCTCAACTATTTCTTCGATACCTTGGTTTTCGGCGGAGCCGCTCTGATCCTCGCAGACGCCATCAACGAACGAAGTCAGCCAATACCTCGCGCCTGATAGATCGCTCAAAGAACTACTTGGGAAAGAGTGTGGGTGGAACTTCCCTCTCAAAAGGGCCAAGCGCGTCGGCGTTCGGAAAGGCGAACTTCCTTAGAAGCAAACCTGTGGTTAAAGCCTGATAAAACAGGAGATTAATGGTGTTCCAATTAAAGCCGCCGGCCAAAAACAATATGCATCCAGGAATCATCGTCAGAAGAGGGATGTAGCGACAATCTTTCAGGGTCCAATCGCGTTTCTTTGCCGCCAAAGCCAAAAGCTTCGCCCAAAAAAAGCCGCCGACACCAATCGTGCAATAAACGGCAGAAACCCAACCCAGACGGTTCACCGGACTTAGGTCATGCGGCGACAAAGTAAAGAGCCAAAAAGCAGCAGCGTAAGACACAACGAGCGCCGCGACCGAGCCGAAGATCTGAGTCCATTCTGAGCGCGACATAAGCCACCCAAGTGCGAGAAGACAATTCAGTAAACTAACTGGATTATAGTCCGCGTCAATGGAGAGGGCTAGCTTTTAGTGCCGGGGGAAGCTCATAGGTGGACTAAGATTCTGGGGATTCGGCGCGCAATTGGGCGATTTTGTCGATGGCGGCTTGCAGGCTGGGGGCGTCTTCCACGTTCACGCAGCGGACGGAGCGGTCAATTTGGCGCAGCAGGCCGCAAAGAACTTTTCCGGGGCCTACCTCCACGAAAATGGTCGCGCCGCTTTCGATCATTTCGTGGACGGAATCCAGCCAGCGCACCGGCGCGGTCACTTGGCGGACCAGGGCTTCGCGCTCTTCGTCGCCGCTAGTGACAGCCTCTGCATCCACGTTGGTGATCAGAGGAATTTTCAGAGGACCGAAACTTGCGGCGCGCAGATCATGTTCCAGTCGTTTTTGCGCTGGAGCCATCAGCGCGCAATGAAAGGGCGCGGAGACGGGCAGAATCACAGCGCGCTTGGCCCCGCTTTGCGAAGCGATTTCAACGGCTCGTTTCACCGCAGTAGCGTTTCCGGAAATTACGGTCTGCTCCGGAGAATTTAAATTCGCAGGAGAAACCACTTCGCCGTCGGCGGCTTTTTTGCAGATCTCCGTTACCTCCGTCGGCGCAAGACCCAGAATCGCGGCCATCGCACCTTCACCCAGAGGCACAGCCTCCTGCATGTAGCGTCCACGGGCTCGTACCAATCTCACAGCGGATGAAAAATCCAAACCGCCGGCGGCAATCAGCGCGGAATACTCTCCCAAGCTATGGCCGGCGACAAAGTCGGGATGGATGCCTCGCTTTTCGAGCGCGCGATAAGCCGCCACGGAAACTGTGAGAATCGCGGGTTGCGTATTTTCCGTTTGCTTGAGCTCTTCCAGCGAGGCGGTGTAACACATGTCGGACATGGAGAAGCCGAGCGCGGCATTCGCTTGGTCGAAAACCTGGGCGGATTCGGCGAAGTTTTCGGCCAGATCTCGCCCCATGCCGCAATATTGCGAACCCTGGCCCGGAAAAAGAAACGCGAGTTTGCCCATATGCGAGTGCAGTTCCGCTGAGGTCAGCCGCGAGCGGCAACGGCGGCAGCGGAAAGCTCCTGGTCAATCTTTTCATTGATGCGCGCGCGGCAGAGTTCGCTGGCCACGCGTATGGCGTTCTTGATGGCGTTGGGATTCGAGCGGCCGTGGGCAATGATGGTGATGCCGCGCACGCCCAGCAGCGGAGCGCCGCCGGTCTCCGAAGAATCGGTGCGCTTGCGGAAATCGTCAAAAGCTTGCTTGGACAGAGCGTAACCGATCTGCGATTTAAGCGAGCTTTTGATGGCCTTTTTCAGCATGCCCTGAACGTGCTCCACCAGTCCTTCACTGATTTTCAGCGCGACGTTGCCGATGAACCCGTCGCAAACGATCACGTCCACATTTCCGCGAAACACGTCGCGGCCTTCCACGTTGCCCACAAAATTCAGCGACGAATGCTTCAGCAGGTTGGATGCCTCGCGGGTCAACTCGTTGCCTTTCATCTCTTCTTCGCCAATCGAAAGCAAAGCGACGCGCGGATGTTTCACGCCCCAGATCGCGCGAAAATAAATCTCGCCCATCACCGCGAACTGGCGAAGCTGCTCCGGCTTTGAATCCACGTTCGCGCCCACATCGAGGATTACCGAAATTTTGTCCTTCATGTTGGGGAACGCGGCAGCGAGCGCCGGTCGGTCCACAGAGGGCAGCGTGCCAAGGACGAAGCGCGCGACGGTCATGGCGGCGCCGGTGTTTCCAGCGCTCACCATGGCTTCGGCTTTGCCATCACGCACCAGACGCGCGGCCACGTGCATCGAGCTTTCCTTTTTGCGGCGGAAAGCCTGCGAAGGCGAGTCGCTCATGGTGATGACGTCCGTGGCACCCACAATTTCGATGGGGAGATTGCGCGAGCGATGGCGGCTCAGTTCCTGCTTGAGCGTAGCCTCAATACCTACCAGCGCGATGTGGACACCAAATTCGCGCGCAGCCAGGATCGCGCCTTCCACCTCCGCACGAGGTGCATGGTCGCCTCCCATAGCATCGATTGCAATGGTGGTCATCTGAGCGCCAACGGGCTCCAATCGCGCGAAATCGGAAAGAAACGAAGGAAAACTTAGGCCGTCTTGGCCGAAGTGTCAATCACTTCGCGGCCTTTGTATTGCCCGCAATGAGGACATGCCTGATGAGGCAGTTTCTTCTCGTGGCAATTCGGACACTCGGATAGCGAGAGCGTTTGAAGATGGTCGTGGGCGCGTCGCTTGTTCTTGCGCGCATGGGAGTGACGTCGTTTTGGATTAGGCATTCCTGCTCCTCTAAATTAGCCGTGTGCGGCTTGGTATAGCTGAAAATGGAAAGGGATAGTGTAGCGTTTTATTGCTTTTTGAACCAGTCCTGCTTCAAACGGGCGAGCGGAGCCAGACGCGGGTCGGCTGAGTTCTTTTCGCAGCGGCACTCTTCGTTATTCAGATTCGCGCCGCAATGCGAACACAAGCCCCGGCAGTCGCTGCGGCATATCACCTTCATGGGAAGCGCCAGATTTACCTGCTCGGCCAGCACGTCGGCCAGAAACAAGCCATCGCCTTCGAAGAAGGCTATCTCGGTGTCGTCCAGGTTAAGGTGGACTTCCTCGTCATGGGCGATGGAGGTCATGGGGCGGTAAAACAAGTCGAAATCCCGGCTGATTTCTTCCACCACCGTGTCCAGGCAGCGCGCGCACACCATCTCCACGCGCGTATGCAGGTTGCCATACACACGGATTTGCCCTTCCGTTAGCTCGGCTGTCGCGCGTACTTCCAGCGGTTCCACTTGTCGAAACTCGCCGGAATGGAAGTCGAGGGTCCCGGGAATATAGCTCTTGCGGATGCGGATTTTTCGGACGGCAAGTTCTTTTACGTCCAGAAACATTGGGTTCTCCGCGTTAGTAAAGCTAATTATATGACCAGTGCCGGCGATGTCAAGGAAGCCACTTTGAGAACAATACGGATTGACACCAAATGGACAATGACTTTCTTAGACTGGTTTAGATGCGGAATGGCCCTGGCAGGCTGCTAGATTGAATGGGCTGCGGGAAGGCCCAGCAATTCGTTGCATTGGCGGAGCAGAAAATGGTCGGTCATGCCCGCAATGTAATCGCATATAACGCGATGGGGCGGCTCGTTTTTGGCCAATTCCGCGTATTGCTTCGGCAACCGTTCAGGGTGGTTCAGGAAGAAGAGAAATAGAGCGTCCAGCGAAGCAACCGAGCGGTCACGGTCCTCGGCGATTGCGGGATGCGAGTAAAGATGGCCGTACAAGAAGCGCTTCAACGCAGCATTCTTGTCCGCAATCTCGGGCGAAAAGGCCGCGATCCGCTTTGACAAATGGCGAATCTCCTCGGAATTTTTTGCGCCGCTTTCCTGCACTTTGGCGGCGGTCTTTTCGATCAAGTCTGTCACCAACCGATTGAGAATCTGCTTCAGCGCCTCGTTGAATTTCAGCTTGCGGCGGCCTCGCGGGTAGCGACGATCGATCTCGGCGTATGCTTGGTCGAACATGGGAACTTCCGCCCGCAGCAGATCGAAATCGAAAAGGCGCGACTCGAACCCGTCGTCCAGATCAGCGGTGTTGTAGGCAATTTCGTCCACCAGATCGATAAGCTGGGCTTCCAGAGTAGGTCGCTCGTCCAAGCGGTATTCAGCAAGCGACGGAAATTCACCCGCTGAATAACTACGCGAGTGCTTCACGATGCCTTCCCGCACCTCGAACGTAAGATTCAGGCCGGGAAAATCCATATAGCGCTGCTCGAACTGTTCCACGATACGAAGCGCGTGGAGATTGTGGTCAAAGTGATCGCCGTGCTCGCGCATGCGCAAGTCCAGTTGCTTTTCTCCCGCGTGGCCAAACGGCGGATGCCCGATGTCGTGTACCAGCGCAAGAGCCTCAGCAAGGTCAGTATTCAAACCCAATGCGCCGGAGACGGTACGCGCCACCTGCGCTACTTCTATTGTGTGAGTCAGGCGATTGCGAAAGTGGTCGGAATAGCGCGTGGTGAAAACCTGCGTCTTAGCTTCTAGGCGGCGGAACGCGCGTGAGTGGATTACGCGGTCGCGGTCTCGTGCATAATCGCCACGATAGGGATGCTGCGGCTCCGAATAGCGACGGCCGCGGGAATGCCGCGCATCCATCGCATAATCTGCCAGCGGCGCCGGCGTCATACTGGATCCTTAGATTTTACCGGGGAGAAGGGAAAGTTCTTGGTCAGCTTGCTCGGCCATGGGGGTGTCGGGATATTCCGATTTAATTTGCGCGAACAGCTTGGAAGCTTCCGCTGGATTGCTTGCGCTGTAGTGCTGCGCCAGCGCGAGCATCACTACCGGTTTTGGCACCAGCACGGCAGGCTTGGCGATTAACTTCTTGTAAAGATTCACGGCTTCGTCGCCTTGGCCTAGCCGGTCATCTAGCTGAGCCAGTTCAAAGCGCGCCATGGCCGCAAAATCTTCGTCGCCGGAGTCCGCGAGGTTCTGCAACAATTTCTTGGCCGCGTCATTGTTGCTTAGGCGTTCCTGGCTGATCGCTTCGTAATAGACGGCAAGCTGGCCAGGGCGCGTCCGCGGATATTTCTTCGCGACGTCCTCAAATTTTCGAACTGATTCGGTATATTTGTTCTTCTCGTCCGTGTATGTCAGTTCGCCCGGCTGCTGAGGCTCGAGAGGCGAACGGATGCGCGCATCAAATACCTTCATGGCGTCGTCATACGCAGCGGCGGCTTTCACAGTTTGGCGCTCGGCATAGGTCTTCCAACCAAAAACGCCCAGTGCCACCACGACGCCTACGATTACGATTAAAAATGTAATTGCCTGATGACTGAATACCAAGTCAGCGCCGTGCGCCAGGGTATCGCGCACTTCGTCCGTTTTCAGCTCTTTACGGCTAAGATGTTGCGCCAATCGCTTCTCCTGAAGGCGGGCTAAACAAACATGTTATCACAAGGCGTGCGCCGAATTAAAATGCCGGACCGTGCGTCCCTCGGGCTGTTTTATTAATCTTAATTGCGTGGCAAGGTTTGTCTGTAGAGGCTAAGATTGGCATGGCTCGCCAGCGCGAACCAAGGAGAAAAACTTATGGCCGACGGCAAGAAGTGCGCACATCCGATTTGTTCCTGCACCGTTACGAAAGGAAGCTATTGCAGCACGGAGTGCGAAGCCATGGAGAAAACCCCGGATCTGGAGTGTCTTTGCGGGCATCCCGCTTGCAAAGGTAACGTCGAAAACCTGCGTCGCTAAAATTCACATAATCCGCTGGAACAAGGAGACGTGCGATGTCATTCGGACTCTACGCCGCGGGTTTCGCCATCGTGATCGCCGGTCTGATCTACGCCGCCTACTTGATGCACGTCCCGGCACACTGGATCGCGGTCGGCGCCATTATCCTGCTGGGCATTGGAATTGTGACAGGCGTTAAGAACACGCGCCAAAAAGATCCTCCCAGTTAGTATGCATGAAACCCGGAGTGGAGCGACTCGATCTGCGTGGTCCCGGCGCGCTGATACGCTGCGAAGCGGGATGATTTAGCGGAAAGCGCGGATCGCGGTGTCTTCGTCGGACTGCACGTCAAAAACCGTAAATAGCCGCGTAATTTGCAAAATGTCGTGCACGCGCTTGGTCAAGTGAAGCAGCTTCAGCTCGCCTTTTGCGTTTCGTACCGTGGTGAAAGCGCTAACCAGCTCGCCGATCCCCGAGCTGTCGATATAATCCACGTCGTACAAACTGATAATGATTTTTTTCTGGCCGTTCTCGACCAGCTCGCGAATGGTCTTGCGCAACAGAGCGCTGCCGTCGCCTAAAGTGATTTTGCCGCTGAAGTCCACGATCGCAACATCGTTTATTTGTCTGCAGGTCGCCTGAATAGCCACGGAATTGCCTCTTGCTGATTCTACTCCGGTTGGTGTGTGCCGTTGTTGGAAACTTTATGCGGAAGTTTTTTAACCATTACGAGTTCGGCGCCGCCGCCCGGCGCGGTATGCACGTCGAACTGATCCATGAAAGCTTTCATCAGGAAAAGACCGCGTCCCGAAGTGCGCAGCAGGTTTTCCTCTTCCAGCGGATCGGGTATTTCGTGCAACTCGAAACCTTTTCCCTGGTCCAGCACGCGCACGGTCATGTTTTCCGGATCGAGCTCCACCGTCATCAGGATTTTCTTCCGCCGATCCTGCTGGTTGCCGTAGTTGTACGCGTTGATCACGCCTTCGCGCACCGCCATGCCAATTTTATGGAGCTCTTCCTCGCTGAAGCCGGCGGCTTCCGCAATACGCATGCAGATACTTTCTGCGAGGTCCACGCTTTCCAACAGCGTCTCCAGCGTGACCTCGATCCGATGGGTTTTGGCCGCCATTCCTAGATTCGAGGGAAGTCCTTGTTGAAAAGACGGCTGTATGGGTATCACAGCGCCGGAGCACAAGTCAATCTACTCCCGGTACCGGAGCCTCCTATAGATTCTCGCAGATCATCAAGCCCAGTAAGTACGATCGAGCGTGCGGTACTGTATAGCTTCGCTCAGATGCTTGGGCTGAATGCCGGGCGCACCTTCCAAATCCGCAATCGTGCGCGAAACTTTCAAGATGCGATCGTGGGCGCGCGCAGACAGGCCCAGCCGTTGGATTGCGGTTTCCAGCAGCTTTTCTCCCTCGCTGGAAATGGCGCAGTGCTTGCGGATGAGTCTTGGCGGAATCTGCGCGTTGGCGTACAGTTTTTTCTCGGCGCGATAGCGCTCGAGCTGGATCTCACGAGCGCGCAGAACGCGTCCGCTGACGCACGCCGAGCTTTCAATTTCTCCATTACCGCGCAGTTCCTTGTATTTCACCGCGGGAACCTCGATCTGGATATCGATGCGGTCGAGCAGCGGGCCGGAAATTTTCGAGACGTAGCGCTGGATTTGAGTGGGAGAACAGTGGCACTCGCGCGTGGTGTCACCGAAAAACCCACACGGGCACGGATTCATGGCCGCCGCCAGCATGAAGCGCGATGGAAAAGTGACCGAAAGAGCCGCCCGCGCAATCGTCACGCTGCCTTCTTCCAGCGGCTGGCGCATTACTTCCAAAACGTTGCGCTGAAATTCCGGCAATTCATCGAGAAAAACGATTCCGTTATGTCCGAGCGATACTTCTCCGGGCCGCGGAATCACTCCGCCGCCGATCAGACCTGCATCGCTAATCGTGTGGTGCGGCGACCGGAAAGGCCGCGTGCCGACCAAACCGCGCGACGCATCGAGAACTCCTGCGACGCTGTGAATCCGCGTTGTCTCGATGGCTTCCTCCAAGGACATCGGCGGCATAATCGTGGGAATGCGTTTCGCCAACATGGTTTTGCCCGCGCCCGGAGGGCCGATTAGCAAAATGTTGTGACTCCCCGCGCAGGAAACCTCCAGCGCCCGCTTCGCCGACATCTGCCCCCGCACATCCTTCAAGTCCACGGAATATTGACCGGCTTCGGCCAACATTTGAGAAGTGTCCACAGCGATAGGCTGAAAAGATTCCGGCGCGTTCACCATATCCACGGCCTGCGGCAGGGATTTCACCGCAAACACTTTAATGTTCTCGACCACCGCAGCTTCCCGCGCATTCGCTTCCGGCACCACCACGTTCTTGATGCCACGTTCTCGCGCTGCCAATGCCGCGGACAACGCGCCGCGCACCGAGCGCACGCTGCCGTCGAGCGAAAGTTCTCCAAGAAATACGTGCGTGTCGAGCATCTTCCCGAAAAACGTGCCTTGGCAACCGACCAGGCCAAGCGCCATGGGCAGATCAAACGCCGAACCTTCTTTTCGAATGTCCGCCGGCGCGAGATTCACCGTGACTGCCTGGTTCGCCGGAAAATCAAATCCGCAATTTCTGAGCGCGGATTTAATTCGCTCGCGGCTTTCCTTTACTGCGATGTCCGGCAGGCCGACCACATTAAAATTTCCCTGATAGCTCGGCCCGATGTCTACCTCGACTTCCACGAGATAGGCATCAATGCCAAACACGGCGGCGCTAAATGTTTTGAAGAGCATTCGAAAGGGCCGGGACCAGAGAGGGGAGTCCCTTTGCGTTGTGCAGCGTAACTCAAAAGAGTACGTGACGCTAGCGATACTACGAAGAAACGCCGGCTGACATTGGTGATTGTGCTATTCTCGGAAATTGTGAGAACCACAATGAGACGATTCCCCAATTGGAACGTCATTTTAGTTGCCCTGATTCCTATTTTTGCCCTGAGCGTGTTAACGCACGCCCAAGCGCCGGGAAGCAACTCCGCTCAAGCCGTCACGCTGAACAATCGTGGCCTTGAGTTGTTCAAGCAGGGGAAAGTGGACGAGGCCATCGTTCAATACCGGAAGGCGTTGGTGTTGCGGCCGGATTTTGTGGAGGCGCTGAGCAATCTCGGTCTGGCACTCGACTCCAAAGGAAGTGACGTGGAGGCGCTTGCCGATCTCGATAAGGCCCTTGCGCTAAAACCTAAAGACGCCACCACGGAAAATAATCGCGGTCTTGCGCTCTATCACGAAGGGAAATATGCGGAATCGGTAGCAGCCTATCAGCTAGCCATTTCCTTTCACGCCAACTTTCCGCAAGCTTATAACGGCATGGGTGCGGCGCTCGTTGCCGCCGGGAAAACCGATGAAGCCATCGCAGCCTATCGCACTGCATTGCGGCTTCATCCTCATTACATTGACGCCATGAACAATCTCGCCAGCGCGCTCGATTCTGAAAAGAAATACGACGAAGCGATTCAGCTCTACCAGCAAGCGCTGAAGAGCGAGCCTAAGGCAAGTGACATCCGCATGAACCTCGCCACCGCGCTGCAAGGCGCCGGACGCACGGACGAAGCCATTGCCGCGTATCGCGAAATCGTGGCGGAACGTCCCAGCGATGCGCACGCCTTCTTTCAACTGGGCCATTTGTTGTACACGCAAGGAAAGCTACAGGAAGCGATTGCAGCGCTGGAAAAGAGTCTTGCATTGCAGCCGGATCAGGCCGAGACCGCGTTCAATCTCGCGCGCGCTTATCAGGACGCGGGAAATCTTTCCGCCGCCGTCGATACTTACCAAAAAGGCTTGGCGCTCAAGCCGGACGATCTTCACGGCCTGTACAATTTGGGCAACGCCTATCTATCCTTAAAGAAACCCGCCAAAGCCGAACCTTTGTTTCGCAAGGTGCTCGAGCTTCAGCCGGATTTCACGATCGCGCTACAAGGTCTGGGGATCGCTCAAATGCAGGCAGGCGATCTGAACGGTGCGGAGTTGTCGTTCGTAAAGCTGAAAGAGGTGCAACCCGACAATGCCGACGCACGCTTTAATCTAGGTAACGTCTTCTTCAACAAAGGGCAATATGGCCCCGCTGCAGACAGTTACCGCGAAGCCATCCGCTTGAATTCAAATCTGGCCCACGCGCATTACAACCTGGGAATGGCTCTTCTGCGCCTGAACGATCAGAAAGCGGCCGACAAAGAATTCCAGGAAGCCAAGCGCATTGACCCCGCGCTCGCGCCGCCGAAATAGTCGTAGACAATTTAACGCCTCCCGACCGCTTTGTGCCGCCGCAGCGAAAAAAGAAACCTAGTACGAGGCCGGGCATCTAATTCACTATGACTATGAGAAAAGTAAAACTTGGTTCGCAAGGCGCTGTCGTCTCTCGCATGGGTCTCGGGTGCATGGGCATGAGTGAGTTCTATGGCGAGCGAAACGACGCAGAGTCGGCCGCCACCATATTGCGCGCCCTCGATCTGGGAATTAATTTCCTCGATACCGCGGACACCTACGGCATTGGCGACAACGAAGAGTTAGTCGGCAAGACCATCCGAGGAAGGCGCGATGAAGTTTTTCTCGCCACCAAGTTTGCCAATATCCGCAAGAAAGATGATCCGACGTATTGGAAGATCAGCGGCAAGCCGGAATACGTCCGCTCGGCGTGCGACGCTTCGCTGAAGCGGCTGGGCGTGGATCACATCGATCTGTATTACCAGCACAGAGTGGACCCGCAAACTCCAATCGAAGAAACGGTTGGCGCGATGGCGGAGCTGGTGAAGGCCGGGAAAGTTAAGTATCTGGGATTGTCGGAAGCTTCACCCGCGACCATAAGGCGCGCACATAAGGTGCATCCGATCACTGCGCTGCAAACGGAATATTCTCTCTGGGAGCGGCACGTGGAGCAGGCGATTCTTCCAACCGTGCGCGAGTTGGGGATCGGCTTTGTGCCTTACAGCCCGTTGGGCCGTGGCTTCCTTACCGGCACTATTAAAAAGAATACAAATTTAGGCGATAAGGATGCCCGCTTTCGACGCTATCCGCGGTTCGCGGGCGAGAATATCGAGAAGAACGAAGCGTTGGTCGAGCGCGTCCGCGCGATTGCCGAACGCAAGGGAGTGACGCCCGGCCAGTTGGCATTGGCATGGGTGTTAGCAAAGGGTGAAGACCTCGCGCCCATCCCCGGAACCAAGCGCAGAAAATATCTGGAGGAGAACGCCGCAGCGGCGAACATCAAGTTGAGTCCGGCCGATGTGGCCAAAATCGAGGCAGCAATACCAGAGAGTGAAGTCGCCGGCGACCGCTACACCGCCGAAAATATGAAAACCATCGACCGCTAAGTACGCTTTCGTAGCGCCGGCATCTTGCCGGCTCTTTTCGTTCTCTTGCCGCTCCTCGTGACTCTCGTCAAACGCTAAACGAAAAGCCAGAAGCTTTCAAGAAATTGCACCACGCTAACGCTCTCTCTTTACACACAGTGCTGTCCACCGTATGCTTCTCGCAGGGAAAGGCTGATCCTAGCCATCTTGGGAGGGCATGTGATCTGGATACTTTTGGCAGTTATTGTCCTGGCCGTGATTTTCGTCATCAGCATGTACAACGGCCTGGTCAGCCTCAAAGTTCAGTGCGACAACGCGTGGTCCGATATCGACGTTCAACTCAAACGCCGCTACGATTTGATTCCGAACCTGGTCGAAACTGTAAAGGGCTACGCCGCGCACGAACAAGGCACGCTGCAAGGTGTGGTGGAAGCGCGCAATCGCGCCATGAGCACGCAAGGCCCTGCCGCGAAAGCAGAAGCCGAAGGCGCGCTGACCTCCGCGCTGCGCCAGGTCTTCGCTCTCGCCGAAGCCTATCCTCAATTGCGCGCCGTGGAATCGTTCACCCAGCTCCAAAACACTCTGAATCAGATCGAAGACAGCGTTCAGAACGCGCGCCGTTATTACAACGCGGTGGTGCGCGACTTCAACACAAAGATTGCTCAATTTCCTTCCAACATCATCGCGGGCATGTTCAATTTTAAGCCGCGCGAATTTTTTGAGATCAGCGCGCCGGCTGAGCGCGAAGTGCCAAAAGTCAGCTTCGGCAGCGCTACCACCTAGCGCGCGTCACAACTCTCGCCAAAATGAAATACGCGCGCAAATCGATTGGACTACTCGCAATTTGCCTGGCGGTATTTCTGTCTGCACTACCCGCTTTCCCCGCCCTGCGCCAGCTCGTCATTCAGCATTTCGATGATGAAGTAATCGTAAGCGAAGATGGAACCATCGACGTCACCGAAACGATTCAGGCCCATTTCAGCGGCGAGAATTGGCACGGCCTCTACCGCATGATTCCGACGGAATATACGAATCCCGAGGGCTTGAATTACTCGCTGTTGATTGACCACATCACCGTGAACGACAGTGACGGCCATTCGTTGAAATACGAGCAAAGCCGTGAAGGCCGCTACACCAAATTCAAGATTTATATTCCCGATGCGGACGATTCAACCCATACCGTCGTTCTGCACTATCGCGTCATCGATGCCATCCGCTTTTTCGAAGATCACGACGAGCTTTACTGGAACGTAACCGGAAACGATTGGGAAGTTCCCATCGAATCTGCCAGCGCGCACATCGCATTGCCCGCGGGGGTTACAGGACTTCACGCGATTGCTTACACCGGCGCTCTCAATTCTCGGGCGCAGGATTCTGTTGTCGAAGTCCATGACAACGCCGTCGATATTCACACCACGCGTCCGCTGTCATTTCACGAAGGTCTCACCGCCGTGGTCGGCTTCGATAAAGGATTCGTTCATCCGCCAAGCGGCGCCACGATATTCTTCCAATTCCTTCGCAGCAACACGCCGCTTCTGATTCCCATCGGGGTTTTCTTTCTGATGTTCTGGCTCTGGTGGACGCGCGGACGCGGTCCCGAGCGCCAGGCAATCGCCGTGCAATATGAGCCGCCCGACAAACTCACGCCCGGCGAGTGCGGCACGCTTGTAGATAACGAAGCGGCCATGCGCGACATCACCGCGACGCTCGTCGATCTGGCCGTGAAAGGCTATCTGACCATCGAGCAGAAAGACGAAAGCCATCTGCTCGGCCTGAGTCATAGCAAGGAGTATATTTTCCATTTGAAGAAGCCTCCGGCGGAATGGGCCGGCGCGCGTCCTCATGAAGCGCAAATGCTCTCTGCGCTGTTCGATAATGGAGCTAGCACGGACGTGAAGCTTTCAGACTTGCAGAATCACTTCTACACGCAACTGCCCGGCATCCGCGACAGCATTTTCCAGGCGCTGATGGCGGACAATTACTATTTGCACCGCCCGGACACCGTTCGCCAGGGATATATCGGCGCGGGCATCGCCGTTGGGTTTTTAATGGTGGCAGCAAACGGGTTTTTGGCCCGCGCCACCGGAATCGCCTCGCCCACTTGGATCATCGCCGGCATCGCCTCCGGCCTGATTATTTGCATTTTTGGATACTTCATGTCCGCGCGAACAGTCACGGGCCAGCGCGCTCTTGAAAAAGTTCTCGGCTTCGAGGATTTCCTCGGACGCACGCAGAAGGATCAAATCGATCGGTTGCAAACGACTCCCGAGCTTTTCGAGAAATTTTTGCCCTACGCCATGGCGCTGCACGTTGAGAAAAAATGGGTGCAAGCGTTCTCCGGCATCGCTCTGCAACCGCCCACTTGGTACCAGGGCGCTTACGGCAGCGGCTTCATGCCTTATCTGCTGGTCAACGATCTGAATATGATGTCCACTCAGGCGGGAACCACCATGGCTTCTTCTCCGCGCAGCTCCGGCGGTTCTGGATTCGGTGGCGGAGGCGGAGCTGGCGGCGGTTTCGGCGGTGGAGGAGGAGGCGGCTTCTAGGCCGGATTGAGACCGCTGTCATTTATGTTTCGTCGTTTACCCGCCTGCTCTCGGAAGTTGCTTTCACATTATTGCGAAATCGGAAATAAGGATTCAGCCAGCCTTCTTCGCGGACATGTTCTTCGTCGATCTGTCGTCTCCACGCGCTCAAGAAACTTGAACGATTCAGATATCCCACCAATCGCGTTTTGTCTTCGCGGCTGACCACCGGCAGGCGCCCTACATCGTGCTGCAACATGCGCAACAATGCATCGTGCCCCAGCTCATCGGGATGGGCTACGATTAGCGGCCTTCCATCAGCATCGAACACCGTTGCTTTTCCCGACGGATCTTTTTCCAGCGCTCGCAGCAAATCTTTATGAGTCACGAGTCCCACCAATTTGTTTTCCGCCGTGACGATCGGAATTCCCTGCGTCGCGTTGAATCCCGGCGCGCTTTTTGCAATTTTTTCCGCCAATTCTCCCACCGTCATCTCCGGCAGAATCGAAACGATGTCGCGCCGCATAATCTCGCTCACTCGCACGGACTTTAGGACGTCCGTCTCATATTCCCCGGGCACCGCCATTCCGCGCTTGGCGAATTTTTGGGTCATGATCGAGCTGGGAAGCAGGTAAAAAGCGACTCCATCTGCAATCACGCACACCAGCATCACCGGCAGCAGCGCGTGAAAATCTCGCGTCGTTTCAAAGGCGCAGAACATAAATGTGAAGGTGGCGCGCGACGAAGCTCCCAGCAGCGCTCCCATCGCCGCAATAGCAAACGCCGCCGGCGAAAGGTGCGCGTTTGGCGCAATCCTATTTACAACGACTGCAAAAACATTTCCCAGCGCAGCGCTGATCATGAACATCGGCGCCAGCGTTCCGCCCGAGGTGCCCGAACCCAGCGAAAGCAGAACCACGAACGACTTCAGAATCAGAACCAGCAGAACAATCTCGATCGTTAACTGATTGTTTAAAATCCCGTCGATCGTGTCGTAACCCGAGCCCAGCACGCGCGGAAAAAAACATCCCACGATTCCCAGCCCGAACGCTCCCACCGCGGGATGCAAAAAGCTTGGAATCTTCTTCATGTGATCGAAGAATTCTTCCAGCTTTTCCAGGCCGCGCGAGAATCCCACAGCCGCCAAACCGCAAAGCAGTCCCAGAAGAATGTAAAACGGCAACGCCGGCAGAAAATTGTAGTCGATGGCGCCCGTATGAAACATCGGCCCGGTGCCGAAGAGCAATCGGCGTATTCCAACCGCCATCGCGCTCGCGATCACGAGCGGAATGAACGAACGTGTGCGAAACTCGAAGAGAAGCAATTCCAGACCGAGCAGAACGCCGGTGATAGGCGCGTTGAAAGTGGCTGCAAGACCCGCTGCGCCACCGCAGGCCAACATCACTTTTCGCTCTGCCGCGGTAGTGTTTAGAATTTGTCCAATAAGCGAGCCAAACGCGCCGCCCGTTTGAATAATGGGCCCTTCGGCGCCGAACGGCCCGCCCGTTCCAATGCCGATCGCCGCCGAAAGCGGCTTCAGAAATGCCACTTTCGCTTCGATACGGCTGCGCGAAACAAGAACTGCCTCCATCGCTTCCGGTATTCCGTGGCCACGGATTTTTTCCGAGCCGAATTTCGCGATCAATCCGATCAGCAAGCCGCCAACCACCGGTATCAGAATTACCCAAGCGCCGAGAGGAGTCTGCAGAGGGCTGCGAAAATGAAAAGACCACTGGTGATAGAACGAGATATTCGTGAAGAGCCCGATCAGATCGTATAAAGCAAACGCAATCAGGCCGGAAAGGCACCCGATTGCGGCGGCAACCACCGACACGAGTGCCAAGCGATACCCCGCCAAAGGCATCACCGCTGCATTCGACTTCGTCACTGGTTCCCGACCATCCACACAGCATCCCTTGAAGTTTCGACTAAATTCTCTCGCAAACGCGTTAATCTTTAGGCCTGACTGATTAAATCCCTGGAATGATTTGCTGCAGGCTCAACGTCGCGAAGACCTTCTTCCATACGTAACAACCGCATTCAGCGCCTCAAGCAGCTTAGGTCCAGCCAGCCGCAGTTCATCGCGATGTGACAACGATAGTCTTCTGAGCAGTTCTTCTCCACGCCGCGTCAATTCCAGAAATACTTCGCGGCGGTCGCGTTGCCCGCGCGATCGGCGCACTAAATGCTTCGTTTCAAGACGATCGGCCAATTCCACCGCGCTATGATGCTGAATTTGCAGACGCTCGGCCAGCAATCCAATCGTCGCTGATTGTCCTGCGGGTAGGCCCTTAATCGCAAGCAGCGCTTGATGCTGGTGCGGCTCGATCCGAGCAGCGCGTGCCGCGGCTTCGCTGAAATTCAAAAAGCGTCGTATCTCATAGCGAAATTCCGCCAGGGCAAGGTAATCGCTGTGCCGTATGGAAGGCCTTGTCATCGCTCTCATAATTATATCGTAATACGATATTATCGTGCTCAGAACTTTTCAGAGAAGTTCCTGGGGACGCCTTCCCAAAAACCAAACGCGCAACACTTGAAATCTAGAGTATCCGCGGAAAGAAGGCTGGAACGCGGCGGGCATATTCGTCAAATTTCTCGCCAAAAGCCGGGCGTAGAAGCTTTTCTTCGCTACGGATTCGGAGTTCGGTGCCAATGAGGAATAGAACCACGCCCGCTACCAGACCCTGCCAGTGGCTAACGGCCAAACCCGTCGCAAGAAGCAGTCCGAACATCCCCAAATAGATCGGATTGCGTACGATCCCGTAGGGCCCCTGCGTGATCAACTCGTGTCCATCCACAACACGTGCGACCAAAGCCCACTGCTTTCCCAACGTTCGAACTGCTGCAAGGCAAAACCAAATCGAGCCTACTGCGATAAGAACGGTTCCCAAGGCAAGGATCGCTTCGGCCTGCTTGGGCATCGGGAAAAGCGGAGAAAAGTAGGTTCTATACAGTGGGAAACAGACCGCATATCCGAGGCTCTGAAGCAAAAGTCCTGGGCTGAATCTGCCTGCTCGTTTCGTTTCCGCGGTGGCAGCTCGGCTTCTTCCGAGCACGAAGATGCCGGCGAGTACAACCCAGCATGCCGCCACCACCACGATTACAATCTCGGCCACAGCATCATGATTGAATGACATAGCTCATTTGTGCACTTCGGGCGGTCACAGACTTTTGCGGAAAGCCTTCTGCGTCTTGATGTGTTTATAGCCGTGCCGTTCGTAGAAGGCGTGCGCGCGATCGCGAATTACGTTGGATCGCAGTCCAATCATGCTGCATCTTTTTTCGCGCGCCCAGCGCTCTGCGTGCTGGAGCAGATGCCATCCAATCCGCTGCGAGCGATAACGCTCGTCAACCACGAGCCCGCTAATTTCAGCTCGCGGATCTGCTTCCACCATCCGGCAAACATAAACTCCCAGCCATCCGGCCACTTCGCTGTCGAGCGCTGCTACAAATACCGCGTGATCGCTCGAGTGCTCCATGCCCTCAAGGCGCGCAGCAATTTCATCCGTAGTAGAAGGGTAGCCTAGCTGCCTGGAAAGTTCGCCGATATGCGCGTAATCGTGCGGCTGAGCTTCCCGAATTTCGCCTGCGAATCCTGCCGGTGCATCGCTTGCCATGCGACCCGAAGTTTCGCCCGAACCAGTCACTTAAGCGCCTTCTTCAGCACGGCAATCTGCCCGGCATGATACAGATCGTGCTGAACCAAGCCATGCAGCAGCACGTAGCGGGAATAATCTTCTCGCACAATCGGTTCGTCCAATTGATCGTCGCGCAAGGTCTTCACATAATTGCGCAACCGGACTCTGCTTTCGGCAAGATTTTCCAAAGCGCGTTTCCAGGCGACTTCGTTCGCTTCCCAGACCGGCGGCCAGTCGAGTTCCGTAGTCACCTCGGGAGGCTCACCTTTCGATTTTTGTTGCACGATGGTGTTCCACGCCGCGATGTGGTTCACCAGCTCCCATATCGAATGCGCACCGGGCACGGGATGCTTTGATGCATCTTCCGCAGAGACACCGTCCAGCAGTTGTTTGAGATCAGGTCCGTGCCACGCTTCACCGGAATAAGCGCGGTCCATTTGATCCAGAATTCGATTGATCTCACTCACGTAAATCTCCATTGCTCGCTGACTTGGCTTTTATGTAGTTCACCTCAGCCCGCCGGGTGGGGTCCTCTAAGCTTCCTCCACAACCGAAACACGCATTTAAAAAACTTTGTCCGAATCCAGAAGAATCGTCACCGGCCCATCGTTCGTCAACTCGACCGCCATATGCGCCTGAAACACTCCGGTTTCAACACGCACGCCATGCCCGCGCAACGCCGAAACAAACTCCTCATAGAGCGCCTTGCCCGCCTCCAGAGCCGCCGCTTGAATGAAACTGGGTCTGCGCTGTCCGCGCGCATCCCCGTACAGCGTGAACTGCGATACCACCAGAATTGCGCCTCCACTATCAAGCACCGAGCGATTCATCTTTCCCTGCTCGTCGTTAAAAATCCTTAGGTTCACGATTTTCTCGGCCATCGACGCAGCAGTCGCCACCACGTCATCGCGTCCCACGGCGATAAGCACCACCAGCCCAGGCCCGATCTCGCCGCTAATCTTTCCTTCCACCAGCACGAGTGCGTGAGTAACTCTTTGCAGCACAGCTCGCATAGATTCTCTCTCACCACCGCCGGCCGATTCTATGCGCCGAACCTACCGAATACAATCTGCGCAGTCCTCGCCCGTGAATAGACGCGCCTGCTTCACAGAACGTTGCAAGCTGGGTTTTCATAACTTTGTAACTATGCTAGAACAAAATGGCCCAGGACGGAGGCAGTAATTGAAAGTCGCACTGATCGGCACACACGGAGTAGGCAAGACAACTCTCGTGTACGAAGTGTGTTCGCTGCTGAAGAAAGCGCACCACAATGTTGAGCTTGTTACCGAAGTCGCGCGCCAATCTCCGTTTCCCGTGAATGCGGAGACAACTCTCGAGGGGCAGCTCTGGATTCTGCATCAACAAATCGCCGCCGAACTGGAAGCATCGCTTCGCGCGCCCATCGTGATTACCGATCGCTCCGTGCTCGACAATTATTGCTATCTCGTTAACAAATTCGGCCGCCAGCGGCATCTGGAAACTTGGCTGGCCTGGTGGATGACCAGCTACTCACTTCTGATCGGCGTTCCCACCGCCCAGGAACAAATTCCGCGCGACGGCTTCCGCTCCGAAGACCGCGCCTTTCAATTGCGCATCCACAATTTGCTGATCGAACTGCTCGCCTCAGCACCTTTCAACAATTTGCCGGGGCCGGTGATTTGGCTTGACGCGGAAAAGCGTTCGAATTGGGCCGAAAGAATAGTGAGCGTGACCGTTCCCCTAATCGAAAGTTCCGCGTCCACAACACTCCGCAACAGAGCCGCCCACTAATCTCTTTCGCAAACATGAGCGAACGTTCCAGCGCGAATCCATCTTCATCGCCAAAGCGATGGCTCACGCGGGGTGTGCTAGGCATCGGCTTGGCTAGCCTGTTCTCCGATTGGGGACACGAGGCCGCCACTTCGATTCTTCCCGCGTTCCTGGCCAGCCTGGGCGCGCCCGCGTTTGCGCTCGGTGTAATCGAAGGCGTCTCGGACGGACTTTCCAGTTTTGCAAAACTCGCCGGCGGGTGGATCGCCGATCGTCCCAAATGGCGCAAGCCCACCGGCATTCTCGGTTACCTGGCCACCGGACTTTCCACTTTCGCCTACGCCTTCGCGCAATCCTGGCCCGCAATTCTGGTCATGCGCGCACTCGGCTGGATGGGTCGCGGCAGTCGCGGCCCGTCGCGCGACACACTCCTTTCCGACGCCGTTGCTCCGGAGCAGCAAGGCCGGGCGTTCGGATTCGAACGTGCCATGGACACATTGGGCGCCGTGCTGGGACCGCTTTGCGCCATGGCTCTGATCGGCTTGCTCGGCGTGCGCGGCGTTCTGAAATTAACGGTTATTCCCGGCTTGGCCGCGGCTGTTGCGTTTACGTTGCTCGTGCCCCCAGCGAAAGGCGCGGAGTCACATCACGCTCATAGTTTCGCTTCCAGCTTTGGGCAAATGCCAAAACCCTACTGGCGTTTCCTCGCCGGAGTTTTTGCGCACGGCATCGGCGACTTCGCGCCTACGCTTCTGATCCTCCGCGCCAGCCAGATTCTCACTCCGCGTTTCGGCGCGGGACGAGCCGCCACCATGGCCGTCGCTCTCTACACCTTCTATAACATCGTCAACGCGGCTGCGTCCTATCCTGCCGGCGCGCTCGGCGATCGCATCGGCAAACGCAATCTATTGGCGCTCGGGTATCTCACCGGAGCGATGGCCTACTCAGGTTTTATTTTTGTGAAGCCCACCATCCCGGTCCTCGTTGTTTTGTTTGGACTAGCAGGCATTCACGGCGCGATGCAAGCCTCCCTTGAGAAATCGATGGCCGCTGAATTACTTCCGCAAAGGGTGCGTGGCTCAGGCTTCGGAGTGCTCGCTACGGTGAACGGAATCGGCGATCTGGTGTCGAGCATCGCCGTGGGCGTTCTTTGGTCGAGTGTCAGTCCAAATGCAGGTTTTCTCTACGCCGGAATTTTCACGCTGGCCGGGGCCGCGTTGATTTATTTCTTGGTACCACGCAAGGATTGAAGCTGCTTACTCGACTGTGGTTCAGACGAGATCGCTCCAAAGATTTAAATGTAGCGCCGCAGCTTGCCCGCCGTAGGCGGACCCTCAGCGTGGCACTCCGCGCCGTCGAACCGCTCTCGGCGCGCGCTGGCAGAATGGGCAGAAGTAGCTGCTGCGTCCGGCTACAATAATTCGTCGAATCTTCTTGCCGCAACGAGAACATTTCTTTCCTTCGCGACCGTACGCGCGATGCCGAATCTGAAATTCTCCACGCTGCCCTTCTGCATCCACGTAATCGGAAATTGACGAACCGCCCAGCCGTATCGCCTCGTTCAGCACGCGTCGCACCACGCCATAAAGCCTGTGAAGCTCGTCATCACTCAGGTTTGCGCCGCGCCGCCGGGGATGTATGCGCGCGCGCCACAGGCTCTCGTCCGTATAAATATTGCCCATGCCTCGCAGCACGCTCTGGTCCAGCAGCAACGCCTTGATGTGCGCGCGCCGCGCGCGAATTCTCGTACGAAATTCTTCTTCCGTCGCCTCCAGCGGATCGAGCCCGAGCTTGCCCAGCACACTTTCGTGCGCCGCACTCGCCAGCATTCCCATTCGCCCAAATCGCCGAATGTCCGTATAACGAAGTTCGCGCCCATCATCCAGCCCGAGAAAAACATGTGTATGCGGCACCACGGGAACTCCTGGCGGACAAGTCACGATCTGCCCGGTCATGCCCAAGTGAATCAGAAGTGATGATTCGTGCTTGCTTCCGTTGGCGGCTTCCAGCTCCACCACAATGAATTTCCCGTGACGCCGCACCGCCACCACTTTGCTCCCAGGCAACTGCAATTCCAGCGCCGCAGGATCGTCGATGAAATCCGTTTTGCCCAGCCGCACATTCAAGATGCGCCTGCCCGGCAAAACCGCGCGCAACCCGCGCACCACCGTCTCTACTTCAGGAAGTTCCGGCATGTTTCTATTCTACGCTGGAGCAAAGCCGCGCGAAAACGCGAACGCTCACGCATACTCGTCGCAACAGACAAAACCTAAGTTTGAAAATTTGGGAATTGTCGCGTTGAATGGCGTTAAGGTAAAGGAATTCCGGGCGATGCCACGATCCCGGCCATGCGCAGAATTTCCGAGTATTCTTCATCGGTAAGCGGACATATCGAAAGCCGCGTGTTCTTCAGAAATTTTATTTTGCGCAACAATTTATTCTCGCGCAGTTCAGCCAGCGTCACTTGACGCGGCAGCCGCTCAATCGCCCGCAAATCCATCACCATTTTTTTGGAATCGTGATCGTGCGGGTCGGGATACGGATCCCGGCTCACTTCCGCCAGCGCATACACCGCATGCTCTGCTTTGCCGTGGTAGCAAAGCGCGCGGTCGCCTCGTTGCACTTGCTTCAATTGCCGCAGCGCATCCGGACGGTTGCCGGCATGCCGCCACATTTCCTTGCCTTTCACGAAGAGGGTATCCCAATGATATACGCGAGGGTCTACAGCCAGCAGCCACCGCTTAGGTTTGGAGGGAGGTTGCGTCATCCGTCAAAAAGTGTCGCGCGCACTATACACGGAAAGGATTGCAAAATGAGCAACTTTGTTACCGGAATTTTGACGGGAAAGGTAGAACTAGTAAAGTCGTAGCTCGAACCGCACTGGAACGTGGTAGCTAAGTCCAGCGTTAACCTACATCTACGAAGATGTCGTCCCCTCGAACTTCCACCGCATAAGTCTCGCAACCCACCGCCGGATTGGTCACCAGTTTGCCCGTGGTCACGTCATACTGCCATCCATGCCAGGGACAAGTTACCACATTCCCCTTCAGCTCCCCTTGACCCAGCGGCCCTCCGCGATGGAGGCATAAGTTATTGATGGCATAAAGTTTGCCGTCAACATTGGAGAGCGCGAAAGTCTTCCCATCGATCTGGAATTCGCGGATCATTCCCGGCGGCACTTCGTCCTTCTTCGCTGTACGCAGAAACGCCATTCTTTAGCCTCTGGGTCTACCGGGGTTGCGGCGACTGTGCCACCATCACGCCGCTCTTGAATTCCTCCACCATCTCAGGCTTGAGCCGCACTTCCGTGGGCCGCTTGGCCAGCGACATCAGGTCGATCTTGTCCTGCAGCTTCAGCAGCGCATAGAACAGCGCCTCCGGCCGTGGGGGACACCCAATTACGTACACGTCCACCGGGACGATCCGATCCACGCCTTGCAGCACCGAGTACACGTTGAACGGGCCGCCCACGCTGGAACACGCGCCCATCGAGATGCACCATTTCGGCTCCGGCATCTGGTCCCACACGCGCTTCAGCACCGGCGACATTTTCAGTGTCACCGTCCCCGCCACGATCATCAGGTCCGCCTGCCGCGGCGACGGCCGAAAAACTTCCGCGCCAAATCGCGCAATATCGAATCGCGATGTCGTTGACGCGATCATTTCGATTGCGCAACAAGCCAGCCCAAACGTCAGCGGCCATATCGCGCTCTTCCGCGCCCAATTGAAAACGTAATCGACCGTGGAAAGGACGTAACTGCGTTCAAACCGGTTGTCGAGAACTCCCATGCCGCTATTCTACCTCACAAGGAGCCGGAGTATATCCGCGCCTAGCAGCGCAGTCAAACCGCTCGAGTATTTTGTACAACTTTGGTGTGTCGAGTTCAGGTGCAATTCCGTGCAAATTTGATGGATTTCTAATCGCTGTTCTAGCCCCGGTTAGACAGGGTTTAATCGTTTGTTTTCCGTATCTTCTATTTTTTGCCCAGAACCGATTAGATATGTAATTCCGCGGAGCGAACCCTTTGCCGAAAGCGCTTAGGGCGAGCCTGACACAACCACTCCGCAAAGACGCGTCGGTTTGCGGCGTCGGGCGCGATGCATTTCGTGAGGCAAAGGCGGCGAAATGTTGGGCCGACAAAAAACTGGTAGATGCGGAAATTGCGGGCAGGCGTTTTTGAATTTTTTGGCGATTTGAGCAAGTCTCCGGTGTTTGTTTTCTTGATGTTACAGGGCGTTCTACTTCCGGAATTTGGCGATTTAATTTCGCGGGTTTGCGTCCAAATGGAGAGCGGGCAACTTGAGAAAACTTGAAAGGGCAAAACTTTGGGAGGGATGGCTTCGCCGCGCTTTGGTCGAGGGCCCGGTGCTGTTCTATTCTGATCACGCGGAACGGTAGCATGTTGATTTACGAATTTCAAGGAGTCGTGTGTGTGGACGGGCTAGTACTCGGAAAAAGCGAAGCCCATTTTGGGAAACCAAACCGGAAGCCCTCTGCTTTCTGCTTCGTTTTCGCTCTGTAGTAAACTCAACGCCCTTATGTTTTGTCCGCAATGCAAAGCTGAATACCGCCCAGGATTTACGCACTGTCCCGATTGCGATGTAGATTTGGTGGAACATCTTCCACAGGCAGCCCGCGCCCGCGAAATCGTCCACGAAATCAACGACGCCACCCCGCCAAAGTGAACATCCGCCGCGCTACCAACTTAATCACGAAGCGATCCCAGGTTTTCGTAGCGCCGGCATCTTGCCGGCTCTTTTTCTTTTACCGCTCCAGGCTCGTTCCCACCCAGCGCCAATCTCGCAAACCCGCCTTCTCTGGATTCCGTAGGATATAACCGACGATCCGATAGAATTCCTCTTCGCTCCGAACCAAATGATCGTAGTATTCGCGCTGCCAGAATTCACCCGATAGTCCCAGCAGCAGGTTGGCCCTCTTCGCGGAATACGACTTCCAAGAATGCAGCACGCCGGAAAGTTTGCGATCATCTAGAAGCCGGAACAAAACATGCACGTGATTCGGCATCACGCACCAAGCGTAAAGGCGATACCGGACCGAATCAAAATGCCGCAGCGCGCTCATAACTGCGTCCGCCACCGCAGGTTCTGCCAGATAGCAGCAGCCAGCGCCCGCATCCAGCTTCGATTCGATCTTCTCGTTGAATAGCTTCTTGAGCTGCTTTTCCTCAGACGCCGAAAGTGCGCGGCCGGCAGCAAGCGCCGTCGCGATGACGTTCCGCCTTTCAAGCTCATAGGCCCGCAGAACGGACCGAGGAAGAGAATCAGCAAGCCGGAAGGTGACAAAATAAATGGCGTGGTCTGCTTCCCAGTGCGGAAGCCTGCCGCGAGAGCGAATGGTTGGCACGGCCGAATTGTAATCCAAAGAGCCGGCAAGATGCCGGCGCTACGAAAAACCAAACCTTTCGTCGTATCGAGCATCGCAGTCACCGTTTGTCGTGCCAGCTTGCCCTGAGCGAACTCGAAGGGCATCCCGCCGACCGCAGTCTTCATAGCGCCAGCATCTCGCCGGCCCCAGTTTTTGTAGCGCCGGCATCCTGCCGGCTCTTTTTTCCCTCTATGACTTCCGACTCGTTCCATGCGGATGTCGCGAAATGCAGCCGGCTCTTCGGCCTCGCGGAGCCAGCGGCCAGTGTGGGATCCAGGATCAGGCGATGATCGGCTGCCCGCTAATCTTTGAATCACCTATTCTTGTGGCGGCATTCTATTAACTCATACGGAAAGTACCATCGCCTAAACTGAATCAGCGGGCAATCCTTACATGAAAGGGAAAGCTCTGCGTGCCGGAGAAAGCGCGCGATGAGGAGAGCGTAATGGGCGATCGTTTTACGACGAAACTTCTTTCTCTAACCTTTGTTTTTGCCGGTGGCGTTCTCGCACAGTCGGCACCGCCTCCGAAGGACATACCGGCGATAGCTAAAGCCGCGAATGGGACCATCGTATCTATCGTTATGTCGGACAAGGATGGTCAGCCTATTGCCCAAGGCACCGGCTTCCTTATCAGCAAGGATGGCCACATCGTAACGAACTATCACGTCATTGAGAACGGCAGCTCCGCCATCGTTAAGCTGCCCGACGGCGCTTCGTTTGTTGTCGATGGGGTGCTCGCATTCGACAAACACCGCGACGTTGCCGTCATCAAGGCGCACGGCGAAAACTTCCGGACGCTCACTCTCGGGAATTCGGACCGACTTCAAGTGGGAGAGGATGTCGTTGCCATCGGCAATCCACTTTCTCTCGAATCGACAGTCTCAAACGGCATCGTCAGCGGAATCCGAACAGTCGAGGAAGAGGGCGGAAAGCTCGTACAGATCACCACGCCAATCTCCCCTGGTAGCAGCGGCGGCCCACTATTCAACATGAATGGAGAGGTGGTCGGAATCACAACCTTGTACCTCAAGGGCGGCGAAAATCTAAATTTCGCAATCCCCATCAATGATGCGAAACGCTTCTTTCTCGCTAAATCCCCGAAGATCCAGCATTTGCCGGACGAGCCTGAGCCAGCCGAAGCGCAAACGCAGGGTGGGGATGCTCCTTCTTCGGTATCCAGCACTGGTCAGACTACTCTGAGTGACCGCGATTATTACCAACAGCTCTACGCTGCTGGGGGCTTCGCTCATGAAGTAATCAGCACCGCCCCGGACGGTTCCAAGACAGCGCATGGGCGCTTGCAGGATACAGACTATGTCTGTTTCAGCGATAACGCCTATTCAGGTACATTTTTCACTTTCAACGCGGATGCTTACGATGAAAATTACAGCAAAGCCTGGGACATTATCGAGAAGATGCCCGGTTCCGATGAGGTGTCAAGGCAGTACAGTCTTCAACAGGCGATACAGCAAGAGGTGCCGTACGTTCATTTCATTCTCGATCTCGATTGGTACTCACCAAGCATTCAACAATTCTTCCGACGCGGCGGGCGATCGCAGTAACAATCGGTGGTTACGCCGTTTGCTTTGTGCCGTGGACTAAGAGCGCGCCGATGGCGCGGAATGCGGCCAGTTCTTCGGCGTCGCGGAAC
>Ga0209007_1000053_pt1 | contig 74576 bp, 68 predicted proteins | sample JacPinW_OM1H0_O2_FD_187961 | JGI IMG/M metagenome (GOLD analysis project Ga0209007, IMG submission 187961) | Forest soil microbial communities from Algoma, Ontario, Canada - Jack Pine, Ontario site 1_JW_OM1H0_O2 (SPAdes) (version 2) | ecosystem: Environmental > Terrestrial > Soil > Boreal... | reverse complement strand
GATGAGCACCGCCGCGGGCGGGTAGCGCCGGGCGAGAATCTGCAGGATGTCGCGCAGCGCCGCGCCCGAGGGCGAGGTGACCAGCCCGATGCGCCGCGGAAAGCGCGGCAGGCTGCGCTTGCGCTCGAGCGCAAACAGGCCCTCGGCGGCGAGCCGGGTCTTCAGGCGCTCGAACTCGCGCTGCAGCGCGCCGACCCCCGCCTCCTCCAGGTGCTCGACCACCAGCTGGTATTCGCCGCGCGCCTCGTACACGCCGACACGCCCGCGCACCAGCACCTGCGCGCCGGCGCCCGGCGTGAAGCCGAGCAGTGAGTTCTTCATGCGGAACATGACGCAGCGCAGCTGTGCGCCGCGGTCCTTCAACGAGAAGTACCAGTGGCCAGAGGCCGGCTGCGACAGGTTCGACAGCTCGCCCGCCACCCACACGACACCGAGACCGCGCTCGAGCAGCGCGCGCACTTCGCGGGTCAGGCGCGTGACGCTGTAGACGTCCCGGGCGGGCGCAGTGGCGGCGCGATCCTCAGGTACGGCGGGCATAGGTCACCTTAGCATGCGGCTTGCCGGCGCCGTTTACCGCCGCAGCCCAAGCGCCTATAATTACGCATGCGCATCCTCGAAGAAGCTCTCACCTTCGACGACGTCCTCCTGGTTCCGGCCTACTCGGAAATTCTGCCACGCGAGGTCGACCTTTCCACGCGCGTCACGCGCCGTATCCGCCTGAACGTGCCACTCCTGTCCGCGGCCATGGATACGGTCACCGAAGCGCGGCTGGCGATCACCATCGCCCAGGAAGGCGGGATCGGCGTCATCCACAAGAGCATGAGCATCGAAGCCCAGGCCCGTGAAGTCGCCCGGGTGAAGAAATTCGAGAGCGGCGTCATCAGGGACCCGATTACCGTCTCGCCCAATATGTCGATCCGCGAGGTGCTGGACCTGACGCGCGCGCGCGGCATCTCCGGCGTGCCGGTGGTGGTGGGCCGCAAGGCGGTCGGCATCGTGACGCATCGCGACCTGCGTTTCGAGCAAAAGCTCGATCAGCCGGTGTCGCAGGTCATGACGCCCCAGGAGCGCCTGGTCACGGTGCGCGAGGACGCTTCCAAGGACGAGGTGCTGAAGCTCCTGCACAAACACCGCATCGAGAAGCTGCTGGTGGTGAACGCCAACCACGATCTGGTCGGCATGATCACCGTCAAGGATTTTCAGAAGGCCACGGAGTTTCCGCGCGCCTGCAAGGACGAGGGCGGCCGGCTGCGGGTGGGTGCCGCGGTCGGCACCACTCCCGACACGCTCGACCGGGTTGCGGCGCTGCGCGACGCGGGCGTCGACCTGGTGGTGGTCGATACCGCGCACGGCCATTCGCGCGGCGTGCTCGACACCGTCAAGCGCATCAAGGCGCGCTGGGCCGACCACCAGGTGGTCGCCGGCAACATCGCGACCGCCGAAGGCGCGCGCGCGCTGGTCGATGCGGGGGCGGACGCGGTCAAGGTGGGCATCGGCCCGGGCTCGATCTGCACCACGCGGGTCGTGGCCGGCGTCGGCGTGCCGCAGATCTCCGCGGTCGCCAATGTCGCCGCGGCGCTGCGCGATGCGGACGTGCCGGTGATCTCCGACGGCGGCATCCGTTTCTCGGGCGACCTGGCCAAGGCGATCGCGGCCGGGGCGGACGCGGTGATGATCGGCGGCCTGTTCGCCGGCACCGAGGAATCCCCCGGGGAGGTCGAGCTCTACCAGGGCGCCTCCTACAAGTCCTACCGCGGCATGGGCTCGCTCGGGGCCATGGGCGAGCGGCACGGCTCTGCCGATCGCTATTTCCAGGACGCCGCGACCGAGCTCGAGAAGCTGGTGCCCGAGGGCGTCGAAGGCCGGGTGCCCTACAAGGGGAGCGTCGTGGCCATCCTGCATCAGCTCTCCGGCGGGCTGCGCGCCGCAATGGGCTACACCGGCAGCCGCAACATCACCGACATGCGCACGCGCCCGGTGTTCGTGCGCATCACCAACGCCGGTATACGCGAAAGTCACGTGCACGATGTCAGCATCACCAAGGAAGCACCCAACTACCGGGCGTCATGACGCGGTGCAGCCTGACATTCATGCGCAGCGCATCCTGATCCTCGACTTCGGCGCGCAGTACACGCAGCTCATCGCACGGCGCGTGCGCGAGATCGGGGTGTACTGCGAGATCCACCCGTGGGACGTGAGCGATGCCTGGGTGCGCGGGTTCGCGCCGCGCGGGGTGATCCTGTCCGGCGGCCCCGAGTCGGTGACGGAGGCGAGCCCGCCGCGGGCGCCCGGCGCGGTGTTCGACCTCGGGGTTCCGGTGCTCGGCATCTGCTACGGCATGCAGACCATGGCGCAGCAGCTCGGCGGGCGCGTGGCGCCCTCCAGCGAGCGGGAGTTCGGCTACGCCGAGGTGAGGGTAACCGGAGCCTCGCGCCTGCTCGATCAGCTCGAGGACCGGCGCGATCCCGACGGGCGCGCGGTGCTCGACGTGTGGATGAGCCATGGCGACCGGGTCGATGCCCTGCCGAGCGGCTTTGCGGTCACGGCCGCGACTGCCGCGATTCCCTTCGCCGCGATGGGCGATGAGCGGCGGCGTTTCTACGGCGTGCAGTTCCACCCGGAGGTCACGCACACCACGCAGGGAGCGCGGCTGATAGAGCGCTTCGTGCGCGAGATCTGCGGCACCGATGCGCTGTGGAGCGCCGGCAACATCATCGAAGATGCGAGCGCGCGGGTCCGCGAGCAGGCTGGCGAAAGCAAGGTGCTGCTCGGGCTGTCTGGCGGTGTCGACTCGTCGGTGGTCGCAGCGCTCCTGCATCGCGCCATCGGTGATCAACTGGTGTGCGTGTTCGTCGACCACGGATTACTGCGTCTCGGCGAGGCCGACCAGGTGATGAGCACCTTCGCGCAGCACCTGGGCGTGCGGGTGATCCGGGTGGACGCCGGGCAGCGCTTCCTCGCGGCGCTCGCCGGCGTCACCGACCCTGAAGCCAAACGGCGCATCATCGGCCGGGTGTTCGTCGAGGTGTTCGAAGAGGAGGCGCGCAAGCTCCCCGGGGTGCGCTTCCTGGCGCAGGGGACGATCTACCCCGACGTGATCGAATCGGCCGGCGCACGCACGGGCAAGGCGCAGGTCATAAAGTCGCACCACAACGTCGGCGGCCTGCCGGAGCGCATGCATCTCGAGCTCGTCGAGCCGCTGCGCGAGCTCTTCAAGGACGAGGTGCGCCGCTTGGGGGTCGAGCTCGGGCTGCCGCGCGAGCTGGTCCATCGTCACCCGTTCCCGGGCCCGGGGCTGGCGGTGCGGATCCTGGGCGAGGTGCGCAGCGAATTTGCCGAGCTGCTGCGGCGCGCCGACGCCATTTACATCGACGAGCTGCGCCGGCACGACCTCTACGACCGCGTGAGCCAGGCGTTCGCCGTGTTCCTGCCGGTGCGCTCGGTGGGCGTGATGGGCGACGGCCGCCGCTACGACTACGTCATCGCGCTGCGCGCGGTGGAGACGGTGGACTTCATGACGGCGCACTGGGCGCGGCTGCCGTACGAGTTTCTCGACCACGTGTCGCGACGCATCGTCAACGAGGTCGCCGGTATCTCGCGCGTCGTCTACGACATCTCCGGCAAGCCACCGGCGACGATCGAGTGGGAATAGTGGGAGACGACCACATGACTTCGAGGCGAGCGTTCCTCAAAGCGGGCGCACTGGCGGCCGGAGTGGCCGGTGCAGTGGCGGCTCCGGCGGCAGCGGACAAGCGCGGCGCGGCACGCGGCTATCACGGCCCTCACGAGATGCCGCGCGACGTCACGCTGCTCGCGATGCGCAACGCTGACGGCTCGGAGACACTCGGCGCCAAGCTCGACCAGGGTTCGGTCCTCGACGTGCGCACGGCGTCGCGGCTGCTCGGCATTGCGGCTCCCCTGACGCTCGGGGAGTTGCTCACGGAGGGCAACGCCCGCGGCCTCAGCGAGTTCATCGCCACAGCGTCAACCTCCCGCAAAGCACAAGCGGCGAAGCTCAAGGAGTCCGCCATAACCTTCGGGAGGCTGTTCACGCATCCGGGCAAGATCGTCTGCATCGGGCTGAACTATCGGGCGCACGTTGCCGAGACCAGCATGAAGCTCCCAAGCGCCCCGGTCCTCTTCAACAAGTACGACAACGCGCTCGCAGCGCATAACTGCACCATCACTCTCCCGTCCCGTGACGTGGCGTACAAGTTCGACTACGAGACGGAGCTGCTCATCGTCATCGGCAAGCCGGCCCGCAACGTCTCCGAGGCCGACGCGCTCGGGTACGTGGCGGGCTACTGCACCGCGCACGACTTCTCCGCCCGCGACCTGCAGCTCGAGACCCCGAGCACGCAGTGGATGATCGGCAAGACGCTCGACGGCTTCGGCCCGATCGGGCCCTACTTCGTGTCGGCGGATCGGGTGGGCGACCCCAACAACCTGAAGATCGAAACGCACGTCAACGGCGAGCAGCGCCAGTCGTCCAATACCCGCAACATGATCTTCAATCCGCAGAAGCTGATCGCCTACATTTCGCGCATGTGGACGCTCGAGCCGGGCGACATCATCTGGTCCGGAACACCCGAGGGCGTCATCCTCGGTTATCCCCGCGACAAGCAGGTGTGGCTCAAGGCCGGCGATCAGATCGTGAGTACGATCGAGAAGCTGGGATCGCTCAGGTTCACTCTGGCGTAGAGGCGGTAAGCGCCGTCAGCCGCCGCCGTTTCGCGCGCGCCTGACGTTCCTCGGGCGTTTCACCTGCCCCTGTCTGCGGCTGACGACAGGGCGCGGCAATTGCTGAGCGTGTGTCAGCAGATTTCAAACTGTGACGTTGTGTGTGTCACGCAGCCTGACCTGTGCGTAGGCTGCCCCACCACCACAGTCCAGGGCGGTCTTATGTTCAAACTCTTCACGCGCCTGCCACGCAGGCTTGCGTCCCTCGCCGGCGTACTGTTGCTCGCGGGCACAGCGATCACACTCAGCGGTTGTGTCGTGCGCGCGGGCTTCGCCGCGCCGCCGCCCCCGCCTGCCGTCTATGTAGCGCCGCCGCCGGCACCCGCGTCTGTCGCACCCGCACCGGCAGTCGACGCCGAAGTGCAGGCGAGTGAGGCGCCGCCGGCGCTGCCCGTCTATGAGCAGCCAGCCTGCCCGGTCGAGGGTTATCTGTGGGCCCCGGGTTACTGGGCCTTCGGACCCGGCGGCTACTACTGGGTGCCGGGCACCTGGGTCGCACCGCCGCGTGTTGGCTTCCTCTGGACTCCGGGCTACTGGGGGTTCGTCGGCGCCGTGTACGTCTGGCACGCCGGCTACTGGGGTCCGCACGTCGGTTTCTACGGCGGCGTGCACTACGGCTTCGGCTACGGCGGGGTCGGGTTCGCCGGCGGCCGCTGGGTAGGCAATTCGTTTGCCTACAATCAGACCGTCACCAACGTCAACGTCACGGTGGTACACAACACCTACAACGAGACCGTCGTCAACAACACCACGATCAACCGCGTGAGCTATAACGGCGGCGCGGGCGGTATCGCGGCAACGCCGACTCCTCAGGAACGCATGGCCGCCCAGGAGCCGCACGTCGCGGCTACTACGGCGCAGACGCAGCACGTTCACTTGGCGGCGAGCAACCCGGCCCTGCTGGCGCGCAACAACGGCGGCCGCCCATCGATCGCCGCAACACCCCGGCCGTCAGCGTTCAACGCGCCGGGCGCCGTGGGCGCGCATGGTGCGGCGCCTCGCTCGCAGCACGCTCAGCCCGCGCTGGCGCACGCCAACAACCCGAACGGCGCCGCTGGCGGCCAGGGTCATGGCAAGCCGCAGCCGGTCAAGGCCAAAGCCACGAAGCCGCATCCGAAGGCCAAGCCGGAAGAGGCCAAGCATGAGCCCGACGTTGCCCAGCGCTAGCGCTGCTAGTCCCTGAGCGGGGTGACGAATATCGATGCAATGCGCCAGCCGGATGGCGTCTGCACGAACACCCCGCTCCAGCTGAAGCGCTGTGCCGCCGGGTCCCTGCGCGCCGCTCCCGAGGTCAAAAGGAGCGGCGTGACCAGCATCCGCACGCCCGGCGACAGGTTCGCGACTCGCGAGCCTCGTGCCTGCGGATCGAGTCTCCAGGTTCCTTTCCACGCCTGCTCGAAGGCCGCGAGCGCCTGCTGATATCCCCAGATCGGGCCGCCGCCTTCCTGAACCCAGAGGAAGTCCTGCGAATCGAGCAGCACGTCGGAGAGGGCGGCCGAATCGTGGGCATTCTGCGCCAGGATGAAGCGCGCGAAGGCGCCCATCACTTCACGGCGCTCGGGATCATCCGGCGCAGTCGCGGCAGAGGTCGCAGCACTACCGGCTGAGGCAGGAGGCGCAACGGGTGCAGCCGGCACCGCGGCGGGCGCGGCGGCCGCCGGCACGGCGACAGACGCGGCGGGTGCGGGAGATGCGCTGGCTGGAGGTACGGTCGGCGCCGGCACCGGCGGGCTCGCCGCAGCCGCGGCCTTCCCCGTCAACTTGTAATCGGCCGTGACCAGCATGCCCTTCTGCTCCGCATCCGCGCAGCTCAAGGGACTCACGACCGCGGACTTGATGCCGGTCATGCCGTCGCGCCGCTGCATGGTCTCACCCGACACGCCGTTGGATTCGCGCTTGCCGGTCTTCGGATCGACGAGGCAGTAGTACCGTCGCGTGTCCGGCGGCGACCCTACGTCGAAGTGTCCGCGCACCACTTCGCGACCCAGGTCCTCGCCGAAGGCCTGCCTGAGGCTCGAAAGAAAGCCGCCCTGTGTTTCAGCCGGCTGCGCGCCTGCGGGCGGATCGGCCCGGCTCACTTGCGCCGAGACGAGCACGAGCGACGCGGCGAGGAGTGTTCTTGTCTTTGCAAAGCTCTTCATGGCATCTCCCAACGCGCTGCGCCCGCGCGGGCCTAGCGGATACCGACCTGTCCGCGCACCGCCGCGATCAGGAGCTGCGGGTCGTAGCCCAGACCGTCCTTGAAGACTACTTCGACGTTTTCGATATCGTCGATGTGCGCGGCAGGATCACCGTGTACGAGTATGAGATCGGCGTGTTTGCCTGCGGCGATGCTGCCGATGTCGCGCTCGCGGCCCATGAAGCGTGCCCCGTTCAGCGTACCGATCTGGATGGCCTGCAGCGGCGTGAAGCCCGCATCCACCAGCAACTCGATCTCGCGCTGGTCGCCGAAACCCGGCAGCACGCCTCCCGCACCTGTCGGGTCCGGGCCGGCCAGCAGCAGGCCGCCGGCCGCCGCAAAGGCACGCTCGAAATCCATCTCGGTGCGAAACAGCTGCGCGGGCGCTGGGTTTTCGGGATCGATCTGTGCCCTGAATACCAGGTAGCTGTCGCGCGCCGCGGCCGACATGGCATCGAGCGAGCGGCGTTGCGCCGCTGCGCGGCCGGGCACCCCGAGCTCGAACACCGGCAGCGTCGAGGTCACGGCAACGTGGTGTGCGATCAGCGAGTGAATCAGCGCCACGAGCTCGGGATCGCCGGCGTGCTTGCCGAGCCAGGACGCCTGCATGGCCTTGCCGTCGGGGCACTTATCGGGCTGCCGGCCGGCAACGAACTCGCTGTCGGTGTAGACCGGGCCGTGCTCGAAGTCGTCGATGCCGGCAGCGATGGCTTCCGGCCAGCTGACTGAGCAGAGGTGCCCGGTGAGGCGCAGGCCGTGCCGGTGAGCGGCCGCGACCGCGGCGGCGAGCTCCGCGCGAGTGATGTTCATGTAGGCCTTGAACGAGGTCATGCCGGCGTCGGCCCAGTAGTCGACGAATTGCTGCGCCTCCTTCGGTCCCGCGAGCTCGTGCATCTGCGCGAAATAGGTTCCGCTCCCTTCGAGATACGGCCCTGTCAGATCCAGATGCGGCCCCGGCATGGCCCCCGCCTCGATCCGCGAGCGCACTTTCAGGTCGGTGTAGGGCTCGATGCTTCCCGTGGTGCGCAGCGTGGTCACGCCGGCCGCCAGATACAGCCGCGGCGCGGAGTACGGGATTTCATTGACGACGAAGCCCGGCTCCATTCCGCCGGGAGAATTGCGCTGCGTATCACGCGAGGCGGTGTAGAACAGATGGTCGTGCATGCCGACCAGCCCGGGCAGCAGGCTGTAGCCGGGATAATCGCGCACCAGAGCACCGCTCGGGATGGCCGTGGAGGCGGCGGGGCCGACGGCTGCGATCCTGCCGTCGGTGATGACCACCGTCTGGTCGGTGCGCGGGGCCGCGCCCGTGCCGTCGATGATCTCGACGTGGCGCAGTGCCACGGAGCTCGCGCGGATCGACACGTAGGCGGCGCTGTCGGACGGCTCGGCGCCCGGACTCAAAGGTGGGAACCCGAGCCCGAGGACCGTCAGACACACGAGTTTCCTGAGCACAAATCCCCCCTTAGCGGCGCCGGGGCCGAATGGCATCACATCGTGCGGGCTCGCGCAACGCCCGGCACGACCAACGCCCGGCCGTCACAGGCAGGAGAGCGCCGCACGGGCGCTCAGGTCAGATGTGCGGCCCTGCGCAACCTGGCGAGATAACGCATCGCAACGGCGGCGGCGGCCAGACCCGAGGCGGCACCGACAGCGAGCGCCCATCGCGGCCCGAACGTGTCGGCCACCCAGCCCACGATCGGCGCTCCGATGGGCGTGCCGCCGAGCGCAATCGCCAGCAGGATCGCCATTACGCGCCCGCGCATCGCAGGCTCGGTCGACAGTTGCACCAGACTGTTGGTCGAGGTACTGAAGGTCTGGGCTGCCAGGCCGACGACGAACAGCGCGCAGCCGAACAGCCGGTAATCGGGCATGATCGCCGCCAGTGCCAGGGCGGATCCGAACACTGCAGCCGCAACCAGCAGCCGCTCGATCCCGGGTCTGCCGCGGGTGGCCGCCAACAGCGCGCCGGTAATCGATCCGAGCGCCATTATCGAAGTGAGCAGGCCGTACTGGCTCGCGCCGGCGTGGAACGCGCTCACCGACATGGTGGCTATGAAGATGGCGAAGTTGAATCCGAACGTGCCGATCAGGAACAGCATGAGCAGCACGGCGCACAGGTCCGGACGCTGCCGCACGTAGTGCAGGCCTCCGGCGAGGTTCCCGGGTGCGCGCAGCGCCCGGTCGCTGTGATACAGCTCCCCGAGCCGCAGCATCCACAGGGAGGCCAGCACGGCGCCGAATGAGGCGGCGTTGATGAGGAACACCCAGCCGAAGCCCACCATGCCGACCAGAACCCCGGCGACCGCTGGACCGATCAGGCGGCCGGCGTTGAAGGAGGTGGAGTTGAGCGCCACCGCATTCGGCAGGTCGATCTCCTCCACGAGATCCGACACGAATGTCATGCGCACCGGCGCATCGAACGCGGCGACGCAGCCGAGGAGAAGCGCCAGCAGATACACGTGCCAGAGCCGGACCAGTCCGGTGAGGGTGAGCACCGCCAGCGCGAGCGCCAGCGCTCCCATCGCGGCCTGAGTCGCGAACAGCAGCCGGCGACGGTCGAGACGATCGGCTGCCAGGCCGGTGAGCGGCAGCAGCAGCAGTTGCGGCCCGAACTGCAGCGCCATGACCACGCCGACCGCGGTCGCGTTGTTGTGCGTCAGCCCGGTGAGCACCAGCCAGTCCTGCGCGGTGCGCTGCATCCACGTGCCGACGTTGGAGATCAGCGCGCCGGCCGACCACACCCGAAAGTTGAAGCCGCGCAGCGAACGGAAGGTGCCTCTCACGGCGGGCGCGCGTACCGGCGGGTGCTACTCAGGCGGCTGCCGATGCCACGCGCCGCAGGAGCCGTGCTGTGCCGGCGCGTCCCCCGTCACAGCCTCGCCTTGATGTCGGTGAGCATCGCCTGCTCGAGCAGGCCGCGCGAGGTGCAGATCAGCGGGGTCTTCTCGTCGAAGGTATTGCGCCGATCCTCGACCGTGGCACGCACCACGATGTAATCCTCGCCGGCGAGCACGGTGAACGCCACGTAGGTATCCGGATCGTCGACATTGAGGGGATCGCTGGTGCGCGCGCGCGACTTCTCCTTGCCGCAGTCCGCTTCGGCCGCCGTGACGACCACCGGCCGCGGCGCTGTTGTGAGGACGCCCTTATCATTGTCGACGGTCGCGATCGGGTAGCCGTCGGCGGCCAGCGCCACCACCGCCGCGCCGAGAATGTTCGCCTTGCTGCTCTGGACCTCTGCGCGGGCGTCGTGCGGGGTCAGGTCCGGGCGCAGGTAGACGGGTGGCTTTGCGCACGCGGTCAACAGTACGGTCGAGGCGGCGAGAAGCGCCAGTGATCGCATCCGGGTGGACTCCTGTAGATCGCCTGCCGGGGTGATCCGAGGGTGGGATTCTACAGGGTCCATCGGCCTCAACGCCGCGACCCCGTCCGGCGGCGCCGCCCGCCGCGATCGGATTTAACCTTACTGCGCGGCTCGGGCCGATACGGGTTGGGATCGGTGCGGTACTCGATGGCCACCGGGGTTGCGAACAGGTCGTAGGCCTTGCGGAACACGTTCGCCAGATAGCGCGTGTAGGCCTCCGGGACCGAGGCGGTCTGGTTGCCGTGGATGACGATGCGCGGCGGGTTGCGCCCGCCCTGGTGGGCGTAGCGCAGCTTGATGCGCCGGCCGCGCACCAGCGGCGGCTGATGCTTGATGAGCGCGTCCTCGAGGGTCCGGGTGAGCTGGCTGGTCGGCAGACTGCGCATCGCCGAGTCGTAGGCGCGCACCGTCGAGTCCAGCAGCTCGCCAACGCCCGTGCCGTGGCGCGCCGAGATGAAGTGCAGCGGCGCGAACGGCACGAAGTCGAGACGCAGCGCGAGCTGGCGACGAATCTCCGCGCGCTGCTCCTGCGGGATGCCGTCCCACTTGTTGACCGCGATGATGAGCGCGCGACCCCGCTCGAGCGCGATTCCGAGCACGCTCGCGTCCTGCTCGGCGACCGTATCGTGCGCATCGAGCACCAGGATCACCACATGCGCCGCGTCGATCGCCTGCAGCGTTTTCGCGACGCTCGCGCGCTCGACCACGTCCGCCACCCGGGCGCGACGCCGCAGGCCGGCGGTGTCGATCAGCAGGAAGCTGCGCCCGTCGCGCTCGAAGGGCACGAAAATACTGTCGCGGGTCGTGCCGGGATCCGGGCTGGCGATCACCCGCTCCTCGCCTAACAGCCGATTCACCAGCGTCGACTTGCCGACGTTCGGCCGGCCGATGATCGCGATGCGGATCGCACCGGAGTCGGCTTCCGCGGCGGCGCGCGGCTCAACACCGGCGAGCACCTGCTCCATGAGCGCCTCGCAGCCCTGCGCGTGGCTCGCGGAGATCGCCACCGGTGCCTCGAATCCGAGCGCATGGAAGTCCGCGGCCGCGACGTCGGGGTCGAGCCCTTCGGCCTTGTTGAGCGCCAGCGTGACTGGTTTGCCCGAGCGACGCAGCTCGCGCGCGACGAACCAGTCCTCGGGCGAGAGTCCCGCGCGCGCGTCCGCCAGCAGCACCAGGCGGTCGGCCTCGGCGACCGCGCGCTCGGTCTGCGCGCGTATCTGCGCCTCGAGACCGACCGGATTCTCGATGAGCCCGCCGGTATCGACCACCACGCAGGGAACCGGGCCCAGCCGCCCGAAGCCGTATTGCCGATCGCGCGTCAGCCCCGGCACGTCCGCCACGATGGCCGCGCGCGTGCCGGTGAGAACGTTAAACAGCGTCGACTTGCCGACGTTCGGCCGGCCGACGAGCGCTACGACGGGCAGCATGGCAGCGGGCGGCCGGTGGCGGTCGAGCGGGTTACTTGCTCTCCTGCGGAGCGGGTGCTGCCGGCGCCGTGGGCGCTGCGGGCGCTGCCGGCGCCGCGGTCGCATCCGGCGGCGCCGGTGCGGTGGTGGCCTTGTACGGTGCGGCGCGGTGTCTGGCACCCCGCAGCGGCGCCACCCGAAATGCAGTGATCTGCCCGCGATCGTTGATTACCAGCACCCTGTCGCCCTCGACCACCGGGGTGGTGCTGACGCGCACCTTGCCGCTGGAGGCGCGCGCGGCGAGTGCGCCGGTGGACTTGTCGAGCCAGTGCACGTAGCCCTGAAAATCCGCGACCACGATCGCGTCGAGGTCGTCCATGGTCGCGGGCGCCGACAGCCCGCGATTCAGCAGCACCTTTTGCCGCCACAGCTCGGCGCCGGTCTTGGCCCGCATCGCGACTACCTCGCCGGACGCGGCGACCATGTAGAGCGTATCGTCGTCAAGAGTGAGCGAGCGATAACTCGACGCCTCGTGCGACCACCATACCTGGCCGGTGTCGAGCGCCAGCATCGTGACCTTGCCCTGGAAGCCGACGGTGTAGACGTCGGCGCCCGAGACTCTGACGGTCGTGTCGATATCGTTCAGGCGCTCGAGCTCGGTGCGCCCGTGAGCCGGGGTGATGTTGGCTTCCCACTGCACGGCGCCGTCGTTGACGTTGAGCGCCATGACCTTGCCGTTGTCGAAGCCGCTCAGCACCTGGTCACCGGCGATCACCGGGCGCGCCGTGCCGCGCAGCGACAGGCGTGGGACCTGCTGTTCCTGGGACCACAGCTCGTGTCCGTCCGCCGGACTCAGGCCATGGAGCTTGCCGTCGACCGTGCGCAGCGCGATCAGGCGCTCGGAGATGGCGGCGGGCGCCAGCACCTCGCCGTTCACGCGCACCACCCAGCGGCTCTTGCCGGTAGCCTCGTCGAACGCGAACAGCCGACCGTCGCTGCTGCCGATCAGCACCAGGCCATCGCCGACCGCGGTGCCGCCGGACAGCGGCGCCTTGGTGCCCGCCCGCCATACGACGTGGCCGCGGGCAAGATCGAGCGCCACGACGTCGCCGCGGTGACCGGCGGCGAACACCCGACCGTCCGCGACACTCAATCCCAGCGACAGGCGCAGCGGCGCCTCCTTCTTGTACCCGACGTTCGCCGTCCAGACCTTGCTGACGCGCAGCGTTGCCGTGAGCGGTGTCAGCTTGGCAGGCGTCTCGACGGACTTGTCCTTGGAGCAGGCGGCAACCAGCAGCGCCGCGACGCAGATCGAAAGTTGCAGGTGTCGCATAGTCATTTCGCAGGCTCGGGCCGCGGAGCGTCCGCCGGCGCGGCGGCGGGCGTGGCGTTCGCGGCGCTGCCGGTAAGGTCGGCGATCTTGAGGTCGAGGAGCGAGTCGGCGGTCGCCGCCTCGGTAGCACCGGCCGCGGCGGCACGATACTCGGTGAGCGCCGCGGCCTTGTCGCCCTTGGCGTAGTAGGCATCGCCGCGCGCCTCGTGGTAACTGCGGGCGAACGCGCCGGGCTCGGCGGCGTTCAGCGTCGCAAGCGCCAGATCGGGCTTGCCCTGCGCGATCTGCACCCGCGCCAGGCGCTGCCGCGCGATGAGCGCGAGCTCATGATCCTTGGAGTGCTCACTCACGGACTGAAGCTCCCCGGCAGCCTGCTCGAGCTGGCCGGAGTCGATGTAAATGTGCGCGCCCAGCAGCCGCCCCTGGTCGGCGTACGCCGAGAGCGGGTAGCCGCGCTCGAGCTCGCCCAGGTGCACCAGCGCGTCGGTGCGATCGCCCTGCTCCAGGGCCTGGACGATCTGCATGTACCTGGCCCCCGCCTGCAGCGCCTGGGTGTCGCGGTAACCCTGCCACCAGCGCCAGCCGAGAAGCAACGCGCCGCCGACGGCAACCCCGGCGAGGACCCATACAGCGTTTTGGCGTGCCCACTCGCGGATCTGCTCCCATTGTTCTTTTTCGGACAGGTAGTCGGTCACTCGGTCACTCCTTGCAGAAAATGCGCAGCGTTCACCGGCCGCCGGTCGCGAGAGCGGCCAGGGCCGCATCCACGCCCGCTGCCACGGAGTCGATCGGGCATTCGTTCTGACCCGACTCCTCGCGTAAAGGTTTCAGGGCGAGCACGCCGCGTGCGAGCTCGTCGTCGCCGATGATCAGCGCCAGGCGGGCCCCACTGCGATCTGCGCGCCGGAACTGGGCCTTGAAGTTGCCGCCGCCGAGATTGAGCTCGAAGCGCAAGTGCGGCCGCTCACCGCGCAACCGCTCGACGATCGGCAGCGCCTGCGCCGCGGCGCGCGCGCCGTTCACCACCACGAACACGTCCGGATGCGCAGCCGGCGGGCTGCGCCCGGCCGCGACCACCAGCGCGACCAGCCGCTCGACCCCCATGGCAAAGCCGATCGCGTGAGTCGGCTCGCCGCCGAGCTGGGCGATCAGGCCGTCGTAACGGCCGCCGGAGCATACGGCATTCTGCGCGCCGGTGGACTCGGTGATCCACTCGAACACGGTCCGGGTGTAGTAATCGAGCCCCCGCACCAGGCGCGGGTTGACCTGATAGGCGACTCCCACCTCATCCAGCATGCGGCGCAGCGCCTCGAAGTGTGCGCGTGACTCGGGATCGAGGTGCTCGGTCAGCTGCGGGGCGGCGCGAATCAACTCCTGCATCTCGGGGTTCTTGCTGTCGAGGATCCGCAGCGGATTGCCGGCAAGACGTCGCCGGCTGTCGGCATCGAGCTGCGATTCGTGGGCGGAGAAATGCTCGACCAGCTTCGCCCGGAAGGCGCCGCGGCTCTCGGGGGTGCCGAGCGAGTTGATCTCGAGCCTGAGTGCCGGCGCGATACCTAAGCGCTGCCACAGCCGCGCGCTCATGGCGATCAGCTCAGCGTCCGCGTCGGGGCCGGCGAAACCAACCGCCTCCACGTCCACCTGCCAGAATTGCCGGTAGCGTCCCGCCTGCGGCGCCTCGTGTCTGAACATCGGCCCCAGGCACCATAGCTTGTGGCGCTGTCCGCGCAGTAGCCCGTTGGAGATCAGAGCGCGGACTATACCGGCCGTGGCCTCCGGCCGCAGCGTCAGACTGTCGCCGCCGCGGTCGGTGAAGGTGTACATCTCCTTGACCACCACGTCGGTGTGCTCGCCGATCGCGCGCTTGAAAAGCTGCGTGTGCTCGAGCAGCGGCACGCGGATCTCCTCGTAGCCGTAGGCGCCAAGGAGCTCGCGGGTCACGCCCTCGAAGTACTGCCAGGCGGGAATCTCCGCCGGCAACACGTCGTTCATGCCGCGCACCGGCTGGATCTCGGCAGTCACGCTCAGCCTCCGGGGCCGGGCACGGGCGGCGCGGGCGCGACGTGCCCGGCGGCATCGAGCACAAAGCGCGCACTGTGGTCACGATGCACCAGGCCGTCGAGAATCACGGGCCGACCGTTGAGCTGCATCGCCACCGCCGGCGCGTTGCCGAGCACCACGCGCAGCGGCGGCGCCCCGCTCAGAGTGCGTGCGCTGTCCGCGACCCCCAGACCCCCGATCAGGCGCCGGCCGCCGGCGTCGTACACCTCAACCCAGCTCGCATCGGAGAACTTCAGGGCGAGCCGGGCTTCACCCGGCGCGGCGGGGGCACCGGCGGCGGTCGCCAGATGCGCCCCGGCGGCCATTCCGACGGCACTGGGCGGCGGCGCCTCCTCCGCAACGGCAGAGCCCGGCGCCGGTGCCGCGGCCGCCGGCGGCCGCGTCACCGGCTGCGGCTTCACGCCGGGCAGAGTCACCAGCCACCACAGCAGTCCGACCGCCGCAAACACGCCCAACACGATGACCGCCGGCAACACCAGCGATGAATCGCGGCCGGGCTCGCGGTGCGGAATGCGCGTAAGGTCAGGGCTGGGGGCGGCCGCATACTGCTCTCCGGGCTCCGGCGGCGGCTCGCCGAGCAGTTCGGCGTAGCGGCGCAGATGACCGCGCACGTACACCAGAGCGCCAAGGGCTGCGAAGTTGCCCGCCTCGAGCGCCTCGAGCATCCGCGCGTCGACGTGCAGCTTCTCCGCCGCCTGCAGGATCGTCAGGCCGCGTTTTTCACGCGCCCCACGCAGCCGTGCGCCGATGCCGCGGGCGTCGCCGCCAGCTTCGCTCGCCATGGTGCCTCAGCCGGGGTTGTTGAGCGACGCGAGGGCGCGCGCCTGCTGTGACTCGGGGAAGTCCAGCTGCAGGCGTCGCGCGTAGCGCTGCGCGGCGATCTGGTCGTGCTGCGCGCGCGTGACGCGCACCCCGAGCAGCAGCAGGTCGGGCGTCGCCTCGTAGGTGCCCACGAAAGTGTCGATGCCGGTGCGCGCTGCGCCGAGATCACCGCGCTCGAACTGGAGCGTCGCGAGCTGGAAAGCCGCTTCCGCGTAGTTCGGCCGCAGCGCCAGCGCCTGGTTGAAGTTGGTGGCCGCCTCGTCATAACGCCTGGCGGCGCGCAGGCACACGCCGGCGTTCACGTAGGCATCCTGCGGCGTGGGGTACAGCCCGTTGTGCGCCGCCTCGAGGAACAGCTTGACTCCCTCGTCGGTGCGGCCGTTGGAACACAGGTACACGGCGTAGTTGTTCTGCACCTGCGGGTTGCGCGGCGTCTCGCGCAGCGCGGTACGGAACTCCTCATCCGCCTTGGCGTGATCGCCCAGGCGGGCAAACAGCATGCCGCGCGCGCTGTGCACGTCCGGGTTGCCCGGATCCTGGGCGAGCGCCCGGTCGAGCTTGTCCTTTGCCAGCTGCAGGTCGCCCTGGTTCATGTAGGCCATGCCCAGCTGCACGTTGTCCACGGCCGCCTCGTGTTCGCGGCCGGCTTTCTGCGGGGTGGCCGCGCACGCGGCGAGCATGAGGAACGCAAGCACGACGGCGGCAAGCGGCCGCGGCGGCAGAGGAGACGCGATGATGTTCACTTGTCTGCTCATGGTTGGACGCTGAAGCCAATGACCTTGCTGCCGAGCCGCACCGTGGTGCGATCGATCACGCGGCCTGCGAGCTGGCCGCAGGCGGCGTCGATATCCTCGCCGCGCGTACGGCGCACGGTCGCCAGCACGCCCCTTTGGATCAGCTCATCCCGGAACCGCTGGATGACCGCGGCGGGCGAGCGCCGGTAGCGCGTGCCCGGGAACGGGTTGAATGGAATCAGGTTGACCTTGGCCGGGTGACCCTTGAGCAGCCGCGCGAGCGCGCGCGCCTGGGCCGGCGAGTCGTTGACGCCGTCCAGCATCACGTACTCGAAAGTCACGCTGCGGCCGTTCTGTTCGTCGAGGTAGTGCCAGCAGGCCTCGAGGAGCTCGGCGATTGGGTGCTTGCGGTTGATCGGCACCAGCTCGTTGCGCAACGCATCGCCAGGCGCGTGCAGCGACACCGCCAGCGCCACGTTGCTCACCTCCGCCAGACGGTAGATCTGCGGCACGAGTCCCGAGGTCGAGAGCGTCACGCGCCGGCGCGACAGGTCGAAGCCGAAGTCATCCAGCAGGATATCGAGGGCCGGCACCACGTTGCGAAAGTTGGCGAGCGGTTCGCCCATGCCCATGAGCACGACGTTGGTGATGCGCCGCTCGAGCTGCGGCGGGCGCGCCGCGCCGGCCGGCGCCGGGCCGCTCGCCTCCTCGCGGGCGAGTTCGCGCGCCGCAAGCCACACCTGGCCCACGATCTCAGCGGTGCTCAGGTTGCGGTTGAAGCCCTGCTGCGCGGTCGCGCAGAAGGAGCAGTCGAGAGCGCAGCCCACCTGCGAGGAGATGCACAAGGTGCCGCGGTCCGGCTCCGGAATGAACACCATCTCAAAGGCCTGAGCGGCATCGGCCCGCAGCAGCCACTTAGCCGTGCCGTCGGCCGAGTGCTGCACGCTGACGATCTCCGGCGCGCGCACCTCGGCTGCGAGAGTGAGGCGAGCGCGGAACTCTCGCGACAGATCCGTCATGTCGGCGAACGCGCCCGCGCCCCGCTTGTAGATCCAGTTCATCAGCTGCCGCGCGCGGAATGGCCGGCCGCCAAGGCCGGCGACGAATGCCTCGAGCGCCGGCCGCGGCAGACCGAGCAGGTTGCCGCGCGCTTCTTCCGGGGCGGACGTTGTGGCGGGCGTGGTCATGCGGCAGGCGGCGCGTCAGCCGCGCGGGTGCAGCTCCGTGGCGCTGAAGAAGTAGGCGATCTCGCGCGCCGCGGTGTCGGCGGCATCCGAGCCGTGCACGACGTTCTGCTCGATGCTGGTGGCGAAGTCGGCGCGGATCGTGCCCGGCGCGGCCTGTTTCGGGTCGGTCGCTCCCATGATGTCGCGGTGGCGTGCGACCGCGCTCTCGCCCTCGAGCACCTGCACGATCACCGGCCCCGAAGTCATGTAGCGCACCAGGTCCTTGTAGAACGGGCGCTCCCGGTGCACGGCGTAGAACCCTTCGGCCTCGCGCTGCGACAAGTGCAGCATGCGCGCCGCGATGATCGACAGGCCGGCCTTCTCGAAGCGCCGATAGACCTCGCCGATGAGATTGCCTCTCACGCCGTCGGGCTTGACGATGGACAGAGTGCGCTCGAGCGCCATTCGCGATGACCTTTCAGATGAAGGCGTGTGGAAAACGGGAAAGTGCAAGGCGGCCGCAGGGGCCAGATCCCCCCAAGGTGACTGCGTAGTTTACCTTGGCCGAGCCGGCGCCGGCAATTTGCCGGCCGGCGGAAGTGCCGGTTTGCTAAGGGTTTTTGTAAACGTGCACGCGCTGCGGCCGCCGGCGCCGCAGGGCCGTGCTCACACGGAGAAGCTCTCGCCGCAGCCGCATTCACCCTTGACGTTGGGGTTCCTGAAGCGAAAGGCCTCGTTCAGGCCCTGCTTCACGAAGTCGACCACCGTGCCGTCGATGAGGCTCAGGCTCACGGCGTCGACGAACACCCGCACGCCGCGGTCTTCGAAGATCGCGTCCCCGGGCTGCGGGCCGTCGGCGTAGTTGATCACGTAGGCGAACCCGGAACAGCCGGTCTTGCGGACACCCAGGCGCAGCCCGATGCCACAGCCGCGCGCGGCCAGAAAGCTCTTTACGCGGTCGGCGGCGGATTCAGTCAGTGAAATCGCCATCTGTCCTCACATTCTACCGCTTCGGCGCCCGCGGTGCGTCCGCTGCCCATGGTGCAAGACAGGCGCGCAAGGCGTCTTCGACCACCAGCAGGCGGCCGAGCTTCTCCACCGGCACGGCGCGCACCCGCACCCAGTCGCCCGGCGTTCCGGGCACCAGGGCCGCGCGCGTCCGCCCGGGCAGCTCAGCGCATAACCAGCGGGCCACATCGACAGTATGGGGGCAACCCAGGGCCTGGAAACGTGCCTCCCTCACAGTGTCGCCGGCGACCAGCAGGTGAAAGCGCACCCAGGCCTCCTGCTGCGGGCCGCCCGCCTCCCCGGTCACCACCGCCTCGCCCGCCGCGGCGGCTCCATCCGCCCAGGGCGCCGGCGCCGCGGGGCTCCCGGCCGCCGGCGACAGCTCCCGCAACCGCTCGATCTCGCGACGCACGGCGGCGGCGGCGAGGTCGACGTCGGCGTCGCTGGTATAGCGCCCGAGGCCAAAGCGCAGCGAGCTCGCCGCAAGCCGTGCGTCGCGCCCGAGCGCCCGCAGCACGTAGGAGCTCTCCGCGGAGGCCGAGTTGCAGGCCGCGCCGGTCGAAACCGCGAGCTCCGCGAGTCCCGCCACCAGGCTCTCGCCCTCTACCCCCTCGAACGACACGTTGAGGATGCCGGGTACACGCGGCGCCGCGGCACCGTTGAGGTGCGTGCCGGGCAGCTGTGCGAGCGCGCGCCACAGCCGCTCGCGCAGCGCCGTGAGCCGCGCGCCCTCGGGCGCGAGCTCGCGCGCGGCGAGCGCGCAGGCCGCGCCGAAACCGACGATCTGGTGGGTGGCGAGAGTCCCGGGCCTGAACCCCGCCTCCTGTCCGCCGCCGAACATGAGCGGCTGCACGAGATGCTGTGCCGCGCGCCGCACGTAGAGTGCGCCGATGCCTTTCGGGCCGTAGAGCTTGTGAGCGGTGAACGAGGCCAGATCGAGCGGCAGTGTCCGCACGTCGAGCGGCACCTTGCCGGCGGCCTGTGCCAGGTCGCTGTGGAAGGCGACGCCGCGCGCGTGGCAGACCGCGCCGATGGCCGCGAGGTCCTGCAGCACTCCGGTCTCGTTGTTGACGCCCATGATCGAGACCAGCTGCGTGTCGCGGCGCAGCGCCGCCGCCACCGCCGCCGCCGCAATGAGCCCGGAGCGCTCGGGTGTGAGATAGGTGACGCTGAAGCCTTCCCTCTCGAGGTGCTTGCACGGGTCGAGCACTGCCTTGTGCTCGGTGCGTGCGCTGACCAGATGCCGGCCGCGGTCGGCGTTGGCGCGCGCCACGCCGAGGATCGCGAGATTGTCCGACTCGGTGGCGCCGGAGGTGAACACGATCTCCTCGGCGACCGCGCCGATCAGGGCGGCGACCTGGGCGCGCGCCGCGGCAATGCGCGCGGCCGCCACCCGGCCGGGTGCGTGTAGCGAGGAAGCGTTGCCGAAATCCCCCTCGAGCGTGAGACAGGCGCCCATGGCCGCGGCGACCTGCGGATCGACCGGCGTGGTCGCCGCGTAGTCGAGGTACACCGGGTTCATCGCCGTCCCTGGCCGGCGTGCCGGCGCCGGTTCTGCACGGCGGTGAGGATGCCGCGCAGGATGTTGACCTCGTTCCGATCGAGCTCGGCGCGCTGCAGGAAGCGGCGGATGCGAGCCATGAGGTGCGTGCCACTCTCGGTGCGGTCGTGAAACTCGATCTCCTCCAGCACCTGCGCGAAGTGCGTATAGAGGTGCTGCATCTCCCCCGCGGCTGCCAGCGGCGCGCGGTCCGCCGCGGGGAGCGCTGCGCCGGCCGCGCGCGCGCGCAACAGCTCGTAGGCCACCAGCTGCACCGCCATGGCGAGATTCAGCGACGGGTAAGCCTCGCTCGCGGGAATGCGCAGCAGCACGTGCGCCGCTTCCAGCTCCGCGTTGGTAAGCCCGGTACGCTCGGCTCCGAACACCACCGCCGCCGGTGCACGCTGCGCCTCGGCGACGATGCGCGCCGCCGCCTCGCGCACGTCCATCACGCGGAAGTGCTGCTCGCGCTCGCGCCCGGTAGTCGCGGCGATGAAGCCGCAGCCCTCGAGTGCTTCGCCGAGGGTGGCGACCACGCGGACGCGACCCAGCAAATCGACCGCGCCCGAGGCGCGCGTCGTGGCCTCGGGGTGCGGAAACTGCCGCGGGTTGACCAGCAGCAGCTCGCTGAGCGCCATGTTCTTCATGGCGCGCGCCGCTGCGCCGATGTTGCCCGGGTGCGAGGGCGCGACCAGCACCATGCGAATGTCGGCGGAGTCCATCTGTTACGCTAGTCTAATTGGGGAAAATCGCCTGCGGCGATTTTGCCGGACATCAGCTGCGTTTACGCCTGCGAAGGGCGCGGCCTTCGCCGGCTACGCTGCCAAGAGCGCCTAGCGACTGCAAACCACCTGCGCATGCGAGCTTAAATACCGTGCAACCCCTTCTCAACATCGCCGTGCGCGCCGCGCGCCGCGCCGGCGAGGTCATCATCCGCAGCCTGAATCGCCTCGAGTCCCTCACCGTGTCCTCCAAGGGACGCAACGATTTCGTCACCGAGGTGGACCGCGCCGCCGAGCAGGAGATCATCGGCAGCATCCGCCGGCACTACCCGCAGCACGCGTTTCTCGCCGAGGAGAGCGGCCGCAGCGGCACGCACGACACGTTGTGGATCATCGACCCGCTGGACGGGACCACCAACTTCCTGCACGGCTTTCCGGTGTTTGCGGTGTCGATCGCCTGCGAGATCCGTGGCCGCCTCGAGCACGCGGTGGTCTACGACCCGATGCGCGGGGAGCTGTTCACCGCCAGCCGCGGCGCCGGCGCGCATCTCGACAACCACCGCATGCGCGTCAGCAAGGCGCGCACGCTCGAGGGCGCGCTGATCGCTACCGGCTTCCCGTACCGGGCCAACCTGCAGTATCTCGACGCCTACCTGGGGATGTTCCGGGCAGTGAGCGAGCAGGTCGCAGGTGTGCGCCGCCCGGGGGCGGCGTCGCTCGACCTGGCCTATGTCGCGGCCGGGCGCGTCGATGCCTTCTGGGAGATCGGCCTTTCCGCGTGGGACACGGCCGCCGGGACGCTGCTCGTCCAGGAGGCCGGCGGACGCATCGGTACGCTGAGCGGTGGCGAGTACCGCCAGGCGGGACACATCCTCGCCGGCACACCGAAGGTGTACGCCGCGCTCCTCGAGCTGCTGGCGCCGCATCTGCCCGCGGAGCTGCGCGAAGGCTGACATGAGCGCGCAGCGCGCGCCGCCGGCGCTGACTCGCTTTCGCGAGGTCGCTTGTGTAGAGTCCGGAGCCTAAAAATCGGGGGTCTTCGATGCGGCAACTTCTTGCGACCAAGTCGATCAAGGTCCTGCACGAACAGGAGTCCTCCAATCAGCTGCGCCGCGCCCTCGGCCCGCTGCACCTCACACTGCTCGGCATCGGCGGCATCATCGGCACGGGCATCTTCGTGCTCACCGGCACCGCCGCCGCCAATCACGCCGGTCCCGCCCTGCCGCTCGCCTTCATCGTCGCGGGCATCGGCTGCACCTTCGCAGGCCTGTGCTACGCGGAGTTCGCCGCGATGATCCCGGTGTCGGGGAGCGCGTACTCCTACTCGTACGCCACCCTCGGCGAAGGGATCGCCTGGTTCATCGGCTGGAACCTGGTGCTCGAGTACCTGCTCGCCGTCGCGACGGTGTCGGTCGGATGGTCGGGCTACGCGGTAAGCCTGCTCGATCAGCTGCACATGCACATACCGTCGGCGCTCTCCAGTGCGCCGTTCGGCGCGCCGATGGGCGGCAAGGGAGGGTTCGACATCGTGCGCACCGGCGCCATCGTCAATGTGCCGGCGATCGCGATCGTCGCGGTGATCGCCACCATCTGCTACATCGGCATCAAGCAGTCGGCCGCCTTCAACGCCGTGATCGTCGCGATCAAGGTTACGGTGGTGGTGCTGTTCATCCTGTTCGGCGTGAGTTTCATCCACACGGCCAACTGGCACCCGTTCATCCCGCCGAACACGGGTCAGTTCGGCGTGTTTGGCTGGAGCGGCATCATGGGCGCCTCGGGCGTAATCTTCTTCGCCTACATCGGCTTCGACGCAATCTCGACCGCGGCCCAGGAGACCAGGAACCCGCAGCGCGACATGCCGATCGGAATCCTGGCGAGCCTGGTGGTCTGCACCATCCTCTACGTGATCGTCTCGGCGATCCTCACCGGGATGGTGAGCTACAAGGAGCTGGACGTCGCCGCCCCGGTGGCGCTGGCGCTCGACAAGTACCAGGCGCTGCACTGGCTCGGCATTCCCGTGAAGCTCGGCGCGGTGTGCGGCATGACCTCGGTCATGCTGGTCATGACCATCGCCCAGGCGCGCATCTTCTTCGCCATGGCGCGCGACGGGCTGCTGCCGCGCTTCTTCGGGCGCGTGCACCCGCGCTTCCGCACCCCGTCTGTCGGAACGGCCGTCACCGGAGTCACGGCGGCGATCATCGGCGGACTCTTCCCGGTGGACATCCTCGGGGAAATGGTCGCGATCGGCACGCTCTCGGCGTTCGTCACCGTGTGCCTCGGCATACTGGTCCTGCGCCGGACGCGTCCTGACCTGGCACGCCCGTTCCGCACGCCGTGGCCGAGGTTCACCTGCATCGCCGGCGCCCTGGTGTGCTTCTCGATGATGCTGTCGCTCGGCGCCGCCACCTGGTGGCGGCTGCTCATCTGGACGGTGATCGGCGTCGCGATCTACGCGGCCTACGGCTATAGCCACAGCAGGGTACGAGCCGAGAACGGCGCCCCCGGCAGCATCAGTCCCGCCCCAACGCCCTGAGGCGCCGCGCCGGGACCCGTCGCTACGGTTGATCGAACGCCGTCTTGCGCACCGTCGGAAAGATGTGCTCGGCGGTCAGGCCGCAGTCGAGCGCGAAGGCGCTGGAGATGTAGATCGAGGAATAGGTGCCGGCGATGATGCCGATGAGCAGCGCGGCCGAGAAACCCTTGAGCACCGGGCCGCCGAGAAACAACAGCGCCACCACCACGATCGAGGTCACCACCTTGGTCATGATGGTGCGCGACAGCGTCTGGTTGATCGACTGATCGAGCACCAGGTTGGGGGCGGCGCGGCGGTTGGTCTCGAAGCGCTCGCGGATGCGGTCGAACACCACCACGGTGTCGTTCAGCGAGTAACCAACCACCGCAAGAATCGCCGCGACCACCGCCAGGTCGAACGATAGCTGCGTGATCGAGAAAAACCCCAGCACCAGGATCGGATCGTGCAGCACCGCGAAGATCGCGCCGAGCGACAGCCGCCAGGTGTGAAAACGGAAGGCGATGTAGAGAAATATCCCGAGCATGGTGAAGAACAGCGCCCAGATGGCGCTCATCCTCAGCTCGTTGCCGACTTGCGGTCCGACCACGTCCAGCTGCACCACCTGCGCGCCCGCATCCACCGCTTTGAGCGCTGTCTCGAGCCGCGCGCGCACCTCGGCGCCCGTCTGCTTCGGATCCGGCGGCAGGCGGATGGCAATGTCGCGCGAGGAGCCGAAGACCTCCACCTGCGGATCGCGGAAGCCCGCGGCCGCGAGCCGGGTGCGCACCGCATCGACGTTGGCGGCGCCGGGGAATCTGGCCTCGGCGCTCACGCCGCCGGTGAAGTCGATGGCGAGATTCAGCCCGCGGCCGAAGAACGAGGCGAGCGACACGATCATCAGCAGCGCCGACAGGCCGTACCACACCTTGCGCGTGGCCATGAAGGGATAACTGGTCTGGTGACTGAAGAATTCCACGGTGAACCTTGGAGCGCGCGCCGAGCGCGGCTAACCGATCGACAGCCGCGCCAGCTTGCGCCGGCCGCCGTACATGAGGGTGAGGAGCGCGCGGCTGCCCATGAGCGAGGTGAACATCGAGGTGGCGACCCCGAGCGTCAGCACCACGGCGAAGCCGCGGATCGGGCCGGTGCCCAGCACCCACAGCACCACTCCCGCGATCAGCGTCGTGATGTTGGAGTCGAAGATCGCGGAGAATGCCTTGTCGAAACCGGAACGGATCGCGGCCTGGGGCGAGACGCCCTTGCGCAGCTCCTCGCGGATGCGCTCGTAGATCAGCACGTTGGCGTCGACCGCCATGCCGACGGTCAGGATGATGCCGGCGATGCCCGGCAGCGACAGCGAGGCGCGCATCATCGACAGCAGCGCCGCCAGCAGCACCACGTTCGCCAGCAGCACCAGATCGGCCACGAACCCGAAGGTGTGGTAGTAGATCGCCATGAAAAGGAACACGCCGGCCATGCCGACCAGCAGCGCCGTGACGCCCTTGTCGATGTTGTCACGCCCCAGGCTCGGGCCCACCGCCCGTTCCTCGATCGGGTAGACGGGGACCGCCAGCGACCCGGAACGCAGCAGCAGCGCCAGCTCGCGCGCCTCGCCGGCCTGGAGCCCCGTGATCTGGAAGTTGTTGCTGAATATCCCGCGGATGGTGGCGTCGTTGATGACGTCCTCGTCGGTCACATCGCGCGTCACCTTCTTGCCGTCGACGTCGGTGGTCTCGCGGTGCTTCTCGATCAACACCACCGCCATACGCTTGTTGAGATTGGCGCGCGTGGTCCTCAGCATGGCGTCGCCGGCGCGCGCGTCCAGCTTCACGTTGACGGCCGGACCCTCCTGCGACTGTCCGGTGGTGGCATTGGTGAGCTCATCCCCGGTGGCGATGATCTCGCGCTTCAGCAGAATCGGCCGGCCGAGGCGGGTGTGCGCGTACAGCTTGGTGCCGAGCGGCGCCCGTCCGAGCTGCATGGCCTCGTAGGGGCTGTCCTGCATGTCCTCGAGGCGGAACTCGAGCGTCGCCACCCGGCCGAGGATGTCCTTGACCTCGGCGGAGTTCTGTACGCCGGGCAGCTGCACGTTGATGCGGTCGAGTCCCTGGCGCTGCACGATCGGCTCGGAAACGCCCAACTCGTTGACGCGGTTGCGGAGCGTGGTGATGTTCTGCTGGATGGCGTAGTCCTGGCGCTCGCGGATCTGCGCGGTGGTCATCACCGCCTGGATGACCGGCGCACCACTCGAGGTGCTGGTGGTGGTCACGGTGAGCCCCTGCAGCGGGGTCACGAGCGCGCTGCGCGCGGCATCGACGTTCGCACCCGGCGACAGCAGCACGCGCAGCGCGTTCGGCTTGTCGGAGTCCACCGCCAGCGTGGTGACGTCCTTGAATGCGATGTTGGCGCCGGCCAGCGCCTTGCGAGCGTCCTGCGCGTAGCCGTCGAGCGCCTGGGTCACTGCGGCGTTGACGTCCACCTGGTAGAGCAGGTACAGCCCGCCGCGCAGATCGAGGCCGAGCGGCATCGGCCGCAGCCCCAGCACGCGCAGCGCCTCCGGAGTACGCGGTGCGAACGACAGCGCCGTGATGTAGGTATCGGCAAAGTGGTCGTTGACGGCGTCGCGGGCCGCCAGCTGATCCGGCACGTTGCCGAAGCGCACCATCAGCCGGCCGTTGTCGACATAACTCTTCTCGAAGTGCACGCCGCGCGACTTGAGGTAGCTCTCAACCTGCTGCGGGACCTCGGCGCCGACCGGGTTGTGGTCCTTGCGCGCCACCTGCAGCGCCGGATCCTCGCCGAAGACATTCGGCAGCGCGAACAGCAGCGCGAGCAGCAGCACCAGCGCGATCAGCAGGTATTTCCAGCGGGGGTATTCCAGCATTGTCAGGCGCTTCGCAGCGTACCCTTCGGCATCAGCTGCGCGATCTGGAAGCGTTGCACCTTGACGCGCACGCCCTCGGCGATTTCGAGCGTGATGAAGGTTTCACCGGCGTCGGTCACCTTGCCGAGGATCCCGCCGGTGGTCACCACCTCATCGCCGGCCGCGAGCTTCGCCACCAGCGCCTGATGTTCCTTCGCCTTCTTCTGCTGCGGTCGGATCAGCAGCAGGTAGAACACGCCGATGAACAGCACCATCATCACCAGCGGCGCAAGTTGGCCGGGGGAGCCGGTGGAGGACTGCGCCCAAGCGTCGGGAATAAGAGCATTCATGACTGCGGTCCGGAAAGCGAAAGGGCGGCATTATGCCACAGCGTCGGCGGCGGGCCGCCGCGCCGCGAGGAACCCCTGTGCCCAGGACTCGAGCATGCCCGCGGCCAGCGCCGCGCGCAGCGCACGCATCATCCCGAGGTAGAAGTGCAGATTGTGGATGGTGTTGAGGCGTGAGCCGAGGATCTCGTTGCAGCGGTCGAGGTGGCGCAGGTACGAGCGCGTGTAGTTGCGGCAGGTGTAGCAGTCGCAGGCCGGATCGATGGGCGCGAGATCGTCGTGATAGAGGCGGTTGCGGATGTTGATGACGCCGCCGGCCGTGAACAGGTGGCCATTGCGTGCGTGGCGCGTCGGCATGACGCAATCGAACAGGTCGATGCCGCGCAGCACCGCCAGGATGATGTCCTCCGGCCGGCCGACGCCCATCAGGTAGCGCGGCCGATCCGGCGGCATGTGCGGCACCAGGCCCTCGAGGATGCGCAGCCGCTCCTCCTCGGGCTCCCCGACCGCGAGCCCCCCCACCGCCAGCCCCGGCCAGTCGCAGCGCAGCAGTCCCTCGAGGGAGGCGAGGCGCAGGCTCGCGTGCACCCCTCCCTGGACGATGCCGAACAGCCCGCCGGGCGGCGCGCCGTCGCGGTAGTAGTGGGCGTGACTGCGCTCGGCCCAGCGCAGCGAACGCTCCATGGAGCTGCGCGCTTCGCTCTCGCTCGCCGGGTAGGCGGTGCAGTCATCGAGGGCCATGGCGATATCGGAGCGCAGCGCGAGCTGCACGTCCATTGAGTCCTCGGGCGTCAGGCGCACCTCGTCGCCATCGATGGGCGAGCGGAAGCGCACCCCCTGCTCGCTGATGCTGCGCAGGCTCTTGAGGCTGTACACCTGGAACCCGCCAGAGTCGGTGAGAATCGAGCGCCGCCAGTGCATGAAGCGGTGCAGGCCGCCGTGAGCGGCGATCACCGGCGCGCCGGGCCTGAGCATCAGATGAAAAGTGTTGCCGAGGACGATCTCGGCGCCGAGACCCTCGAGCTCCTCGGGCGTCATCGCCTTCACCGTACCGTAGGTACCCACCGGCATGAACGCCGGGGTCTCGACCACACCGTGGGCCGTGGCGAGCCGCCCGAGCCGCGCCGCGCCGGCAGTCGCCAGCACGCTGAACTGCGGCCTCACGGCGCCCTCCGCGTGAGCAGCATGGCGTCGCCGTAGCTGAAGAACCGGTAGCGGGCGGCGATCGCGTGCGCGTAAGCCGCGAGCACCGCCTCCCGACCGGCAAACGCGCACGCCAGCATCAACAGCGTCGATTCGGGCAGATGGAAGTTGGTCAGCAGCACATCGCTCACCTGGAAGCGAAAACCGGGCCTGATGAACAGCCGCGTCTCCCCCGACCAGGGCGTGAGCGCCGCGGGCACGGCGCCCGTGTCCGCGCCGGCGGCCGCGAGCGCCGCCGCCTCCAGCGCGCGCACCACGGTCGTACCGACCGCCACCACCCGGCCGCCCGCGGTCCGCGTGCGGGCGATCGCCGCGCAGGCCGCAGCGCCGACCTCCACTCGTTCGGCGTGCATGATGTGCGCACTCAGGTCGTCGGTGCGCAGCGGCTGGAAAGTGCCGGCGCCTACGTGCAATGTCACGAGGGTGCGCCCGACGCCGTGGGCATCGAGTGCGGCAGCGAGCCCGGCGTCGAAATGCAGGCTGGCGGTCGGCGCGGCGACCGCGCCAGGGGCGCGCGCGAAGATGCTCTGGTAGCGCTCGCGATCGCCGGCATCCGCTGCGCGATGAATGTACGGCGGCAACGGCACCTCGCCCCAGCGCTCGAAAAACTCGAGTGCCGGCTGCGGCAGCAGGATGCGCCACAGGTCGCCGGCGCGCTCGAGCACCTGCACCTTACCACCCGCGGTGGCCACCTCGAGCTGCGGGCGGATCGGCTTGCTCGCCGACAGTTGTGCGAGTGCCTCGTGTCCGGCGAGCGCGCGCTCGAGCAGGATCTCGACCCGGCCGCCGGAGGGCTTGGTGCCCGCGAGCCGCGCAGCGATGACGCGCGTGTCATTGAGTACCAGCAGGTCACCGGAACGCAGGTAGTCGGGCAGGTCGCGCACGCTGCGGTCCGCGAGCGTGCCGCCGGGTCCCTCCAGCACCAGCATCCGGCTCGCGGAGCGCTGTGGGAGCGGTGCCTGGGCGATCAGCTCTGCGGGCAGGTGATAGGAGAAGTCCTCGCGACGCACTCGGGCATGTTACACGCGCGGTCAGCCGCTACCCGTCTCACACGCCCGCCAGCGAATGTCCGCCGCGCGCGCCAGCCGTGCCCGTGCTGCTGTCGGAGACCGGCCCGTCGGGCGGCGGCGGCACTGGCGGCGCGGGCAGGCGCAGCGCGCCCTCGCCCTGGGGCACGGTCGTCTGGACCTCCAGCGTCCTGTGCATGCGCATGACGCTCATGGTGAGTTTCTCACCCGGCTGGTAGGAGGCGAGGATGCGCGTCGCATGCGAGCCGGAAAGCGGCTGCCGGCCGTCGATCGAGAGAATCACGTCGCCACCCTCGAGCTTCAGTCCCGGAGGCGCGCGCACCACCAGCACCCCCTTGTCGCTGCCAAAGTAACGTCCGAGTTGCGGCGTGAGCGTCACGAGCTCCATGTCGCCGAGTGGGCCGGCCATGAGCATCGGGGGCAAAAGCCGCTCCAAGCCGGCGATCTGCGGGCCCGGAAAGTCCGCAGAGCGGCCGCGGGCCAGGAAGTACGCCGGTCCCGGGCGCGCCACGATGGTGAGCTCGCGCGACGTGCCGTCGCGTACAACCCGCACCGTGACTTTGCTGTCGGGCTTGACGTCGCGCATGATCGCGACGACCTGGCCGGCGGCATCGTCACCGCTGATCGCGCTGCCGTTGATGGTCGTGATCACATCGCCCGCGCGGATGCCCGCTTCGGCAGCCGGTCCGCCCGGGCTGATCTCGCGCACATACGCCCCGCGCCCGCCTTTGCTGTCCTCCAGCTGTACGCCGATGATCGCGCGGCCGGACTCGCCCGGAAGTCTCGTGAGCCGCTGTATCAGCGGTCGGCCGAGCTGCTCGGACAGCTCGGCAACCTGCCGTGCCGAGTCCTCGAGCTGCTTGCGCGCGTCCTCGAGCTGCCTTTGGAGCTGCGCCTCGCTTTGAGCATGAGCGCCCTGCTGCTCGGACGGCGACGCCGCGGTCGGCGCGGCCGGCGGTGGGTCGGCTACGGCGGCGGCCGGTGCGCAGTCGGCAACGCCGGCGGCATACGCGAGCGCGGCGAGCGAGGTCAGCGTCACGGGAAATCTCTTCACGGGTTGGCTCCTTGAGTGGGTCAGCGTGATGCGTCAGCCAGCGTCTCGGCGTAGCGCACCTGCGCAAGCGAGTCGACGAGCTGCAGGCGCTGCTGCTGCAGGGCGAGCAGGTGCGCGGGCGGCGCGCGGTCGGCGCGCTGCGCGCTCAGCAGGTCATCGACCTGCGCGATACGATCCTCGAGCGTGGTCACGGCGGCGCGCGTCCCGACCCGCACCAGCAAGGGCTCGCTCGGCAGGCTCGCGAGCCAGCGGTCAGCGCCGGCTTCGGCCGCGCGGATCTGCGGCAGCTCCCTCGGGGAAGTGCGGTCCTGGCTGCTGAAAACCGCCGGCGGTGCGGCCGGCGCCAGCCGAACCGCGCGCGAATCGGGTGCGGCGAGACGGATCGCGAGCGCGCCCGATGCGACCAGCACCACGAGCGCCGTAGCCAGTGCTGCGCCGTACAGCAGGCGCGGCGAGGCGCGTGCCGGCGTGCGGGCGCGTCGCTGAAACTCCCGCCAACCGTACGGCGGCGCCGCATCTTCAGGCAGGTCACGCAACAGGCTCGCCACGGTGCGCTGGGACTCTAGATCGGTGTGCATGGCTGCCGGGCCTCCTCGGGCTCGTACCAGGCGCGCAGCCGGGCGTGCGCGCGCGCCAGCTGCGATTTGGAAAAGCTCACCGAGCGGCCGAACGCGCCGGCGATCTCGGCGTGCGAATAGCCCTCGACCTCGTACATCCACACGACCGCGCGCGCGGTTGGCGTGAGCGTGGCGAGGGCGCGCTCCAGGTCGAGCGCTTCGGGCGCAATCCCCGTGGTGACCAGCGCGAGGCCAGCGGGCGCTGCGGCGTCAGCGGCGCTCTCGAGGCACAGTCGCGCGCGCCGCCAAGGGTGTCGCAGGTACATGAAGCACCGCGACAGGGCGATCTGCCGCAGCCAGGCGCCGAGTGGCGCCTCGGCGCGGAATTCGGCCAGGCGCTCGAAGCAAGTCATCATGGTTTCCTGGAACACATCCTCGGCCGCAGCGCGCCGGCCGATGAGCCGCCGTATCAGCCCGAAAGTCGCCGGCGCGAGCGCAGCGTAGATCTCCGCCCGCGCCGCCTCATCGCCGGCGCAGGCCCGGGCCCGCAGCTCCGCGGCCACGCCGATTTCACTGAGCCTAGTCACGGCTTGTTTAGATGCGCCAGACGGGCAAAAGGTCGCATCCAGGCCCTATACTTACGGCAGTCATCCGGATGCCCGAGTGGCGGAATTGGTAGACGCAGCGGACTCAGACGAATAACTTGAGCCCTCGCGGAGAAATCCGCTGAGGTGAAGCCCGTCAAACTCGGTGAAGGCCCTGAGCGGTTGCCAACTCGAGCTAACGCCGAGCCAAGCCCGCGCAAGCGCGCGGGAAGGTGTAGAGAGCAGACGGCGGGCACCTACAGCCTAGATGGCCACGGTGATGGCGTGCTCCAGACCACGAACCCGAACCGATGAGAGTCGGAGCGGCGAAAGCCGAAGTGGTAAGAAAATCCGCCGCCCTTAAAAGCGTGTCGGTTCGACTCCGACCTCGGGCACCAGCTATAGATACATGAACTTCTGCAGTAAATGTGGCGCCCCGGTCGCGCTGCGCACGCCCGAGGGCGATCACCTGCCGCGGTACGTCTGCGAGGCGTGCGGCACGATCCATTACGAGAACCCGCGGCTGGTAGTCGGCTGCGTGCCCGAGCATGAGGGGCGAATCCTCCTGTGCCGGCGCGCGATCGAGCCGCGGCGCGGCTACTGGACGCTGCCCGCCGGCTTCATGGAGAACGACGAGACGCTGCAGCAGGCCGCGATGCGCGAGTCCCGCGAAGAGGCCCTGGCGGACGTCGAGATCGGCTCGCTGCTCGCGATCGTGCACGTGCTGCACGCCCGGCAGGTGCATGTGTTCTTTCGCGCCAGGCTCCCGACTGCGAGCTATGGCGTCGGCCACGAGAGCCTCGAGGTCGAGCTGTTCGATCTGGCGGCGATCCCGTGGCCCGACCTTGCCTTCCCCAGCAGCGAGTTCGCGCTGCGCCATTACCTGGACGACCGGCAGGCGGGCCGGGACGGCTACCACTCCACGACGATCGATCGGCGGCTGCGGGGCGTGGCACAATCGCGGTAGTGCCGGCCAGGAACCCCTGCCAGGAACCCCTGAATGACCTTTGTAGTCACCGAAAACTGCATCAAGTGCAAGTACATGGACTGCGTGGAAGTCTGCCCGGTGGACTGCTTCCACGAAGGACCCAACTTCCTCGCCATCGACCCGGACGAGTGCATCGATTGCACGCTGTGCGAGCCGGAATGCCCCGTCGAGGCGATCTTCTCCGAGGAGGAGCTGCCCCGCGGACAGGAGCAGTTCAAGCAGCTGAACGCCGACCTCGCCAAGAACTGGCCGGTGATCACCGAGAAGAAAGAAGCGCCGGCCGACGCCAAGGAATGGGAAGGCAAGCCCGATAAGCTGAAGCTGCTCGAACGCTGAATTTGGGGCGCCGGCAGCGGCGCCGCCGATCGCTACGGCTTCGCTTCCTTCAGGTGCTTGAGCAGGGCATCCGGCGGCATGTACCCCGGCAGTATCTCGCCGTTCGCCATGACGATCGCCGGCGTCCCCTGGATCTCGAAGTCCTGGCCGAGCTGCCAGGAGCGCGCCACGGGGTTGTTGGCGCAAACCTTGTCCTTGAGCTCCTCGCCGAGCTTGGCGTGGGTCAGCGCCGCGTTACGGTCCACCGAGCACCAGACCTGCTCCGCCCTGGTCCATGACGGCGTATTCGGCCCGGTGCGCGGAAAGGCCAGATAGCGCACGCGCACGCCGAGCGCGTTGTACTCGGCGATCTGGCTGTGGAGCTTGCGGCAGTACGGGCAATCCACGTCGGTGAACACCGTGATGGTGTACTTCGGGTCGGCGGGCCCGAATATCACCATGTCGCTCTCGGGCATCGCCGCGAGCATCCGCACGTGCAGCTCACGCCGGTGCTCCGCGGTGATATTGGTGTTGGTTTTCAGCTCGACCAGGTCACCGCTGATGGCGTACTTGCCGTCCGCGCTGACATAGGCGATCTCGCCGCCACGCGTCAGCTCCCAGATACCGGGGATGGGCGTGGCGCGCAGCTCATCGGGGCGCGCGCCGCCCGGGATACGGCTGGCGATCTCCACCCGCGGGTCCGCACCGGGCGCAGACTGAGGCGCGGCGGGTGCGGCCGGCTGCTGCGCCGCCCCGAGATTCAACACCGCTATGCCGACGAGCGCCGGCAGCAGGAGCTTCCTGGATAGCATTGCGAATGTTACTCGCTTAAGAACGGCCTGTTGGACCCGCCCGGCCGGCAAAGGTTCGCCGGTCAGGCCCGCGGACTTGCGGGAGCGCCAGTCTAGCAGACCACTGCGGCCGCACGTTCAGCCACGCGGGTGGTGCTGGGAGTGCAGTTCCTTCATGCGCTCGCGCGCGACGTGCGTGTAGATCTGAGTGGTCGACAGGTCGCTGTGGCCGAGCAGCAGCTGCACCACGCGCAGATCGGCCCCGTGATTCAGCAGGTGGGTCGCGAAGGCATGCCGCAGCGTGTGCGGCGAGAGATCCTTGGCGATGCCGGCCTTGCGCGCATAGCGCTTGATGATGTGCCAGAACGCCTGGCGCGTCATGCGATCGCCGCGCCGGGTGGGAAACACGCAATCGGTCTGCCGCTCGAGCAGGATCTCCGCGCGCGGGCCACGCGTGAATTCCTTCAGCGAGCGCATGGCCTCCTCGCCGAGCGGAATCAACCGCTCGCGGTCTCCCTTGCCGAGGATGCGGATGACGCCCTGGTTGAGGTTGATCTGCGACTGCCGCAGGTTCACCAGCTCCGAAACGCGCAAGCCAGTCGCGTACAGCACCTCGAGCATGGTGCGATCGCGGTTGCCGAGCGGGTCGGTGACCAGCGGCGCGCCGAGCAGCGACTCGACTTCCTCCTCGGTGAGCGACCGGGGCAGCGAGCGGCCGATCTTCGGCATGGCGATCTGCGCGGTGGGATCCTCGCGAATCACGCCCTCGCGCAGGAAGAAGCGGAAGAAGCGCCGGAAGCTCGACAGCTGCCGTGCGGTCGAGCGGGGCCGCGCCCCGCCGCGCACCCGCGAGGCAATGAACTCCTGCAGGTCGGCGCGCGAGGTGCGCATGATGGGCACGTTGCGCCCGGCGAGCCAGCGAGCCAGCGCGGTGAGATCCGCGCGATAGGCGGCCAGCGTGTTGGGAGACAGGCCGCGCTCCATCCATACCGCGTCCAGGAAGCGGGACACCGCCGGATCAGCGGAGTCGGCGTTGGGGGTCATGGCGATTGCAGCTGCCTGATTTGACAAGTCGTGTCTCGCTTACGTCCCGGCAGTGCCGCCGGCGCACACGGTCCGTGTCAGGGCTCCGACTTCCGGGTAATGTGGTGAACGCAGTATGGTGAGCGCGACAGATCCACCGACGTGATTGTCATCACATCCGCAACCCGGCATTAACATAAAGAGAACCAGTTCACACCAGCGCTTGCGAACCACCTCACGCTCATGTCCGCGCCGCTCCCGCGCTCACGGCTGACGCCGCGGGCGCTGCTGCTCGCGCCGCTGCGCCTCGTGTATGCGCTGTGGGGGGCGCTCGTGTTCCTGACAGTGGGGCTGGCCGCGCTCGCCCTGCTGGCGCTGCTGCCGGGAATCGCGCGGCGCCGCGCCGCGGCGCGGCGCTGTGCGCGCGTCCTGCTGGGGCTGGCCGGCATGCCAGTCACGCTGCGCCACACCGAGCGCCTTCCCGCCGGGCAGTGCGTGGTGGTGTGCAACCATGCCAGTTACCTCGACGGCGTGGTGCTGACCGCCGCCCTGCCGGCGCGCTTCGCCTTCGTCATCAAGCGCGAGATGGCCGCGGTGCCGCTTGCCGGCGCGCTGCTGCGCCGCCTGGGCTCGGAGTTCGTCGAGCGCACCGACCGCAACCGCAGCGCGGCGGACGCGCGACGGGTGCTGCGCAACGTCACCTCCGGGCACTCGCTGGTGTTCTTCCCCGAGGGCACGTTCACGCCTTCACCGGGGCTGCTGAAATTTCATACCGGGGCGTTCGCGAGTGCCGCGCGCGCCGGCTGTCCGGTGGTGCCGGCGGTGCTGCGCGGCACGCGCCGCGCGTTGCCGCCGAGCGGCGCGCTACCGCGCCCGGGGCGCCTCGCCTTCGAGATCCTGCCGAGCATCACCCCGGAGGCCTCCGAGCCCGACGCGGCGGCGGCCGAGCTGCGCGACCGCGCCCGCGCGGCCATCCTCGAGGCGCTCGGCGAGCCGGACCTCACATATTGCGCCGATACTGGCCGCCCACCTGATACAGCGCCCGCGTGATCTGCCCGAGCGAGCAGACCTTGACGGCTTCCATGAGCTCGGCGAACACGTTGGCGCCGCTCGCGGCGCCCTGCTGTAGCGCGGTGAGCGCCGCCGGCGCGCGCGGCGCATTGCGCGCCTGGAAGGCGCGCACCGCGGCCACCTGATCCTGCTTCTCCTCCTCGGTCGAACGGCTCAGCGCCGCGCCCTTGAGCTCGCTGGAGTTATCGCCCTCCGAGAGGAAGGTGTTCACCCCGACGATCGGCAGCGAGCCGTCGTGCTTGCGGGTTTCGTAGTAGAGCGATTCTTCCTGGATCTTGCCGCGCTGGTACATGGTCTCCATCGCGCCGAGCACCCCGCCGCGCTCGGACAGCGCTTCAAACTCCTTGTAGACCGCCTCCTCGACCAGGTCGGTCAGGTAGTCGATCGCGAACGAGCCCTGCCAGGGATTCTGGATCTTGTTGAGGCCGAGCTCGCGATTGATTATCAGCTGAATCGCCACCGCGCGTCGCACGCTCTCCTCGGTCGGGGTGGTGAGCGCTTCGTCGTAGGCGTTGGTGTGCAGGCTGTTGCAGCTGTCGAACAGCGCGTACAGCGCCTGCAGCGTGGTGCGGATGTCGTTGAAGGAGATCTCGCGCGCGTGCAGGCTGCGCCCCGAGGTCTGCACGTGGTATTTGAGCATCTGGCTGCGCGCGCCGGCGTGGTAGCGCTCGCGCAAGGCGCGCGCCCAGATGCGGCGTGCCACCCGCCCGATGACCGCGTACTCCGGGTCCATGCCGTTGGAGAAGAAGAACGACAGGTTGGGCGCAAAGTCATCGATCTGCATGCCGCGCGCCAGGTAGTACTCGACGATGGTGAAGCCGTTGGCGAGCGTGAAGGCGAGCTGGGTGAGCGGATTCGCGCCGGCTTCCGCGATGTGGTAGCCGGAGATCGACACCGAGTAGAAGTTGCGCACCCGCTGGTCGATGAAGAACTGCTGCACGTCGCCCATCATGCGCAGCGCGAACTCGGTGGAGAAAATGCAGGTGTTCTGCGCCTGGTCCTCCTTGAGGATGTCCGCCTGCACCGTGCCGCGCACCGCCTGTAGCGCCTGCTGCCGGATGCGCTCGTAGACCTCCCGCTCGAGCAGCTGATCGCCGCTTACCCCGAGGAGCGCCAGGCCCGAGCCCTCGTGACCCTGCGGCAGTGCCCCCCGGTAGGCGGGCGGCGCCACGCCGCGCGCCTGCGCCTGCGCGTGCAGCGCCGCGATGCGCCGCTCGGCTTCGGCCCACTCACCCTGTGCCTTGAGGTGGCGCTCGACCTGCTGGTCGATGGCGGTGTTCATGAACATCGCGAGCAGCATCGGCGCCGGCCCGTTGATGGTCATCGACACCGAGGTCGAGGGCGCGCACAGGTCGAAGCCCGAATAGAGCTTCTTCATGTCATCGAGCGTCGCAATCGAGACGCCGGAGTTGCCGGTGCGCCCGTAGATGTCCGGGCGAGTGTCCGGGTCCTCGCCGTACAAAGTGGTGGAGTCGAACGCGGTCGAGAGCCGCGGGCCGTGGCCATGCGCGAGGTAGTGGAAGCGCCGGTTGGTGCGCTCCGGTGCGCCTTCGCCGGCGAACATCCGCGTCGGATCCTCCTCCTCGCGGCGGTAGGGATAGACGCCGCCGGTGTAGGGGTAGTAGCCGGGCAGGTTCTCCGTGAGGATGAAATGCAGTACCTCACCCCAGTCGCGGAACTGCGGTACCGCGAGCTTCGGCACCGGCGAACGTGCCAGGCTCTCGGTGTAGTTCTCGCCCTTCACCAGGCGGTCGCGCACCTTGTAGGAATAGGTCTCGGCGGTCGCCGCGCGCATCCGCTCCGGCCAGGCCTTGAGCTCCGCGACCGCCTCCGCCCCCATCTCATCCAGCGAGCGGTGGTAGGCGGCGCGCAGCTCGCGCCGCGTGGCGTCCGCGGACTTCTCCGCCAGCGCCTCCGGCGCGTAGCGTTCGAGCGGTGCCGGGAGCGGTGCGTCGTGCAGCGCCTTGAGCGACTCGTACATCCCGAAGGCCCGCCGCGCGGCCTCCGACTGCGCCTCGAGGCGCGCGCGTGCGCCCCGCCCGGCGTGGGCGATCTCGGCGAGATAACGGCCACGCGGCCCGGGGATCAGCGGCGCGCGCGCGCCGAGCTCGGTCGGCCCGGGGTCGGCGACCCGCCAGCTCGCCGTGCCGATGTGCTTCGCCTCGAGCGCGGCGCTGAGCGCGGCGAACAGGCGATTGACGCCCGGATCGTTGAAGCGGCTGGCGATGGTCGGGAATACCGGCAGTGCGGCGTCCGCGAGCTGGGCGCGCTCGTGATGGTTGCGCCGCCACTGCTTGCGCACGTCGCGTAAAGAGTCCTCGGCGCCGCGCTTCTCGGCCTTGTTGAGCACGATGAAGTCGGCGTAGTCGAGCATGTCGATTTTCTCGAGCTGACTGGCGGCGCCGTACTCGCTGGTCATGACGTACAGCGACAGGTCCGTCAGGTCGACGATCTCGCTGTCGGACTGGCCGATACCGGCGGTCTCGACGATCACCAGGTCGAAGCCGCAGGCCTTATAGAGCGCGATCACGTCCTTGAGCACCGCGGCGGTGGCGAGATGCGCGCGCCGGGTGGCGAGCGAGCGCATGAAGATGTGGTCCGAGGACAGGCTGTTCATGCGGATGCGATCGCCGAGCAATGCCCCGCCGCTGCGCCGGCGCGTCGGATCCATCGCCACCACCGCGATCTGCGCCGCGGGGAAGTGCCGCACCAGCCGTGCCAGCAGCTCGTCCGTGAGGCTCGACTTGCCCGCGCCGCCGGTGCCCGTGACGCCGACCACCGGCACCTTGTGGCGCGAGCGCGCCAGCGTGCGGCGCAGCTGCTCGGCCTGGGCGTCCTCGCCCGCCGCGCCCTCGAGCACCGAGATCGAGCGCGCCACCAGTCCCTGGTCGCGCGCATTGAGGGGGCGCAGCTCGTAAGGCGGCTTGGCCGCGGCCGCGACACGCGCGAACACGTCGTCCATCATGCCGGCCAGCCCCAGGCGCCGGCCGTCCTCGGGCGTGTAGATCTTCTCGATGCCATGGTGCTCGAGCGCGGCGATCTCGGCCGGTGAGATGGTGCCCCCGCCGCCTACCACCACGCGGATGTGGCCATAGCCGCGCTCGCGCAGCATGTCGACCATGTAGGTGAAGTATTCGTTGTGGCCGCCCTGGTAGGAGCTGACCGCGATCGCGTCGACGTCCTCCTGGATCGCCGCGCGCACGATGTCGGCGACGCTGCGGTTGTGGCCGAGATGCACCACTTCCGCACCGCGCGCCTGCAGCAGCCGCCGGATCATGTTGATGGCGGCGTCGTGGCCGTCGAACAGCGAGGCGGCGGAGACGAAGCGCATCGGCGCGCGCGCCGCCACCGGCGCGCTGCCCGGCGCGTTCGCCAGATCCTGGACAGGGGCGCTCATCTGGGGTGCCTCGCTGGCACTGCGTTACTCCCGCATGCTGCGGACTGACCCGTCACTTTACCCACGGGTAGGATACCTACTCATGAGTATGATCGAGGCTTCTCCGCCCGGTCAAACGCGCGCACGGGTCACGTCCGCCGCGCAGCACCGCTATAATACTCTGCAAACCCATGAACAGCCGCCGCGCCGGCCCGCCTGGAGCGGGCAAACAGCCTGTTGCCACCGCCTCGCCCTGGCGGGCGAGCCGCGAGCGCCAGCACGACCGCGCGGTCAAGCGCGAGGCCGTGATCCGCGCCGCCGCCCAGGCATTCAACGAGAAGGGTTACCACAACACCTCGCTGGACGACATCGCCGCGCGGCTCGAGGTCACCAAGCCCACCGTCTACTACTACGTGTCGAACAAGGAGCGGCTGCTGTTCCAGTGCTTCGTCGCCGGGGTCGAGCGCATCCGCGCCGCGTTCCGCGAGGTCAGGGACCTGCGCGCACCGGCGGGCGAGCGGCTGAACGCCGTGCTGCGCCACTACGGCGAGGCGATGGCCTCCGAGTTCGGCTGGTGCATGGTGCGCGCCGAGGACCAGGACCTGTCCCCGGCAATGAGCCGGCACATCAAGGCGCTGAAGTCCGAGATCGACCAGGGGATCCGCCGGCTGATCCGCGAGGGCGTGCAGGACGGCTCGATCGCGCGCTGCGACCCGAAGATGACGGCGTTTGCGCTCGCCGGCGCCCTCAACTGGATCGCACACTGGTATCGTGAGAACCAGTCCATGACGGGCGCTGAGATCGCCGCAGCCTTCGTCACCATATTCGAGGGCGGCCTGCGGCCGCGCAGCGCCGCCCTCAAGGTCGCCGCTGGCGTGCGCACGCGGCGGCGGGTGCGGGCCTGACGGCCCGCTCGAGCAGGTCAACAGACAAACGAGGCTCAACATGTCCAGCCCAGACGTGGTCATCGTCTCAGCGAAACGCACCCCGATCGGCACGTTTCTCGGCGCCCTGACGCCCCTCAGTGCGGTGCAGCTAGGCACCGCGGCCATCAAGGCCGCGATCGAGACCGCCGGTATCGCCGCCGGTGACGTGCAGGAAGTCATCATGGGCTGCGTGCTGCCCGCGGGCCTCGGGCAGGCGCCCGCGCGCCAGGCAGCGCTCGCGGCCGGGGTCCCGCTCGGCGTTCCCGCGACCACCATAAACAAGATGTGCGGCTCGGGACTGAAGGCCGTGATGATGGCTGCCGACCAGATCCGCTCCGGCACCGCCGCTGCAGTGGTCGCCGGCGGGCTCGAGTCGATGAGCAATGCTCCGTATCTGCTCCCCAAGGCCCGCAGCGGCTACCGCATGGGTAACGGGGAAGTCATCGATCACATGCTGCGCGACGGACTGCAGAGCCCGTTCGACGGCAAGGCCATGGGCTGTTTCGCGGACGCGACCGCCGCCCGCTACCACTTCACGCGTGCCGACCAGGACGCGTTCGCGACCGAGTCGGTGCGCCGCGCGCTGCAGGCGCTGCAGGCGGGCGAGTTCGACGTCGAGGTCACGCCGCTCGCCGTCAAGGGGCGTCGCGGCGAGACCGTGGTGGCGCGCGACGAGACTCCCGGTAGCTGCGACGTCGCGAAGATCCCCAGCCTCAAGCCCGCGTTCGACAAGGACGGGACCGTGACCGCCGCCAGCTCGTCCTCGATCTCCGACGGCGCGGCGGCGCTGGTGGTGATGAGCGCAGAGGAAGCCGGCCGGCGCGGCCTGAAACCGCTGGCGCGCATCCTCGCCTACGCCAGTCACGCGCAGGAGCCGGAGTGGTTCACCACCGCGCCGGTCGGCGCGATCCGCAAGGTGCTCGGCCAGCTCGGCTGGAAGCCGCACGACGCGGACCTCTATGAGATCAACGAGGCGTTCGCCGTGGTCCCCATGGCCGCGATGCGCGACATCGACATCGATCATACCCGCGTCAACGTCAACGGCGGCGCCTGCGCCCTCGGCCATCCGATCGGCGCCAGCGGCGCGCGCATCCTGACGACGCTGGTACACGCGCTCAAGCGCCGCGGCCGCAAGCGCGGCATCGCTGCGCTGTGCATCGGCGGCGGCGAGGCGGTGGCGCTGGCGGTCGAGATGGCCGACTGAGCCATGAAGATCCAGGACTCCCGCGCCGTAGTCACCGGCGGCGCCTCCGGTCTCGGCCTCGCGGTCGCGCGCCACGTCGCAGGCAACGGCGGCCGGGTGGTCATGCTCGACGTGCAGGAAGGCCCGGGCCGCGCGGCGGCCGTCGCGCTCGGGGAGCGTGCCAGCTTCCTGCGCTGCGACGTGACCTCCGAGGCCGAGGTCAACGCGGCGATGGACAGCGCACACGAGCGCCTCGGCGGCATCAATCTGCTGGTCAACTGCGCGGGCGTCATCGGTGCCGGGCGCGTGCTCGGCAAGAACGGGCCGATGGCGGGCGAGTTCTTCGCCAAGGTGATTCATATCAATCTGATCGGCACTTTCCTGTGCGACAAGGCCGCCGCTGCCCTGATGCAGCACAACCCGCCCGGGCCGGACGGCGAGCGCGGCCTCCTGATCCACGCTTCCTCGGTCGCCGCCTACGAGGGGCAGATCGGCCAGGCCGCCTACTCCGCCACCAAGGCCGGGGTCGCCGGGATGACGCTGCCGATCGCGCGCGAGCTGGCGCGTTTCGGCATCCGCTGCGTCGCGATAGCGCCCGGCATCTTTCACACCCCGATGATGGACGGCATGCCTCAGGAGGCGCAGGACTCGCTCGCCGCGCAGGTTCCCTTCCCGGCGCGCTTGGGCAGGCCGGAGGAATTCGCGCAGCTGGTGGCGAGTGTATTCGAGATCCCGATGCTCAACGGCACGACCATCCGGCTCGATGGCGCGATCCGCATGCAGCCCAAGTAACAAAGTAACGAAACGGGCGCTATGGAAACCGGCGCGATCCAGCGCGAGCGTCTGGAGTACGACGTGGTGGTCGTGGGCGCCGGCCCCGCGGGGCTGGCGTGCGCGATCCGCCTGAAGCAGCTCAAGCCCGCATTGAGCGTGTGCGTGCTGGAGAAGGCCGCCGCGGTTGGCGCGCAGTCGCTCTCCGGCGCGGTGCTGGAGCCCGGGCCGCTCGAGCAGTTGCTGCCCGAATGGAGCCGCGAATACCCCGGCATGAAGGTGCCGGCGACCGAGGATGATTTCCGCATCCTGACCCGCCACGGCTCATTCAAGCCGGTGCCGGACCTGGCGGTGAGGCTCCTGCCGCGCGCCCTCACCTACTCGACACCCTTCAACAACCACGGCAACTACATCATCTCGCTCGGCCAGCTGACGCCGTGGCTGGCTAGCAAGGCCGAAGCGCTCGGCGTGGAGGTGTTCGCGGGATTCGCCGCCGCCGCGCCGCTCTACGACGACGCCTCCGCAAGCGTCAAGGGCGTGCAGATCGGCGACATGGGACTCGACAAGAGCGGTAACCCCGGACCCAACTTCGCGCCCGGCGTCGAGATCCACGCCCAGGTCACGGTGCTCGCGGAAGGCTGCCGCGGCTCGATCTCCAAGCAACTGATCGCGAAGTTCGACCTGGCCCGTGGTCACTGCCCGCAGACCTTCGCCCTCGGCTTCAAAGAACTGTGGCAGCTGCCCCCCGGGCGCGTGCGCCCGGGACGCATCGAACATGGCCTCGGCTGGCCGGCGGACAGGCGCACCTACGCCGGCAGCTTCCTCTATCACCTCGACAGCGACCGCGTGTATGTCGGGTACATCGTCGGGCTCGACTACCGCGACCCACGCCTGCAGCCGTTCGAGGCCTTCCAGCAGTACAAGAACCACCCGAGCGTGAAGGCGCTGCTCGAGGGCGGGGAGATTCTCTCGGCCGGTGCGCGCACCATCGCAGCTGGCGGCTGGCAGTCGACGCCGACTCTCGAGATGCCAGGCGCCCTGCTCGTCGGGGATGCCGGCGGCACGCTCAACTTCGCCAAGATCAAGGGCGTCCATCAGGCGATCCGCTCCGGGACGCTCGCCGGGGAGCACATCGCGCAGACCGGCGCCCCGGCAGGCTTCGATGCGCGCTGGCGCGCCTCGGCGGGGGGTCGCGAGCTCAAGCGCGTGCGCAACTTCAAGCCGGCGTTCAAGCGCGGCCTTTGGCCGGGACTCCTCAACGCTGCGTGGGAAACGTTCACCTGCGGCCTGTCTCCGTGGACACTCAGGAACACCGCCGACTGGTCGCGCCTCGAGAAGCTCGATGAGTTCACCTCGCCCGAGCGCCACTGGGTGGAGCGGAGCCTGCCGCCGCGCGACCGCGTGTCGTTCGTGTTCTTCGCCGGCAATGCACATGAGGAGAGCCAGCCGGTGCACCTCAAGGTGGCTGACACCAGCATCTGCGTCGAGCGCTGCACGCGCGAGTATGGCAATCCCTGCGAGCGGTTCTGTCCGGCGAGCGTCTACGAGATGGTCGACGACGGCCGCGGCGGGCGGCGCCTGCAGATCAACGCCGCCAACTGCGTGCACTGCAAGGCCTGCGACATCAAGGACCCCTACGAGATCATCACCTGGACGACGCCCGAGGGCGGCTCGGGACCGAACTACCAGTCGTTGTAGGATTGGCACCGATACCCGAGCGTTTGCGCCCATGTCCGAGATCTGGCGGCCCTCCGCGGCACGCATTGCCAACAGCAACCTGACGCGCTTCATGCGCTGCGTGAACGCCCGCCGGGGACTCGAGCTGCGCGACTATGCCGGGCTCTACGCCTGGTCGGTGGATGAGCCCGCGGACTTCTGGACCGAGCTGGCACGCTTTGCGGACGTGCGCGCCGAATGGGGCGCAGGGCCTGCCATCGAGCATCCCGAGCGCATGCCGGGCGCGCGCTTCTTTCCCGCGGCGCGCCTAAACTTCGCGGCCAACCTGCTGAAGTTCGGCGATGAGCGCCCGGCGCTCGTGTTCCGCAACGAGCGCGGCACGCGCCGCGCACTCTCCTACGGCGAGCTGCGCGCCGAGGTCGCGCGCATCGCCGACGGCCTGCGCAGCGCCGGCGTCGGCGCCGGCGACCGCGTCGCCGGCTACCTGCCAAACCTGCCCGAGACCACGATCGCCATGCTCGCGACCGCGAGTCTCGGCGCCACCTGGTCGTCGTGCTCGCCGGACTTCGGCGTGCACGGTGTGCTGGACCGCTTCGGCCAGATCCAACCGAAGGTGCTGTTCACCGCTGACGGCTACTTCTACGCGGGCAAGAAGCTCGATTCGCTCGCGCCGATCGCGGAGGTGCTCGAGAAGCTCACCGGCATCGGGCGCGTGGTGGTCGTCGCCTATGCCGACGAGCAGCCCGAGCTCGCGCGGCTCGGGGCCGCCGCGACGCGCGCCACCGCCTGGGCGCACTTCGGCGTGCGCGGCCGGCCGCTCGAGCTCGCGACGCTGCCCTTCAACCACCCGCTCTACATCCTGTATTCCTCCGGCACCACCGGCGTGCCCAAGTGCATCGTGCACGGTGCCGGCGGCACGCTGCTGCAGCATCAGAAGGAGCACCTGCTGCACACCGACCTGACGCGCGACGACCGGTTGTTCTACTTCACCACCTGCGGCTGGATGATGTGGAACTGGCTGATGAGCGGACTTGCCACCGGCGCCACGCTGGTGCTCTACGACGGCAGCCCATTCCACCCGCACCCCGGCGCGCTGTGGCAGATGGCGCAGGAGGAGCGCGTCACCATCTTCGGCACCAGCGCCAAATACCTCACTTCGCTCGAGAAGAGCTCGTTCGTGCCGGTGGAGTCGGTCGACCTCGGGAGCCTGCGCACGGTGCTGTCCACCGGCTCGCCGCTCCCGCCCGACGGCTTCGACTACGTATACCGCTCGGTCAAGTCGGACGTGCAGCTGTCGTCGATCTCCGGAGGCACCGACATCGTGTCGTGTTTCGCGCTCGGCTGCCCGACGTTGCCGGTGCACCGCGGCGAGATCCAGTGCCGCGGGCTCGGCATGCACGTCGAGATCTTCGACGACGCCGGCAGACCGCTGCGCGGCGAGCGCGGCGAGCTGGTGTGCACGGCGCCCTTCCCGTCGATGCCGCTCGGCTTCTGGAACGACCCGGACGGCGGCCGCTACCGCGGCGCCTACTTCGAGCGCTTTCCCGGCGTCTGGCACCACGGCGACTACGCCGCGCTCACCGCGCACGACGGCATCGTCATCTACGGCCGCTCGGATGCGGTGCTCAATCCCGGCGGCGTGCGCATAGGCACCGGCGAGATCTATGCGGCGGTGGAGAGCCTGCCGCAGATCGCCGAGTCGCTCGCGGTCGGGCAGGACTGGCACGACGACGTGCGCGTCGTGCTGTTCGTGCGGCTGCAGGCCGGCGTGGCGCTCGACGAGGGGCTCGTCAGGCAGATCCGCGCCACCATCCGCACCCATGCCACGGCACGGCACGTGCCCGCCAAGATCATTGCGGTGCCCGATATCCCGCGCACTCTGTCCGGGAAGACCACCGAGCTCGCGGTGCGCAACGTCATTCACGGGCTGCCGGTAAAGAACGCCGACGCGCTCGCAAACCCGCAGGCGCTCGAGTACTTCCGCGATCTGCCGGAGCTGCGCACCTGAGTCAGCGCTTGGGCGACTCCGAAGACCTGCGCCAGGGCTACCGCCGCGAGCTCGCCGAGCGCGGCTTCAGCGCCGATCCCGCCCAGCTCGCCGCCGTGGAGCGTCTCGAAGCGCTGCGCTGCAGACTGTTCGCTGCCTACGGTACATCCGGCAAGCCGCGCCGCCGCTGGTTCGCGCCGTTCGCGCGCCGCGCGCCGGTCAGGGGTCTGTACCTGTGGGGCGGGGTCGGGCGCGGCAAGACCTGGCTGATGGACCTGTTCTTCGCCGAGCTGCCGTTTGCGCAGGCGCAGCGCCTGCACTTCCACCGCTTCATGCGCGAGGTGCATGCACAGCTGGCGCAGCTCAAGGGCCAACGCGAGCCGCTCGCGCAGGTCGCCGCCCGGATCGCGCGCGACACCCGCGTGCTGTGCTTCGACGAGCTATACGTGACCGACATCGCCGACGCCATGATTCTCGGCGGCCTGTTCGGCGGGCTGTTCAGGCAGGCCGTGACGCTGGTGGTGACCTCGAACGTGCCGCCGCGGCGGCTGTACCACGACGGACTGCAGCGCACGCGCTTCCTGCCGGCCATCCGTCTGCTCGAACGCCAGCTGGAGGTTTTCAGGCTGGAGGGCACGACCGACTACCGCTTGCGTCACCTGACACAGGCGGGCACCTACCTGGACGCGCTCGCTCCCGACACGCCGGCACGCCTCGCCGCGCTGTTCGATGCGCTCGCCGACGGCGGCATCCGCGACGGCGGCTACATCGTCATCGAGGAGCGTCCGATCCCGGTGATCCGCGCCAGCCATGGCGCGGTATGGTTCGAGTTCGCAGCCGTGTGCGCCGGTCCGCGCAGCCAGGACGACTATGTCGAGATCGCGCGCGCTTACCACTCGGTCATCGTGTCGGGCGTGCCGGTGTTCGGCCCCACCACCGAGAACGAGGCGCGACGCTTCGCCGCGCTGGTGGACGAGTTCTACGACCGCAACGTCAACCTGGTGCTGTCGGCGGCGGCGGCCCCGGCGCAGCTCTATCGCGGCGAGCAGCTCGGGTTATTGTTCGAGCGCACCGCGAGCCGGCTGATCGAGATGCAGAGCGAGGAGTACCTCGCGCGCGAGCATCGCTGACTTCGGCTCGCAGGCAAAAGGCGTGACTTTTGCCTGCTATACAACCTGCCGGTCAAGACGACCCTAAATAACTCCCCTGCGGATCTGATCCTGCTCGATCGATTCGAATAGCGCGCGGAAGTTGCCTTCGCCGAAGCCTTCGTTGCCTTTGCGCTGGATGATCTCGAAGAAGATCGGGCCGATGACGTTACGCGTGAAGATCTGCAGCAGCACACCCTCGCCCTTCTGCGGATTGCCGTCGATGAGGATGCGGCGCGAGCGCAGCTCGGCGAGCGATTCGCGATGCCCCGGCACGCGCGCGGCAACCCCGTCGTAGTAGCTGTCGGGCGTGTCCTGGAAGGCGACGCCGTGGCGGCGCAGCACGTCGACCGAGCGATAGATATCGGGGGTGTCGAGCGCGATGTGCTGGATGCCTTCGCCGTGATACTCGCGCAGGTACTCCTCGATCTGGCTCTTGTCGTCCTGCGATTCGTTGATCGGGATGCGGATCTTGCCGCACGGGCTCGTCATGGCGCGCGACAGCAGCCCGGTGAGCTTGCCTTCGATGTCGAAGTAGCGGATCTCGCGGAAGTTGAACAGTTTCTGGTAGAAGCCGGCCCAGAGGTCCATGCGCCCGCGGCCGACGTTGTGGGTGAGATGATCGATCGCGGCGAGGCCGGCGCTCTCGGCGGCCGGCGCGGCGCGCACCGGACGGAAATCGACATCGTAGATGGAGCTCTGGCCGTAACGGTCGACCAGATAGATGAGCGAGCCGCCGATGCCCTCGATGCACGGGATGTTGAGCTCCATGGGGCCGGCGCTCTGCGGTCCGGGCTTGGCCCCGAGGTCGAGCGCGCGCCGGTAGGCCGCGGCCGCATCGCGCACCCGAAACGCCATGGCGCATGCCGAGGGGCCGTGCACGCGCGCAAACGACTGTGCGAACGACTGCGGGTCCGCGTTGATGATGAAGTTGATATCGCCTTGGGCGTGCAGGGTCACGTTCTTGGAACGATGCCGCGCCACCACCGGGAAGCCCAGCCGCTCGAACAGCGTGCGCAGCAACTGCGGATCGGGCGCGGTGTACTCGACGAACTCGAACCCGTCCGTGCCCATCGGGTTGTCATTTGGCTCGTCCATGGCGACATTATAAGCGGCGCACCCGGCATGTATAATCGCGCGCCTCCATGCACGCGCAAGTTGCCTCGGAAGACAGTGAGCTGCTGCGCGGCATCCCCGCCGCGCGCCTCACGCTGATCGAGCGCATCGCCCGCGCGGCGGGTACCGGCGGCGCCCGGCGCGAGCTCACGCAGCGCTTCCTGCGCGCCTACTTCCGCGGCGTCGCGGAAGAGGACCTGGCGGCGCGCACCCCCGTACATCTGGCGGGCGCTGCGCTCGCGCATCTCGCCTTCGGGACGCGCCGCGTGCCGGGACGCGCGCTGGTACGGGTGTTCAATCCCGAGATGGCGCGCGAGCACTTCACCTCGCCGCATACGCTCGTGCTCACGGTCACGGACGACATGCCGTTCCTGGTCGATTCGCTGAGCATGGCCTTCGGGCGCGCCCAGCTCGCCGTGCACCTGATCGTGCACCCGGTGCTGCAAGTGCGGCGCGACGCACGCGGCCGAGTGCTCGCCATCGGCGCCAACGGAGCCCAGGCCACGCAGCCCGAGTCCTGGCAGCTCTACGAGATCGACCGGATCACCGACCCGCGGCAGATCGAGCGCCTGCAGCGCGACCTCGAATCGACTCTCGCCGACGTGCGCAGCGCGGTCACGGACTGGATGCCGATGCGCGAGAAGATGCGCGAGATCATCGCCAATCTCCAGAGCGATCCGCCGCCGCTGCCCGCGGCCGAGGTGAGCGAGACGCGGCACCTGCTCGAATGGATGGAGGCCCGGCACTTCGTGTTCCTCGGCTACCGTCACTACCGCCTGGAGCGCGGCGGCACGGAGGATCGCCTGGTGCCCGACGTCCGCTCAGGCCTGGGCGTGCTCGGCGCCGCCGGGCGCGAGCGGCAGCCCGCCGCGGCCACGGTGCTGCGCGGCGAGGTGCGCAGCCGCGCGCGCGCGCCGGAGCTGCTGATCGTGACCAAGGCCAACTCGACCGCGACCGTGCATCGGGGTGAGCACCTCGACTACGTCGGCATCAAGACCTTCGACACGCGCGGCAAGGTCGACGGCGAGCACCGTTTCGTCGGTTTGTGGACCTCGACCGCCTATTTCGGCAGTCCGCGCGAGATCCCGGTGCTGCGCCGCAAGGTCGAGGCGGTGATCGAGCATTTCGGCCTCGACCCGGCGGGCCACGACGGCAAAGCAGTCCTCAACGTGCTCGAAACCTATCCGCGCGACGAGCTGTTCCAGGCCGGCGTCGCGGACCTGGTCCCCATCGTGCGCGGCGTGGTCAACCTGTACGAGCGGCGCACCGTGCGACTGCTGGTACGGCGCGATCCCTATCACCGCTTCTACTCCTGCCTCGTGTACGTGCCGCGCGACCGCTACAACACCGAAGTGCGCCAGCGCATCGAGCAGATCGCGCTCGCCGGCTTCGCGGGCACGAGCGTCGAGAGCCACGCGCAGATCTCCGGCTCGAGTCACGCGCGCGTGCACGTCGTGGTGCACACCGATCCCGGCCGGCAGCACAAGGCCGACCTGCGCGGCCTCGAGCGGCGCATCACGGAGGCTGCCCTGACCTGGAACGACCGGCTGCGCGAGGTGCTGACGCGTGCGCGCGGTGAGGCCGCGGCGCTGGCGCTCGCCAGCCGGTACCGGCAGACGTTGCCGCTCGCCTACCAGGACGACGTCGCGCCGGCGGATGCCCTGGGGGATCTCGCCGAGCTCGAAGCGCTGCGCGAGCAGCCGCAGACGTTGCGACTGTGCCTGCATCGGCCGGCCGGCCAGAAGCTCGAGCGCGTGCACCTGAAGATCGTCAAGCTCGGCGACCCGGTACCGATCTCCGACATCCTGCCGATGCTGGAGAACTTCGGACTGCGGGTGATCTCCGAGCGCCCGTACGAGCTCGCCTGGCCCGAGGGCGGCGCCGCCTGGATCCAGGACTTCGAGCTCGAGCATCGCGAGCGCCTCGGCATCGACATTCCGCAGATCGATGCGAACTTCCGCGAGGCCTTCGGCGCCACCTGGAACGGCCGGGTGGAGAACGACGGCTTCAACCGCCTGCTGCTGGGCGCGGCCTTGAGCGTGCGCCAGATCGTGGTGCTGCGGGCCTACTGCCGCTACCTGCTGCAGACCGGCGTGCCGTTCAGCCAGGCGTATGTGGAGCGCACGCTGGCCGCCAATCCGCACATCGCCCGCGCTCTGGCGCGGCTGTTCGAGACGCGCTTCGACACGGCGGCGGCGCGCAAGGGGAGCGGTGAGCGCCAGGCCGACAAGCTGATCGAGGAGATCCGCGCCGCGCTCGATGGGGTCGCGAGCCTGGATGACGACCGCATCCTGCGCGCTTATCTGCATCTGGTGCGCGCTACGGTGCGCACCAACTTCTATCAACGCGCCGCGGACGGCGAGCCGAAGAACTACCTGTCCTTCAAGTTCGACCCGGCGATGGTCCCGGATCTGCCGCTGCCGCGGCCGAAGTTCGAGATCTTCGTCTACAGCCCACGGGTCGAGGGCGTGCACCTGCGCATGGGGTACGTCGCGCGCGGCGGCATCCGCTGGTCGGACCGGCGCGAGGACTTCCGCACCGAGGTGCTCGGCCTCATGAAGGCCCAGAACGTCAAGAACACCGTCATCATTCCGGTCGGCGCCAAGGGCGGCTTCGTGCCGCGGCGGCTGCCCGCGGGCACGCGCGAGGAGGTGCAGGCCGAGGTGATCGCGTGCTACCAGACGTTCATCCGCGGACTCCTCGATCTCACCGACAACATCGTCAGCGGGCGCATCGTGCCGCCGCCGCAGGTGGTGCGCCGCGACGGCGACGATGCCTACCTGGTGGTCGCGGCCGACAAGGGCACGGCGACCTTCTCGGACATCGCCAACGCGCTCTCGGCGGAGTACGGCTACTGGCTCGGGGATGCGTTCGCCTCCGGCGGCTCCGCCGGCTACGACCACAAGAAGATGGGCATCACTGCGCGCGGTGCCTGGGAGTGCGTCAAACGCCACTTCCGCGAGCTGGGGATCGATACACAGAAGACCGACTTCACCATCGCCGGGATCGGCGACATGTCCGGCGATGTCTTCGGCAACGGCATGCTGCTGTCGCACCACATCCGGCTGCAGGCCGCCTTCGATCACCGCCACATCTTCCTCGATCCGGCGCCCGATACCGCGGTGAGCTTCGCCGAGCGCGCGCGGCTGTTTGCCCTGCCGCGCTCGAGCTGGGACGACTACGAGCGCCGCCGGATCTCGCGCGGCGGCGGCGTGTTCCCGCGCACCGCCAAGGCCATCGCACTCTCGCCCGAGGTGCGCGCCATGCTCAGCCTGGACGGCGCCAGCGCCCCTCCCAACGAGGTCATCCGCGCGATCCTGCGCATGCCGGTCGACCTGCTATGGAATGGCGGCATCGGCACCTACGTGAAGGCGAGCGACGAGACGCAGGCGGAGGCGCGCGACCGCACCAATGATGGGGTGCGCATCAACGGTCGCGAGCTGCGCGCCCGGGTGGTCGGGGAAGGCGGCAATCTCGGCCTCACGCAGCGCGGCCGCGTCGAGTACGCGCTGGTGCGCAGCGGCCGCCTCAACACCGACTTCATCGACAACTCCGCCGGAGTGAACACCTCGGACCTCGAGGTCAACATCAAGATCCTGCTCAACCCGCTGGTCGCCGAGGGCCGGCTGACCCGCGGCGAGCGCAACCGGCTGCTGACCAGCATGCGGCGCGCGGTCGCGGGCCTGGTGCTGCGCAATAACTACCTGCAGGGCCAGGCGATCAGCACGCTCGAGGTGCAGTCGGCGGCACGGCTGCCGGAGTTCCAGCACCTGATCCGCTCGCTCGAGCGCTCCGGCGACCTGAACCGTGCGCTCGAGTTCCTGCCGAGCGACGACGAGCTGGCCGAACGCCGCAAGAGCCGCATTGGTCTCACGCGGCCCGAGCTCGCGGTGCTGCTCGCCTACAGCAAGATCTGGCTCAACAACCACCTGCTGGCCTCCGACGTGCCGGAGGATCCGTATCTGTCCGCCGAGCTCGAGCGCTACTTCCCTGCCCCGATCCAGCAGCGTTTCCCGCGCGCCATCGCGCGTCACCGCCTGCGCCGCGAGATCATCGCCACCGCGACCACCAACAGCCTGGTGAACCGCATGGGGCCGACGTTCGTGTCGCGGGCGCAGGAGGACAGCGGCGCCGAGCCGGCGCAGGTCGCGCGCGCCTACTCGGCGGCGCGCGAGATCTTCACGATGCGCGAGGTGTGGGAGCAGATCGAGGCGCTCGACAACCGCGTGCCCGCGAAGCTGCAGTACGAGGCCGCCTTCCAGACCAGCCGCCTGCTGCGGCATGCGACTTACTGGCTGCTGGTGGCGCGCCGCAGCGGCCTGCAGGTCGACGCGGCGGTCGCGGAATTCCGCACCGGGGTGCAGCAGCTCGAGGCCGCCAGCGCGCAGGTGCTCGCCGGAGCGGAGCTCGAGCGCTTCGAGGAAACGCGCCGGCACTTCACCGAGGGCGGCCTGCCGCCGCACCTGGCGGTGCGCATCGCCAGCCTCGAGGCGCTCAACGCCGCGCTCGACATCGTGGAGATTTCTGCCGCCCACCGCGTGAGCGTGGTCGAGACTGCGCGCGTGTACTACCAGGTCGGCATGCGGCTCGGCGTCGACTGGCTGCGCGCGCGCATCGAGAAACTCGCGGTCGACGGCCCGTGGCAGGCGATCGCCCGCACCGGGTTGCGCGATGCGGCGCTGCGCGTGCATCGCCGTCTCACCGAAAAGGTGCTGTCGCGCAAGGACCGCGGCGACGCGCAGGCACGGGTGAATGCCTGGCTCGACGGCGGCGGCAAGGAGCTCGCGCACTGGCAGCGCACGCTCACCGACATGCGCGCCGCCGGCGCAGCCGACTTCGCGACGCTCACCGTCGGCGTCGAGTCGGTGCGCAAGCTGGCGATCTGACCGGTTCGCGTCCGGAAGCTGTCGCATGTCGATTCCTCCCAGGGCCCCCGGCAGACTGATCCTGGTCCGCCACGGCCAGAGCACCTGGAACGTCGAAAACCTGTTCACCGGCTGGACCGACGTGGACCTGTCGGCGCAGGGCCGTGCCGAGGCGGCGCAGGCCGGGCGCGAGCTGCTGCGACAGCAGCTCGAGGTCCGCGTGGCCTTCACCTCGGTGCTGAAGCGCGCGGTGCGCACGCTTTGGATCATGCTCGACGAGATGGATCGGATGTGGCTCCCGGTGGAGCGCAGCTGGCGGCTCAACGAACGCCACTACGGTGCGCTGCAGGGACTCAACAAGGCGCAGACCGTGGCGCAGCACGGCGAGGCGCAGGTGAAGACCTGGCGCCGCAGCTACGATGTCCCGCCGCCGCCGCTCGGCGCCGACGATCAGCGGCACCCGCGGTACGATCCGCGCTACGCGGATGTCGACCGCCAACTGCTACCCGCCACGGAATCGCTCAAGGACACGCTGGCGCGGGTACTGCCCTTCTGGCACGCGCGTATTGCCCCGGAGCTGCGCTCGGGAAGCGACGTGCTGGTGGTGGCGCACGGCAACAGTCTGCGCGCCATGGTGAAGATGCTCGATGAGGTCAGCGAAGCGGACATCGTCGAGCTCAACATTCCGACCGGTGTACCGCTGCTCTATGAGCTCGACGCCGCGCTCAAGCCCCGCGCCAGCCGTTATCTCGGCGACCCGGCCGCGATTGCCGCGGCCGCCGACGCCGTCAAGCGCCAAACCGAGAAACGCTGACGCCGGCAGCGGCGGCGTGCAGGTACGCGACTCGGCAGGGACGCGAAGTGCGTTCTACGCCGCCCAGCCGTCGTAGCGCCCCTGATACTCGCCGGCGAGCGCCGTCATGCGCCGGCTGATCGCCTTCATATCCGGCAGGATCAGCCGCATGGTCTTGCTGGCGTGCAGGCTGAAGGGCAGGTTCGAGTCGCCCTCCATGTCCTTCACATCGACGCTGAATTCCGGCTCGAGCCGCGTGCGCACCGCCTGACACGCCATCTCGTCAGGCAACGCCAGGAAGAAATCCACGCGGTAGTCGGTGAACGGCGCATAGCCGCGGCCGCGCAGCCGCTCGATGATCCGCTCATCCCAGCCAACGGCACGCAGCCGCTGCGCCGCGCGCCACTTGAAGTAGATGCGCGCGGCGATCGCGCCGAGCATCACGACCAGTGCCGCCTCGACCAGCATGGCCCCGGGCCGCCTTCAGCCCTGACCTGAGCGCTTGCCGGTGAACTGCGGCGGGCGCTTCTCGAGAAACGCCTCGATCCCTTCGCGTCCGTCGGCGCTGACCGCGTGCGCCGCGATGCTCTCGCTCTCGATGACCATCTGCGATTCGAACGCGCCGAGCGAGTGCGCCACCAGCCGCTTGGTCGCACCAAACGCGCCCACCGGGCCCTGCGCAAGCTGCGCGGCGAGCTCGAGCGCGCGCGCCTGCAGCTGTTCGTCCGCCACCACCTCGTTGACCAGTCCCCAGGAGAGCGCTTCCGCAGCCGGCAAGGTCCGATTCAGCAGCAGCAGCTCCATCGCGCGCTTCGCGCCGATGATCCGCGGCAGCAGGTACGAGGTGCCGCCGTCGGGTGTCAGCCCGACGGCCGTATAGGCGAGGTTGAATCGCGAGCTGCGGCCGCACAGCGCGAGGTCCGCCATGGCGACCAGGCCCACGCCCGCGCCCGCCGCCGTGCCGTTGACCGCGGCGATCACCGGCGCATCCATGCGCACGAAGTGCGAGATCGCCGCGTGCAGGTAGGTGGTGAGCTCGCGCACGTAGCCGTCGAGGCTGTCATGCGCGCTGATCGCACGCAGGTCGCCGCCGAAGCAGAAGTTGCGCCCGGCGCCGGTGAGCACCACGGCGCGCACCGTGGTGTTGCGTGCACAGGCCATCGCCGCCGCCAGTAGGTCCATCGCCATCGGGATATTGATGGTGTTGGTCTCGGGACGGTGCAGCGTGATCAGCGCCACGGCCCCGCGGGTTTCGACCTGGACGCTGGGGGCGGACATGGCGCGCCTATTCGTCGGGCGCGATTGTTACGCGCAGCCCGGCGAGCGCCTCGGTGAACTCCAGCTGGCAGGAGAGCCGCGAGTCCTCGCGGTAATGCGTCAGCTCCGAGAGCAGCTCGCGCTCGTCGGACATGATGGCGGGCAGCCGCGGCAGCCAGTCGGCGTCGACATACACGTGGCAGGTTGCGCACGAGCACATGCCGCCGCAGATCGCCGCCACGCCGTAATCGAGCTCGCGCAGGTTCTCCATCACCTTCATCCCCGTGCGGCCCTCGACCTCATGCTCGACTCCGTCGCGATCCACGACACGCAAAAGCGCCATGCGGTACCTCGGAAACCCAAGTTTGCCTGCCGGCAGCCGTGTCCGGGGCGCGGGCTAGTTTGCCGGTTCGCCGCTGCCCCCGCCAGCCGGAGGTGGAGCGCGTCAGGCCGCCGGCAGCGGTCCGAACACCTTCACGACGAACACCGCCCGCTCGGGGCCGGCGCCCAGCGGTTCCAGGGTCGCATGCAGCGCCTGGCGCAGCGTATCCATGACCTCCTCGAAGCCGCCGAACACCTGGGTGCTCATGCTGTTCGTCACCACCCGCAGCCGCCGGTCGGCAGTCACGCGCTCGATAAAGCGGTGGATGTCCGGCGCGTACTGGGCTTTGAGGGGATAGAGACTGATGTCGACGCCGATGTCCATGGTCAAACGCCCCACCAAGACCGTCACGGCCCTGAAGTATTGCACGGCTGCGCGCCGTGAGCCCGACCCGAAGGGAAGCGCCCGACCAGGAGGCGCCGATAGGACTAGAATTGTCTGATGTCGCGAAAGATCCAGGTCCACCAGGTCGATGCCTTCACGCGCGAACCGTTCACGGGCAATCCGACCGGCGTGGTGCTCAATGCCGATGAGCTCACGGACGCGCAGATGCTGGCGGTGGCGCGCGAGCTGAACAACGCCGAGACGGCGTTCATGCTCGCGCCCGACGCCGCCGACCACACCGTGCGCGCGCGCTTTTTCACCCCGCGCAGCGAGATCGGCTTCGTCGGGCACGCCACCGTGGCGGCGCAGTACGTGCTGTCGCGCCGGCACGATGCGCCGCGACGGCAACGTCAGAAGTCCAAGACGGGCATCGTCGACGTGCTGGTGGAGGGGACGGCCGAGGACCGCAGCGTCGCCATCCGCCGCAGCCCGCCGCCGCTCGGGCGCGAGCTCAATGATCGCGAGCGCCTGGCGGTGCTGGATGCGCTGGCGCTCGCCTCCGAAAGTCTCGACACGCGCCTGCCGCCGCGCATCGCCGGTGCGAGCAGCGCGCGGCTACTCATCGGAGTGCGCGGCCCCGAGCCGCTCAAGCACCTGAAGCCCGACTTCGGCCGCCTCACGACGCTGTCGGCGCAGCTCGGGGCGGCGGGCTATTTCGTGTTCGCGGTCACCGCCCGCTCCGACGACCACCTGGTCGAATCGCGCATGTTCTGCCCGGCGCTCGGCATCCCCGAGGATCCGGTGAGCGGCAACGCCCACGGGCTGCTCGGCGCCTACCTCGCGCAGCAGGGATTGCTCGCGGCTCAGGAGGGACGCGCGCGCTTCTCGGGGGTCCAGGGCCACTTTCTGCACCGCCCGGGACGCGTCGAGGTCGAGCTCGAATTCGCGGACGGCAAGCTCGAGGGCGTCTGGATCCGCGGCCAGGCGGTGTCGATCTTCGAGACCGAGCTCAAACTTTAGGGGCGTCATGGCAGAGTTCGAAGCGGTGATGAAGCTCGCCGAGCTGCCGCTCGGCGGCATGCGCGCTGTGACGATCGGGGGACGCGAGCTGCTCATCTGTCACACCCGCGAGGGCGTGTTTGCGCTCGACAATATCTGCACGCATGCGCATGCGCGGCTGTGCGAAGGGCGGCTGCGCGCCACGCGGATAGTCTGTCCGCTGCATGGGGCCTCATTCGATATCCGCGACGGGCGCGTGCTGGGACCGCCGGCGGAAGTGCCGCTGCCGACCCACGCGCTGCGCATCGTCGACGGCACCATCGAGGTGGCGCTGAGCGCCGCCGCCGCCGCCGCCAGCGGCTCCCCGACTCCCGCCTGAAGCACAGCGCCGCATGGCGATTCTTGCGATGGACTAGGCGCGCGCGGTGCCGGCCCGCCGCACCAGCCATGCGGCCGGCAGCGTGACGCAGGCGCCGATCAGGAACGGCGCCGAGGGCCCGAGCACGGCGTAGATCGGACCTGAGGTGAAGGGCCCGATTATGCGCGCGAGGCTCGCGCTCGCCACGTACGTGCCCATCACCGCCCCGCGATCGTGCCCCTGCGATTGCTTCGAGGCGAGCGAGAAGGCGCTCGGGTTGTAAGCGCCGAGCCCGACGCCACACAGGACCAACCCGACAATCGTGCCCGCTATGCCGCCCGCCCAGCCGAGCGTGACGAGTCCGGCGACGTACAGCAGCACCCCGCAGATCGCGAGCCGTGCCTCCCCGAGCCTCGGCGCCACGACCCGCACCACTCCCCCCTGCATGAGCAGCGCCGGCAGCGCCACGCCGAACAGCAGCAATCCGACGGTGCGCGGTCCGAAACCGTACTTATGCAGCGCCCAGATCGCGAAGATCGACTCGAGGATCGCCTGCGAGTAGGTCACGGCGAGAGTAGCGGCCGCGAGCAGCGCCAGCGTCGGGCGGGTACGCAGCAGCTGCCACGAGCCGCGCCGGGACTCGCCCGGATGCTCCCGCCGCTGCTGCGCGCCGTGACTCTCGGGCAGCACGAACCGGACCACCAGGATCGCCAGCACGCTCAGGCACGCCGACACCAGCGCCGGGCGCACGAAGTTAGCCGTATGCGGGTCGGCACCGGCGAGCAGTCCGCCGAGCGGCGGCCCGAGCGAGAAGCCGACGCCGATCGCCGCGCCAATGAGACCGAGGGCCGCCGTGCGCTGCTCGGGCGCGGACACGTCGGACGCGTAGGCGAACGCGGCGGCGATGTTGCCGGCCATGCACCCGGCCAGCATGCGCGAGCCGAGCAGCCACCACAGATTGCGCGCGCCGCCGAGAAGCAGGTACGAGAGACAGGCGCCCGCCAGGCTGCTGATGAGGATCGGGCGCCGCCCGTGGGCGTCGCTGAGGCGCCCCCACAGCGGCGCTGTGATGAACTGGCAGAGCGAATAGCTGCCGAGGATTGGCGTGATCAGGGCCGGCGCCGCGCCGAAGCGCTCGGCCATGTACGGCACCAGCGGAATCAGCAGGCCGAAGCCCAGCGTGTCGATTACGCTGAAGAGAAACAGCGCTGCGAGCTGCCGGTTCAAACTCCGCCCTACCCGCCTTAATGCCCGGGGACGATCGCGGAGATGTCCGCGCCCGGATGTGCGGCGCGCGGTACGAAGTCGCGCGCTCCGGCGACGACCAAGTTGGGAATGCGCACCTCGTCCGCGGGGTGCGCTGCACGCGGCATGCCGCCCATGAGCAGCACCGCGATCTGCATCGACGGCACCAGCCACAGGCGGTTGCCGCCGCCGCCGTCGACGAGGTAGGTGTCGCCGGCGGCGTACGGCTCGATGCCCGCCGGCACGTGTGCACCGAGACGCACGTACATGCCGTAGTCCGGGTTGCCACGCGCCGGCGCGCGCATCAGTTGCACCCACCCCGGGCGGATCACCTCGGAGCCGCGGTAGTTACCGTCGCGCAGCAGCAGCTCCGCCACGCGGATCCAGTCACCCTGGCGCGCCAGCATGCAACAGTCGGCGTGCGGTGTGCCGCCGGGACGGTCGAGCCACAGCCACGCGTCGCCCGCTCCGATCCGGCGCCACAGTGCCTCCGACAGATAGCGCGCGTAGCGCTCGCCGGTGGCGTGCTCGAGCACGAGCGCGAGCAGCTGCGGGTCTGCGCTCTGCGGCGCCCAGATCCTGCCCGGCTCCCCGGGCAGCGGCTCGGCGAGCGCGGCTGCGGCCACGTCGGTGCCGAAGCGCGCACGCATCGCCGCGCTCCACGGGCTGCGCGAGACAGCCGGCGCCGCAAGCCCCGATGACATCTGCAGGAGATTACGCACGGTGATGCCGCCGCGCGGATCATGGCGCCACTCGCCGATGAAGTACCCGATCGGCTGATCGGGCCAGCCGATCCTGCGGTGCGAAAGCGCCGCGCCCGCCGCGAGCGCGGCGAGCACCCGGGTGAAGCCCTGCGCGTCCGCGAGTGTGTCGAAGCTCGTGCCCTGCCGGTAGCGCTCGAACACGATGTAGCCGTGCCGCGCGACGATGAGCGCGCGCGCGTCCTGCGCCGCGGCTTGCGCCGCGGCCGCCTCGAGCGAGCGCGGGTCGAGCGATTCGGACGCGGGGGAGACGCGCGGTGCCACCGGCTGGTTGCCGCCCGCGACCAGCTCGCGCGGCTCGTACCAGGCGGGAGCGAGCGCGGCCGGCCGCACCAGCGAGCCGAGATAGCGCTCCCAGAAAAGCGGCGCCCGCGCGATCACCACCAGCACCGCGGCCGCGAGCGCTCCGAGCCCGACGAGGGCGAGGGCGCGCGCGCGGCTCATCGGGCCAGCGCGCGCAGGCGCGCAGTCGGCACGGCCGCGCCGAGCCGCGCGGATCCGCGGCGCAGCGCGCCGCAGTACAGCGCGCGGCCGCGCGACAGCTCGAGCTCATGGGTGGCGCACGCCGGCCAGTCGTCCGGCTTCTGCACCGCGACCATCACTGCCGCGCCGCGGGACGCGAGCGCCTCGACGCGCTGCATCAGCCGGCGCCGCGTCGGCGGATCGATTCCCGCAAACGGCTCATCGAGCAGCAGCAGGCGGGGCGCGCGCACCCAGGCGCGTGCGAACAGCACACGCCGTACCTGTCCGTAGGACAGCTCGCGCAGCGGCCGCGTCGCGAGCCCCGTCAGACCGAAAGAGGCGAGCGCGCGGCGCGCCGCGCTGCGGTCCGCCGCGCTCGGCGCTTCCTTCAGCCCGATGCTGGCATAGCGGCCCGATTGCACCACCTCCGCCACGGTGGACTCGCCCGGGTAGTCGGCCTGCAGGTGCGGCGCCACGAGCCCGACCCGCTTCTTGAAAACCTCGAGCGGCACGCCCGCCGCGACGCCCGCGCGCGCAATCGATCCGCCGACCGCGACGCCGTGATCGCCATAGAGCGTGCGCAGGAGCGTCGTCTTGCCCGAGCCGTTACGGCCGTGCACGACCCAGCACTCCCCGCCCCGGACCACAAGGCTCACCCCGGCGAGCGAGCGGCTCTGATCGAGGTAGACACGCCCGCGCGTCAGGCGCAGCAGCTCGCGTCCCGCGCGAGCGCGCGGCCGGATCACACGGCCTGCGGCACGCGCCGGCGCCCCGAGCCACTTGGTAAGCGGCGCCCCGGTCCGCGGGCCGCGGTAGACGACGCGCCCGCCGTGGAGGATGAGCGTGTGCGTGACGGCCGCCGGCACATCCTCGATCCGATGCGTGGCGAACACCCACGGCAGGCGGCGTATCTGCCGGGCGAGCCAGGCGAGGATCCGCGCGCGGTTCGAGGCGTCGAGCCCGTTCAGGATCTCATCGAGCAGCAGCAGCCGTGGGCGCGACACCAGCGCGCGTGCCATGAGGATCACGCGCCGCTCCCCGTACGAGAGCGACAGGAAGCGGCGCGAAGCAAGGTGCGTCGCGGCGAGCGCTGCGAGCGCGCGATCTACCCGGCGGCGGTCGGCCGCGGTGAGCACATCGAGCGGAATGTCCGTGCGGTAGATTCCCGTGCCGACGATGTGCGCAGCGGGCAGGTTCCAGCCGTAGCGCTGGTACCGGTCCTGCCGCTCAGCGCCGAGATAGGCGATCTGCTCGGTGAACCCGAGCGGGGCGCTCGCGGACTCGCGCCCCGAGACATACAGCCGCGCGGGTTTGGCCGCGGACTCGGGCCAGACGCTGCCGGCGAGAATCTTCATCAACTGGGTCTTGCCGGCGCCGTTGGCCCCGGCGAGCAGCCAGCGCTCCCCGGGCCGGATGGTCCAGGTGATGTCCCTGAGGATCCGGCGTCCGGCGCGCTGCAGATTCAGGTGCTCGAGGCGCACTTCGAGAAAGCGGGCGGAACGAGCCATTCGTCCAATTGGAGCACAGTTCCCGCGCGGAGTATCCTCGGCGGGCACGCGGAGTGCACATCCTTTCCTCGGGGGTTCGATGCGACTGCGGCTGCTGGCGCCGCGTTATTGGCTTACCTGGGCTGGTCTGGGGCTGCTGCGTCTTCTGGCACTGTTGCCGTTCGTCGCACTGCTGGCGCTCGGTCGGCTGCTGGGTGCGGTACTGCGCCGGGTATCGATCCGCTTCGCGGCGACTGCACGCCGCAACATCGAGCTGTGCCTGCCGGAGCTGTCGCCCAAAGCCCGCGCGCGGCTGCTCGATGAGCACTTCGCGAGCCTCGGCATTGCGCTCCTGGAGATCCCGCTCGCCTGGTGGAGCTCGCCCAAGCGCCTGGCGCGGCTGGTGCAGGTCGAGGGCCGCGAGCATCTCGAGGCGGCGCGCAGCCGCGGCCGCGGCGTGATACTCCTGACCGCGCACTTCACCACCATGGAGATGGCGGGCCGGGTGCTCACCTCCGTGACGCCGGTGAGCTTTCTGTATCGCGCCACCCGCAACGAGGTGCTGGCGTACGCGCTCAGCCGCTTCCGCTGCGGCTACGGCAGCCGCGGCATCCTCAAGGACGACATCCGCGCCTTCATCGCGGCGCTGAAGAACAATGAGTGCGTGTGGTACGCGCCGGATCAGAGCTACCGCAAGAAGGGCGCGGAGATGGTGCCGATGTTCGGCATCCCGGCCGCAACCAACACGCTCACCTCGCGGCTCGCGGGCGTGACGGGCGCGGCGGTGTTACCCTATTTTCTACAGCGCCTGCCGGGAACCCAGGGCTATCGTGCGACCATCCATCCCGCCCTCGAGAACTTCCCCAGCGACAGCCCCGCGGCCGACACGCTGCGCTTCAACCACATAATCGAAGCGCAGGTACGCAACGCTCCCGAGCAATATCTGTGGATTCACCGCCGCTTCAAGGGACTCAGCGAGGACTATCCGGATTACTACGGTCGACAGGTGCCGCGCCGGGCGTGAGCGCGGCGGCTGCGGCGAGCTGTGACCTGCTGATCGTCGGTGGCGGGATCAACGGCACCGGCATCGCGCGCGACGCCGCCGGACGCGGCTTAAAAGTTCTGCTGTGCGAGCAGGATGACCTCGCAGCGCACACCTCCTCGGCCAGCACCAAGCTGATCCACGGCGGGCTGCGCTATCTCGAGGAGTATCACTTCGCCCTGGTGCGCAAGGCGCTCATCGAGCGGGAGATCCTGCTCGCCGCCGCGCCCCACATCATGCGGCCGCTGCACTTCATCATGCCGCACGCCGCGCACCTGCGGCCGGCCTGGCTGATCCGCGCGGGGCTGTTCGTCTACGATCATCTGGCCGCGCGTGCGCATCTCGCCGCCTCCGCCAGCGTCGACCTGCGCAGCCACATCGCGGGCGAGGCGCTCCAGGGCAGCTACCGGCGCGCTTTCGTGTATTCCGACGGCCGGACCGACGATGCACGGCTGGTGGTACTGAACGCGCTCGATGCCAGTGAGCGGGGCGCCGCGATTCTCACCCGCGCGCGCTGCGAGCGCCTGACCCCGGCCGGCGGCGGCTGGAGCGCCAGCATCGTGCAGGGCGGCGTGCGCCTGACGGTCGAGGCGCGTGCGGCCGTCAACGCCACCGGTCCCTGGGTGGAGCGCTTCGTGCATGCGGCGACGCCGGCGCACACCGCGCGCCAGGTCCGCCTGGTCAAGGGCAGTCACGTGGTCGTGCCGCGGCTGTTCGAGCACCGCTTCGCCTACATCTTCCAGAACGAGGATCGGCGCATCGTGTTCGCGATCCCGTACGAGCACGATTTCACGCTGCTCGGCACGACCGACGTCGACTACCAGGGCGATCCGGCCGCAGTGCGGATCGATGCGGCGGAAACCAACTACCTGTGCGCGCTCGCCAACCGCTACTTCAGGCGGCAGATCACCCCGCAGGACGTGCTATGGAGCTACTCAGGCGTTCGGCCGCTGCTCGCCGATCACGCCAGCGATCCGATGAGCGTGACGCGCGACTATGCGCTCGAGCTCGAGCGCCAGCCGGCGCCGCTTCTCTCGGTGTTCGGCGGCAAGATCACCACCTATCGCAAGCTGGCCGAGAGCGCGGTGAACATGCTGGCCGCCGAGCTGGGTGTGCGCGGGCGGCCCTGGACCGCCACCGCGAAGCTACCCGGCGGCGATCTGCCGCACGGCAGCTTCGCGGTATTCCTGCGCACGGTCGAGCGGCGCTATCCGTGGCTGCCGCCGCGGCTGCACCTGCGTTACGCGCATTGCTACGGCACGCGTCTCGAGCGCGTGCTCGGTGACGCCGCCTCGCTCGCCGATCTCGGGACCGAGATCCTCCCTGGTCTCTACGAGCGCGAAGTCCGCTACCTGTGTCGCGAGGAGTTCGCGCAGACGGCGGACGACATCCTGTGGAGGCGCACCAAGCTCGGACTGCACCTGCTGGGTCGGGACCTGCGGCCGCTCGCGACCTGGCTGGCGGCGCAGCCCGCGACGGCGCCGCTGGCGGCGGCCGCAGGTTGATGCGCCCGCCGCGCATGGCCGCGAGCCTCCGGCCCTTGAGCCTTGCGATCCTGGCGGCGCTCGCCCCGTTGTGGCTGGTCGGTATCTTCGACCGCGGGCTGTGGACACCGGACGAGCCGCGGGAAGCGGACATCGCCTGGCGCATGAGCGGCCAGGCAGACCGCGCCCTGCCGGAGCTTGCGGGCACGCCGTTCCTGGAGAAACCGCCGCTGTCCTACTGGGCCGCGGGCGGCGCGATCTCACTATGGGGCGATTCGGCCGCCGCCGCGCGCGCCCCGAACTTGCTGTACGCGGCCGTCACCGCACTGGCGCTCGGCGCGCTGGCGCTCGCGATGACGGGCGATGGCGCCGCCGCGTTCCTCGCGGCTCTCGTCGGCGCGAGCGCGCTCACCGCGTACCGCGTGAGCATCTGGCTCGCCCCGGACTCGGCGCTCCTCGCCGGCTGTGCGGTCGCGCTGCTCGGAGTCTGGTACGGCTACCGTGCGCCGCCGGGGCGCGCCAAGGCGCTCGGCTACGCGCTCATGCACCTCGGGGCCGCCGCCGCCTTCATGGCCAAGAGCGCTCCCGGATGGCTCGTGCCGGGGCTTACGCTGCTGACGCTCGTGGCGTGGGAGGGCCGGTGGCGCGAGCTGCGGCGTTGGGAGCTGTACGCCGGGCTCCTGATCCAGGCGCTCATCATCGGTCCGTGGGTGATCGCTGTGGCGCACAGCGCCCACGGCGCGGACGCGCTGCGCACGCTCTTCTGGTACAACCTCGTCGGGCGCTTCGTGCACGTGCCGGCTCCCGCGGCACTCGACTACAGCAGCGGGCATCACAACTTTCCCGGCAAGTACCTGTTCGAGCTGCCGCTCTACCTGCTGCCCTGGACGCTGCTGCTGGTCGCGGCCCTGGGGCGCGCGTGGCGCCGGTTGCGCGCGCCGCAAGAGTCCGCCACCCCCTGGCGCTTCGCGATCGCGGCCAGCCTGCCCTTGCTCGTGCTGCTGTCGGTCGCCGAGACCGCGCGCGACGTATACGCGGCCCCGGCGCTGCTCGGGTTCGCCCTGCTCATCGGCCTCTGGGCGCATGAAGCCGCGCGCGCCCCCACGCAGCTCGACAGCCTGGCGCTGTCGGGAACGCGCCTGCTCGTTGCCGTGATGGCGGCGGCGCTGATCGGGCTGCTCGCCGTTCTCGGCGCCGCCCAGGCTGTTGCCGCGCGCACCTGCCTGATCGCAGCCATCGCTGCCGGGGGCGCAGCTGCGGCGGCGCTATGGCGCGCCGCGCAGGCGCAGCGCCGCGGCGGCCTCACGCGCACCGTCGTCTGGAGCTACGGCGCCTACGCTGCAGCTCTGTACCTCACCGCGCTCGCGGTGCTCCCGGTGATCGATCGCTGGCAGGATCTGCCGCAGCTCGCGCGACGCATCCATGACGACACGCAGAGCGAGGCGCTGGCGCTCCTCGATCCGGACGAAACCACGATCGCCATGCTCGATCACGGACTCAACACGCCGTTTGCGATCCTGACAACGCGCGGGCGCGAGCCCGCACGCGCGGTCAGCGCCTGGCTCACGAGCCACGGTGAATCCGCGCGCGTGCTGGTGCTGCTGCCCGGGCATGCTCCGGGGCGGGTCACACAACTGCTGGCGCGCGTGCACCCGTCTGACGCAGCGGGCGACGGCGTCGCGGCGAGCCTCGCCGCCGCGGGCGCGGCCGGCATCGTGCGCCGCTATGAACTACCGCAGGGCCGGCGCTACGCGCTGCTCGGCCCGCCACGCTGACGCGGTCCTCCAGGAGCTAACATGTCGCAACCCGCCCCCGCCCTCGCACGCAATCTACGCAACCGACACATTCAGCTCATCGCCATCGGGGGCACGATCGGCGTGGGACTGTTCCTGGGATCGGCCAAGGCGATCCACAGCGCGGGCCCGGGACTGTTGCTCGCGTACGCGATCGGCGGCGTGGCCATCTTCTTCATCATGCGGGCGCTCGGCGAGCTCCTCACCTACCGCCCCGTGGCCGGATCCTTCGCCACCTACGCCGACGAGTTCTGCGGCCCCTTTCCCGGGTTCGTGACCGGGTGGTCGTACTGGTTCGCCTGGGTCGCAACCGTCATGGCCGAGATCACCGCCGTCGGCGTTTACGTGCGCTTCTGGCTTCCTGGGGTGCCGCAGTGGCTGCCGTCGCTCGTGGCGCTCGCCGTACTCTATGGCACGAATCTGCTCGCGGTGCGGGTGTTCGGCGAGCTGGAGTTCTGGTTCGCGCTCATCAAGGTCGTGACCATCGTGGGGCTGATCCTCGCGGGGCTCGCGGTGATCTTCTTCCATCTCGGCGCGCTCGGCGCCACCGCGGGCTTCGCCAACCTGTGGTCGCACGGCGGCTTCCTGCCCGGAGGCCTGCTGGCGGTGCTGCTCACGCTACAGATCGTGATGTTCGCCTACGAGGGCGTGGAGCTCATCGGGGTCACCGCCGGCGAGTCGCACGATCCCGCGGTGGTGTTGCCGCGCGCAACCAACGGCATCATCGCCCGCATACTGATTTTCTATCTGGGCGCGCTCCTCATCATCATGTCGCTGGTGCCCTGGACGCAGCTCGACCCGAAGATGAGCCCGTTCGTGTTCGTGTTCGGCAAGCTGGGGCTCCCGGGAGCCGCGAGCGTCATCAACCTGGTGGTCATCACGGCGGCCGCCTCATCGTGCAACAGCGGACTCTTCAGCACCGGGCGCATGCTCTGGACACTCGGCCAGCGTGGTCAGGCACCGCGTGTCTTCGCCGCGCTCAACCGCGAGCAGGTGCCGGCCGCGGGCATCCACGCGTCAGCGGCGGTGATGCTGCTCGGCGTGGTGCTCAACTACCTGGTGCCCGAGCGGGTGTTCACGATGGTCACCAGCATCGCGCTCATCGGCACGCTCTGGACCTGGGGAATCATCCTGGTGGCGCATGCCAACTACCGGCGCGCGGTGGCGGCCGGCAGGGCGGCGGCCGCGCCGTTCCGCATGCCGGGGGCGCCGCTCATGAACTGGCTGGTGCTGGCTTTCCTGGTGCTCGTGACCGCGATGCTGGTGCGCGATCCGGACACCCGCGTCGCCCTCTACGTGGCGCCGGTGTGGTTTGGACTGCTTGGCCTCGGCTACTGGCGGTTCGTGGCGCGGCCGGTCAGTGCGTGAGCCGCAGCGCCGGCAGCAGCAGGTGCGCCAGATAGTCGGGACCGACGACCCAGGTCAGGAGCGCATCGCCCACGATCAGCACCACCGCGACGCGGAACGCGCAGATCCACGCCGGGATGCGGCCGAACTGCCAGATCGCGTACGTCAGGTAGCTCACCTCGATCACGAAAGTCACGAGCAGCACTGTCAGAGGGTCGGCGCCAAGCTGGTACGGCAGCATCAGGTCGAGCACCGGCGGTACGGTCCACAGGAGTCCGAGGGTGCCGAACGCGTACATCGCGAACACGTAGATCTCCGCGAGGTTGTAGCGAGTGACGCGGAACATGAGCCGCCAGAGAGTCGCCATCCAGAAGATCATCAGCACCTTGATGACCAGCACACCGCTCAAGCGCCCCAGCCAGCCGTAGGCCGAAGTGCGTCCGACAGCCGGCGCCAGCCGCTCGGTGACGGTCGCGACCACGAACTGCACGAACACACTGCTGATCAGGTACTGGATCGGGTCGAGATAGCCGGCGCGTCGGCCGGCAAGGTAGTCGGGCACGAGCCGCCCGGGCTCACGCAGCATGCGCCAGGCGGTCACCACGAAGGCACGGTCGAAACGGAAGACGCGCTGCGCGACGTCCCGCGCCAGGCCGGCGAAGGTGAGCCTTCCGGCGAGGCGGCGCTGGCCGCAGGCCGCACAGTACTGGCCCATCAACTCCGCGCCACAGTTGCTGCAGTGCTGCCCCATGGTAATTGGCCTGAGCGCCCCTCGCCGACCCTGCCCGCGTGGCCGGTCCCCGGGGATCGCGCAGCGACTACAGCGGCGCCTCGCCGCCGCCGATCAGCCCGCCGCCGTCGACGACCAGCGTCTGCCCGGTGATGAAGCCGCCGGCGCGCGAGGCGAGCATGACTGCGACCCCTGCGACATCGTCCGGATCACCGAGCCGCCGCAGCGGCGCGGCGCGCGCGAACGCCGCGGCGCGGTTCGGATCCGCCCACAGCATCCGCGAGAAGTGCGTGCGGATGACACCCGGTGCGATGCAGTTGACCCGGATGTTGTGCGGTCCCCATTCGACGGCGAGATTGCGCGCCAGCTGCATGTCGGCCGCCTTGGAAATGCCGTAGGCGCCGAGGAATGCGCTGCCGCTGAAGCCGGCCACCGAAGACACGATGATCACCGCGCCGTCCTTGCGGCCGGCCATGGCCGGCAGAACCATGTTGCACAGCCACAGCACGCTGTGCAGGTTGGTTTGCAGGATCTTGTCAAAGGCCTCGTCCGGCATCTTCGCCGCGGGACCGAAGTAGGGATTCGCGCCGGCGTTGCACACCAGGATGTCGATCCGGCCCCATTGCGCGAGCGTCGCATCGACGAGCCCCTGGAGCTCCGGCTTATGACTCACGTTGCAGGCGTGCGCGAGCGCCGCACCGCCCGCGGCCATGATCTCCGCCGCCGCCGCCGCGCAGCTCTCGGCCTTGCGGCTCGAGATCACCACGCGCGCGCCGTGCGCCGCCATCTGCATCGCGATCGCCTTGCCGATGCCGCGACTCGAGCCGGTGATCAGGGCGACTTTGTCCGTGAGGTCGAATAGGCTCATGCTGTGGACGAATCGAGCTAAAACGGGCCGTACAATGCGCGGACCAGATCCATCACCATATCCTTGACCAACTCCTCATTAACATCTCCGATCGGGTAGTCACCTATCGCGCTACCGCCACGACTGTCAGACGTGTTGCGCTCAAAGTGGATGCGCCGGCTGTGGCCATCTGGCCGGGCCCGCAGGTACGGGTAACCACCGAACCCGTGGCCGATGCGCACGTGTTTGCTGACGGGGATATCAATGCGCACATCGCTTGCGTCAGCTGGCACTCTGGCTGCCACACCCCGCTCGTTGAGCGCGCGGGCCATCTGCTGAAGCGCCGGCGTAATCACCCCGGCCAAGCAAACCGTGGCGGCCTGAGCGAAATCGTCCGCGGCGGCGGTCTTGCCGGCTACCTCGTTGCGGGCCTGCGCCATGCGAACCTTGTGCGGAGCGAAGATGGCGTCAAGCTCCTGCTCGATGTCCTTGGCCATTGCCGATACCCCGCGTCAACGCCTTGCACGTAGCTTACATCGAGACACCTTGGCGGCGCCGCTGGCTGGGCTCAGCGTCGAACCCTTGACGTCCGGGCGCCACTGAGCATGCTTGTGAGGGCGTGAAAGGTCATGTCAGCCATGCGCGGATCAGGCTCGCCCTGCTAGGGTCCCTCGGAGTCACTCTCTGCTGCTTGAGCGCCTGCTCCGCACCGAAGGATGCCGCGCCGCTGGATGGCGCGGCGCCATCAGCCGGGTCGAGCCACTCCGCCGACCAGGGACTCACCGCTCGAATCGGCTACAACCACACCCTCGACGTGTTCCGTATCGAAAACCGCGATTCCTTCGCGTGGAGTAACTGTCAGTTCAACCTGAACGCACACGGCTTCGCTACCGGCTACACGCTGGAGGTGGATGTCATCCGCCCCGGACTCACGGAAGCGGCGCTTCTGCACGCCGCGGACTTCACCGACAGCAAGGCCCGGAGGTTCGATCCCGCAACCGAGAAGGTGGCGACCCTCGACTTCGGCTGCGACTCTCCGCAGGGGCGGCTTTACTACGGGGGCCAATACCGGCCGGGACAGCCGGGTAACTAGTTTCGCCCCCGCTTTAGATTTCGCGCGCCCGGACGGATTCGAACCGCCGACCCTCAGGTTCGAAGCCTGATGCTCTATCCAACTGAGCTACGGGCGCGGAGTGTGGATTCTACCGCGGCTGACTCGGCTGAGGCGGCTGAGGCGGCTGAGGCGGCTGAGGCGGCTCGCCGAGCAGAAACGGGTAAGCGCGCAGCCGGCCCTGCGGAGTGTCGCAGCCGACATCCAGTGCCGAGACTGCGTTGACGACCGGATCGAACTTCTTTCCGGCGGCATCGGTGAAGTCGCCGGCCCGAAGCACCGCCGTCCCTTCGATGCCGGGCTTCATGCTCGCGATCACGAGGGTATAGCCGGGAGTTGTGCCGTGCGCGTTCAGAGTGAACTGACAGTTGCTCCAGGGAAAAGTGTCGCGATTCTCCACATGGAACAGGGACTGCGCGTGGCTGTAGCCGATCTCGGCCGTCAGGTGCACGGCCGCACCATGCGCCGGCTGGGACGGGGTCGCCGGGGTCGGGGCCGCGCGTGCGGGAGTGGGCGCGGCGCTTTGCCGAGCGGAGCAACCCAATAGAAGGTCGAGCGCGACCGCGAGCAGCATCGCCAGCCCGGAATGACACGCATGGCTTGCTGCGGAAGATCGGGACGTCATGTGCCTGCCCTGCCTGATACTGGAGTTGTGATTGTACGTGGAGCTGGTGGGACCGGACGCCCCGCCCTGCTGAGCGGAGACTGTGGGGGGCTGCCGCTCACGGCTCGGTGGTCAGCGTGCGCCCGTAATCGCTCAGCAGAATCTGGATGCCGATGTAGCCCATGAAGTCGACCTGGGTCGCGGCAGGACCGGCGACGCTCCTGCCGGCCATGAACAGCAGAATAAAGCCCCTGTGCAGCTTGTAGCGCCCGCCGAGGTCGAGGGTGATGAAGTCGGGGGGCGCGCCGCCCATGCCATGATCGTTGTAAAGCTCGGCGTCGAGCTCCAGACGCGGCGTGAATGCGTGGCCGGCGACAAAGCCGAGAATCCGCTCTTCGTTGCCGTGACCATGCCAGGGAAAGTAGTAGCCGGCCTCGAAGTCGAGATCCACCGGGCCGACGGACCGGGCAAACTCCACCGGCAACAGCAGGCGCGGGGCGTCCTCGGCGATTCCGCTGCGCTGCGCGTACGCGGATGCGCGCGTCTCGAACTGCGGGAAAGTGGAGATCTGCCAGCCGCCCTCACCCTGATCCACGAAGCGCCACTTGACGCCGGGAAAAGCGTTGCCCCAGGTGGTCGCGCGCGGCTGGTCCGCCGCACTCTGTAGGACATACGGGATCTCGAAAGTCAGCTGGATGCGATCGCCGAGCCCGTAGTTCATATCGATCTGCGGCACCTGGTACGAATCGACGCCGCGCTGGATAGTGGTCATGTCGGCGATGTTGATTTCCCAGTTGGCGTTACCGGGAGTACCGGGGTCGTTGGTGATGTAGGGCGGACCCGCCTGCGCGAGCGCCGTGCGCGGGGCCACCAGGGCCGGCGCGCACAGGCATACGAAAATTATGAGCGGCCGGCAGGTCACGCGGATCGGTATAGTCTAGCGCGACAAGGTACCGCAGCCGGAAGAGCAGATCACCCATGAGCAGGCAGTCGGGGGTGCGCGCGCCGCGTGCCAGGAGGGCCAGGCCGCGCTGCCGCTGGGCGGCGGACAGCTCGGACCCCGCCTCCGTTCGCTATCACGATGAGGAATGGGGTCGCCCGGTGCATGACGACCGGCGGCTGTTCGAGATGCTGACACTCGAGGGCGCACAGGCGGGACTTTCGTGGGCCACCATCCTGCACAAGCGCGCCGGCTACCGTCGCGCTTTCGACCGCTTCGACCCGCGCAAGGTGGCGCGCTTCGACGCACGGCGCCGCGCCGCGCTGCGGCGCGATCCGGGCATCGTGCGCAACCGGTTGAAGATCGAGTCCTCGGTGAGCAACGCCCGGGCGTTCCTCGCCGTGCAGCGCGAGTTCGGCTCGTTCGCACGCTACCTGTGGTCGTTCGTCAGCGGGCGACCGGTCGTCAACCGGCGCCGCGGCCGGCTTCCCGCCCGGTCCGCGCTCAGCGACAGGATCTCGAGCGATCTCGCGCGCCGCGGCTTCAAATTCGTCGGCAGCACCATCATCTACGCCTACCTGCAGGCGGTCGGGGTGGTGAACGACCACTCGCCTGGCTGCTTCCTCGCCCGGCGCCCGAGGGCACGTCGGACCGCCAGCCCCGCACCGCCGGCAGCCCGGGCGCCAGTAGCCTTGGGGCGCGGGCGCCTCTTAAGATAGCAATCCCCCTTAAAACGTCTCAGGACCTCCCAAAATGAAAATGCTTCTCGCGACGGCGGCCGCGGCGGTGCTCGCCGCAGGAACCGCTTACGCCGACTGCGCCTATCCGGCGGCTCCTGACAAGATCCCCGACGGCGCGACCGCGACCCTCGATGAGATGCTTGCCGGCCAGAAAGCGGTGAATGTCTACAACAAGGCCGTGAACGACTACGTCGCTTGTATCGACAAGCAGCTCGACGACAACATCGCCAAGCAAGGCGACAAGCTCAAGCCGGAGCAGAAGACCGAGATGCAGCGGATGGAAGCCCAGAAGCACAACGCCGCCATCGATCAGCTGCAGAGTATCGCCGACCGCTTCAACGAGCAGATCAAGGTCTACAAGGCCCGCACCGACAAGAAGAGCTGAGTGCTCGCGCCGGCCGAAGCCGATCTGCTGATCGGCGAGCGCCTGCGGCGCCAGCCGATCGAGTCCCTGCCGCTCACGCAGTGCGCGGGCAGCGTGCTGCGCGAGAGCATCTACGCGGAGCGTGATTCGCCGCCCTTCGACCGGGTGGCGATGGACGGCATCGCGCTCGACAGCGGGGCCGTGGCCACGGGCGCGCGCAGCCTGCATCTGCAGGGCACGCAGGGCGCCGGCGATCCGCCGCTGACACTCGCCTCGCCCACGAACTGCATCGAGGTGATGACCGGCGCGGTGTTGCCGGTCGGGTGCGACTGCGTGATCCCGGTGGAGGATCTCGAGAGCCGCCCCGGCGAGCGGGTGCTGGCAGCGAGTGCGCGCGCGGCGCCGTGGGCCAACGTCCACCGGCGCGGCTGCGATACCCGTCAGGGCGCGCTGCTGCTCGCCGCCGGCGCGCGGTTGCATGGCCCGGAGATCGCCATCGTGGCCTCAGCCGGCATGGCGCGCGTGCGTGTCAGCAGCCAACCCATGCTGGCCGTCATCTCCACGGGTAACGAGCTCGTCGAGCCCGGAGAGCCGGTGCTCGACCACCAGGTGCGGCGCTCCAACGCCTACGCCATCGTGACTACGTTGCGCGAACACGGCTTCCAGCGCGTCGCGGACGATCACATCCGGGACGACGCCGGCGCGCTGCGCGAGCGGCTGCGCTTTCACCTCGAGACACACGACGTGCTGGTGCTGTCGGGCGGAGTGTCCATGGGCCGGTTCGATCTCGTACCCGAGGTGCTGGAGGAGCTGGGCGTGCGCGCGGTCTTTCACAAGGTCGCGCAGCGCCCCGGCAAACCGCTGTGGTTCGGCGTCGCGCCTTCGGGAGCGATGGTGTTCGGGCTCCCGGGTCGGCCGGTCTCGGCCCTGGTGTGCCTCGGCCGCTACGTGCTGCCGGCGCTGTTCACCAGTCTTGGGCTGAGCCCACCGCCGCCGGAGCGCCTGGCGCTCGGGGCACCGGTGCACATCGGTGCGCCGCTCACGCACTTTCTACCGGTGCGCATCGAGCAGGACGACTCTGGTCGCCCCTGGGCGATGCCGGTGGCCACCAACAGCTCGGAGCATTTCACGGCGCTGGCGGGCACCGTCGGCTTTGTGGAACTTCCGCCCGGCCCGAATGCCTACCAGAAAGGGTTCGTCACTCGGCTGTACCGTTGGTCGTAAGCTTCGGTTCCCCCCGGCCCCGCCCCCACCTTCGGTCGATAGCCAGCACCCCCGGCGGGTGCGCATACTTGAGCTGCCATGTCCACACGTGAAGTCGTCGTGCCTCTGACCGCAATCCTCAAGCCCCGCGATACGCTCGCGCGCCCGCTGCGCGACCTGCGCATCTCGGTGATGGACCGGTGCAACTTCCGCTGCCCGTACTGCATGCCGCGCGAGACCTTCCACGACAAGTACCGCTTCCTGGGTTCGCAGGAGCGGCTGTCGTTCGAGGAGATCGTGCGGCTGGCGCGGCTGTTCGTGCGGCTCGGCGTGCGCAAGCTCCGTCTCACCGGCGGTGAGCCACTGCTGCGCGCCAACCTTGCCGATCTCATCGGCGATCTCAGCGCCATTCCCGGCGTCGACGACGTGGCGCTCACGACCAACGGCGTGCTGCTCGCCAAGTACGCCAGCGAGCTCAAGGCTGCGGGCCTCAGGCGTATCACGGTGAGTCTCGACAGCCTCGACCCGCAGGTGTTTGCGCGCATGAGCGGCGGCTTCGGCGGCGTGGAGGAAGTGCTGGCAGGCATCGAGCAGGCGCGTCGTGCGGGACTCGCGCCCATCAAGATCAACGCGGTCGTGCAGCGCGGCGTGAACGATCACACCGTGCTCGATCTGGTCGAGCGCTTCCGCGGCACCGGCGTCATCGTGCGCTTCATCGAGTACATGGACGTCGGCAATCGCAACCACTGGACCTCCGGCATGGTGGTGCCGTCGAAGGAGCTGGCGGGGCGCATCGGCGCGCGCTGGCCGCTGACCTCGCTCGAGCCCGGCTATCGCGGCGAGGTCGCCGATCGCTACGCGTTCGCCGACGGCCAGGGTGAGGTCGGCTTCATCTCCTCCGTATCGCAGCCGTTCTGCGGCGATTGTTCGCGCGCGCGACTGTCTTCCGACGGCGTGGTCTACACCTGCCTGTTCGCCACCCACGGCACGAGCCTGCGCGATGCGCTGCGCGGCGGCCTGAGCGATGAACAGCTGCTCGAGATGATCTCGGCCATCTGGCACAAGCGCGCCGACCGCTACAGCGAGCTGCGCGCGAGCCTGCCCCGGACGCAGCGCGAGGAGCGCAAGGTCGAGATGTTCTACATCGGTGGTTGATGAGCCGCGCCCGCCCGCCGCGCGCTCGCCTCGCCAGAACGCGACTCCCGGCCCGGGAGGCGCGCCTCTCGCACCTCGACGCGCGCCACCGCCCGGCCATGGTGGATGTGGGTGCCAAGGAGGTGACGCACCGCGTGGCCGTCGCCGAAGCGCGCGTGCACCTGCCGCGTGCCGTGGCGCGGGCGCTGCGTGCGAGCGGCCACCGCACGGCCAAGGGCCCGGTGTTCGACACCGCGATCCTCGCGGGCGTGATGGCGGCCAAGCGCACGCATGAGCTCATTCCCTTCTGCCACCCGCTGGGCGTGGAGAACTGTCGCATCACGATCACCCACGGACAGGCGAGCGTCATCGTGGTGCGCAGCGAGGTCTCGGTCCATCATCGTACCGGCGTGGAGATGGAGGCGCTGACCGCGGCCTGCGTCGCGGCGCTCACCATCTACGACATGTGCAAAGCGCTCTCGCACGACATCGAGATTACCGGCGTGAGGCTGCTCGCCAAATCCGGCGGCCGGCGCGCCTTTGCGCGCGCCTCCGGCAGGGCCTCCCGGTGAGCGCCGCAGCCGCTGCCGCCGCGGTCGCGCCGGTCTACGGCCTGGTGCTCGCCGGCGGGCGCAGCACGCGCATGGGCCGCGACAAGGCCGCGCTCGCTTACGGCGGCGGCACGCCGCAGCTCGAGCGGGCGATG
>Ga0209007_1000052_pt1 | contig 74708 bp, 69 predicted proteins | sample JacPinW_OM1H0_O2_FD_187961 | JGI IMG/M metagenome (GOLD analysis project Ga0209007, IMG submission 187961) | Forest soil microbial communities from Algoma, Ontario, Canada - Jack Pine, Ontario site 1_JW_OM1H0_O2 (SPAdes) (version 2) | ecosystem: Environmental > Terrestrial > Soil > Boreal... | reverse complement strand
TCGAGGACACGTGGAAAATCAATTCGCAATGGACGCTCGATTACGGGCTGCGATATGAGATCTACACGCCGATTTCGGAGCGGGCGCACCGAACGTCGAGTTTTCTGAATTCGTTTCCACCCGCGGGCGTTGGGCAGGAATACTTGATCAATCCGCAGCCTACTTATCAAACCGATTGGAACGGCTGGGGGCCGCGTGTGCAAGTGGACTGGAATGCGCCGCAGGCCGTGCATGTGCACATGGGCGGGGCGATCACAGTCATTCCGCCGAACATCTGGCAGGACAATCTTCTTACAGGGTCTACGCCCTACGTTGTTTATCCGCGTGTCAACGCGGCGCAGAACGGGGAGATTTCCTACGGATTCCAAATCACACCGGACGAGTTGCCGCAGGTCTACAACACAGCGGGCGTGAATGTGTTGGCTAGCGGCGATCCAAAAAAAGTCCCGGCGAACACGGTGATGGACGTAAATCGATACCAGCAAGATTTGGCAGCGCTGTCGCCGAGTGGTCAACTCTCGTTGCTGAGTCTGGCCGGGATCGACCGGCGCTTCGGCAATGGCTACCTGCAAACGTGGACGCTCGGGCTCGAACGGCCTTTCGGCGGCCTCACGGCCGATGTTGCGTATGTAGGAACATCGGCGTTTCGACTTCCCAGAATGTCATATCCAAACGCGTATCCCGGAGCGGATTCGGAGTTTGCACAGTTTACAAACTTCGACAGCAGCGGAGCGGTGACGGGAGGATTTGGATTCGAGTCCGTGATGACAGCGACGTCACACTCGTCGTACAACGCCTTGCAGACCTCACTGTCGGGAAATGTTGGGCACGGCGGTCCGTCGCTGCAAGCCGAATACACCTGGGGCAAATCGCTGGATGATGTCAGCGGCATACTGGGAGGAGCAGGATCTACCGGCGCCGTCACGCAGTTTAGTCCGCAAGACCCGTTCGATACACAAGCGGAAAGAGGGCCGTCAAGCTTTGATGTAACGAACGCCTTCACGTTGAGCGCGGCCCAGGATTTGCATTTCGAGCATTTGGGACTTCAGTCGGATCGAACCCAGTTGTTGACGAAGGGCTGGGAGTTTCTGAGCATCTCAACGATTACGAGCGGTTCGCCGTTTACGGTGTACTCAGGAATCCAGCAGACGGGAGCGGGAACGACTGGCGCAGACCGGCCGGATCAGATCGGAATCCCGGACCTCTCGAGCGCTGGCAGCTCAACTCGATCGCGCGACGATTATTTTGGTCGGGCCGCGGACAACGCAAGTTTCTTTTCCATTCCCATCGGGATCGCAGGCGGGACCGGACCAAACTCCGGGCGCTTTGGAACGCTCGGCCGTAATACATTTCGCGGCCCGGCATATTATGATTTCGATTTTGCGCTCATCAAGACCACTCCGATTGGCCACCGGGAAAATGGTTTAGAGCGAGCGGACCTGCAATTCCGCGGGGAGTTCTTTAATCTGTTTAATATCGTCAACATGGGGCTACCCGCCAATATCATCGAGGGCACAGGATTTGGCATGATCAGCAAGACGGCGGGAGCTTCGCGACAAGTTCAGTTTTCGCTAAAACTCATCTATTGAGGCGCGTCCTGCAGCGAACATGGGGTTGGTGGGAGGACAGAAACATTCAACGCTAATCTCCACCTGGAGTTTCCGGTCACACAGCAATGATGAAGCACTCCGGTGACACGGTTCTCAACAGCCAGAGCCTTTATCTTCTGTGCCCCTAGGCCCTGGTAACCCGACCGTGAAAATTGCGGCGCGGACTTGACATGGAAGCATCCGTTCGACAACCGAGATCACGGGCAACCCCGAAGTCATTGCGGGCCAGAAGTCAGCTTGGAAGTTTCACCACATAGGTAACGATAGCGTTTCTCTCCATTGCGATTCGTTTGTCCTCAAAGGCGCCGGCGCGGATGGTTCGCTTATGTGTCGCTCATGTCCCGTCAAAAAACTGCCAGATTATGCGGCTTTTTGACAGAAACATCGATCGAAAATCCTTTACGTTGCGCCGCCTCAAAGCCATCCAGTCATCGAGGCGCGTAAACCATTTTCATTGATTTGTGCTGGTGCCGGGAGGGGGAGTCGAACCCCCAAGACCCGAAGGTCGGCGGATTTTGAGTCCGCTGCGTCTGCCAGTTCCGCCATCCCGGCTGAGGGCATCAACTTGGAGAGAACACTAGCTTAATCGACGGTTTGCGGCTTTGCAACCACAGCCCGCGATTTGGCGCTATCTCAGTTTCGAAAATGTTTATGTGGGACAGCCATCCACGGCTGTCCAGTCGAGCGAAGCTCGACGCCTCTTTCCCAGGACGACAAATTCAAACGCCACTCATGATTTCCCAATATCTACAACCCAATATCCACAATCCTCGACACAAATTGTACAAACTGATGACAATCTTTTGACAACCCACCCGCGCCCGACCCCCTAGCATTGCCATGGTTTTAGCGCCGGGAAATTCGCACACGGAGCCCGGCGAAAGCCCGGCTCGAAACCACATCCCTCACTCGCTCTACACAAGGAGAAATCGCATGTATCGTTTGCTTGGGCGCACTCACGTGGTTACCGCCTTTGTTGGGCTTCTGCTGGTGCTGTCTTCCAGCGCGGCTCTGGCTCAATATCAAATTCAGTTCCTGGTTTCAGACTTAACCGGCAAGGCAAAGCATACCGATCCTCTGCTGAAGAATCCCTGGGGATTAGCCTACGCTCCAAGCGCTCCATTCTGGGTTAGCGATGAGGCCGACGGCTGGTCCACTCTGTACGACGGCAAGGGCAACCCGCAAAGTTTGCAGGTCATCATCCCTTCCGCCAGCGGCTCCGGTTCAGGCTCGCCCACCGGCATCGTCTACAACGGTTCGTCGGAGTTCCAAATCGATAGCTGGACTTCGCTTTTTCTCTTTGCCACGATCGATGGAACCATCAGCGGTTGGTCGCATTTCGAGCCCAGCCAGGCGCTGATCGCCGTAACCACCCCCGGTGTGGTTTATACCGGACTAGCCATCACCAGCAAGGCATCGGGAAATTTTCTGTTTGCCGCGGACGTGGCGAATAACAAAGTCGATGTTTACGATGGAACTTTCAACCTGGTCAACTCGTTTACCGATCCCACCGTTCCGGCCGGTTTCGCTCCCTTCGGAATCCAGGACATCGACGGCAAAGTCTTTGTCTCCTTCGCCAGCACGTCAGGCGGTCCGGGTGGCTATATCGATATCTTCAGCGAAAGCGGAACCCTGATCAGGCACCTTACGCACGGATCGCCGCTGAACCAGCCCTGGGGGTTTGCATTGGCGCCCCCGGACTTCGGCACCTTCAGCAAGGCCCTGCTGATCAGCAACAACACGGCCGCTGGATCGATCAACGCCTACAGTCTGGCTACCGGAAAACTGCTGGGTACGATCACAAACCCATCCGGCAAAGTGATCACCGTCAGTGGGCTCTGGGGAATAGAGTTCGGCGGCGGTTCGACAGCCAATGGTTCGAAGAATCAGCTCTTCTTCACCGCCGGCCCCAAAGATACGGACGGCTACTTCGGCGTGATCAGCGCCAAGTAGTCAAAACTGCAAATGGAAGATTGGAAAATAAATGAAAAGGCCGCTCGCGAGGGCGGCCTTTGTACATCAATGCTCACATCGCCGAGCCAACTTCACGATACCGGAAGCACTGCACCGTGTGATCGTTCACCATTCCTACCGCCTGCATAAACGCGTAGCAGATTGTTGATCCCACAAAATTGAATCCGCGCTTCTTCAGATCCTTACTCATCGCATCAGACTCGATAGTCCGCGCCGGCCTCCGGTCATTCGATTTCCACGAATTCACTTTGGGCTTGCCATTCACAAACTGCCAAACATAGCGGTCGAAGCTGCCGAATTCTTTCTGCACCCGCAGAAACGCCTGCGCGTTCTGTTTTGCCGATGCAATCTTCAGCCGGTTGCGCACGATGCCCGGATTCTTCAGCAGTTGTGCGATCTTCTTCGCGTCATAGCGAGCCATATGCCGCGCATCGAAGCTGCTAAACGCAGCTCGATAGTTCTCCCGTTTGTTGAGAATCGTCTCCCAGCTCAGCCCAGCCTGCGCTCCTTCCAGAATGAGAAATTCGAAAAGCCTGCCGTCATCGTGCAGCGGCACGCCCCATTCTTCATCGTGATAGCGAATCATCAATTCGCCACGCGCCCATTCACAGCGCACCGGCTCTTTCTTTTCTTTATCGTCTTGCTTCATAAAGGACGAGAGCGTGTTCGATAAATGGGATCCCTACTCCAGCGACTTCGGATCCGACAAATTCTTCGGCGACTTCGTATCCAGCAACGACACCAACTCTTTCGCGCAAGCCGGAATCGCAACTTTGTGCTCGACGATGATTTCCTTCGCGTCCAGCTTTTTTCCGTACAACTTTTCGTTGGCGCTGCCATCGGAGCGCAGAGTCGAACCCTCCAACGAAATGCCGGCAAACAATCCTTTATTACGCGAGTAGGAAAGAATCTCCGCATTCATCACAATGTCGGTGGCGCCCTCCGCAGTGCGGCCCTTCGGGCCCGCCGCCGCCGATGCATCCGCCCCGAGCTTCACCTTGCTCGACAGCAGCGACCGTGCCCCCTTCGGATTCATCACCAGCAAAACAAAATCCGTAGCCTGCCCGCCCAGCTGGAAGCCTATGCTCACCCCCTCCAGCGCATATAGCGCCGGAGCGCCCCACGGTCCCGTATAGTGTTCGCCGCTGCGGCAAATCATAACGCCGCGCCCATAGCTGCCTCCCACTCCGAACGCGCCTTTCTTTACCGAAGGCAGAATCACCAGGCACTCCGCCTTGTCCAGCAAGTCCTGCGGAATGTCGTCAGGAATGTTAAGAATTTCTTTGATCACCTCTCCTGCATCCCTTACCCGGTCTTCTTCTTTATAATCGTCAGCGGCGAATGCTGTGGGCGCAAGCAAGCAAAAACTCAGAAACCACATCGCGATCTTCTTTATCTTCATTAGTATCCAGTCCTCCGCGGACTCATTTCTCTCCATCTCACTGCCTTCCACTCCATCTTAAACTGTAGGCTGACTTTACAATTCCACTTAGAGAGGCGATTCGTGGAATTCGCCCACTTCTAGTTACATAACCCTTGCTACTTGCCGCATTTCGGCCATGACCGAACGAGTGCTCCTTTTGTAACTTGGCACTTCGCTCCAACCCCCTCTACAGTCAATAGGGGATAATGGGTGCCCGTCCTTCGGCATCAGGCGTGCATCTAATCAGTTGGAAGTGCCCTCTGAGTCGGGCTGGAGTGAAAATTTTGGACTTTTCGGGCGCAAAGTACACGAGGCTTCTGCCGCTGCTGGCGGCTTTGGCATTGGCCTGCCCGCTGTCTTTATTCTTATCTTTACCGGCGCTGGCCCAATCGGATGCGTACGCCAGCACCCCGCCCTTAAGCGCCGCCTACTCCGGCCCCTCCACTTCGGACGACGATCAAGGTTCCCTGCTCACAATTCACAAACGCGTCGATGAAGTGAATGTGCTCTTCATCGCGACCGATAAGCACGGCAAGTTTGTTCGCGATCTCAATCAAACCGATTTTTCCATTCTCGACGACAACAAGCCGCCGCAATCGATTCTCAACTTCCGCCGCGAAACCGATCTGCCTTTGCATCTCGGCCTGCTCATCGACGTGAGCGGCTCGGTGCACGGCCGCTTCGAGTTCGAGCAGGATGCCGCTACCAGCTTCCTGCAGCACTCCATCCGCGCCGGTTTCGACAAGGCTTTCATCGTTGGCTTCAACACGCAAAGCCAGATGTCGCAGGATTTCACCGACAACGTCGCGTTGCTCTCCGCCGGCGTGCATAAACTTCAGGATGGCGGAGGCACCGCGCTCTACGACGCCATTTACCGCGCCTGCAAAGAAAAATTTCTGAAAGACCGTCCCGACCATCCTGCCCGGAAAGCCATCGTGATTGTGAGCGACGGCGAAGATAACCAGAGCGAGTTCACCCGCGCGCAAGCCATCGAAATGGCGCAGCGCGCCGAAGTCATCATCTACGCCATCTCCACCGATGACAGCGGCCTCGTTCTGCGCGGCGATAAAGTTCTTGAGCAGCTCGCCTCCGCCACCGGCGGCCGCGCCTTCTTCCCCTTCAAGATGAAGGACATCACCCACTCCTTCGCCGCCATCGAAGACGAACTCCGCAGCCAGTACATCGTCAGCTACAAGCCCGCCGATTTCGACGCCGACGGCCGCTACCGCTCCATTGAAATCTCCGCCCTTAAAAAAGATCTCCAGGTCCGCGCCCGCAAAGGGTATTTCGCGCCGCAACAGTAGCGCCCTCCCGGAAAAATCTTCACCACAGAGGCACAGAGAAAACCTTTAAGGATTTTTGTTTTTTATGCTTTTCTCTGTGCCTCTGTGCCTCTGTGCCTCTGTGCCTCTGTGGTGAAAGCTTTTGCGTGGATTTTCGGTTCACTCTTGGAACAACGGCCGGAACATCCTTCGAACCACGGATGTATTCATCGCTCCTCCGATGCCCCGCGCCGCATCACCCTCGTCGCAACATGCGTGAATCTCAAGCGGGCCACCACGAGGACCGTTCGCAGCGTTCAACAATAAATCCCAAGCCTCCCTATACTCGCCATATTTCTGTCCCTTAACCCCCGGCCGAAAAAACAGATTCGCATCCCGATCCCCGACCACCTCATACGGGAGGATGTACCAATCGTCCGTCGGAATAATGTAAATGGCAAAAAAGTCCACCGTCCCCCGCGCATACCCGCGTCGTCCTCTCGATCCATCTTTCACATTGACGCTCATGCAGTAGCAGCCCTTGCTGCACTGGTAAAGCGTGCACTTCACCTGCACCCGCAAAATCGGTCCGCCATTCTCCACCCCCACGTCGTAAGGTCCCAGCCCTCCATACGGACTCGATACCTTCAGCCCCTGGCTCATCGCCATCACCATAAAATAAAGCTCAGCCCAGGCTCCCCGTTCCTTAGTTCCCTTGATCAAAAGCCCCAGGTTCTTCCGATTTTTCATTGCACAGCGCCTCTTTTGCCCCAAAATAAAAATCGCGGCCCATAAGGCCGCGATCTTTGACTATTCCGAATTGTCGTCCCGACTGAACTGTCATCCTGAGCGAAGTAAATGCTTCGCGCATGCGAAGCATTTACGCAGTCGAAGGATCCCTATAAGTTTTGCGCTGCACCCAGCCCCGCAGGGCATTTTCTATTACAGCCCGAGCATTTTGCCTTGGCGCCCCGTCCAAGAATTGTCATTTCCGACCGGAGCGGGGGAATCTGCTGTCCTCGCGCTTATTACAGCTCTAAATTTTACTGGATACAACCATTATATCATATTGCATAGCCCAACTGTGACACCTTAGCTGACTTTATATTTCCTTTCCCTTCAATAACCTGGCCCAATTCAGCGCCTTCCAGCCCCTTGACAAGAATTTCCTCAGCATTTCGTAAGACGACAGCCAGCTCGCAGTGACAGAAAAGCCCAGCCGCGAGGCGGCGCAAGAATGCAGCCCATGGCGTAAGCCCTGGGTAACCAGAAAAAACGAGGAACAGAGTTCCGACGTACGGCACCCCCAGTTGACGAGAGGCGGCAAGCAGCTATTGTAGAATTCGTGCGATGCTCGGCTATCTAAAATTCGTGGGTTTGTTGCTGATTAATCTGGCCGCCGCAGTAATCGGAACGGCCATTTTAGATACCGAAGTGCGAGGGATGATTCCAAGCCACACAATCGCCGCAATCGTATGGAAGGAAATCATATTGAGCATTGCATGTGCGGCCTTTATTGGATTCTTTATGTGGCGAAGGTGGCGGAGCGCTGCCGCAAAGTGGACTTGGGTTTTGGCTGCGCCGTGGTTTGCTTTCGGCTGCTTGCTCGTCGCTCGGAGCGCAAACGCGTGGGGACGACTCTCGGGCTTCAGTTCTGAAAGTGTCCTGAGCGCGCCCGACGTAAAGACTTCCTTCATCTTTACAATTCCGTTCATTCGAGCCATTTCCTACTCTCTTGGAGCATATATCTCGTCGCTGGTGTACCAGGCCAGAGTCGAGCAATCCGACGCTGTCGATGAATCGCCGTTACACTAAATTTTAAGAGTCGTGAAGAAACCGAATAACTCCGCCAGCCTCGTTTGCGCCCGCGCCCTCCCTATGCTACCGTCGCATTGATTTCGAGATTAAGGTTTCCCAAGGAGCCACTCATGGTCGGCATCATCTTTCTCGTAATCCTGGTCGTCATCGCCGTCACGCTCATCGGCATGTACAACAGCCTGGTGCAGTTGCGCGTGCGCTGCGACTCCGCCTGGTCCGACATTGACGTGCAACTCAAGCGCCGGCACGACCTCATCCCCAACTTGGTCGAAACCGTAAAAGGCTACGCCACGCACGAAAAAGGCACCTTCGAAAACATCGCCAAATTTCGTTCGCAGGCCATGCAGGCCACCACGCCGGAAGGCAAGGCCGTGGCCGAAAATCAGCTCACCGGCGCGCTGAAGAGCCTGTTCGCCGTCGCCGAAAATTATCCGGAGCTGAAGGCCTCCGAACAATTCACCCAACTGCAGGGCTCGCTGAGCGAGACCGAAGACTCCATCCAGAACGCCCGCCGTTACTACAACGCCGTGGTGCGCGACCTGAACACCAAGATTCAATCGTTCCCCACGAACATTCTCGCCGGCATGTTCAACTTCACCCCGCGCCAGTTCTTCGAAACCACCGACGCCGCCGACCGCGAGCCCGTCGCCGTAAAGTTCTGATCCCATGATCGGAACGATAAAAAGCGGACTGACATTGACGTCAGCAGTACCGTGGAAGAGCGGCGCTTTAGCGCCGCGTAAAGCGTACAGAATGAATGCGGGTTTTAGCCCCCGTGGTCGCTCTTCTGATCCACCCGGAATTTTCCCGCGTTTTGCTCTATCACTCCTGCTCCTCTTCGCCACCATCCTCACCCTAACCGCTCCACTCGCCGCAAAATCCTGGCGCGTTTCCAACTTTCAAGACACCATTACCGTCAACCCCGATGGCAGCGCCCTGGTCAACGAAACCATCGCTCTCACCTTCAAAGGAGAATTTCACGGCATTCACCGCACCATCCCCATCGAATATCCGGGACCGGACGGCACTAACTATCAACTCTTCGTCGACATCACCAGCATCACCGACGACACCGGTGCCAAGCTGAAATACGACTCTTCCACTTCCGGCGCCTACCGCGATCTGAAAATCTACATTCCCAACGCCACCGATACCGCGCGCACGGTCGAGATCGCATACCGCGTGCGCAACGGCACCCGCTTTTTCGACGATCATGATGAGTTTTATTGGAACGTGACCGGCAATGACTGGCCGGTGCCCATTGATCACGCTTCCGCCAGCGTGCACTTCCCCGATGCGGCCAGCGGATCGCTGCGCGCGCAAGCCTTTACCGGCGTCTACGGCTCGACCGGGCATGATGCAACTGCGAAAGTAGATGGCTCAAGCGCGGAGTTCGAAACCACAAACGCTCTGCCCATGCGCGGCGGCATGACCATCGATGTGTATATCCCCAAAGGCATCCTGAAAGCGCCGGGAGGGATCACCAAATTTTTCTGGTTCATCGCCGCGAACCCCGCGGTTTTTCTGCCGCTGGTCACGCTTATCGTGATGCTGGTTCTGTGGTGGTATAAAGGCCGCGATATCAATCCCGGCATGTCGGTCGCGCCCATGTATGAGCCGCCGCCGGGAATTTCTCCCGCGGAAGCCGGAACTTTACTCGATGACCGCATCCATCCTCGAGATATTACATCGACCATTATCGATCTTGCCGTGCGCGGCTTTCTGAAGATCGAAGAGACGGACGAGAAAGGGCTCCTTTTCCACAACAAGGATTACATTTTTCACCTGCTGCAGAAACGGCAGGACTGGACCGGTCTTGCGCCTCACGAGCAAGTCATGCTGGAAAATATTTTCGCGGACGACGTCCCCGATACTCGCCTGTCGAGCCTGAAGAACCGCTTCTATACCGCCGTGCCTGTGATCCGCACCGATATCATGTCAGCGCTGAAGCAGAAGGGAATTTACACGCTCGATCCTGAATCCGCGAACGGCTACAGCGCAGCCGCCGCATTCGGCATCCTCATGGTGTTTGCCGTCGTTCAATTCATGGGCTGGGCCGATTTCTTTGGTTCGGTTCCAGTGGCCGCATTGTGCATAGTAATCGCCGCCGTAATCTTTTGGCTCTTTGCGCGCGAGATGACGGCGAAGACGCTCAAGGGCTCGCGCACTCACATCGCTGTCCTGGGTTTTCAGGAGTTCATGAACCGCGTTGATGCCGATCGTCTCAAGACGATGCCACCCACCACCTTCGAAAAATTTCTTCCCTACGCCATGGCCCTCGGCGTCGAGCACCACTGGGCGCAAGCCTTCTCCGGCATCGTGAAAGATCCTCCAAGCTGGTACGCCGCTCCCGCCGGTTACGGTTACGGCATGGCCTTCAATCCAATTTTATTTTCCTCTTCCATGCATGGCATGGCGACGGATATGCATCAGGTCTTCGTCTCCGCACCGCGCGCCGCTTCTTCGGGATCGGGATTTGGCGGCGGTGGTGGCTTCAGCGGCGGGGGTGGCTTTTCCGGCGGCGGCTTCGGTGGCGGCGGCGGCAGCGCATTCTAACATCTGAATCGAAAAACAAAACCAAAATTTATGATGCGGGTCTTCGCAGCAGGAAATTGGTGCGCCCGGAGAGACTCGAACTCCCAACCCTCTGCTCCGAAGGCAGATGCTCTATCCGATTGAGCTACGGGCGCGTGGGGTTATTCTACGGCAGTTTGCTCTGATTCCGCACGATTACGTAATTTGTTGCGAGCGCGCCGATTCTTTACGCCTATTTCTTTGCATTTGTAGGTACTGCGCTGTATGGAGGTTTTTGCAGATCGACTTTACTGTCGTGATAGCGAGTCGCTGACTCTTTTTTCGGCGTGTCTGTTTGAGGAGATGCTTATGAAGAAGACTTTTATTTCATTGCTGAGCGTCATGATGTGGTTGGGCGCGGGTTTTGCGCAGAATCAGACTAACGACAATTCCAGCGCACCGCTTTATCCCACTGCTCCTCATCCGACTGAACCTCCACCGTCGAATCAGGATGCTGCGCCGCAGCAGATGAACCAGAACACGGGGCAGAACGATTCGTTGCCGACGTTCCGGGTGACGGTTTATGCACGGACGACGAAAGCGGTGAATTACCGCAACCGCGGCGGATCGACGTCAGTCGATTTTCGCGGAACGGAGTTGATGCCGGGGATTGGCGGGCACGCCAAGGTGGAAGGAAAGAATGGACGTTTGTCCATCAATGCTGAATTCACCAATGTTGGGCTGCCGGGCAGCTTCGGCGGACAATTCTTGACTTATGTGTTGTGGGCGATTACGCCAGATGGTCGCGCGGTGAATTTAGGTGAAGTGCTTCCCGGCGATAACGGCAAAGACAAGATTGACGTCACCACGGACTTGCAGGCTTTCGGCATGATCCTGACGGCCGAGCCTTATTATTCGGTAACGCATCCCAGCAATAAGGTAGTGGCGGACAACATCCTGCGTCAGGACACGAAGGGATTTGAAGAGCCGATTGACACCAAGTTTGACACGCTGGAAGGCGCGCAGTACACCATCGACATTCCCGCCAACCAGCTTCCTTCGAGCACGGCCAATCCGGGTGTTCCGTTGGATCTGCTGGAAGCGCGCAACGCGGTTGTGATCGCGAAAGCGGCGGGCGCGCAGCAGTACGCTCCCGATAGTCTGGCGAAGGCCGAAGATATGCTGCAGCGCGCGGAAGATTATTACCAGCGCAAGCAGGGACGAACTCCGATTGGGACGGCGGCGCGCGGCGCGACTCAGGAGGCGGAAGATGCGCGCGTGCTGACCTTGCGGCGCAAAGAGCAGGCGCGGATTGAGGCGGAACGGCAGGCGCAGGAACAAGCCAAGGAGAAAGCCGAGACCGAAGCCCAGATAGCGCAACAACAAGCGGCGCAATCTCAGGCGCAGGCCGACGAAGATGCACGGCGCCGCGCGGAAGCCGAACAGGCGACGGCTGCAGCTCAACAGCAGCAGGCGGCTGCGCTGGCGGCACAACAACAGGCTCAGGCGCAATCGGCGGCGGCGCAGCAAGCAGCCGCTCAGGCCGAGCAGCAACGGCAGGAAGCGGTTCAGCAAAAAGAGGAGATGCGCGCGCGTTTGCTGGCGCAGCTGAATCAGGTGCTGGAAACTCACGATACGGCGCGAGGATTGATTGTGAGCATGCCCGACGTGCTATTCGATTTCAACAAGTACACGTTGAAGCCCGAAGCGCGGGAACGGCTGGCGAAAATATCGGGCATCGTGCTGGCCTATCCTGACCTGAAACTTCAGATCGAAGGCTATACCGACGCGATTGGCAGCGACGAATACAACCAGACGCTCTCTGACAAGCGGGCGGAAGCGGTGCGGGATTATCTGGTGACCTCCGGAGTTTCCATGAACAATGTTGCGGCGCGGGGGATGGGGAAAGCTGATCCTATCGCCGACAACAGCACGGCTGCCGGGAGGAAGTTGAACCGGCGGGTGGAGATGATTGTTTCTGGTGACGTGATTGGGAATCTTTCGCCGGGTGGTTCGGGGGATGCCAATTCTCAGTAGGGTATAAACCCTTCGCTGCACGCGTCACGAATTCCCACCCCTGCAGAGAACGCAAGGATGGGGCACCCTCGGTTGAAATGGAGCAGACGAAAACACCAGGAAAGGCTGGGGCCAGCCCCCCAGTAAAACCCTCGCTGTACGGGTTATGAATCCCCACCCTTGCAAAGAACGCAAGGATGGGCCACCCTCGGTTGAAATGGGGCAGACGAAACACTAGGCCACCTAACGCCTTACGGGGATGGAGCTGTGGAATCCCATGTCTCGCAAAGGATGCGAGACATGGGGCACCCCAGCCCTCATTTCTCGCCAAAAACCCTCTGATTTTTCTTTTCCCGGTTTACCTTCCATCTTGCACTCTCATTAAATGTGCTGGGACTGTGGGCGGGTTCGATTCAGCTGATAGGGATCCTTCGACTCCGTAAACCGATTCGCGAAGCGAATCGGTTTACTACGCTCAGGATGACAGTTCTTGGATATTTAGCCTACATTTGGAAATAGTAAAAGGGGCCGGTCGCTTAGGATCCGGCCCCTTCACCTCACGAGAGGTGAATCTTAGTTGTTGTCTCCACCTACTACGTTGCTGCCCCAGAGAGCCTCGCTGCCCCAAAGCGCTTCGGAGCCCCACAGAGCTTCGCTGCCCCACAACGCTTCGGAACCCCAGAGGGCTTCACTGCCCCAGAGTGCTTCGGAGCCCCACAAGGCTTCGTTGCCCGCGACTGCGGTGCTGGTCGATGCTTTTGTGCCGGTCGAAGCCGCCGATGTGCCGCTCACGAACTGCGAGGAGCCCCATACGGCTGCGTTCGACCAGGTGGACGATGTATTCCAAACCGCGGAGGGATCGTCGGTGAGATAAACCTTGTCCGTGTTTCCGTTGAACGTGGCGATCGGAGACATCGCCGTGCCTTTCGCCACGACGGTGCTGGTGAGAGCGGCCTGGACATCCACGTAGCCGGCGCCGATGGTGAAGATGTCATACTGATCGGTGTAAGTGATCCCCGTGGTCGGATCGGTGGTGCTGCTGGACTGCGGGAAAACTTTGTAGGCCGTCAGCATCAGCCGGGCCTTGACTTGATCAGGCGTAAGGTTCGGACTCTTCTGCAGGACATCGGCGACGACTCCGCTGACGATGCCGGTAGCCATGCTGGTTCCACTCAGCGTGAAGTAAGTGGGCGAGATGGCGCTGCTACCTCCACGCACGTAGTAACTGTTCGGGACCTGATTCGCGGGATTCTGCGTGAAGAGAGTAGAGTTCGGAGCCGCGAGGGACGTGAGCAGGTTGCCGGGCGCGACGATATCCGGCTTTACGACTGCATCCACGACGGCCGGGCCTTTGGAGCTGTAGCTGGCAATGAGGTCATCGACGCGCGCGGGCGTGCCCATGGGCTTCATGGAGCCGACGGTGATGACATAAGGATCGTTGCCGGGTGAGGTGACGGTGGCATAACCGTCGGTTTGCTGATAGCGGCCGTTATTGCCGGCAGCGACAACTACCACGATTCCATTTTTCCAGGCCTGCTCGACGGCCTGGCAGAGAGGGTCGAGCTTGTAGCTCTCGTATACGGCGCGACCGAGCGAAAGATTGATGACGCGAATGTTGTACTGCGATTTAAGTGCGATCGCCTGATTGATGGCGGCGATCACAAGGCTGTCGGTGCCGGCGCCGTTCTGATCCAGTACGCGCAGGTTGATGATGCTGGCGTTGGGAGCAATTCCTTTGAACGTTTTGCTGAAGAAAGGTCCAGTAGAACTGAGGCCGTCTCCGGCGATCAGGCCGGCGACGTGAGTGCCGTGTCCGAATTGGTCGTTGGCGCTTGAATTTCCCGGCACGAAGGATTGTTGATAGACAACTCGCGAGATCGGAAGAATGCCCATGTATAGATCGGGGTGATTGCTCATCACGCCGCTATCGATCAGGGCCACACCAACTCCGGCGCCGGTATAGCCCGACTGCCATGCGAAGGGCGCGTTGATGGCGACGGCGGCATTGCTGAGCGTCGGCGATAGAGGCCGGTCCGTGCTGATGTAAACGACATTGGAATGGTTCGCGAGGGTTTGAATGCCATTGCCATCGAGCTGGGCCACGATGCCATTGATCAGCGGCAAATCGCCGATGATCTTGCCCCCAAGAGCGAGCACATCGTTAAGCAGGCAATCCACAAGGCCGAGCAGTCCGGTGCAACTTATCTGTGTTCCGGGCGCATACTGCACGATGACCTGGACCTGCTGGCTCGAGTTATAGCCTTGCAATTCGGGCGACAGCTTCGGGTTGCTGGCCTGCGCCAGCGGCCCGCTGATCAGCAGTCCGCTGACGATCACCAATAGGGCGAAAAATCTTTTCATAGTTCCTCAAAGGCAGCCATTTATAGCTGCCGGGGTGCGGCTAATTCCTGCCTTGGAAGTGCAGCTTGAGGTCCAAAGGTTGTGTGTATTTTGTCCTTATAAATCAGCGAGTTGCAGTTGAGGTCGCTGTGGCTATGGGACGGTTTGTCCCATAGCTCGTGGGCGTGGACAAGTTGTCCCAACACGGTAGTAACCATTAGGTCATCTTTTGGACGGACATTGCCTTTGATTTAAGAAAGAATCTAGGGGGCCTCCCAATGTCTAGGGCACGACAGATTGGCGCACGTGTGTACATCGCGGGTATGGCGCTGGCTGCCGTGGGCTGCATTGTTTTTGCGGTTCTGCACAGGCAGCCGACCGATCCGGCTAAGTTCGCCTTTTACCTTGTCGCCGCAGTGGTGGCTTCGTCGCTGAAAGTAAGTTTGCCCGGCATCGAAGGAACAATGTCGATGAACTTCCTGCTGACGCTGCTCTGCATTCTGGAGCTGGGTTTGCCGGAGACGCTGCTGATCGGACTGGTGAAAACGCTGGCGCAATTTTACTGGCGGCCGGCGCGGCAGTTGAAGCCGGTGCAGCTGCTCTTCAATCTTTCGCAGGTGACGGTGTGCAGCGCGGCAACCTGGGCTTCGTACAAGTTGTTTTCCGTGCACGTTTTTCATGGCGTCACTCCGGTCGTCCTGATTGTGGCGGCGATCACGCACTTCGCCTGCAATACCTCGGCGATGTCGGTGATCATTGGGCTCACGGAAGAGAAGCGGGTGTCGAAGGTTTGGCGGGAGATTTATTTGTGGTCGTTCCCCTACTACCTGGTGGGAGCGGCCGTGGCCGGCGTAGTGACAGTGCTCGAGCGGCATGTGGGATGGCAGGGCGCTCTGCTGGTTTTGCCTCCCGTCTATCTCATGTACCGATCGTATCAACTGTACCTGGGCAAACTGGAAGCGGAAAAGCTGCACGCCGAAAAAGTTTCCAAACTGCACCTGCGCACAATTGAGACTCTGGCGCTGGCGATTGAGGCCAAGGATCAAACCACGGGCGATCACCTGCAACGGGTGCGAATTTATGCGATGGAAGTGGGACGCGAGCTGGGCTTGAATGAGGACGAAACCGAAGCGTTGCAGGCGGCTTCGGTGCTGCACGATATCGGCAAGCTGGCGGTTCCGGAGCATATTATTTCGAAGCCGGGGAAGCTTACGCCGGAAGAATTCGAGAAGATGAAAATCCATCCGATTGTGGGGGCGGAGATTCTGGAGCAGGTGGATTTTCCTTATCCGGTGGCTCCGATTGTGCGCGCGCATCACGAGAAGTGGGATGGCAGCGGATATCCAAATGGGCTAAAGGGAGAAGATATTCCGATCGGGGCGCGGATTCTTTCGGCTGTCGATTGCCTCGACGCGCTGGCTTCCGACCGGCAATACCGGCGCGCGCTGCCTCTGCATGAAGCCATGGCCAAGGTTGCATCGGAGGCTGGCACAAGTTTCGATCCGCGGGTGGTCGAGATTCTGCAGCGGCGCTATGTAGAGTTGGAGAAGATGGCGAAGGAAGAGCCTCTTCAAACTCCTGTGAAGCTGTCGACCGATATTAAGGTGGAGCGGGGGCTGGCTCCGGCGGCGGGTTTCGCGGAGTCTGAAAAGCCAGTCTCCCAGGAGCCGGCGAAGGCGACCAGGGATTATGCCGCGGTTCTGGCTGCAGCTCAGCAGGAAGCGCAAACGCTTTCGGATTTTAGCCTTAAGCCGGGCGCTTCGCTTCGTTTGGATGACGCGCTCTCGCTGCTCGCAGTGCGGGTGAAACGGTTTGTACCACACGACTCTCTCTCGGTTTACGTCGTTAGGAATGAAACGTTGGTTCCGGAGTTGGTGAGTGGGGAAAATTTCCGTCTGTTTTCTTCCCTGAGGATCCCGATGGGTGAGGGATTATCGGGCTGGGTGGCGCAGAACGGCAAGCCGATTCTGAATGGAAATCCGTCGGTGGAACCGGGTTATTTGAATGATCCCAGCAAGTTCAGCGTGCTGCGCTCGGCGCTGGCCGTGCCGTTGGAGGGTGCAGGCAGCGTGGTTGCGGTGCTGGCGGTTTATCGGGCTGGGGCTGATGCTTTTAGCCGGGAGGAATTAAATATCTTGCAGGCGATGGCTTCCCAAGTGGGATTAATCATTGAATCGGCCTTCAAGGCTTCGAACAGAGACACGGTCAAGGTTGCTGCTTCGGCCGCGGGCGCTGGCGGCCATTGAGGGCTGCGATTGCCACCTAAACCGTCGCTGCAGGCCTGACGAATTCGCACTTCTCGCAAAGAAACACTAGAAATGGGGCACTCGACTGCTTCGGTATCGGTAAATGACCGAGGATGGAGAATTGATGAACCTAAACTACCGAGTTTTGCTGCTGATCCTCTTGTTCCAACCGGCTCTGGTCTTTTGCCAGCAAGTACCCGGAACCTCAATCGTGAACCCGTCGAATGTTCCCGCGACTCTTTGTTCGACGGGATATTTGCCCCCAGATGTCCAGAAACGATTGGCGCAGGATCTTAAGTCCTGGAGCGTTCAGCAGCCGCAGAATCTCAGCGAGACTGCGCGCGAATGCTGGAGTTCCGAGAAACCGCTGGCGTGTCCTGGCATTACTGTGGGGCACTTCGAACACGGCAAGACAACTTCATACGCACTGCTACTCGTTTCGGCAGGACACACAAACCCTGGCTACAGGTTTGTCATGTTCACTCCGGAGCGTGACGGAGTTTCATACGATATGACTGTCCTTGATGAGGCGAGTGATGATGCTAGCGACATCTTCATACATCGTGAAGATGTCGCCAAGTTTTTCGATCAAAAATCAATAGCAAAATTCCGAGTGGACGCTGACGAACTCGTCCTGTTTGCAGATGCGGGAGTGAAGGAATACGAGACTGACGTGTACTTCTGGGGAAACGGAAGCTTCCAACATCAGCCCGTCGACTACTAGGTGGTGGCCCCATCTGAGTGCCCCCGCTGCAGGCTTCGCGAATTCCCACTTCTCGCAAAGAACGCGAGAAATGGGGCACCCTCTGTCGTGGTCGTGCAAACTTGGGCCGGGCCACTTATTCCATCTCAAAACTCAAGTAGGTGAGGCCGTCGGTGCGTTCGACTTGCAGGACGACGGGGTCTCCTGTCTTCAAGCTCAGGACAGAGGCGCGCAGTGCGTCCATTGACGTGATGGGAGTGGTGTTGAGGGCGTGGATAATGTCGCCGGTTTGGAGGCCAGTGTCAGGCGTGATTAAGTCGGCGGCGCGGCCGAGCACGACCACACCGGAAGAGATGCGCAACGGGCCGAGCTTGGAGCTGAGGTCGCTGGTAAGGTCGGTGGCGAGAACGCCGATGCGCGGGATGAGATTTTTTTCCGGATCGGCGGCGTCGAAGAGCTGATCCATCTGGTCGCGATGTTCGATGGCGGGAATGTAGAGAGTTTTTTTCTCGTCGCCGCGGAGGATTTCGAGCTTCAACACTTGATCGAGGCGGTGAAGGTAAAGAGCTGAGGAAAGTTGCGGGAGAGTTTCAATGCGGCGGTCGTCGGCCATAAGAACAACGTCCTGAACTTGCAGGCCGGCGGCTTCGGCGGGGCCATCGGGCTTGACGTCGGCCACGATCACTCCCCAGCGCTGCGACAAGTGGAGACCATCGGCGAGAGTGGGCGTGATTTCCTGCGCGACGGCGCCGATCTCAGTGCGATGAACGTGGCCGTACTGGCGCAGGCTGTGATAGACGAAATCGACGATGCGGGCGGGGATGGCGAAGCCCAGGCCTTCACTGCCGCCGCCGCTGGAAAGAATAAAAGTGTTGATGCCCACGACCGATCCGTTCATATCGACCAGCGGGCCGCCGCTGTTGCCGGGATTGATTGGAGCGTCGGTTTGGATGTAGGTGATGGGCTTTTCGGGATCGGCCTGGCGCGAGACGGCGCTTACCACTCCCATGGTGACCGAATTTTGCAGGCCCTCCGGGCTGCCGATGGCGAACACCAGTTGGCCGACGCGAGGACGTTGTTGCGCCAGCAGAACGAGCGTCGGTAAGTCCTTCTCATCGATTTTCAGCAAGGCAAGATCGGTTTCTTTGTGCACCCCTACCAGCTTCGCTTCGAGAACGCGCCGTTTTCCCACGGGCACAGCGCGGCCGGAATCGCCGGGCAGGGGCAGAGCTACGCGGATGCGCTGCGCGCCTTCGACGACGTGCGCATTCGTCATGATGTAGCCGGCGGGATCGACGATGACTCCTGAGCCGACCGCGTGCTGGCGCACGATGAGAGCAGTCTCGGAGCGGCTTTCCTCGTGCAGCGGACCGTAGCCGGTGACCAGAATCTGAACGACTGCGGGGGAGACTTTCGCAGCTAGATCTTCGAGGGCATCGTTAAATTGTGCCAGGGTCTGGCGCGAGGCAGAGGCGGAATCGTCCGGGGTTGACTTTGACTTTTCGGGCGCAGCCTTGGGCGCAGGAGTTGGAGGCTGCTGGGCTGAGAGGAATGTGGTTGAGACCAGGATGAGCGCGGCTACCGGAAATATGACGCGCGCTCGGAAGAAGAATGAAGTGGGCATGAATTGGGTCTCCTGAAAAAGAAAGACTCTTATCTGACGGTATCACGCGGGGTTCGGTTGCAATGTTAAAAGCTGGGCGGAGTGGACTTCAGGGCAGAGGAGTCCTTCGCTGTACGCTTCGCGAATTCCCACGTCTCGCAAAGGACGCGAGACGTGGGGCACCCCCGGTCGTGGCAGCGCATGTGTTCGCCAGCACGGGGTGAAGCGTTTGCGCGATACACATAAATATGAAATACTTACACATCGGGAGATATTCATGCGGACGAATATTGATATCGATGACCGGCTGATGCGGGAGGCTATGCGGCGCAGCGGAGCTCGCACCAAGAGGGCTGCGGTGGAAGCCGGACTGCGGTTATTGGCGGAAACGCACGCCCAGGGCTCGATCCGGCGCCTGCGTGGGAAAGTGGTCTGGGAGGGCGATCTTAGCCAGTCGCGGCTGGCGCGGGTTCGGGAGTAGGCCGGGCGATGGTCATCGTCGACACGACAGTGTGGATCGATTATCTGCGGGGCACGGAGAATCCGGAGACACGCTGGCTGGAGCGGGAACTGCAACGCCAGCGTCTCGGTGTGACTGATCTGATCTTTTGCGAGGTGCTGCAAGGGATTCGAGAGCAAGGCGCCTTCGCGAGGGTGCGAGCCGACCTGTTGAAGTTTCAGGTTTTTCAAACGGGAGGCAGCGAGCTGGCCATTGCCTCCGCGCAGAATTATCGCGAGTTGCGCCAGGGTGGCTATACCGTTCACAAGACCATCGACTGCCTTATTGCCACATTTTGTTTGCAGGCCCGGCACGAACTGCTCCACCGAGATCGGGATTTCGATTGCTTTGAGAGGGTGCTGGGGCTAAGGGTGGTGCATGCGTGAGCATCGGGGCTTCGGCTTGAATCCTTCGCTGCGGGCTTCGCGTATTCCCATGTCTCGCGAAGAACGCGAGACATGGGGCACCCTCGCTTGTGGTACCCGAGCATATCAAGAGCAAAAAACAACGTCAAAGGCGACGGGCGTGGGCGTCCGTTCTACATGACTCGGCTCAAGGGGGTATCTAGGTTCTACCCTTAACTAACTCTTAAACAGGCTTTTATCCCGGTGGCATCCGTGATATAACCGCCCCTGAGCACAAAAAAGTGGGTGATCCGCGTGCCGGGGCGTATTCTGATGGCATTGGCTCGGTTTGCCGATAATGAAAATCAGGGGTCGACACTAAACAGGATTATGCACGAACGAGGAGGCACTGTGTCCGAAGCACGGACCGGAAAAAGGTTTCCGCTGGAATTGCCGATTAAGCTGCATAGCGAGAAAGCCAGCGGCGACGCCAAAGGAACGACAGGAAATCTAAGCGCGGCCGGGGTCTACATCCGCGCCGATGCATCGCTGGAGATTGGCTCGCCGGTGGAATTTGAAATCACGCTGCCGCCCGATGTTACCGGAGGGCAGGAAAACGTTGTGATCCAGTGCAAGGGGCGCGTGGTGCGCACCGACCCCACCGGGGCCAGCGAAGATGGCAAAGGGGTAGCCTGCGTGATCGACTCGTATGAGTTCGTGAGGAATGCGTAATTAAGGAAGCGAGCCAAACACGCGATTATTGTGTCGCAAAGAACGCGACACATCGCGCGGCTCGCCCAGATCCTTCACTGCGCAAAGAACGCTTGTTCAGGATGACAATGGACTTTTGGGAGCGCAGATAACATGCTCAAACTGATTCTTGCCGACAACCAGGCAATCTTCCGCGCCGGTATTGCCAAAGTGCTGGCGGTGGAAGACGAGATGCGCATTGTTGCGCAAGCTCAAACGCCGGAGCAGATGTTTATGGCTCTGGACAAATTCCGCGCCGCGGTGCTGGTGGTGGCCGCGGGCTTTCATAACGATTTTGCCGGGATCATCCAGGCGGCGAACAAGGCGAAGACGCGCGTGGTGGTGCTGGCCGATACCGGCGAGAGCGCGCAGCGCCAGATGGCGAACGGCGCGCATGGCGTGGTCTACCGCAATGTGACCAGCGCGGCGCTGGTGGACTGCGTGCGCAAGGTGGCACGCGGAGAAACCTGGGTGCAGGATGTTGCCGTGCCGAGCGAACTCACTGAAAACGATATGGTCGGATTGCGGGTGCGCGACCGCTTGACGGCGAAAGAGCTGCGCATTGTGGCGCTGATTGTGCAGGGTTACAAGAATAAAGAAATTGCCACGCAGCTGGGAACGACCGAGCAGGTGATCAAGAATTATCTGCGGAATGTGTATGACAAGATCGGGGTCTCGGACCGGCTGGAGTTGGCGCTGTTCACCATCCATCATCGGATTTTGAACGAAGCTGCCGCCGCTACTACGGCGGGACCTATGCCGCAGCCTCCGGCTGGAGTTATGCCTTAGTTTGATTTGTTAAGAAATTCGGGCCGCCTTCGGGCGGCCTTTGTGTTTTTGGGAGTCCTCGGCAAAGTCAAAGTCAAATTCTTTAACACAGGGGACAGGGTTTTCACAGGGTGATACGCCCTCATTTTCTTGCGGGCTTTCTTGCTTCGTCCGCATCGTTTCGCTGAGGCGTGGCATCTATTCGGCATGGAATTTCGAACTTTGGGACGCTCTGGTTTGAAGGTACCTGTGTTGAGTTATGGCACGGGAACGTTTGGTGGTGGGAACGATTTTTTTAAAGCCTGGGGCGCTAGCGATGTGGCCGAGGCAACTCGCCTCGTCGACATTTGTCTCGAAGGCGGCGTCAATCTTTTTGATACGGCCGATGTTTACTCCGACGGGCTCTCCGAAACAATTCTGGGCAAGGCCATTGCCGGACGGCGCGACGACGTTTTGATTTCCACGAAGGCGACGTTTCGCATGGGAGGCCAAACAGGCCCGAACGATCTGGGATCGTCGCGACATCATCTTATTAAGGCTTGCGAGGCCAGCTTAAAACGGCTGGGCACTGACTACATTGACATCTATCATCTGCATGGCTTCGACGCGCTGACCCCGGTGGATGAGGTAATGAGCACGCTGAATCAACTGGTGGTGAGCGGGAAGGTGCGATACATTGCGTGCTCGAATTTTTCGGGATGGCATTTGATGAAGTCTTTGGGCGTGGCCGACAGGTACGGCTGGGCGCGGTATGTGGGCCATCAGGTTTATTACTCGTTGGTGGGCAGGGAGTATGAATGGGAGCTCATGCCGTTGGCTTTGGATCAGGGTGTGGGCGCGCTGGTGTGGAGTCCGCTGGGGTGGGGGCGGTTGACGGGAAAAATCCGGCGCGGGAAGCCGTTGCCGGCGGAGAGCCGGCTGCACAAAACTGCCGGGCAAGGGCCGCAGATGGCAGATGAATATTTATATAAGGTAGTCGATGCCCTGGATGCGGTTGCGAAAGAGACAGGCAAGAGCGTGCCGCAGGTGGCGCTCAACTGGGTGGTGCAGCGGCCGTCGATTTCGACTGTAATTATGGGGGCGCGGAACGAGGAGCAGTTGCGGCAGAATTTGGACGCGGTGGGATGGAGCTTATCTGCCGAGCAGATTGCGAAGCTGGATGTAGCGAGCGATGTAACTCCGGTTTATCCTTATTGGCATCAGCGGCAGTTCTTGGAGCGGAATCCGGCGCCGGTGCCGCTGGCTGAGAAAGCTGAGTAAAAATGGCGCGCGTATTCATCACGGGATCGTCCGATGGGCTGGGTCGAATGGCTGCGGAGCTTCTCATCGAGCAGGGGCATGGCGTGGTGTTGCATGCCCGCAATGAAAAGCGCGGGCAGGAGGCGATGGCCGCCGTGTCCGGCGCGGAAGCGGTGGTGATCGGCGATCTGACCAGCATCGCGCAAACGCGCAAAGTGGCTGAACAGGTAAACGGTCTCGGCGCATTTGACGCGGTGATTCACAATGCGGGAATCGGCTACAGAGAACCGCGGCGCATTGCGACCGAAGATGGTTTGCCGCATGTATTCGCCGTGAATACACTCGCGCCTTACATCCTGACCGCGCTCATCAAGAAGCCGAAGCGGTTGGTGTATTTGAGTTCCGGGCTTCACCGGAATGGCGACGCCAGTTTGAAGGACCTGGCTTGGGAGCAGCGGCCGTGGCAAGGGCAGCAGGCTTATTCCGATACCAAGCTGCATGATGTGCTTTTGGCGTTCGCGGTGGCGCGCCGCTGGCCAGAAGTTTTTTCAAATGCTCTGGAGCCGGGCTGGGTCGCCACCAAGATGGGAGGCGCGGGCGCGACCGATGATCTCGATTCCGGACATCGCACCCAGGTGTGGCTGGCGGTGAGTGACGATGCGGGTGCGAAAGTTACGGGAGAGTACTTCTACCACTTACGGCGGCGGGCGCCGATTCCAGTTACTCGCGATATCGACCGGCAGGAGGCGTTGATTGATGCTTGCGAGCGCTTCTCGGGAGTGGATCTGACAAGCTGAGAGCGTACCTCAGGGGCTGAAGCGCAGGCACATCTACAAGACTTAACGGCACGACTGAAAGTCGTGCCCTTCCCGATCTCCAGTGCCTTCCCAATCCAATTTCGACACAGGCATCTCTAACAGCGCGCTAGACTTTTTCCGCGACTGATTTCGCTTGCGTGAACAGGTACAAATAATCCGGGCCGCCGGATTTCGAATCGGTGCCTGACATGTTGAAGCCGCCGAAGGGGTGCGCGCCCACCATGGCTCCCGTACACTTGCGGTTGATGTAGAGATTGCCCACATGGAAGTCGCGCTTGGCGCGGTCGATCTTGTCGCGCGATTTCGTATAAATGGCGCCGGTGAGGCCAAACTCGGTGTCATTGGCGATTTCGAGCGCGTTGTCGAAGCCGCGAGCTTTGATTACTGCCAGCACCGGGCCGAAGATTTCTTCCTGCTCGAGCTTCGATTTGGCCGGAATATCCGCGATCACGGTGGGCTGGATGAAATAACCTTCTCCGGCGTTGGTCGCGCGGTTGCCGCCGGTTAGCACGCGTCCATCTTTCTTACCCTGCTCGATGTATTCGAGAATTGTCTTCATCGAACCTTCGTTGATCACCGCGCCCATGTTTGCATTTTCGGCGGGATCGCCGACGGTGATTTTTTCCACGCGCGATTTGAGTTGTTCGAGAAACTTGTCGTAGATGCGCTCGTCGACGATGGCGCGGGAGCAGGCCGAGCACTTCTGGCCCTGGAAGCCGAATGCGGCCTGAGCTACGCCTTCGACAGCGGAATCGATATCGGCGTCGGCATCGACGATGATGGCGTCCTTGCCGCCCATTTCGAGGATGGTGCGCTTGATCCAAATTTGGCCGGGAGCTTGCGTGGCGGCGACTTTGTTGATGTGCAGTCCAACTTCGCGGGAGCCGGTGAAGGCGATGTAGCGGGTTTTGGGATGCGCGACCACGGCGTCGCCGAAGCTGGCGCCCGCGCCGGGACAGAAGTTGACCACACCTTCCGGCATGCCGGCTTCTTCGAGCAACTCGACAAACTTCGCGGCGATGGTGGGGGAATCACTCGAAGGTTTCAAGATAACCGTGTTGCCGCTGACGATGGAAGCCATGGTCATGCCGGCCATGATGGCGCAGGGAAAATTCCACGGCGGAATCACCGCGCCCACGCCGAGCGGGATGTAGGTGAGCGAATCGTGCTCGCCGGGCATCTGCACTGGCGTTTCCGCTTTCGCAAGGCGCAGCGCTTCGCGGGCGTAGAACTCGCAGAAGTCGATGGTCTCGGAGATATCGGCGTCGGCCTCGCCCCAGTTCTTGCTGACTTCAAAAACCAGCCAGGCCATGTAGTCCATTTTGCGTTCGCGCAGCAGATCGCCCACGCGGAAGAGCAGCGCGGCGCGCGCTTCCATGGAAGTTCGGCTCCAGGAGGTGAAGGCCTTCAACGCGGCGGCCATTGCCGGTTCCACGTGCTCTTTGCCCGCCTTCTGATGAATGCCGACGATTTCGGACGGCTTCGAGGGATTCAGCGACTTGATCTTGTCGGTGGTCTTGACGTGCTGGCCGCCGATGATGAGGTCATACTCGCGGCCGAGCTGTCCGCGGACGCGTTCGATGGCGGCGCGCATTTTGCGCGCGTTCTCTTCGTGGCGAAAATCGTAGAAGGGCTCGTTGATGAAGGGGCCTTGATGGGATGCCGTGCGCGCCGGCCGGACGGGGGCTTCCAGGGTTGCCATGGGGAAATCCTTTCGAAAAACCGATCAGTATGATGACCTGACTTAACATTACATTTTACACCGCTGAGGGGGAGAAATCGGCGGGCCGCGAAGCGGCGTTAGAATGCAGTTCTATTATGCGGCGCAAGAAGATTGCAGAACACGAGTTCGTGCCGGTACGCCGCCGGGTATTGCAGACACTTGCCCTTGCAAGCGGAGCCGTGGTTGCGGGATTCGCCGCGCCCTGGCGATTGATGGCGGATGCGGCGAAGACCCAGGTCGCCGTTACTGGCACTCCGGCGCCTGCATTTCGAGTGGATGAATTTAATAAAATTTATGATCCGTCGGTGGGGGAAACGGAACGATGGTACATCAACGACCACACGTTCATTCGGGCCGAGGATAGTCAGTGGCACCTTTTCGGCATTACCCATCGGGAGCCGGCGAATGCGCAGCAGGAAAAATTTCTCGCGCACGCGACTGCTCCTGATCTGATGGGGCCGTGGAAGAAGCAAGCGCCCGTGCTGCACGTTCCCGCATTCCACAATGGCGAAAAGCAGAATGAAACGGTGGTATGGGCTCCGTATGTGTTGAGGCATGGCGGGCTTTATTGGATGTACTACTGCGCTGGCGGGAGAGACCATGCGAGGTATCGCATTCATCTAGCTACTTCGGCCGATCTGTGGAGCTGGAAGCGGCACCCGGCGAACCCCATGGTGGTGGATGGTTACGATGCGCGCGATCCCATGGTCGTGCGTTTCGATGATCAGTCGCTCGGGGATCAGTGGCTGCTGTATTACTGCGCCACCAGCACGCCGGAGGGCGGAAAGCACACGGTGAAGGTTGTCTCGAGCCGGGACCTGAGCCATTGGGCGAACCCTCAGGAAGTCTTTCGTGATGCTGAGGCCGGCACCTATGGCGGGCCCACGGAGTCGCCGTTTGTGGTGGCTCGCGATGGAAAATACTACCTGTTTGTCTGCACCAATCATGGTTATAACGAAACGGTGGTGTATGAGAGCGAGACGCCCTTTCATTGGGATGCTGCGAAGCTAGTGGGAAAATTTCCCGCCCACGCCGTGGAGGTGATACACACGCCGGAGGGAAAATGGTTTGTCTCGCGCGCCGGCTGGGGACAGGGAGGGGTGTTTCTAGCGGAACTCACATGGGAGAGTTGATGCCGCGAGCGGGCGCGGTATGGGTTGGCCGATGTTAGACTCAAGCGTTTTCTCTTGGCGTTTCTCTTTCGAGAGGTGGATTGGTGGAAATCAAGAAGGTAGGAATAATCGGGGCAGGCACTATGGGCAACGGCATCGCTCATGTCTTCGCCCGCAGCGGATATTCGGTGATTCTATGCGATGTGGAGCAGCGCTTTCTGGAGCGCGGGCTTGCTACCATCACCAAGAATCTTGAGCGCGAGGTTGCGAAGAGCAAGATTTCCGCTGAAGACAAGGCGTCCGCGTTGAAGAAGATCGAGCCGGTGACGGACCGCGCCAAACTGGCCGAGTGCGACTTCATTGTGGAAGCGGCTACGGAAAAGTTCGAGATTAAGACGGAGATTTTTCGCGATCTCGACCGGCTGGCTCGGCCTGAGGTGATTCTGGCTTCGAACACTTCGTCGATCTCCATTACTAAGCTCGCGGCGATCACCAAGCGTCCGGACAAAATGATTGGGATGCACTTCTTTAATCCGGTACCGGTGATGAAGCTGGTGGAGGTGATTCGCGGGCTGGCCACGTCGCAGGAGACTTTTTCTGAAACTCGAAACCTATCCCTCAAGCTCGACAAAACTCCGGTGGAGGTCAACGACGCGCCGGGATTCGTCTCGAACCGCGTGCTGATGCCGCTGCTCAACGAAGCCATGTATGCCGTGATGGAGGGCGTGGCTACGGCGGAGGCGGTGGATGAGGTGTTCAAGCTGGGCATGGCGCATCCCATGGGGCCGTTGACGCTGGCGGATTTTATTGGGCTCGATGTTTGCCTTGACATCATGCGCGTGATGCTGGATGGGTTGGGCGACCCGAAGTACCGGCCATGCCCGCTATTGATCAAGATGGTGGATGCGGGGTGGCTGGGGAGGAAGAGCGGGCGGGGGTTTTACAAGTATTAAACTTCACAGGGGCTAAAGCCCGTTTTCACCGAAGGCGCTTACGCGGCGCTAAAGCGCCGCTCTTCCACGGTGCTGCACGCACTTATGTGAGCTACATGAGAAAACTCCGACCGAATGACGAGTAAGCCCGAATCGCCGCGAGTCCGCAGCGACGCGCCCTTCTACCTGCTGGCTGCGCTGGCGGGGATTGGCACTGGGTTGGCAGATGTTGTCATCGATGATCTGCTCTTCACCGCATTGCTGGTGCTGGCATCTTGCATGCTGCTTGGGTTGTTGCGGCCGCGCTGGCCTTGGCGGTGGGTGATCGTGGTGGCGGCATTCATTCCGTTGAGCGAGTTGGCGGCTTATCTGATCATGAGCGTGAGGCCCACGCGGGGACAGGCGTATGGATCATTCCTTACGGCGCTGCCGGGGATGGCGGGCGCTTACGGAGGGTCTGTCATGCGGGCAGTGATTGATAATTTGCGGTCGGGAAAGTGAAGAGGCAGTGGCCAGTGTTCAGTGACCTGTGGCCAGAACAAAACATCCCGGCCACTGAACACTGGTCACTGGCAACTGCTCTTAGGTAGCGGATGGCCTATAAAGTTACTTCCGAATCCACAGGGGGGACGCGTATGCTGCGTGCATGGGTGTGACGGTTTCGATGCTGGCCAGCGGCAGCCGGGGGAATTGTGCGTTTGTGGCCAGCGCGCGGACAAAGATTCTGGTGGATGCGGGCATCTCCTGCCGCGAGACTTTCAAGCGTTTGAAGTCGCTGGGCGAGGATCCGCAATCGCTCTCCGCAATTCTGATCACCCACGAACACTCCGACCATGTTTACGGTTTAGCAACTCTGGCCAAGCGGCTGCGCATCCCAATCTTTATGACGGGGGCGACGCACGCGGCGTGGGCCAGAGCCATGCGCACGGTGAACGGCGAGCGGCCGCAACTGGAAAAACTGGAGCGCTTCGAATCGGGGCATCGTTTTCAGATTGGCGATATTGAGGTGAAACCCTTCACCATTCCCCACGACGCCGCCGACCCCGTGGGCTTCACCTTCTGCGTGGAAGGCACGAAGGTGAGCGTGGCCACCGATCTGGGATATTTGCCGGTGAACGTTCGCGATCATTTGCGCGGCTCCGATATTCTGATTATCGAGTCGAATCACGATGTCGAGATGCTGCGCGGCGGGTCTTACCCATGGTCGGTAAAGCAGCGGGTGGCCAGCAATGTGGGGCACTTATCGAACCACAAACTCGCGGATTTCTTCACCGGCGACTATGATAATGGTGCAGCCTTTGTGGTGCTGGCGCATCTATCTGAACAGAACAATCACCCGGAAATTGCCCGCAGGGAAGCGGAACAGGCGCTGGCGGAGCGGGGTGGTTTGTTTCAGAATCGCGTGCTGGTGGCGGTGCAGTCGGAAGTGTTGCCACCCATTCAGTTGTAGTCCCTTATGAGTCAGCAGTGCATTGATCCAATTGTGGGAAAGATTCTGGCGGGCTGGCGCTACGACATTTCCGGCCTGGCGCCGGAGATGCGCGGCGACTACGAAAGCCACTTCGCCGGTTGCGAGCGCTGCCGCGGACGCCAGCGCATGCACCGCATGATCGATGTGGGCCTGATCGCGCTGGCATCGCTTTCGGGCGGGGTATTTCTGTTGGCCTTTGGAGTAATCCGCCACTTTGGTCCGCGGCATGCCTTCTGGCTGGAGATTGCGGCGTTGGCTGGCTTTGCTCTCTCGGCGCTGATCTGGCTGGTGGTTGCGGTGGCGACGCCCGCGCCGGTTACCGTGTTGGACGCGGCCAAGCAGGGCGCGCGCCGCGTACATGACCGTCTGCCTCCGGAGATTCGGGAACGCCTGCCGGAAGAACTTCGAGTGAAGATTACAGGAACCTAATCGTGGCCCAGTCTTTTTCACGCCGATCTTACTCACGCCGATCTTACTCACGCATGATCGCGATTGCGCTGTTGGGGACGATGGTTGCCGCGGGCGCGGGAACAGTGTGCATGTTGCCTGCCATGGCGCAGCATGTGGCTTCATCTGTATCTTCTACATCTTCATCTATATCTGCCCCGGCATCTGCACCAGTGACTCGATGTCATTCTCCACGCGTGCCATCCCATCCGCAGTCTGCCGATTACCGCTGCTGCGTAGGGGGACATTCTTCCGCACTGCTGACAAGGATTTTCTCTTCACGCCCCGCCCTGCCGCCGCTGAAGCTTAGCGTCACCAATATGTTTGTTGCAGCAGGCGATGCTGATGTCCTTGCGAACGCATCTCCCTTATCCGACAGTCCGCCCGGTATTTTCATCCTTAGAATCTAACCACAATTCCCAATCCATCTTTCGCCGAAACTTGCGCACGCGCGGGTTCATGATCGTAGTCTTTCTCTTTTGCGATTGGGGGATTTGTGGCAGGAACTGTTTTCCCTTGGGTGAAAGTTTGTGCTGTCGTTATTTTGGCGATAGCGATGGCGTTGGCGTCGCATCCGGCTGCTGCGCAAGAGCAGGATATGTCCATGAGCAGAATGCAAATGCAGATGCCAATGCAAATGGAGGACGCTGCAACGCAGTTGCCTTCGCCGCACGCGGGGTCGGGAACGGCGTGGGAGCCGCCATCTGTGCCCGGGCATGAGTGGATGTGGATGCTTGGGAAAGAGCCCACTTCTCGCAAAGGAAGCGAGAAGCGGGGCACCCAATGGGAGATTATGGCGCACGGCGTGATCTTCACCGACTACAACCAGCAAGGAGGGCCGAGGGGCGAAGGCAAAGCCGAGTCGGTGAATTGGGGCATGCTGATGGAGCAGCATCAGCTGGGCAAAGGAACGATTCTATTCCGCCAGATGTTTTCCGCGGAATCGCTGACCTCGCCGCATCCCGGCTTTCCGGAGCTGTTTCAGACCGGAGAGACTTATCACGGAGAACCTCTGGTCGATCACCAGCATCCGCATAATGTGTTTGCGGAGCTTTCAGCGCTGTACCTGCTACCGCTCTCGAAGAAAATTTCGTGGGAATTGTATGGCGGGCCGTCGGCGGAGCCGGCGCTTGGCCCGGTCACGTATATTCACCGCACCTCCGCGTCCGAGCTGCCGCTGGCACCGCTGAGCCATCATCTGCAGGATTCGACGCACACCAGTTTCGGCGTGGTCACAACGGGATTCGTGATCGAGCGCGTAAAGATTGAAGCTTGCGCTTTCAACGGGCACGAGCCAAATGAAGAACGCTGGAGCATTCAACCCGCTGCGCTCGATTCCTGGTCCACGCGAGTGAGCATCGCACCCGCGCGCGATTGGACCGCGCAGTACAGTATTGGGCACCTCGACCATCCGGAGGCGCTGGAATCCTGGAACCAATGGCGGCAGACGGCTTCGGTGGAATATAACCATCCGCTGGCGGTGGGCAATTGGGCGACATCGTTCGTGTGGGGACGAGTGCACGAGATCGGAACTCCCATCATTCTCAACGGCTACCTGCTGGAATCCACGCTGAATTTTTTGCGGCGCGATTATGTGTTCACGCGGATGGAACTGGTGGACAAAAACGAATTGTTTCCGCCCGCGGAGCAGCCTTCCTACCGCATTGGTGCTTATACCTTCGGCGGCACGCGCGACCTGGTGCAGAATCACACCTGGCAACTGGGATTGGGTGCGGATGTAACGGTCTACTCGAAGCCGGCCGTGCTGGATGCGGCGTACGGTAACTTTCCGGTGTCGTTCCAGATCTTTCTCCGGATGCGTCCCGGATTGCACGCTGGCAAGCATCATCACTAGCGGAAATAGTAGTGCCTTGGCGGGTTCAAGCGAAAAAAAGGCTGATCAGCTTCTGTGAACTGGGCGAGAATGGACGCAATGAGGGGGACGGTTAGAACACTGCGGGCGGTGCAGTGGACGATGCTGGGCAGCATATTGCTCTATGCTGTCATTGGTGAAGTTCTGGGCCGCGGCGCTCGCGCTATCGATCCATCGTTGAGTTATGTCTTTACCACCGCTGGCGTGGCCATTGTGGGTATGATTTTTGTGGTGAGGCGCACTCTGGTGCTGCGTTCCGCGGAAAATCTGGCCGCGCACCCCGACGACTCTCTTACCCTGCGGCACTGGAAGAGTGGCTACATCACCACCTACGCGTTATGCGAGGCCCTGGGGTTGTTTGGTTTGATCCTGCGCTTCATGGGCTGTAGCGTACAGCAGAGCTTGCCGTTTTACATTGGTGGCTTTGTGCTGCTTTTTTTCTTTGGACCACAAGAACCCGCCAGCGCTTGAAACAGATCTCTGCATGACAGTGTCCAGCGGTTAGTGGCCAGTGTTCAGAGAGTCGCGTTGCGCAAGGGTTTGCTGGCCACTGATCACTGATCACTGGCCGCCACTTTCGATACAGCAGTATCATGTCCTTGAGGTGATTCCATGTCTATCAATGGGCCGGAAGACTTAGCCGGAATGCGAGCTGCAGGATCGGTGGTTCGCCTCATGCTGGAGGCGATGAAAAGCGAAGTGCGCCCTGGAATCACTACCGCTGAATTGGACGAAGTAGGCGCAGGCGTGATGCGCCAGCACGGAGCACGTTCGGCGCCGGCGCTGGTTTACGGATTTCCGGGAGTGAACTGCATCAGCGTCAATGACGAAGCGGTGCACGGCATTCCCGGCAAGCGCGCGCTGCAGCAGGGCGATCTGGTGAAGCTGGATGTCACCGTCGAGAAAGACGGTTTCATGGCGGATGCCGCCGTGACTGTTCCGGTGGGAGAAGTAACGGAAGAGCGGCAGCGGTTGGTGGAATGCGCGGAGCGCGCTTTCGCGAAAGCAATGCTGGTGGCGCGTGCTGGCTTTCGAGTTTCGGAGATTGGGCGAGTCGTCGAACGCGAAGTAAGGCGCAGCGGCTTCTCGGTGATTCGCGATCTGGGAGGGCACGGCATTGGCCGCACCATCCACGAAGAACCGCGAGTGCCGAACTATGCCGATCCCGAAGCCAGCCAGGTTCTCACAGAAGGTCTCGTGATTACCGTGGAACCGATTATTGCGGCGGGGTCGGGCAGGTCATTCGTCGCACACGACAAATGGACAATTGTCACGGCGGATCACCGGCCTTCTGCGCACTACGAACATACGCTGGTGATCACGAAAGGCGCGCCGATTCTGCTGACGGCGGCATGAACTTGTTTGTTCTACGCCTTAATGTGGCAGCTGGCTAATCCGCGCTTTTCCAGATATTGCTGGTGATAATCCTCTGCCGGGAAGAACGTCACTGCGGGAACGATCTGGGTCACGATCGGCTTTGAATAACGGTGTCCTTTCTCCAGGGCTTCCTTCGAGGCCTGTGCCGCAGCTTGTTGCTCCGGCGAGTGATAGAAGATGGCGGAGCGGTATTGCGTGCCCCAGTCCGGTCCCTGGCGGTTGAGCTGTGTGGGGTCGTGGTTCTCCCAGAAAACTTTCAGCAGGTCGGCGTAGCGAACCTGCGCGGGATCGAAATCGACTTCCACCGCTTCGGCGTGGCCGGTGCGGTCGGTGCAGACTTCTTTATAAGTGGGGTTGTCGGTGTTTCCGCCGATGTAGCCGACGCGGGTGCCCAGAACCCCGGGCATCGCCCGGAAGGTGGCTTCCACTCCCCAGAAACATCCCGCTGCAAATGTAGCTTTTTCCATATTTAAGATTGCTCCTCATTCCTTGCGTAGCACCGCCTTCGTAGCGCCGCCGTCTCGGCGGCTTCGCCAAGGCGGGCACCGACTTATCAGGTTCCATTAGATGACGAATTCGCCAGAAAGTCACGCCCGGATGGCAGCGGTCAGTTTGAGCAAGGGTGGTGTGTATGCGCAGGAGATTCCTCGTCCCGCTGGTGAAAACGCGGGACTTCGGAATGACGCCGGTTTTCAAAGTGCGACACAGGGTCATTGCAACCCAGCAGGCAATTGACGCTGCCAAACGATTCACGGTAAAGTTTGGACACTGCTGTTGTAGTCGTGGTCCCAGGAGTCGAGCTTTGGTTTTTAGGTCCAGCCGCGCCGGAGGTGTGCAGAAGCTTGCTCTCTGCCTGCTGTTAGCGCTGGCCAGTGCGCAGGTGGCGCTCGCCGCTGCAAGCCTCACTACGCAGCTCCGCGTTGGCTACACCACCGGCGATCAGTGGGAGCCCGCGATGGCAGCCGATGGCCATGGACACATCTACATCCTGTTTCCGCAGTATGGCGCGGTAAGCGATTGTCCGGCTTGCACCACGCCCACGATGGCGCTGTTGGTCAGCAACGACAATGGAATTTCCTGGGAGCCGCCGCATCCGGTGGTGACCTCTCCGACTGGCCAGTTTGATGCGCAAATCAAAGTCGATCCGGTGGACCGGCAAACGCTTTACGCATCGTGGTTGCAGGGTAAGCATGACGTGATGGTGGCCCGGTCGCAGGATTTTGGCCGCTCCTGGTATTTGGCGATCGCTGAACATTCTCCCGAAGTTATCATCGACAAGCCGGTGCTGGCGGTTCGCGGGCCCAATATCTACGTCAGTTTCAACCACGATCAGACGCTCGAGATCGCGGCGTCGCACGATTACGCGCAGAATTTTTCCACTTCTGTAGTGAATCCTGATGCGGAGCCGGGTTGGTCACTGGCTGCAGGAGCTACTGTAGATCCCGTCGGTAATGTCTATTTTTCCTGGACGGCCTACCCGCGAACCGACATTCTCACGCGGCCGGTGGAGGTTTTTGTAAGCCGGTCTTCTGACAGCGGCCGCACCTGGAGTACGACGCCGATGGACGTTTCCAGCGCGGCTCCTGGTTGCCCGACACAATTCTGTTCGGCTGGCTTTCTGGCTTCGCAGGTGGCTCTGGCTTCCGACGATGCCGGAACCATCTATGCCTTATGGAACTCCGGCTCGGTCCCAGGCGGAGCGCAGCGCATTTATTTCTCCTCTTCCACGAATCAGGGAGAAAGCTGGTCGGCTAAGGTTGATGTGTCAAAAGCCCCGGCTGGCGCAGAGCACTGCTTCCCAGCCATCGCCGCCGGAACCGCAGGTGATATCCGCATCGCATGGATGGACACCCGCAGAGTGGACGCGGAAAACCATCCGCTTTGGAATACCATCTACCGAACTTCCACCAACGGCGGTGCGACCTGGTCGCCGGAGTCGCAACTTTCCAGCCTCGTGAGCGGGTACGATTACATCCGGCCCAACGGTTTCCTCTTCCCATTCGGCAATCTATTTTCCATCGGCATCGATAATCTTGAGAACACGCACGTGGTGTGGGGCGAAGGCCGGAATTACAATTCGCCGGGCTCGATCTGGTACGCGCACGGGCGTTAGTAACGCGGGTGGCTGAACCGCAGCGCCTAAAGGCGACACCCAAAACGCGGTTGAACGGTATGCCTGAAGGCATACCCTGATACGAAGCCCCGCGCGTCCTCATTCCAGAATCATGCCACCGGTTAGATCTGCGATGCGTGTGACGTTGTGATCCTCGCACCAGCTCTTCAGTTCATCCACGATCTTCTCGGTAGCGCAGGGATCCCAATAGCTGGCGGTGCCGATCTGCACTGCGGTTGCGCCCGCGAGCATGAACTCCACGACATCGGCCGCAGTTGAAATGCCTCCCATACCGATGACCGGAATATTTACCGCGTGCGCGGCGTCGTAGACCATGCGCAGGGCGATCGGTTTGATGGCGGGACCCGAAAGCCCGGCGGTTACGTTCGCGATTCGCGGCTTGCGCGTGTCGGCGTCGATGGCCATGGCCACGAAAGTGTTGATCAGCGAGATGGCGTCGGCGCCCGCCTCCTGCGCAATGTGAGCCATCTGCGCGATGCTGGTGACGTTGGGCGAAAGCTTCACGATCAGAGGCCGCCGCGCCGCGCGCTTCGCCGTTGTGACAACTTCATCGAGCGAGCGCGGGTCGCTGCCGAATTGCAATCCGCCATGCGCCGTGTTGGGGCAGGAAACGTTCAGTTCGTAGGCGGCAATACCTTCGCCGTCGTTGAGAATCTCGATGGTGCGTTCGTAGTCTTCGCGGGTGTAGCCGAAGATGTTCGCGAACACGACGATATTCTTCATCTGCCGGAGCTTGGTTAGTTTTTCTTCGAGAAACGCTGCCGCGCCGATGTTTTGCAGGCCGATGGCGTTGAGCATGCCGGCCGCGGTTTCCCACAGGCGCGGCGGCGGATTGCCGATCATCGGCTCACGCGAAAGACCTTTGACCACGAAGCCGCCGAGCTTGTCGAGATGCACCACGTCTTCGAACTCGACGCCGTAACCAAACGTTCCGCTAGCGGCGATGATCGGGTTCTTGAGTTCGATGTCGGCGAAACTTACGCCGAGATCGATCGCAGGCTTGCTGGCATTGTCGGAGGGAGATGTCACCTCGGCGCTCCTTCATGCGGCACACCATCATACGGCGCCCCTTCATAGGGCGGTACAATCGCCTCGGTGAGTACTCGTCCTACGGCATGCGTGGGAGCGTTGATGCCAAGCAGCGACGCTAACGTCGGCGCCAGATCGACCGGCTCGGCATGGGTGCGATACGTTCCCGTGCGAAACGGCAGCCCGTAGAAGGCCAGGGGCACGTGCGTGTCGTAGGTGTAGGGCGAATCGTGGTCCGTGCCTTTGGCGGGACCGACAGTATAAGGTTCCGGAACTCCCATCACATACCATCCGCCTTCCGGCGTGTAGCTGTTCAAATATTTCTTGCTCAAGACAGTTGCGGGCACTGTTCCTTCGGCGAGCTGTAACTTGGTGAAGTAATCGCGCAGTCCGGCCTGCTTCATGGCTTCACCTACGGCAACTTCAGCATCATGCTCCTTCACGTGAGCTGCGACGAAAGCGTCCTGGTCGAGCCATGCCACTGGGTAATCGAGCTTAATGTAAGAGGCCGCGTGACCGGGAGAAAACTTCGCAGCCAGTGCGCTATTGATTTGCGCCTCCAGTTTTGCCCCATCCATGTTGGCAGCGGGAATGCGCAGCTTTTTCGCGGCATCGGGCAATGCCGAAATTCCATGATCTGCCGAAAGCGCGATCCATACGTTCGCCAGGCCGATTTGATGGCCGAGAAAGCTGAAAAAGTCGGCGAGTTCGTGATCGAGCGCGAGCGCCATCGCGGCCATCTCGGGAGAATCGGGGCCGAGCTGATGGCCGAGAATATCGTTCGCAGAAAGGCTAATCGCAAGCAGGTCGGTAGCTTTGCCACTGCCGAGATTTTCGTAGACGACCAGCTCCTTGGCAAATTCGAGTTCGTACTCGTTGGCAAAGGGAGTGGAGCCGATAACTTCGTAAAAACTCGCGTCCGGTCCGTCTTTTCCTTTACGATGCGCGGTCGAACGCAGGGTATCCCCATTCGCATTTTTCCAATCACGATCCCAATACCTTTCCGCGCGATTGCCTGCGTTGAAATCGTGTGCCCACTTGGGCAACTCGGGGCGATAGTAAGTGGAAGTGATCCACGCGCCACTTTTCGGGTCGATCCAGTAGGCGGCATCGGCAGCGAAGCCTCCGGGTAATACAGACGCGCGGTCTTTCAAAGAAACACCAAACACTCGCGCCTGACCTTGCGTGGCGAGTTTAAGTTCATCGCCCAGCGTGTCTGCAAGCAAGTTGTGCGGTGACGCACCTGATTTTTTTTCGGCGACTTCGCCAATCCCGACGAGCTTGGTGTCGTCGTCCTCAACTGAGGTTACGATGTGCTTCTTTTTCGGATCCCACCATTCGTTCGCAGCGATGCCGTGGCCGTTGCTGTAGGCGCCGGTAAACAGCGTGGCATGGCCGGGCGCGGTGCGGGTGTTGGCGTAGTCGTAATTGCAATCGGTGAAGTTGGCGCCGTGGTCGAGGAAGAGGCGAAATCCGCCTTCGCCGAACTGATCGCGGTAGCGCTCAAGATAATCACCGCGAAACTGGTCGATGACGATCACCACCACCAGCTTGGGATGCGCGTTGTAAGCGGAGGCGAAGCTGGCGGGGATGGAAGCCACGACCAGAGCGGCCACGCACATCCGGAGAAAAAAACGCATCACAGCACTCGACGGGGGGAGAAATCTCATCGCGCAGCTAGTTTACACAGTCTCACCTTCCAGGCCAAAGAAGTGAACGCGAAAATGATAGTGTGCAGTTTGGCTTGCGCGTGGGCCGGTTGAGCAGGAGATCCCTTCGGCTTCGCTCAGGGCAGGCTCTTCACTGCGCCTGAAAAACGGCTCCGTTCAGGATGACAGTCGTTGTGTAATTGTCTTGTAATTGTCAAACCGCACACTGGCAAAAGATGGCAATCCAAAATCTGCGCGACTTCCACCCGCTGGGAGGATACTATGGCTTCATCGGCGCCCGAAGGCGCGGGCGGGGAAAGGTTAGAGATTGAAAATCTCGCAAAAAGGGCTCTACGCGCTACAAGCCATGATGACGCTAGCGCGCCGCTATGAACACGGCACGGTGAAGATCCGGCATATCGCCTCCGAAGGCGACCTGCCGGAAAAATTTCTCGAATTAATTCTGGTGGAACTCAGGAACGCTCGTATGGTGGAAAGCACACGCGGAGCCAAAGGCGGTTACAAACTTCGCCGTCCGCCGTCCGACATAAGAATCGGCGAGATTGTTCGCTTGATCGATGGTCCGCTCGCGCCGTTGGGCGATGCGGATCAATTGCGCGGCCATATCCTGCGCGATGCCGACCATCGTGCGCTGTACCAGGTTTTTCTGGATGTGCGCGATGCGGCTGCGAATATTCTTGATAACACGACGCTCGCTGATCTGCTCGAGCGTCCGGGCCCAGGTTCAACCGCGAAGAAGCATCGTACAAAGAAACCGGGAATTTCATCGGCCACACCGCACCGAACTTCCGTGCACGGATGATTTTCTTTGCTTAATTTACAGGCGGGAGCCCGACTTTGATTACGAGCTCGCGAAACTCCTGATCCTGGTGAAGGAACTGAAGCTCTTCGGACGAAGTAAGCGATGTGAGTTGCAAGTCGTGCCGCTGGTAGGCAATCTTAAGATACTTCAAGGCCTCGTCTTTTTGCCCCAGAGCTCCGTAGGCGAGAGCCAAGCGAAAGCCTGATTCCGTGCCGTGGTCGAATGCTTCTCGCGCGTTTGCCAGTCGTTCCTCGAAAAGTCCCCGCTGGCCGCCGCTGTTGTAAGCCGCTTGTTCCGCTACAACCGTCTTCTCCGCCTGTTGATCGTGGCGCAAACGCGCAACAATTTCCATCTCGTAGAAGTAGCCAAGATAATTTCCTTCGGGATAATAAATCGCCTGCGCCAGGTAGCGATGCGAAGGGACAAACTCCGGCTGCGAAGTTGCGAGTTGCGTCAGTAGGGTTCTGGCTTCTTCCGTTTTTCCCGAGTAAGCCAGAATGAATCCCTTATCGGCGAGGATGGGCGTGGAAGAGGGATCGAGTTGCCGGGCCCGCTCAATTTCCACCAGCGCCTCGCGATTCCGTTGAATGTTGACCAGGAAGGTGGCGTACCAGTGGTGGGCGCGGGGCAAAGTTGAATCCAGTTCGATCGCGCGCTTGAACTCGCGGTCGGCGGTGGCGGCGTCGAAGAATCCCCAGAAGCTGGCGAAGGCCAGAGAGTTGTGCGCCTCGGCGGAATTGGGATCGAGTTCCACCGCTTTAGTCGCAGCCGCCAGCGCCCGAGGAAACGCCTCCTGAGGAGGCATGGCGCTGTACTCGCGCAGCAGGTTGTAGGTATCGGCGAGCCCTACATAAGGCGCGGCATAGCCGGGATCATGCACGATGGCCTGGGTAAAGAAATCCACCGCCTGATTCAGATCGGCGGGCGTGCGTTTTTCGAAGTAATATCGGCCCTTGAGATAAAGATCCTGAGCGTCGGCGCTGGGCTCGTGCGGGGCAGCGAGCGCATTCTTAAACTTGGGCGTGTGGTGACCGAAAGAGAAGGCAAGAAAAAAGCCCGCAATCAGCGCGAGGGGTACGAGCCAGAGAAACGGCTTGGCGGCGGCCAGCGTCGAGTCGGCGGTAGCGGCCTGGAGATTAAGGGCAGGAGCAGCAGAAGGAACTACGGCCGGAATCTTGCCTTCCGCTGAAATCTTTTCTTCCGGCAAATCTGTCGCAGTAGCCTGATTTAGATCCTCATCCGGCGGCGGAGTCTCGGCGGCTACCGCGGCAAAATCCAAAACGTGATTCGGGGCTTTGAGCCACTCCGAGAGCTCTTCCGCATAAGCGAACACGCCGCCGCGCACGCTTCCCGGCACGCGGTACACGGGCAACCCCCGCTCTTTTTCCCAACGTTTAACGGTGCGTTCGTCGCGCCCGAAGAAGGCGGCAATTTCTTTCCACGAATCCAGACGCTTCTTCGGCGCGAGCGGCTCGCTATGAGCTGCCATACTTTGAAATGCCCTGAAAGTGCTGATTTGTCCCTGCTGGGGGAAGCGAGGCCTTCGTAGTATAGCGTGATTCGCAGCGGCACGGACCACCACGAACGTGCCCCCTACATAACCTGATAGAGCTGTTTATGAAGGGAGAACGCCGAATTAGAGTCTTTCTTCTTTTTTCGACACGTCTTCTGTTGACACGTCCCGATGAACGCGTAATACTTTCGCGCTAACGCCGCTTCCGTCTGATTGTGCTCCCGCAATGGCAAGATGGGCACGGCTTTTGCCACTATCTCCCAGGAGGACTCCCATGTCTCGCTCTCCCCGCTTGGCGCAAAATTTTCTTCCGCTCCTATTGCTTGCCACCGTGTTCGTTCCCTGCGCTTCCGCTTCCGGTCCTTATGTGAAAGGTTCTGCGAATACGGTGACAGCCGATCCTACCGTGATCCGCCCAACCACTACGCCTTGCGTAGTGCAGTTATTCAGCGGCGCACAGTTCACCGATTTCAATGTGGAGAACTTTACTTATACGCCGCCCTCGAACTGTCCCGGACCCTGGGCCAAGGTGGTGCTTGAAGCGGACATCAGTCTGGACGCCGGCATTCAATACGATCGCACAGCGAATTTCTGGCTGGGTCCGGTGAATATTTATTTCGGAACTACCGCCGAGCCTTCGAATATCGGCCCGTCGTGGCATGTCGAGAACGATCTTACCGACTACAGTTCGATCTTTTATGCTGCGCAATCCGGCCAGGCCGTTATCGGCAATACTTTGTGCTGCGGACTTACGTCGATCATCTACGCTTCCGCATCGCTGGAGTTTTATCCACTCGCGCAAGGACAAACTGCGCCGGTAGCGGCCGACGTGGTGCTGCCGCTCTCGGGCGGCGCTTCGGGGGGAACCGTGGCTCTGGGCTCGACTGCCGACACGCTCTCGGGCACGTTCACCTTTCCCACAAACGTGGAGAATGCCTACCTCGATGTTTACGCGCAGAGCCAATCGAATGATGAATTCTGGTATACCTGCGTGCCCAACAATGTTGCAACGGAGCTGGAGAGCTGTGGTAATTCCGCCTTCCGCGAAACCGAGATCGCTATCGATGGCCAGCGCGCCGGCGTAGCCCCGGTTTTCCCGTGGATCTACACTGGCGGCATCGATCCTTTCCTATGGCTTCCGATTCCCGGCGTGCAAACGTTGAACTTCACGCCCTATCGCGTCAACCTCACACCTTATGCGGCGCGGCTCAGCAATGGTCAGCAGCATACGATTTCACTCAGAGTCTTCAACGCCGATAGCTATTTCTCCGCGACCGCTTCGGTGCTGCTGTATCTTGATCCAGGCTCAACTCAGATTACCGGCGGTTTAACCCAAAACACGCTGGCCAGCCCGTCTCCGGTGGTGAAGGAAAATCTCAACGTAGAGCCAACTTCCATCACTGGCACCGTCGATGTCACCTCCAACCGCAGCTTCGTAATTTCGGGCTACGTCAACACTTCGCACGGCACGGTGACGACAAGCCTTTCGCAGACAGTCGACTTCTTTAACTACCAGAACTTCAACATCGTCGGAAACGAGTATGTGCAGAACATCGCGCAAGGTACGAGCGTCGGGGCTTATACCTCGGTTGCTCAACCGGGGGCTCCGACCGTGGTTACCTATTCGACCTTCAGCTTCCCGCTTAACGTCGATATCGCGGAAGCATTCCTGTCCAACGGGGACGTCAACATCACGACCAATGCCCAGCAGACTTATCAGCTCAACACCACGACATCTCAAGCCGGCAAAGTAACCTACACCAGTTCGCTCAAGAATGCGGGACAGCATGTCGACACGCTGGAATTGGACTCCTCATTCAACATCATCGGAAACATGAATCAGTCCGCTTCGCAGCAGTACAATTCCTTCGACTCAACCGGCGCAGCCTATGACTGCGCTATCTCAGCTGCAGCCAACGTGCTCACGGGGTTCAGTTCCGGGTGTGCACAGTAAAGAAGTTTGTTGGCGGATCTGAATAGTCGTTGAAGAAAAAAATGAAGCGGGTGCCCTATCTTGCCGCGTTCTTTGCGGCAGGATGGGGATTTTGATTTTCGGTGAGGAGGAACTTTACTTCGGCGGCCGTGTGATCGCTCCCTGCGAAGCCGATGACACCAGCGCCGCATACTTGGCAAACACTCCGGTGGGATAACGCGGCTGCGGCGGTTTCCATTCCTTCATGCGCTTACGCAGAACTTCGTCGCTAATTTCGACTTCTAAAACGCGCTGGTTCACATCGAAGCGGATCATGTCGCCATCTCGCACGGCGGCAATCGGGCCGCCCAGTGCGGCTTCCGGCGAAACGTGGCCGGCCATCAACCCGTGTGTAGCTCCGCTGAAGCGGCCGTCGGTCAACAGCGCGACTGAAGCTCCCAATCCCTCGCCCACAATCGCGCCGGTGACGCTGAGCATCTCGCGCATTCCGGGTCCGCCTTTAGGGCCTTCGTACCGGATCACAACAACGTCGCCGGATTTAATCTTCTTGCCGGTGACCGCAGTCATCGCGTCTTCTTCCGATTCGAAAACTCGCGCCGGACCGCGATGCTCCAGCCGCTCGTGCCCACTGATCTTGGCCACGCAACCTTCAGGCGCGATGTTTCCCTTCAGGATGACCAGTCCTCCGGTTTTCTTCAGCGGCCGTTCCAGCGGCGCGATCACTTCCTGGCCCGGAGTTTCAACAGCACTCTCGCTTTCGGCTTTGATGGAGAGCCCGGTCACGGTTTTCGCCGTAGGATGAATGTGCTTGCCATGCAGCAGACGACTGGCCAGCAAGCGTATGCCGCCCGCACGATGCATATCCGCCGCAACGAAGCGCCCGGAGGGTTTGAGGTCAGCGAGCAGGGGAGTTCGCTCACTCACTCTCTGGAAATCGTCAATCTGCAGATCGACTTCAGCTTCCCGCGCAATCGCCAGCAAATGCAGCACCGCGTTGGTCGATCCGCCGCTCGCAGCCACGGATGCGATTGCATTCTCAAACGCATCGCGCGTGAGAATTTGCCGAGGATGGATTCCTTGCTGCAGAAGATTCAAAACGACCCTGCCGCAATCGAAAGCGATTTGATCTTTCTGCGCGTCCATCGCCGGTACGCTGTTGAAGCCCATCGGCGAGAGCCCGATCATCTCCATCACGGTTGACATGGTGTTCGCCGTGTACTGGCCGCCGCAAGCGCCAGCACCGGGGCATGCGACATTTTCGAGATCATGCAATTCTTGATCCGTAATTTTTCCGGCCGCGTTCGCGCCTACGGCTTCAAACACATCTTGTATGGTGACGTCTTTACCGCGATAACTGCCGGGCGCGATGGTTCCACCGTAGAGCACCAGGCCGGGAAGATCCATCCGCGCCAAAGCCATGGCTGCGCCCGGAATTGTTTTATCGCAGCCGACCACGCACACGACTGCGTCAAATAATTGACCGCGGCAGACTAACTCAATCGAATCGGCAATTAACTCACGGCTCACCAGCGATGCGCGCATGCCTTCGGTGCCCATGGTTTCGCCATCAGAAATGGCGATGGTGTTGAATTCCATGGGAGTGCCTCCGGCGGCGCGAATGCCTTCCTTCACCTTGGCGGAGAGACGCCGCAGGTGAAAGTTGCACGGCATGGTTTCGATCCAGGTATTGGCCACGCCGATCAGCGGCTTGCGCAAGTCGGCGTCGGTAAAGCCAATGGCCTTGAACATGGAGCGCGCCGGAGCCCGGTCGCGCCCGTCAGTAATTCCGCGGCTGCGATGCTTAAGATCCATAGTTAGTTAAGACCCATGAGGAAAGATTACAACATGAAAGGTGGTCTGTAGTGTGTTGTCATCCCGAGCGAAGCGAGGGATCTTGGTGTCTGCTCGCAGCGATTGCACGGATGGCGTAAGCAAACACCAAGGTCCCTCGCTGCGCTCGGGATGACAAGGTAGAGTAAAGATGACACGGAGATAAATAAAAACGGGGAATCTGACGCCGGGGTGATGCCAGCAGGCTGCACTCCGACGGCCGATTCCCCCATCGCATGACGCCTACCCAGGGAACGTCATGCTGTTGAAATTCTTAGGCCAATGCCGCGCGCGCCGATTGCTCGGCGATGCTCGCCGAAGCCGGCGGAAGCGGCGCCCACGCTGCTTCTGCATGCTCTTGCACCGCCACGCTGGAGCGGACATCGATCACATCGACGATTCCATACCACTCACGGCTAAGCTGCCCGATCTGCTTGTGCGTGACCTCGAGCAGCATCGTGACAGCGTGTTCCTGCCCGGCGGCTTCGGCGTGTACTGATGGAAGGTCGAGCCCCCGGCGCGAAACCGCGTTGAGGATGCGCATCAGTGCGCCTTGTGCGTTGCGATAACGGATGTGAAAAACCTGCATGTTAGTTCCCTCAAACGAAATTTGGTAATTGGGAAATTTAGTAATTGAGTAATTTGAAAACCGCGCGGTCGAAGCCTCTAAAATTACTCAATTACTAAATCTCCCAATTCCTCAATTCTTCTTTACTCGTCCTCAAACACCATCTCCGAAAGCGCCGCTCCCGCCGGAACCATCGGATAAACATTCGCCTCGGGAGCGCAATCGAATACCAGCAACTCCGGCTCCGGTGAGCGGAGAAAGTTATCGATGAGGTCTCCCGTCTCTGTCGCTACCGGATACTCCGCCATGACAGCCTCATTCAGCCGCCACGCATGAATTTTGTAAGCCTTCGCAATCTCGACGAAATCCGGATTGTCGCTCAAATCAGTTTCGGCATAGTTGCGCGCATAAAAAAGTTGTTGCCACTGCCGCACCATGCCCAGATATTTGTTGTCGATGATCACCATTTTTATGGGCAAGCCGAGCCGGCGCACAGTCGCGAGCTCCTGAATGTTCATCTGAAATCCGCCGTCGCCGGAAACGCAAAGCACGCAAGTCTCCGGCTTCGCCAGCTGCACGCCGACTGCGGCGGGCAAGGCGAAGCCCATCGCTCCCAGTCCGCCGGAAGTAATAAAGCCGCGCGGCGAGGACGAGCGATAGCGTTGCGCCGCCCACATCTGGTGCTGGCCTACGTCAGTTACCACAACGCTTTCCTGCGGCAGGCGGCTGAAAAGTTCATCGAGAAAACGCATCGTCGGCTGCGCCAACCCACGTGGGTCGAGCTCAGCACGCTCAGGCCCGCAGGCCACCGCGCGCCAGCCGCTGAAATCAGGCAGAGAAGCCCGGCGTAATTCGGCGTGAAATGCGGGAATGGTTTCGGCGAGATCGCCGATCACCGCCAATTCACAAGTGCGTACACGATCAAGCTGCGCGGGATCAATTTCAAAGTGGACGATCTTCGCGTGCGGCGCAAAGCGCGTGGGTTCGCCAGTCACGCGATCGTCCAGACGGGCTCCGAAAACCAGCAGCAAATCGGTTTCATGCAGCGCGTGGTTCGCAGCGCGCGTCCCATGCATGCCGACCATGCCCAGGTAGTACGGCGCTTGCGGTGGAACCGCGCCCAGTCCATGCACTGTGGCGAACGTGGGGACATTCAAATCATCAAGTAGCCGGCGCAATTCTGGAATTGCTCCTGAGAGTTTTGCTCCCGCACCGATAAGCGCGACTGGCTTGGTTGCGCGTTGCAGCAAGGCTACAATCGTGTCGCTGAAGGCTATGGAGCCGCGCTCCGCTGGACGGCCGGGGGCGGCCGTCCCCACATGAGTATTGTCGGCAGGCCGGGCATGCGGCGTGAACTTCACCGGCCCGGAAAATTCTTTCTTGGCTTTCAATATGTCGGTTGGAATGTCGATGACGACGGGACCCGGACGTCCGCTGCGCGCCCAATGAAATCCCTCGGCGATCACCTCTGGAATTTCATCAATGGTGCGCACCAAGCGGCTCCACTTGGTGAGGGAAAGCGTCACGCCGAAAACGTCGGTCTCCTGAAAAGCATCGCTGCCGATCAGCGGGCTGCGCACTTGCCCTGTGATGCAGACCAGAGGAACCGAATCCATCTTCGCGTCGGCGATGCCGGTGACGAGGTTGGTTGCGCCGGGCCCGCTGGTTGCGATAGCCACGCCAACTTTTCCCGTCACGCGTGCCACGCCTTCGGCGGCAAACACCGCGCCCTGCTCGTGCCGCGTCAGCACATGGCGGATGCCGCTGCCTTCGAGTGCGTCATACAACGGCATAATCGCGCCGCCGGGATACCCGAACACCAGGTCCACGCCTTCGGCGCGCACGCACCGCAGAACGATTTCGGCTCCCTTAAGCATTCACGGCCTTCTTGATTTCTTTCGGAGCCTCAACCGGCTTTTTCGCCTGCTGACCCGGCAACCAGCTCATCATGCCGCGCAATTGTGCGCCTACGATCTCGATGGGATGCTGCTGCTCCTTCTCACGCAGATCGGCGAAGTTATAGCCGCCGTCTTTGTTTTCCTTGATCCACTCGCGCGCAAAGGTTCCGTCCTGAATATCGGCCAGAGTCTTCTTCATCGCAGCGCGCGTGGCGTCGCCCACAACTTTCTCGCCGCGCGTCAGGTCGCCATATTCTGCCGTATTCGAAATCGAATAGCGCATCCGGCTCAGGCCGCCTTCGTAGATGAGGTCGACAATCAGCTTCATCTCGTGCAGACACTCGAAATAGGCAATCTCCGGCGCGTAGCCGGCTTCCACCAGCGTCTCGAAGCCTTTCTTGATCAGCGAAGTCAGCCCGCCGCACAGCACCGCCTGCTCGCCGAAAAGATCGCTCTCGGTTTCTTCCTTGAAGGTGGTTTGCAGCACGCCCGCGCGCGTGGAGCCGATGCCATGCGCGTAAGCCAGCGCGTACTCGTGAGCCCGCTTGCTGGAATCCTGCTGAATCGCAATCAGCGACGGCACGCCGCGCCCTTCGCTATAAACTCGCCGCAGCAAATGACCGGGACTCTTGGGCGCAATCATCACCACGTCCACATCTTCTGGCGGAATGATCGTTTTGAAATGAATGCTAAAGCCGTGCGAGAAGCCGAGAATTTTTCCTGGATGCAGATACGGCTTGATGAACTGCTCGTACACTGCGGCCTGCGTTTCATCGGGGGTGAGCACATGAATCCAGTCCGCCCGCTTGGCCGCCTCATCGGGAGCCACCACCACCATGCCATCGGCGCGAGCCTGCTGCGCGCTGGGACGCGTGGGCTCCAAGCCGACGATGACTTTGTAGCCGCTATCGCGCAGGTTCTGCGCCTGCGCGTGTCCCTGGCTGCCGTAGCCAAGGATGGCGATGGTTTTGCCCATCAGGGCGTTGGGATTGGCATCGTGCTCGTAGAAGATTGTGGCCACTGGGGAAGCTCCTTGTAGCGCCGGCGTCCTACCGGCAATGCTTACTTATGCAAACCGACCGGTCGGTCGGTTCAATGATGCTATCGGAGGAGAATTGCACTGTCAAGGGAGAAGTTCACGGCCTTCCCAAGGCCCGGAACTATGTAGTAACAGCGTCGAACTTTAACCTGCGCGGAGGCCACCGCCCTTCCAACTGCTTCCTGGAAATCTGCTCGGCTATCGGTGTGATCCCGATGGGCGTGAGGCGTTCTTCGTTTAAGGAGTAAGTTAAAAAGCAAGTCGAAAAATCTTTTTGACATCCACAATAATCTATGAGATACTAATTGTGTGACGATTCCGGCCGATTCAAGAGCTGACACAGCGGAAGTCGCTATTACCGTTCGGGTGCCGGAGGGAACGCTGGAGCGCATTGACGCGTTGGTGCATGGGCGTCAAACGAGAATTCCCCGTCACAGTTGGCTCCTTGAAGCCATCTACGAGAAACTAGACAAGGAGGAACGCGTGCACGGCGACTTGGAAATCCTATTGGAAAAAAATAAAGACGCAGTAATACCCAATGTCTACCGCCTACGGTTTTTTAGACTCGATCGCCTTAAGGGAAGCCCCCTCACGCCGATGTTTGTTGTTGGAGATGACTGCTTAGAGCGATATCTGATTGAATGGGGCCTCACCTCGGAAAATGCGAAGGGATGGATACAAAAGCTCAGCAGCGACAGAGGTGTCTCGGTGCGTGACGTAATGATGCCAGCGCCGCGTGTCGGACGATATGGTTTCAAGACGCCTGGTTGGGGAATCCAGATCGAACTGGGGGACGGCAGGACGGCCCTCCTGAGCCCCAATCTAGTGAAATTGCCAGACGGAACAGAGGCGTACAGAATTTCGGTCTGGGGCCCAGATGGCCAAGAAGAGGTAATGGTCAAACAAGATGGCAGGGTGCTGATTGTGCTCGAAGAACACATATGGCCCCCAGATGACCCGGGCGCGATCAGACTCAAATTAGCCGAAGCCTCGGTGAGAAAGACAAAAGAGTTCCTCGACATCTACAGACGATACGTTCCCGATTAGCCAGCGCGGAGAATTAGCATTGTCCCGCGCAACTACTTAGCATGTCTACCGATTCAACAGCCGCTCCACTCGCTCGGGTTCGCACGCAATGATCTTCAAATAGGCCTGAGTTGGCCGGTCCGGTTGAGCGCGGCCTTGCTCCCAGTCCCGGAGAGTGCCGAGGGGAATGTGGTAGCGGACGGCGAATTCTTCTTGGGTTAACGCTAAGGCGCGGCGAATGATTTTTGCCTGCGGTGTTCGCTTCATCCGCTTTAGATCGCTGGCAGTCAGCGGCTGCGCGTCGCGGTCGGCACGGGCGGCTGCCTCGATGGCCCCGGATGTCATGGGCCTAAGCGTTTTGCCGGAAGTAGTCGTCTTGTTCATTTTGCGTCGTCCTTCGGGCTGAAATGATGCGAATGTGTTCCTCGCGTTCGGTATAGACCACAAACAATAAAACTTTGCCGTCAGCCACGCCGATGATCACAAAACGCTCTTCGTCATGCTGCTCGCGATCATCAAGGCGCTCGATGGCGAACGGATCTTTGAACACGGTCTTCGCCAAATCGAAGCTCACACCGTGTCTACGGAAGTTAGCCTTGGCCTTGGTATTATCCCACTCAAATTCCAGCTTCATGATACTACGGGATATCAGTAGTTAGTCAAATGCTGTGACCTACATCATGAACTAAGTCACGGTCACTCTCAAACTGCAAAAGAAAAAGCGCGGCGCCCAGCGCCGCGCTTTCTCTTCGAATGGCTGTCGCTTCCGCAGCGACAGATTGAAAGCACTTCTGCCGCGCTAAAACAGCGGAAGCACTGCCGTGCCTTCCTGTTGTACCGACTGCAAGGCCTGAGGATTGAGTCCCAGAACCTTGAGGATAGTCGGAGCTACTTCCATGGTTTGGACCGGGGTCGTCACCGTGGCGGGCCGGAGGCTGGGATTCGACAGGAACATGATGACGTTGGTATCATCGTGCAAGAACCCGCCGTGCTCAGCCAGTTTTTTGCCGCTGCCGGAATAGGTGACGCCGATGTGTGGCGTAACCAGAATATCCGGCGTACGCGGATCGCCATCCGGCGGCAGGCCCGGTGCGTTGAAAAGCTGCGTCAATCCTGCTCCGTAGAAAATCTCGCCGATGCCGGCGATGTCACTCGCCGCGGGCGATTGCGACTGGAGCATGCTGACTACGCTTTCCGCGGTGCAATGTTTGGCCAGCCAGACGAGAGAGACGTCATCTTCGGTCGGTCCAAGTCCGGTGGGGTTGAGCGGCGATTCGGAAAAGGGCAGGCAGCCTGCGTTCGCCGCAATGGTGGCCGGGGAGGTGCTGATCGGGTCGCCTGAGAAAGTTGAGATCCCCAGGTAGCGAGAGGAATCGATAGGACTCTGGCCGTGTTTGGCCGTAATGATGATCAGCGTGGAGTTGAACAAACCATTTGCCTTGAGTGCGGCAACCATCTCGCCGATCGAAAGGTCGACGAACTCGATGTTGTGGAGCAACGCTTCGGTCGGCGTCCCCTCTGCGTTTAAATAGCCGCCGGTGACCGTTGGACTCAGACTTTTTTCGATCAGCTTCTGACCGACGCTCACAGCTTGGAAATTCATTCCAAATACTGCGGGCACGGGAGCTGTTGCTGATCCGTTGTGCGTCTTGCCGTTGATTTCGTTCAGGATGGCATTGACCTTCAACGTGTCGTAGCACTGCATATTCTGGAAGCTGTCAGTCCAGGTATTCGATGAGGATACGGCAGTTTGATCGGGCAGCGGGTTGCAGCTCATGGGGCCGGCCTTCACGCCCGGCAGATTTACCGGAACAGAGTTGATCTCCGGCGAGTAGTAGTCGTCTACGTTGGTGCCGTTGCCGGGGCCGTTGACCGCGGAGTACGAGGGATGCTTATCCGACCATGCCGTGTATCCGCCGGCTGCATGTATCACGCCAAAGATGGTATTGGTCCGAACAAAGTTCCAGGGATAGACCGGAGCACAGCCTTGAGCCGGATCGCGTACCAGCCTCCTGGGATCAATCGACTGAACTCCTCCGTCCACTCCAGCGGGCGCGCCGCCGCTCAGCACGTTCTGGTTGATGTCGATTCCTTCGTCGTACTCGGTGGTAGTTCCGGACGGTGTGCCATAGGGGACGCAAGGACCAGCTGCAAGGCCGTCTCCCGTGGTTTGTGCCGGTGGAGCGAGGGAGCGGTCGTAGGCATCGTCATAGAATGCGCCTACGCTGCGCGGCGAGCCACCCGTCATCAGGGCCATCAAGCCCGGAAAGGAATCGGAGGGCTGTGAAGTGGCTGCATAGAGATAGTTAATCCCGTTGGGCTTGAGCGCGGCGAGATTGGGGCAGAAAGGTTCGCCTCCGTTAGCGCCAGCAATTCCGTTGGAGCAATTGATGAAGTCGAGGGCGTGCATTCCATCGACGCTGATCAGCAACACGTGCTGAATACCAGTATTTCCGTTGTGATTGCCGTTGCTGCCGCTCTGGGCCGCGGACAGACTCGTCAACGACATTAAGCCCAGCAAAAAAGCGGAAACGAACAAACTATTTCCGAAATTCCTTCTCATACGCATACTTTCTCCTTTTGCAGAGGAATGAAATTCAACGAAGCGAGCGGAGTGACGGTAAGACGGTAAGGCCAGTCCTTCAGATAAAAACTACTGGCCTGTAGTTATGCGAAGGTTGCGCGGAGATGAAATGAATATGAAAAGACAGCTTCGTTTTCCGAGGGGTTTCATTTTTCAAGGCAAAGGTTGCTTTTAATCGCGAAGACCATTAAGAAAAGACCGCTAATAAAAAGCGCCGGATTCAGAGAACGATGACCGCCCATTGGCATTCCTCTCCGCAACTGTTTACCATGTCACCCGATGGCCCGCGAGACTGTGGTCGATTCCCGGCAGGAAATCCTGCGCACCGCCGCCCGCCTGTTCCAGCAGCGCGGCTATGACGCCACTTCCATGAATGACGTCGCCGCGGCGCTCAAGCTGAGCAAAGGCGGCCTCTACCACCATTTTCAGAGCAAAGACGAAATCCTCTACGAGATCATGAACCACGCCATGGAGATTACTCAGGAGCGTGTGCTCAATCCCGTGCGCAGCATCGCCGATCCCGAGGAGCGGCTGCGTGCACTGATCCGGCTGCATATCGAAGTTGTACTCAGTCCGCGCGATCGAGAAATTACAGTGATGCTGCACGAAAACCATCCTCTGCCGCCGGCCCTGCGCAAACGCATCAACTCCCGCAAGAAGGATTACATTCACTTTCTCGAAAGCCTGATGGCTGAAGTGCAACGGTCTCGTCATGCCAAAGGGAAAGTCGGTCCGCACGCCGCCGCCTTCGCGCTGCTCGGCATGATCAATTGGATCTATCAATGGCACAAACCCGAGGGCGAACTGCAGGTGCAAAACCTTGTTCCACAGTTTACCGACCTCATCTTCGGGGGCATCTTCGCGTGAAAACCCAATGAAGACGATATTCGCCAGCCTTCCGGAGATCGAAGAGGAACGCGCCGAGAGCGGCAAGCCCTACCGCGAGTTTCTGCGCGTGCCGGCGATGAGCGCCGGTCTCTACGTTTTGCCTGCCGGAGGCATGGACCACCAAAAGCCACACCGCGAGGATGAGATCTATTACGTAATTCGCGGCCGTGCCCGCTTCCAAGCTGGACCGGAAGATCGCGAAGAATACCGCGAAGAAGATCGCGAAGTTTCCGCCGGCAGCGTGATCTTTGTTGCGGCCGAAGTGGGGCATCGTTTCTACGACATCACCGAAGAGCTGACGGTTCTGGTTTTCTTCGCGCCAGCGGAAACCTGATAGTGGACGCGGCTGAAGCCGCTGTTGGTATTGATGGACTCTTTGCGGCGCGACTGAAAGTCGCGCCCTTTCAAAACTATTTCGCCGGCACCCAGTAAACTTCTTCCTTCACTCCCGTCCGGTCGAGAAAGCCGCGCCGCTTCAGAATCGCTTTGCTGTTGGCGATCATATCCGGATGCCCGCACAGGTAAGCCGTTGTATTCGTGGCGTCGAGCTCCCAGTGGTCGGCATATTTGCGCAAGACATCGTCGGCGCGCCCGATCTCACCCGGCCAATCCGCGTGATCCCACGGCCGGCTCACCGTGGGCACATATTTGAACCAGGGCAGCTCCGCGGCGAAGCGGATCAGTTCCTCTTTGTAGCCAAACTCCCACGGGCGGCTCGCGCCGTTGAGCAGGTATAACTTGTGGCTGCCGTCGAAGCGTCCTTCTTTCCAGTCTTTCGACATCTGCCGCACGAAACTCACAAACGGAGCCACTCCGGTCACGGTCGAAACCAGCAAATGATTCTTCCGGCCGCTTTCCGTATCCAGCGTGAATTTGCCCTTGGGCACTTTGCGCATCAGCAACTCATCGCCCGGCTGCAGTTTGTAGAGACGCGGCGTGAGCGCGCCTTCCGGAACGAGTTCGAAGAAAAATTCAAGTTCGTCTTCAAAAGGCGCCGAGGCGATCGAATATGGACGCTCCGTCCGCTTGCCGTCGTGCTCCACTCCCAGTGTCGCGTATTGCCCCGGAACAAACTTGAATTCTCCGCCCGCCTGAATGCGAATCATCCACAGGTCGGGTGCGAACTCCGCGCGTATGGTGACCCGCGCGTGGAAGAACTTATCGTCTACAACCATCATGGTTCGCAACCCTCAGGGACCGACGCAATCGGAATGCCGATGCAAAGGCATTCCGCTTGTCGATAAAGTTTTGCGATGATACACGGCGAGTTGCATTTGCGCAACCGAACGGTCGTTCTAAAAGCTAAGGCGTGGTTTGCTTCCCTCTGTGGGGGTACTCGGCAGCGCGCGGAGTTTGTTCAGTTCATCCTCGGTCTTTTCCCAAGCCGCTGCCTTTTTCTTGGTTGCGATCGGCGCGTTCGGATCGGAGTAGAACTGCAAAATATTGGCTCGCAACACAGGCGTGATCTGGTCGAAGTTACGTCCCGCTAACTGGTCTAGCAGGTGCGCGTAGGTCTTATCGGTTAATGCGTACTCGCCCGCCTGCGTATCGTGGCCGGTATCGAAGTCAGTATTCGCAAGCTGCACTTTTCCTGCGCCGGTCGCGTGGAGAAGCTGCGTGTAATTCTCCATCGTCCGGTCAACGCTGGCAATGTAAAGGTCTTCCGTTTGCTGCGTGGGGATTTTAAAATCAACCGCCTTGAATGGCCCCACCTTGGGGACGAGCTTGAGAAAAAATGCCAACACACGCGTACCAAAGCCGGGGTGCTCGTAGGTGCGGCCCCACTCTTTTTGATAATTCGTGCGCGACAGGTAATAACGGAACTGGCGGGCGCGGAAGTTCGGCGTTTCTGCAACGATTTCCTTACGGCGCGCAACCAGCGCCACGCGCGTCATCTCCGGGATTATTGTGCTGATCGCGCGGCGGAATGTGCCGATGGCAAGATCTTCGTTCGAGATCACGGCGCTCAGCGGAATACCATACGTATCCAGAAACGCCCGCTCCAGCACCGGTTTCGAAATCTCGAAGCCGATGAAGTCGTGGTAAGCGTCGGAAGTGTAGCGGTTCTTCGCGACTTGCGTCACATCGAAGCCAAACTCCGTGCGGATGTGATCCTTGGGATTGTCCTCGTAGGTCACGACATTTCCAAACTTCTTGCGCAGCTTGGGGAATTCGATGGCAACCACCTGATTGATCGTCGGATGCCCGCAATTGTCGGCCGAATAGTGAGCCAGAGCGCCCAGCGCAAACGCGTATTCGTCGAGGTCGGAAGCTTCCTTCAGCAGGTTCATCACAAAGTCGCCGCTGCGAACGTAATGCGTCAGGTCGCTGAAATATTTATTGCCGAACGGGTAGTAGCCCATGTCCTGCATTACGGAACCGCCGTAGGCAAAGGCATGCGCCTTCTTTAAATCGTCTTCGGTGGCAGCAGGAAAGCGTTTCTTGAGCAGGGGCAGCAGATTATCCTTCCATGCCAGGTCCATAATTTCTTCGTGGGTCAAGATGGAGTAAGCTGCGCAGCTTTGCACCGCGCTGCTCTGCAACAAGACAATCGCCAGCGCCAGACAAATCGCGCCTCGCCATGAGTAGAAAAGCCGCTGCATTATTTAGTGGTCAAGTTTAGTGGCTAATCGCGATTCGCAGGCCCTAGCGGCCACTTCGCTAAGCATGATTTCCTCCGTAAGCTCTGGTTCACGGCGTTGTACTCGGATGCGAGTTTCCCGCCAGAGGTAGCCCCGATCTTGCATCTCCTCACTGGGCGGGGCCCCGAAGTAACTTTACGCTGGTTACTGCTCGCCCCTAGACTTTATCAATGGATGTGTGTCAGTCAAATCAGCCGGAGCAGCAGTTGCCAGAGCAGGAGTTGCTTCAGCCAAACCTCCGGATCGGACGCCTGATTCGCTTTGTGGTGATGATGTTGGGAGTTGGACTCGCCCTGGTGGTCTCCATCACTGCGCTTTGGGGAAAAATCAGCAGCCCGTCCTCAACGCAAAGCGATTCTGCTTTAACCTCCGCTGCATCTTCGGATCTCGATCTCGAGCGTCCGCAGAAGCAAGCTTTGATTCTTCTCGAGCGTGCGGTGAGCCGCTCCGATGAAATGGATCAGACTGAAGCGCAGATCGAAGCTCGCGTCGATGGCTGGCGCGGCAAGCTCAAGTGGGATTCGCAACTCGGCGACCTTACGACGGTTGCGCTCAACTCGCGCGACCAGCGCCTGCGGTCGTCCGCCGTTGAAGTGCAACTCGCGGCCTACGGACTGCCCAAGAGCGAGTCGAGCGTTGACGCTCTCGTACACCAGGCGGATTCGCGCGATCACGCGAAAAAAATTTGGGCGCTATGGATGCTAGGTTTGCTGGGAAACCGCGGTGTTGAAACTGATCGTGTAGTGCAGGTGTTGACCGCACAGTTGAAAGATTCCGTCAAAGATTCCGAGACGGGTTGGAGCAGAGATCGAGATAAAAGCGGAGACGAAGACGCGCGCCGTTGGGCCGTCCAAGGCCTCGCTCTAGTGGGAACCACGCCAACCATCATGCCCCTACTCGACGCCATGCATAACGATCCATCTGCGACAGTGCGTGAGCGCGCCGCCTCCAGCCTGGCCGAATCGGCCATGTTGAGCCAGGATCAGCGCCTCATCGCCGTGCCGCAACTCATTAATTATTCAGGCGATCCGGCACTCGACGCTCAAACCCACGCGCTGGCGTTCCAGGCCCTGGCCGCCATCACCAAACAACATCTTCCCAACGATTCCGAAAGCTGGCGAAATTGGTATCAAGCTTCAGAGGTAAGCGGTCACTAATTTGTGGTTAGTACGTTTTTTCTGACTACTGAACACCAGCCACCGTTTTTTCGTTTCCCCTTCACCATAAATAATCTTAGACGCATAGCTCCGCCCGCCGGGCGGAGCGCCTCGGTCCCAGGAGGCTGTGGTGTCAGCTCCACGAGGCGCACCGCCCATCGCATCTCCCACTGAAAGAACGAAATAAAAACCGGGCCTTGCGGACAAAATTTGCATTGCATGCGTCTAAGGAATTAGTAGTATCGGGGACAGGTTCGTCGTACTCTCTTCTTTCTTACGCATGCGCACCACGAAACCGATCTCCGCTGCCGTGCAATCGGCTGTAACCGAACTCTTCGCCGAACTGCACGCCGCCAGCGGATGCGAAAAGTTCGGCCTCTCGCGCGAATCGTTCGCGGCAATTCTTTGTAATGTAGGCGCGAAGTATCTCCCCGCAGGTGCGACTCGCTCCGAGGCCCGCGCGTTTCTGCTGACCCTTCGCGTCGAGGAACTCGCGCTCGCGCGTGCCTGCGCCGCGGGTCACAACTCCGCCTGGGAGATTTTTCTCACGCGCTACCGCGAGAAGCTTTATCAATCGGCCCTGCGCATTGCCCGTGAGGACTCCGCCGCCCGCGACCTCGCCGATACTCTCTACGCCGAACTCTACGGAACCAACACGCGCGATGGCGAGCGCGTTTCCAAACTGGCTTCTTTCACCGGTCGCGGATCGCTCGAGGGCTGGCTCCGCACTGTGCTGGCGCAGGAATTCGTGAATCGCTATCGCCGCACCAAGCGCCTGGTGAGTCTCAACGAAGAAAGCGAAGAGGGCTCTCAATTCGCTGCTCCCGAGCCGGAGCCGGTTATCTCCACGGACTTGCGCCTGGAATCTTCCACTGCGGCCGCCCTGGCTTCCCTACCCGGCGAAGACCGCATGGTGCTGGCGGCGTATTATCTCGACGGACGCACCCTGGCCGAAGTCGCCCGTATGCTGGGCGTGCATGAATCCACCATTAGCCGCAAGGTCGATAAACTGGCCAAGTCGTTGCGCAAGAAGATTCTGGCAGGCATGATTCAGCAGGGTATGGCTCGCCGTCAGGCCGAAGAGGCCTTCGATGTGGACGTGCGCGACCTGCGGCTGAATATTCGTCGCACCCTAGCGCAAGAATCGCCGGCAGCAGCGTTCTCAGAAAAGAAGGAAACTTAAGTTCCCGGTAAAGGTGCAAGCCAAGGGGCGTAAGGGTTAGAAGCTACAAATGCAGGACATTCCAAAAATCGTGCGCCAGCAGTTGAAGGTATCTGCGCGGGCATGGACGCGAACAACGTCCGAGCTGCATCCCGACGCTGACCTCCTCACCGCGTTCGCCGAGCATGCTCTCGCCGGCGCCGAGCGCGCCAGCATTGTCGAGCACCTCGCCCACTGTGGCGATTGCAGAGATGTAGTTGCGCTGGCTCTGCCCGCAACTGAAACTGTTGCGGTACCCGCCACCACTCGTGGCACACGAAGCGGATGGCTGAGCCTGCCCGTCCTTCGTTGGGGAGTAGTCGCGGCTGGGCTTCTGGCCGTCACTTCGGTTGGAGTTCAGCAATATAGGCTGCATCATCAGGAGCAAATTGTCGCTTCGAATGTCATCGAAAGAACAGGTGCCACGGCTGCGGTGGCGCAAAGTATTCAGCCGCTTCCGCAAACTACAGCTCCTAAAGTTGATCCCAAGCCGTTGATTGTTGCTCCCAGGATACGAAAGGGAACGAAGGAAGCTCATCTCGCCGAGTCTATGGTCGCGACGGCCAGTTCAGCGCCCGTTCCCCCGGAACAGCCATCGGACACCGCGCAAGCTATGCAGCAAACCACCGCGCAAAACCAGGCTCAAGACCAGCTTGTTCAGAATCAGAGAGAACGATCGTTGAATGGCGGAAACGTCACCAACGTGGATACAGTCGCCAAAGCCAAAGACCCCGTGCCCGCCGCGGCTTCCGCGCCGCCACGCTGGAGCATCACTCTCGCCGGAACATTGCAGCGCACATTTGACGATGGCAAAACCTGGCAGGATATAAACCCGGCGACAGCTTATGCTGCGGTCTCAAGCACGAAGAAAGTAAATGCTTCGCCCAATGCTGTTCCGGTATTCCGTGCCGTGGCTGCCGCTGGGCTCGAAGTTTGGGCAGGCGGTTCGGCCGGAGCGCTGTATCACACCGTTGATGGCGGCAGTGGCTGGACGCTCGTCCTACCTTCCGCCGACGGCGCAATTCTCACCGGCGACATCACCAGCATTCAGTTCCCCGATTCTCAGCGCGGAACCGTGGCCACGTCGACCGCCGAAGTCTGGATCACTGCGGACGACGGCCAAAGCTGGCGCAAGCAGTAGTTCCGATATCCTTTATCCAATGTAATCCTGAGCGGAGGTGGTATTTCGCGAATGCGAAATACCACCAGAGTCGAAGGATCCCTGGCAGTTAGCAGCACGTCGGCTATGCTGGGCGTTTTCTTCCAGCGGCCGCGTTCCTATTTAGCACCGCTTCATCCAGGAAAAATTCTCATTACCAAAGTGACGTTTACACTCCATCAGCTGTTCTCTAGTATCCATCTCGTGGTTTGGCAGTTCTGGGGGAGGGCTGCCGAGGCGTCTTGGACTGCAAAGTCCGAGGCGCTTTTTTTGCGCCTATATTCCGATTTTCGGCCTTACTGGAAATGTGGAGGATTGAGATACAGAACCATGTTCTCCTCATCCACATAGCGCTCGCCAATCTTCAGCGCCCGGCGCTCGCAGCCATAAGATTCAAATCCCAGCGACCGGTATAAGCTCACCGCGGCATCCTGGGCCGTGACCACGGAGAGCATGATCTGTTCAACCCCATCAATCCTGGCGGCTCGTTCCAATAATGCCCGCAGCATCTTCCGGCCAACTTTCTGGCTCCGCGCCTCGCGCGCAACATACACACCCCAAATGTGTCCTTTATGACGCGCCTTGAGGCCTTTGTCGCGAAAGAAGCCTGCTGTGCCCAGCAGACGTTCGCCAGAAAACGCTCCTACAACAAACTTATTCGCGGGATCGTAGGAGATTCGCGCCGCAACTTCATCCTCTGCCAGTGCGCGATGTTCTTCCACCGAAGAGCCAAACGCCTCCGGGTCGCATTCCAGCGCTTCCAGTCGGATCTTCCAGTACGCGCTCGCGTCGTTTGCATTTAGAACTCGAATTTCCATGGGCTCATCCACCACGATTTCGCGAACGTCTTCGCGACGCTTATTTCGCTCCCCGGCACGCCGCACAATATCCCCCAATCTCCAGTCGCGAGACCACAATCCGGAAGCGGCAGTCTTTTTCCACCTGCCCCTTCAGCGTTTCGAAAACATCGCTGACAAATTCCATGATCTTGCCGCAGCGCAGGCACGCCATGTGAATGTGGTCGCGGTTCAGCTTGCGCTCGTAGTAATGTCCCTCGCCGTGGATGTGCATCAGATCGAGTTCGTCAATCAGTCCATGCCGCTTCAGCAGTTTCAGCGTCCGGTAGACCGTGCTGCGATCGACGCTGGCATCCAGTTTCTGCGCTTTGCGCAAAAGTTGGGCCGCATCCAGATGTTTGGTTGCAGTCTCCATTACCCGCAGGATTGCGCGGCGTTGCTCGGTCATGCGGATTCCGCGTTCGGCAAGATGTGACTGCAGGCGTCCCGGTATTTCGGTTTGTGGTAGTGGCATGGAAACCCTCCCTGGGGCGGTCGCAACTGGTCGCAACCACGCTGCGACGAATTGTTTGGCTCGCGCTTGACGGGGTACAGGCGTATCCGTCAATATTGAAGCTGATTTTTAGATGCGACCGGATTGCAACTAGCAGGCCTAGTTCATCCCTTACGGAACGGCCCCGATTCATCCGAGTTTTGATTTTATCTCCAGATGCGACACAATTGCAACTAGAAAATTTAGCGATTATAAAAGTTTTAAAATTATGCGCAACTTCTCCAAAATATCGCTACACGTCTTGTGCGTACCATTCCTTTTGCTGGAGTTGGCCTTTGCCGGCGTGGGCGGAAGCATCTCGGGCACAATCAAAGACCCATCCGGCGCGGCCATCCCCAAAGCGTCGGTGGCGCTGGTCAATGCCAATACAGGGGTTCGGCAATCCGCCTACACGGATGATCACGGTGTCTATGCTTTCCCCGTCCTCCCCGTCGGCGAATACATTCTCGAAGTCAACCACCCCGGCTTCCAACCTTATCGGCGCACCGGCATCGTGCTCAATACCAACAGCGCGCTTCTGCTCGATGTTGTGCTGCGAGTGGGCGAACGCAGCGACGCCATCACGGTGAGTGACAGCGCAGTTCATCTGGAAACCTACAGCAGCCAGGTGGGCGAAGTCATTAATAGTGAACAAATGAGCGCCGTTCCCTTAAACGGCCGCAGCTATACCGATCTGCTTGCGCTTCAACCGGGAGTCGCTCCCGCAACTTCCATCAACTCCAACACCGTGCAGGATGTTGGCGCGAGCGCGCTCTCACCTTCCGGCGATCTCAATCCCGGCACTATTTCCATCAACGGCCAGCGCGAATTTGCCAACGCCTTCATCGTGAATGGCAGCGACTCCGAAGAAGACGTCAACATGGGAACGGCAATCATTCCCAACCTCGATTCCATTGAGGAGTTCCGTATTCTCACCAGCAATTTCGATGCGGAGTATGGCGAATTCAGCGGCGGCCAGATTAACGTCATCACTAAGTCCGGCAGCAACGCATTTCACGGCGATCTTTTTGAATTCCTGCGCAACACCGACCTGGACGCGCGCAATTATTTTTCACCCACGCGCGGAACGTTTATTCAGAACCAATTCGGAGGGACCGTCGGCGGCCCCATCCAGAAAAATAAAATTTTCTTTTTCGCTGATTATCAAGGCACGCGCCAACGGCAAGGTGTGGATACGGGATTGATCCCGGTGCCCTCGAACGCGGATCGCACTGGCGATCTATCCGATGAGGCCTCCTCTTTCTACACCACCCAAATCGTGAATGGACAATCGGTTATTGTGCCCACGCTGGTGAGTGGTCCGGCCTGGGCGAGCACGCTGGCCACAAATTTTGGTTATCAGATTTACGCTGGCGAGCCCTACTATTTTCCGGGCTGCACGAGCACCAACTATTCTCCGGGAAGCACCACCGCGTGCGTTCTGCCCACCCTGCAAATTCCAACGAAGGCTTGGTCTGGGCCCGCGCAACATTTATTGCAATACATTCCAGCTCCAAATGCTTCTGATAATCAATTCGCAACTTCTGCGATCAACCAGGCGTTGCGAGACGATAAAGGAGCGATGCGCATTGATGCCAACACTGGCTGGGGACTGATCTCCGGCTACTATTTTCTCGATGACTATTCGCTGAACAATCCCTATCCCGTGGCACAGGGCGGAGCCAGCGTGCCCGGCTTCAATGCGCTGTATCAGGGACGAGCGCAGCTTTTCAGCCTGGGCGATACCAAAACGTTAAGCGCGACGGCGGTGAACGAACTTCACTTCAGTTTCCTGCGCGCCTTCAACGATCTCGGCAAACCACAAGGCGGACTCGGCGTCAGCTTGGCCTCTCAGGGCTTCGTTACGTCTACCGGCGCGCCTAGCATCGTTGCGCTCGCTCCTGAAAATGAAGGAGTGGAAAATATCGTCTTCAACAACTTCTCTACGGGAACGAATACGAATGAGCTGAAACAGGCCAACAATACTTTTCAATGGCTCGATAACTTTTCGAAGATCATTGGACGCCACACCATCAAGCTCGGTGGCGAGTTCCACTATGACCAGGTCAATGTGAATCCAATTGCCCAGTTCAACGGCAACTTCTTATTCACCGGAAGCGAGACCGGTCTCGATTTTGCCGACTTCCTGCTCGGAATTCCCAGCCAGTACAACCAGAGCCAGCTCAATCCTTTTTATGGCCGCAATAAATACGCCGGCATTTTCGCGCAGGACGGTTGGCATGTGAGACCAAACCTTACTCTCAACTACGGCCTGCGTTGGGATCGCATCGAGCCCTGGTACGAAAAGTACAATCAGATTTCAACCACCGAACCGGGCAAGCAGTCCGTGGTCTTCCCCGGCGCGCCTCCGGGAATCTTGTATCCCACCGATCCTGGAGTGCGGCGCACGCTTGCACCTCCGGGCGATGAATTCTCGCCGCGCATCGGTCTCGCATATTCGCCGAACGTATCGGCCGATAGCCTTCTCGGCAAAATCCTTGGCGGTCCCGACAAGACCAGTCTTCGCGCAGGCTTCGGAATGTACTACACATCGATCGAAGCGCTGACGATCGGTGTGCTTGCCGCCAACGCCCCCTACGGAACCACGTACAGCAGCCCCGCGCCGCCACTGTTTTCCAATCCCTTCGTCACTGCTTCCAATGGGCATGACCTCGGCCAGTATTTCCCCGTCACATTTGCTCCGTTGAATTCTTCCAGCAGTCATCCCGATGCTTCGCTCGACTGGTCGCAATACGTGCCCATCAGCGGCATCCCCGCATATCCTGTCACCAATCGCATTCCTTACACCGAGCAATACATGTTCTCGCTCGAGCGGCAGATCGGCGACAACACCGTCGCCAGCGCCAGCTATGTCGGCAATCAATCGCATCGGCTTCTGGTGCTCGTCGAGTCCAATCCTGGCGACCCCGCGTTGTGCCTCAGCTTAAGCCAGACGAGCCAGGTGTACCCGGGATCCGCAACCTGCGGGCCTTTTGGCGAAAGCAATGTTTACAAAACAGCCTCAGGCCAAACCGTGAACGGAACTCGCGGCCCACTCGGCTCGAATTTTGGCAGCAATACCAACCAGGCCACCATCGGCAACGCCAACTACAACGCTCTCGAACTCAGCCTTCGCCGAACCAGCAAGCGCTTGCAATTGTTCGCCAGCTATACCTTGAGCAAATCCATCGATCAGTCCTCCAACGTAGGCGAGGAGGTCAACCCCATCAATCCCGCGCTCAGCCGCGCCTTGTCCGCGTTCGATGTGAGAAATAATTTTGTGGTGAGCTATGCCTACGAGCTTCCCTTCGACCACCTGTTCCACGTCTCCAATCGCTGGACGAATGGTTGGACGATTTCGGGCATCACCCATTTCAGCAGCGGTTTTCCGGTAACGCTGCTCAACTACGGCGACAACTCTTTGCTCGGAGCCGAGCCCAACGGCATCAATAATTACGGCGTCGATGAACCGGAATATACGCCCGGACCGCTGAAGCTGAATTCCAATCCGCGCAATGGAGACTCCTACTTCAATACTTCGCTGTTTAGCTTGCAGCCCCTGGGCGATCCCGGCAACGCCAAGCGCCGATTCTTCTCCGGCCCGGGCATCGACAACTACGACATGGCTCTGCTGAAGAGCGTGCCTCTCACTGAATCGAAGTCTCTGCAATTCCGCTTCGAGGGATTCAACGTCTTCAACCACGCGCAGTTCTATGGACCGACTTCGGTGAACGGCAACATCAACAGCTCGTCTTTCGGAGCGGTTGTGAGCGCGGCCCCGCCTCGACTGATGCAGGCTGCAGTCAAGTTCATCTTCTAGATGGTGTGATGCAGGTTTGGCTTTACATGGCGCTGTCATCCTGAGCGTAGCCGTTTTTCAGGCGTAGCGAAGGATCTCCCGCTGAACCGGCCCAACGCGTGAGCAAACTGCGCCACTACCTAACTAACTCCCATTTTTGGACTTAAGTAATGCCCTGACTCCGAGTCACCAGCCTTCCTTGCGACCTTTGCCCCGGCCCGCGCATCAAAGGTCAGTGGTACGATAGAAAGTTGCCCCAAAGCGGGCAAGCAATCTTTGATCGCCGGGCCCGGCTACTACCGCTCGTTGTTTGCGAAACATGGAGCGTTTGCCGACAGCGCGACATTACAACGAGGAGAAACGAACATGGCAGGCAATGGAATTGTCGAAGTGACAGATGCAAACTTCGACCAGGATGTTTTGAAATCAGATACGCCCGTGCTGGTGGACTTCTGGGCAACTTGGTGCGGCCCTTGCCGCGCGATCGCCCCTATTGTTGAGGAGTTGGCCAAGGACTACCAGGGCAAACTCAAAGTCGGCAAGATGGATGTCGACGCCAACAGCTCCACTCCCATGCGCTACAAGGTCACCGGCATCCCCACGCTGCTGGTCTTTAAGGGTGGGCAAGTGGTCGAGCAAATCGTAGGCTACCGTCCCAAGGAAGCCATCGCGCAAGCCATCGACAAGCACGTCGCAGTCAGCGTCAGGTCGTAAGGCTATCGATTCGATACCGGGCAAGGTTCGCGTGAGCCTTGCTCAGTATTTCCGCAGCACTCCAATCACGCGCCCCTGCACTTCCACCGACGCGGCTGGAACGATGATCGGCTTCATGGTCACATTCGAAGGTTGAAGGCGGATGTTGTCGCCTTCGCGGTAAAAACGCTTTAGCGTGGCATCGTCCCGGTTCACGACCGCGACCACGATGTCGCCGTTGTGCGCCGTCTTCAGCTTCTCGACCAGAACGTAATCGCCGTCGAGGATGGCTTCATCCTGCATGGAATCGCCGCGGACTTCGAGCACGAATACTTCTTTCGAGCGCACGAAGTCGGCGAGTGAAATCGTCTCATTATTTGCTATTGCTTCGATCGGTTGGCCGGCGGCAATGCGGCCAAGCAGCGGCAGCACCAGCCCTGTGTTCACGCTCATAGCCTGCTTGAGGCGTCCTTTGGGCGGCAATAGGTCGATGGAGCGGCTGCGGTTGTAGTCGCGGGTGAGCAGTCCTTTTTTCTCCAGGTTGGTAATGTGCTTGTGCACCGTGGCCAGCGAGTTCAAGTCGAGCCCGTCGCCGATTTCTTCGAATGACGGAGAGTATCCATGCTCCGCCACGAAGCGGGAGATGAAGTCATAAACTTCGCGCTGCCTGCGTGTGATCGCCACGGCGCTATTGTTGGCGAAGGGAAGGCGAATGTCAAGCGGAATCAAAGGCCGGCTCCTGGCTTCTAGCTACTAGCACTCCTCTCTCGTCCCGGCGTTCACGTGGATCACGCATGGTTTGGGTCTTCGCGATCGGCGTTCTGGTGACGCTTGCGGGCGGCTTGCGGCGCGTGGGGTCGATCACGGGGGTGTGCGGATTGGCTTGGGTGGTCTGATTTCGCTGAGTGCGCGGGATTGGGCGAAGGCGGGATCCGGCTTCGGTTGGTCGACTGGGGCGGAATATTGGGGAACTTCGTTGACCAGATTTCTGTACGTCGAGCAGTCGAAATCGGTGCGTGGAGCGTTCTTTGTGGCGATGTGGAGGGCGCGCAGGATGAGTTGGGCGCGGCGGAAGTCGATGGTGTTGCGCACGAGGGCGTTGATGACTTCCATGAGCGAGACTTGGATCGACTCCTTGTCCTCAAGGAACGCCATGGGATGGAGGCGCGACTTGGGAGGCGTGCGCACGCCGCGGATGAGGCGCTGGTGGACATAGCAGAAGGCTTCGCCGCGAAGGGCGGGCGAGCCGCAGCGAACTCCATTGACTTTGATGTGAGAGCAGAGGCGTGTGGCCTGGTTGAGTGCCATTGAATTTGAACCTTCCGGGGTTGAGGATGCGGGTTCTGGATCGAGAGAATTTCCAGATCGAGGCTGTAAATCATTGAATAGGTTCGGGTTGGCGGCGGAGAGGTCGAGAAAGTCCGCGTAAAATCTTGAAAGCCAAGGATTTGCTCGGAAAATATTGATTAATTCGGACTTAGCGGCTGCGAACTCGGCTGGAGGAAGGCTGGAGAGATATTGCTGAAGGCTGTTTGCGCCGAGGAGCATACTACTTTTAGTTTAATGGGGGGTGCAAGGTTAGTTGTCACATGGGGAGGGTGGAGGGTGTGGAGAAAAATAAAAGATCGGGAAGTAGTTGGTGGAGGGCAGATTCAGCTTAGGGGCGTTTGTCGGCTCCTATTTCCTTTGGGTTTATGCGGACCACTTGCTTGATGTGAACCTTCTGACTATCCATTGATTGAACTCTCATTGCCAACTTGCCTTCAGGCAGAAGTGGATTGGGCGCCATCAGGAAATATCCAACTGCATCATCTTGCATTCGCAGGGACTTCGGCTCCGTAACCCCAGACGTCACCGCGATTATGTCGATAGCTCTACAAGGCCGATCACAGAAGGCTCCGAATGCTGCGTTGTACATCATTCCGTCGACGGTTATAAAGACTTCAGTGACCGGGTTTACTCCTTCGTCCGACGTTGGGGTCGAGTCTTCCTGTGTCCAGTTGAAATGCGGGTCCGGATGCGTCTCTCCGAGGTTGACGGTCCCTGCGGTTATTCCTCCCTGCTGGTTGACTGATAAGGCGCTTCCCGCGCCCTGTGTGATGGCTCCGACTGCTGAGCTGTTGTCTCCGGCGGCACAGCTGCCATTCGGACAGTTTTGAAGGGACGCTCCGGGGCCGACTGAAACCCCTCCCTTCGCAATGAGTAAATCTCCGAGCCACCCTGGTAAACCCAGCTTAACTTTGGACGCTTCTTGAAGTCGTAATGCATCTTTTAGGTTGCCGCTGTCTCCGAAATGTAGGTGTGGGGCCTTTGAGAAATCGAGGGAGAAAGTGATCTCGCCCTTATCGTTGGATTGAGGCTTATTCTGGCGAAACCCGAGCCCTCGATATTCATCCGAGATTTCGGCAGGCTTGACTTCGGTTCCGAACACGCTGGACAGTATTAGAGCTTCGTACTCCGCTGGCGTCTTCTCCCTTGTCACCGAGACGCACGAACAGTTGCACTCTCCATACCTAGGATCACATTTGGCTATTTGATTATCCGTGCATTGGACTCCTCCGCCTGGCGGCTTTGGGCACTTACAACTGGAGGCTCTGGATAGTGTTGTTCCCAGATTCAGGCTGACTCCGACAGCACATATGGCAATCCGCTTAAAAGCAGCTGACTTCATAACGCTTTCCCGCCTCGATAGGTGTGACGACGTATCGACGGTTGTTGTTTTTTATCCTGGCGAGGAGGTCTTTCAACATCTCCTCTGGTGCTCTCGGATCACCGTCCAGCTGCCCGCCGTTCAGTGCGGCCGCCCTGTCCCCATTACCGCAGGTGTTAGAGAACACAGCAGTAATATTGAGATCTCCCGCAAGTGCGTCCAATGCCTTTCGCAGCGGCGTGCCGTCCGGCATCCCGATAACAATGTGTTGCCGCACGAGGTTGATGTCGTTGCGAGTCTCTTGAGCTGGTAGCTTTTTTTCGTATGGTTCATAGCCGCCTAATGCCACAACCACCCTTACGGTGTCCTCATACCCGTTCAGAGACAGGTTGAACTTGCCATCACGATCGGTTGTGTCTTGCGTTAGCAGCATTCCGTTGTTTGTCTCTAACTGAACCAACACCCCCGACATAGGTGCCTTGTCGAATGTGTCAGATACAACACCATTTATATACGCAGTCTTCTTTCCGTGGGCAAACCACTGGATAGTCGTCGGGCCGAATGCGGTGATTAACGCCGCGATTATTACAGCGAGTGCCGCTATGATTGCCGCCGTGGTTTGGTTCTTTGTGAGCGGGCTCATCTCGTCCTTTATTCCTTTGCGAGATGCCTATCTCGCTGCCCGGGGCTCGAAATGGTTGGCTTGGTAGGCCGATTTGCTCTGAGACGTTAGCACTAAACTGGCGGATTTTCCAAGCGTTTTGTTGGCTGGCTTGGTGGCTCGCACACACCGTGCCACGTCCCAAGAGGGATGGTGCTGTGGAATCCCACTTCTCGCAACGGACGCGAGAAGTGGGGCACCCCAGGCGAGTGGACGGGCTGAGAAAAAGTGGTGGATGTTAGAGATCGCCTCAGGCGCTAAAGCGCGGATATATTTTTTACAGCTTAGCGGCACGATTGAAGTCATGCCCTTCCCGTTCGTTCGTGTGAGTTGTGACGATGAAGATTAAAATCCCAAGAGAGGGATGGTGCTGTGGAATCCCACTTCTCGCAACGGACGCGAGAAGTGGGGCACCCCACGCGAGTGGACGGGCTGAGAAAAAGTTGTGGATGTTAGAGATCGCCTCAGGCGCTAAAGCGCGGATGCATTTTCAGTAACTTATCGGCACCCTTCGGTCGCTTTCGCTCGCTCAGGGCAGGCTCAAGGACTGAAGCCGTGCCCTGATACGAATCAAGATCAAGGTCAAAAGCAACGGACGTTAGTATGCGGAGCTGATACGTTGGACAGCTCATGCCGGGGCGGTCTATGTCGGGATAGTGCATGGCGGGGATGGTTTATGTGGGGACAGCCTCCCTCGCCTGCCCTGAGCGGAGCCGAAGGGGCTACCCGCCGGGCAAAGCCCGGCAGGTTTGTGTGGAACGGAGGGCTTCTACTTGCGAGGGTTTTGAGGTAGGCTTATGCCGTTTATTTAAGGAGGCCTATATGGCACAGGACACTTCGGTTGAGATGGTGCGGCACGCTTCTACGGTTTCCATATTGTGGGGCGCGCTGCTGATTGTGTTGGGTGTGATGGCAGTATGTTCGCCGTTTCTGGCTGCGGTGGCGGTTAGCGTGGTGGTGGCGTGGCTGATTGTTTTGGCGGGCGTCGTCCACTTGATGCTGGCGTTTCGCGCGCATGGTGCAGGGAGCATGATCTGGAAGGTGCTGGTAGGGATCGCGTATCTATGCTTCGGCGGGTACTTGATTTTGCATCCGGTGCTGGGCGTGGCGTCGCTCACGTTGCTGCTGGCGTCGCTGTTTCTGATTGAGGGCATCCTGAACATCGTGCTGTATGTAAAGATGCGTTCGTTGCATGGATCGAGCTGGGTGCTGGTGGATGGGATCATTACCTTGCTGCTGGGAGCGATGATCTATATGCAATGGCCGTCGAGTTCGCTCTGGGCGATCGGCACGCTGGTGGGGATCAGCCTGATCTTCAGCGGAGTGGCGCGGGTTGGGATGTCGCTGGCGGCGCGCAAGGGAGCTGGCGAGATAGCGTCATCGCGGTTGGCGGCTTAGGGGTGGATCGAAGGTGATACCCGAAACTACGTCGAACGTTTAGATCGAAAGCAGAGGCAAAAGCAAAGTCAACGGACAGGAGTGTCCGTTCCACATGTTTTTGCTGTTCCACATGGTCTGCCGGGCTTCGCCCGGCGGACAGCCGAGGGCGGCTGTCCCCACATGAGCCATCTCGCTCCTCGATATGAACAAATCCTCACACTTAAGACATCCGAAACTTCTGTTCGACTCGTAACTCTAATGAGGAAGATGATATCTGGGTAGCATTCACGGTTGAATTGCGTTTGGAGGGATTATGTCCAGAATTTCGGTGCGGATGTTGGCGATGATTCTCACGGTGCTGGCTGGCACTTTGGCTTGCCAGGCTGGGAATGGGACGAATGCGGCCGTGCCTGCGCCGGCCGTCGATGAGGCGAAGGCTGCGGCTTCCACGAAGCAGAGTGCGGTGGTGGCGGGCGGATGCTTTTGGGGAATCCAGGCGGTGTTTCAGCATGTGAAGGGCGTGGTCAGCGCAACCTCGGGATACTCGGGCGGGACGGTGAAGAATCCCGATTATGAGACGGTGAGCAGCGGGCAGAGCGGACATGCGGAGTCGGTGCAGATTGTTTACGATCTGTCGCAGGTGACTTATGGAGAGTTGCTGCGCGTGTTCTTCTCGGTGGCGCTGGATCCGACGGAGGTGAACCGGCAGGGGCCGGATGATGGGACGCAATACCGGTCGGTGATTTTTTATGGCAATAACGAGCAGAAGCGCATTGCCGAGGCTTACATTGCGCAGCTCGACCAGGCCAAGGTTTTTCGGCTGGCGATTGCGACGCAGGTGGTGGCGCTGAAGGCGTTTTATCCGGCGGAAGCGTATCACCAGAACTATGCGACGATGCATCCGAACGATACTTACATTATGTTTAACGATGCGCCGAAGGTGGCGAATTTGCGGCGGGAGTTTCCGGATTTATATAACGGGAAATAAGGATGTGCGGAAAAAGGAAGCGGGCTAGAACGTGCGATTATTGCCTCGCAAAGAACACGAGGATTCGCGCAGCCCGCTCAGGATGACAGCGAGTAGTGGGATGACAATTCAGGAGAGAGTTATGTTTGAATCGGATCGCGGGGAAGTGAATGTGGGACGGCGAGTATTTCTGTCTAGCGTGGGAGCGGCGCTGGGAGGTGTGGCGCTGTGGTCGTTGCGGAGGCCGCGGGTGATTGAGGCAGCGATGAAGACGGAGCCGGCCGAAGTGACGATTGTGCAGTTCTCCGATGCGGGGAAGCGGCTGGAGAAGGTGAAGATTGCGCGGGTGGTGAAGTCGGAAGCGGAGTGGAGGAAGCAGTTGGCGCCGGGAGTGTTCGAGATTACGCGGCACGCGGATACCGAGATCGCTTACAGCGGGAAGCTTTTGAACGAGCACGAGAAGGGAGTGTTCCGCTGCATCTGCTGCGACAATGCGCTGTTTAGTTCGGAGACGAAATTTGATTCGGGAACAGGCTGGCCGAGTTTCTGGGAGCCGATCGCGAAAGAAAATGTGCGGGAGACTTCGGATTTGAGCATTGGCATGGAGCGGACGGCGGTCGCGTGCACGGAATGTGATGCGCACTTGGGACACGTGTTCAATGATGGTCCGAGGCCGACGGGGCTGCGCTATTGCATGAATTCGGCGTCGCTGCGGTTTGCGAAGGCGGTGTAGCGCAGCAGTAGTGCGGGCGCAGCCAGCTAAAACTTGCGAATAAACAAAAATGGAGAGACGAGCATGGCTCGCCTCTCCATTTTTTCATGGTTCATCTTAATGGTGTTCAACCCGTCCTCGGGGGGTAAGTAAGTTAGTGATGTTATTTGTTGTCGCCGGATGGGCTGGCGCTAGCGGTGCTCTTCAGCGTGACAGTATCAGAAGGTTGTGGAGCAGCCTTCTGCTGCGTCTGCTGTGGCTTAGGCGCGGCCGATTTCGCGGCTTCGTTTTGAGTGGCATGATTGGTGCTGCTGATTGAGTTCACCATATTAGAGAAGATCGGCGGCGAGGGTAGTGGACTTTAGGGAAATTTTGGAGGATTGGAAATCTTTAACACAGAGGACACGGGGGACACAGGGTAAGGCTTATTCCAGAACGCTGTCGTCGACCCTTTTTCGTTCCCAGTCGGCGGCGGCTTGGACGAAGGCCAGGACTACGGGATGCGGATTCTTTTCTGTGGAAGAGAGTTGGGGCTGGAACAGCGTGGCGATGAAGAAGCGGTGGGTGGGCGATTCGATGGCGCGGATTTCGCCTTTCGCGCCGCGCGCTACTACCGGAAAGCCGGCCTCCATGGTGGCCCATTCGTACTCGGGGTTGACTTCGAAGTTACAGAAGAATTCTTCCGTCACAATTTCTTTGTCCTTACCGTAGAAGGATTGCAGGTAGGAGCCGGGACGAAGGCGGATTTCGGGCATCGCGCCGGAGAGCTTGGGAGCGTCGCCTTTAATGCCGGTGACGGCGCAGGCTACGGGATAGATGACGATGTTCTTAGACGCAGAATTATTTTCGGCGCTGTCGGCGTCTTTGATGCCGAGAACGTTGCGGGCGAATTCAATCAGGGCGTACTGAAAACCTCCGCAGGTGCCGAGGAAGGGCCAGTCGCGCCGGCGGGCGAATTCGATGCCTTTGAGCATGCCGTCGAAACTCTTGTAGGGACTGCCGGGTGAGGCCCAGAGACCGTCGAAGCTCTCCAGAAGTTTTTCCGTGCCGGAGGCGGTCAGGGATGGGGTGGGAATCCATTCGGATTCGACTTTCAAATCCAATTTGCGGGCGGCGTGTTGCAGAGAATCCGTGGTGGCGGGATGGGAGCGAAATTGAGGATTAAAGTCGCCGAGGATTCCGATGCGAACGGCATTACTCACGGAAGCATTGTACTAGAGCGGGTGAGCGGGTTTGCGGGGTGGTGGTTAGATGGGTGGTGCGGGGGCAGGGGCTAAAGCCCGCATTCATTGTGGCGTTTTACGCGGCGCTGAAGCGCCGCTCTTCCACGGTGCTGCAAGCGGTTTTGATGGCGGACTGCGTTACAGGCGCTGTAGGCACGCAGAAAGCAGGTTCCTCGGCTTCGCCTCGGAATGACGATCTAGAAAATACTCTCAAGGCTATCTCTACAAGTCCGAGACTATCCCTACCGAGTCTTAGTGTAAACCTGCCGGAACAGAGGGTCGTTTTTCTTCGAAAGTGGTATCGAGAGTTCCATAGAAAGTGGCTATACACAAATACCACGAGCTGAGTCAATCTAAGAGTGGGCATTAGTTCAGTTTGATTCCGGAGGGGACGATGAACGCGTATCGGCGAAATGGAGTTCAAGCATTGTTGAGAATTGGCTGCCGCCGCAATTCAAAAGGGGGCATCGTGAGTATTCATCACCGTTCAGTCATGATCGCGCTGCTAAGTCTGTGTCTGGCAGCGCCTGGACAGTTGGCCGCACAATCGCACCAGGATTCGGGCCCCGGGATGAATCAGACAGAGAGTGCAGTCCCCGGTCTTCACGACTTCGACTTCCTGGTTGGTCAATGGCAGGCCCATCATCGAAAGCTGAAGCAGCGACTCGCCAATAATCACGATTGGATTGAATTCGAAGGCACGTTGTTGAATCAACCGCTTATGGGGCGTTACAGCAATGTGGACGATACAGTGCTCAGCGTTCCCGGTGCTCCCTATCGCGGTGTCGCTCTGCGGTCCTTCGACCTGAAGACCCAGCAGTGGTCAATCTGGTGGCTCGACAGCAGGACACCATCCGAACCATTGGATCCGCCCATGATTGGAGGCTTCCACAATGGCGTGGGCACTTTCTATGGGGATGATACGGTCAAGGGAAAGCGAGTTCGGGCGCGCTTCATCTGGTCCAACATCACTCCGACATCGTGCCACTGGGAGCAAGCGGATTCGCCAGACGAGGGCAAGACCTGGGAGACAAACTGGGTGCAGGACATCACACGAGTTCGCTAATCGAGGGGATCGACAAATCGGAAAAATGGCTCAATACCTCAACCTGACAGCGAGCGCAACGACGGGAGTGCACTCCATGACCGCGCGATCATTCACTCTTGCTCGTCTCCGACGGCGTCGGAAAGCGTTCTTGAATCCACACTTGCCAGAGCGGTGTCTCGCGGGCGACGGTCCCGGTCGCCTGATCGCCGTAGAGGTAGAAGCTTAGCGTGACCGTGCTCTGGCCGCCGAAGTTGACGGCGCCAAGGGCGGCGGTGCCCGGCCCCGGCTTGTCGAGCCGCAGCAGAGCGTTGTACGGACTCTGGCCGACGTACTCCACCACGCCGCTGAGCGCCGGGACGCCCGCCGGGGTGGTCCAACGTTGCCCCACGCTCACGCCTTTCAGCCCCAATGCCGCGGTCAGCGTTTCCCAGGCCTCCGCTTCGGTCCCGGCGGCGGGGGCCATCCACTGCATCATCGCGGAGCGTTGGCCGCGGAAGTGCGTGAGATAGATCCGCAGGATGCGGAAGAAGCCAGGCCAGCCGGATTCGCTGCCTTCCAGCTGGTTGTCCCAGTCGTCCGTGCTGGCGAAGAGGCTATGCACCACGCGGACGACGCAGATGCCTCCGCCGCGCGCCTCGACGCTCCACTCGTCCGCGATGGGCGGCGAGCCAGGGGCCCAGCCAGGAGCCTCGGCGGCAAACCTTCGCGGGGGATCCCAGGCGGTCACGACGGAACTGGACTCCATGCCCGGGCCGAAGTTCAACTTCACCGCAACGGGCTTCCCGTCGCGCTCCTCGAACTCAGTCGGCACGAACCACGACGAAATACCCGGCCCAGTGGCGATGGCCTGCCAGACTTCCTCCGGCGTGCCGGGGACCTCGACTTCGACCTGGACTGAACGGCGTCCGGATGCTTCTTTCTTCACGCTCATGATGGCTCCTTGGGATCGGATTTCTGGGGCAGAGGGTGCGCCACGACTACCAGACGATGCGCGCGGCCGCCGGGGGCGGATTCATCGTGGTACTTCGAAACCAGTTTCGTGATGGCCTCGGTGAGTTCGTTGCTGAAAGCCGCCCGGTCTGTCGCCGACCGGAAGCGAACCTCAGTATCCACCGCCAGGACCGCCAAGCGTTTGCCCGTCTCTTTCGCACGACGAACAAGATCGCTCACCTCGCGGACGACCCGTGCGCCGAGAGCGATGAGATAACTCGCGGACAGCCTATCGATTTCCCGATTTGGGTCCGCGGCGACCGGACCCAGGGCGCTCGGCGAAACGACGTAGGAAACGGCCGTCGCCACGAGTAGCCGTTCCGTCAGCCCGCCCCACTTGCGTTCCTTGGCCAGCCGCACCAGCCCGTGCGCCTCCAGCGCGTGCAGGTGGTAGTTGACCTTCTGCCGAGTCAGGCCAACCCGCGTGGCTAATGTCGCCGCCGAGGCGGGCACGGCCAGCTCGGAGAGAAGTCGACTCCGCATAGGCTCCAAAGCTACCGTCGCCGCTGCCGGATCATCGATAACTTGAAGGTCGAGCACGAAGAGACGGTACCATTGACAACTTTTATTGTCAAGGAGGGTTTCCGGAGGGTTTCCGGGGACGCTCGGTTCGATTTCTCCGAGGAACCGGTTGCGGTGATGCTGCCAGTACGCCACAGCTAGGTTCCAAAGTGAAGCACAATCGCCAGGCAAGTCCCCAATACCCTCGTTATGCATCGCATTGGGTCTTTTGGAGACGATTTACGTTGTCGTTGATCAGAATTCGTCACTGCAAACGTACCGCCTTCGTGCGGGTCAGTAGAACATTCCTGTCAGTCGATCGATGCCAAACGGGAATGGTCCTTCGCCGCCCTGATGACCGCAGCTATAGAACGCACGACAAGCTCCGGTTTATAGAGGTAGATTTCATGCCCGCTAGGTGAAACCATGATTTGCCTGATGTTTGTGGAGGGTTTCGAAGAGTGGTGCTCTTGACCCATGTTTGACTTGGTGCAACAACCGCAGTGGCCGCCAAAGAGGCCGGAACGCAGCGGCTTTCTAGTAATCTCAATCTTCTGCATTACGGCCACGATCGGGTTTGTGGCTCGAGACCACGTGTTTATTAGCTCAAAGCACTCCGAATCAAAAAACGGCGCCGCGGATCAGGCTCTCGAAAATCACCAGCGCTTTGCGATGCCAGATGTGGAGATCAAAAGATGGCAGGCGATTACCAACGTGCCCGCACCAAATCGTGCGCTCAAGTGTAGATGTCATATTGATACTCAGATAGCAGGTCAGATCATCGATCACCACTCCAGTCAGTTCGCCATGTGTAAGCTGG
>Ga0209007_1000051_pt1 | contig 78476 bp, 64 predicted proteins | sample JacPinW_OM1H0_O2_FD_187961 | JGI IMG/M metagenome (GOLD analysis project Ga0209007, IMG submission 187961) | Forest soil microbial communities from Algoma, Ontario, Canada - Jack Pine, Ontario site 1_JW_OM1H0_O2 (SPAdes) (version 2) | ecosystem: Environmental > Terrestrial > Soil > Boreal... | reverse complement strand
CAGGTCAGTGCGGCAAGGATCACCAGAAGCACCAGGAGACCGAGCACGCCCAGGGTCCTACGCAGGAATCTCATCGTCGTCTCCCCTCTCCCCAGCTCTCGCCGCGCTCAGGCGGGCGTCAGCGCCCGTGCGGCGATGGCCGAGCTCTACGGCAAGAGCACCGGATGCTGCGCCGGCAAGGGGGGCTCCATGCACCTCGGGGATCCGTCGGTCGGCATGTTGCCCGCGATCGCCATCGTCGGGGGCGGCAACACGGTCGTAACAGGCCTCGGCCTATCGATGAAGCTGCGGGGGAGCGACCAGGTCGCGGCCTGCTTCTTCGGGGCGCTCGCCTGGGCCGGGATCGGTTGGCTGCGCACCCGCTCGCTCTCCGCCAAGGATGCCGCCGAGGGACGCGAGCGGCGCGAGCAGCGCCGCGAGGCGGTCGAAACGCTGCAGAAGAAGTCGGCGCTGCGCGCGCCACCGCGCATCGAGCCGGCGCTGCCCGCGGTGGAGAAGAGCGCACGCGTCGAGCGCGAGCGGCAGGTGCCGCTGTTCGATCCGCCCAAGGCGACCGAGTTGCCGCCACTGAAACTGCTCGACGACCCGCCGCCGCGCGAGCCGCTGTACTCCGCGGAAGCGCTCGAGGCGCTGTCGCGGCTCGTGGAGATGAAGCTCAAGGACTTCGCGATCGAGGCCGAGGTGGTGGCGGTGCAGCCGGGGCCGGTGGTGACGCGCTTCGAGCTGCGGCCTGCCCCTGGGGTGAAGGCGAGCCAGATCACTGCGCTGTCGAAGGACCTGGCGCGCGCGCTGTCGGTGCTGTCGGTGCGCGTCGTGGAGGTGATTCCCGGCAAGAGCGTGATGGGGCTGGAGATCGCCAACGAGAAACGCGAGGTGGTGACCTTCGGGGAGATCATCCGCTCCAAGGCTTACGACGAGCTGCACTCGCCGCTCGCGCTGGCTCTCGGCAAGGACATCGGCGGGCAGCCGGTGGTTGCGGACCTGACCCGCATGCCGCACCTGCTGATCGCCGGCACCACCGGCTCGGGCAAGTCGGTGGCGCTCAACGCCATGGTGCTGTCGCTGCTCTACAAGTCGACCGCCGAGCACGTGCGACTCATCATGATCGACCCGAAGATGCTCGAGCTGTCGGTGTACGAGGGCATTCCGCACCTGCTGGCGCCGGTGGTCACCGACATGAAGCAGGCGGCCAACGCACTGCGCTGGTGCATCGTCGAAATGGACCGCCGCCATCAGCTGATGGCGGCGCTCGGCGTGCGCAACATTGCCGGCTTCAATCGCCGGGTGAAGGACGCAATCGACGCCGGCAAGCCGATCCGCGACCCGGTGATGACGCAGAGGGCCGCCAACGATCCGAGCATCGACCAGCGGCAGATCCCTGATCTGACGCCGCTCCCCTACGTAGTGGTGGTGATCGACGAGTTCGCCGACCTCATGATGATCGTCGGCAAGAAAGTCGAGGAGCTGATCACGCGCCTCGCACAGAAGGCGCGTGCTTCGGGGATTCACCTGGTGCTCGCAACCCAGCGCCCCTCGGTCGACGTCATCACCGGACTCATCAAGGCCAATATCCCCTGCCGCATCGCCTTCCAGGTCTCGGCGCGGGTCGACTCGCGCACCATCCTCGACCAGATGGGAGCCGAAACGCTGCTCGGCCACGGCGACATGCTGTACCTGCCGCCGGGGACTTCGCTGCCAACGCGTGTGCACGGCGCCTTCGTGTCCGACCAGGAAGTGCACCGCGTGGTCGAAGCGCTCAAGACGCCGCATCCGCCGAACTACATCGAGGAGGTGCTGTCGGGGCCGCGCGGACCGATCCCGGGACTGTCGGGGGAGGAGGACGAGGCCGGCGAGGGCGGCGGCAGTTCGCAGGACGCCGAGCAGGATCCGCTCTACGACGAGGCGGTACGCATCGTCACCACGGAGCGCAAGCCCTCCATCTCATACGTGCAGCGGCGGCTGAAGATCGGCTACAACCGCGCCGCACGGCTGCTCGAGGCGATGGAGACGGCGGGGCTGGTGGGGCCGCTGCAGGCGAATGGGGCGAGAGATGTGCTCGCTCCGGCGCCGCCGGAGGACTGACTTGTGCCAATCGCAAACGTAGCAGCCCCGATCGCCGAAAAAGACTTTCGGGGACGCCGTAGATCCGTCCCTGGAGGCTGCGGGTGCGCCATCCCTGGCGCACACGCCCCCGAAAGTCTTTTTCTGCGCTCGTGTCTGCTTGCGCGCGGCGGTTGGCTCACGGTCCTTCGGAGTGCGCTCGTCGGCGGAGCTCTGGCGTGTGGAGTCGCGGTGGCGGCACCGCCGGCGGCCGCACCGGCACAGCAGGCAGCACCGCAGCAGCCGACGCCGCTCGATGGCTATCTCGACAACCTGAGGACGCTGCGGGCGACTTTCCTGCAGACGCTCGCCGATCCGCACGGGCGGGAAATCGATCGCGCCACGGGCACGCTGGTGGTGGACCGTCCGGGGAGATTTCGCTGGGAGATTCATCCGCAGCAGGCTGCGGACAGCGGTGGCGGCAAGCCGGGAAGCGCCGCCTCGAGCTCCGGGCAGCTCATGGTCTGCGACGGCAAGAACCTCTGGTTCCTCGATCGCGACCTGCAACAGGTGACGGTGAAGCCGGTGGACGCGGCGCTGTCCGCCACGCCGGCGATGCTCCTGTCGGGCACGGTGGATGTGCGCAAAAACTTCAAGATCTCGCCCGCCGGCGAGCGCATGGGACTCACCTGGGTGCTGGTCGAGCCGCAGGGCGCACAGGCAGACTTCCGCGACGCGTTGTTCGGGTTCGACCACGGGGAACTCAAGCGGATGATCCTCGAGGACAAGCTCGACCAGACCGCCACCATCGTCTTCGAGAAGGTGGAGCGCAATGGCTCGGTCAACCCCGCGGAGGTGAGCTTCACGCCGCCTGCTGGCACGGACGTCATCGGCACGCCGCGCCAATGAGCCGGCGCCGAGCGGCACGCGCCAACGAGCCCGCGGCAGTCAGCGCGCGCCAATGAGCGTGTGGCCATGAACGCCGTGGCGCGCGATTCACTGCGACCGCTCGCCGATCGCATGCGGCCGCGCAATCTCAAGGAGTTCGTCGGGCAGCAGCACATTCTCGGGCCCGGCAAGCCGCTGTCGGCCAGCATCGCCGCGGGGCAGCTTCATTCCCTGATCTTCTGGGGTCCGCCGGGCAGCGGCAAGACGACGCTGGCGCGGCTGATCGCGCAGGCCTCCAACGCGCAGTTCATCGCGCTGTCAGCCGTCATGGCGGGCGTGAAGGATATCCGCGCCGCGGTCGAAACCGCGCGCACAGTGCGGGCGCGCGAGGGTCGCGCGACGCTGCTGTTCCTCGACGAGGTACACCGCTTCAACAAGGTACAGCAGGACACGTTCCTGCCGTTTCTCGAGGACGGCACGCTCACATTCATCGGCGCAACCACCGAGAACCCGTCCTTCGAGGTGGTGAGCGCATTGCTATCGCGCGCGCGGGTGTACGTGTTGCGCGCACTTACCACGGAAGACCTGGTCACGCTGCAGCAGGCGGCGCTCGCCGACAGCGAACGCGGTCTCGGCGCGGCGCATCTCGCCGCCGAGCCCGGGGCGCTGGAGCTGATCGCACGCGCGGCCGACGGCGATGCGCGCCGCGCCCTCAACATGCTGGAGCTCGCGGCCGGGTTGCTCGAGGCCGCGGAGCCGGCGCGCTCGGCGCAGCAGTCCGGTGCGCCACGGCTGACCCTCGCGGTGGCACAGGAAGTCGCGAGCGGCGGGTATCGGCGCTTCGACAAGGGCGGCGACCAGTTCTACGACCAGATCTCCGCCCTCCACAAGGCGGTGCGCGGCTCGGATCCGGACGGCGCGCTCTATTGGCTGTGCCGCATGCTGGATGGCGGCTGCGATCCGCTGTACATCGCACGGCGCGTTACACGCATGGCGAGCGAGGACATAGGTCTCGCCGATCCGCGGGCGCTCGCGCTGGCGCTCGATGCCTGGGAGATCTACGAGCGCTCCGGCAGCCCCGAGGGCGAGCTCGCGATTGCCACCGCGGTCGTCTATCTCGCCTGCGCGCCGAAGAGCAACGCGGTGTATGTCGCGATGAACGAGGCCATGGCGGATGTGCGCGAGTTCGGGACGCTGGAGGTGCCGCTGCAGTTGCGTAACGCACCCACCCGGCTGATGAAAGATCTCGGCTACGGGCGCGACTACCGTTACGCGCACGACGAGCCCGAGGCGTTCGCCGCCGGCGAGCGTTACCTGCCGGATGGCATGCCGGATCGGCGATACTATCGGCCGGTCCCGCGAGGCCTGGAGCTCAAGATCGGCGAGGCGCTCGCGCGGCTGCGTGCGGCGCCCGGCCCGAAAGGTTGAATCTCGAGTGATCGATCCGAAGCTCCTGCGCACCGATCCCGAGGCCGTGGCGCGCAATCTCGCGCGCCGCGGCTACACGCTCGATGTGGCGGCGCTCAAGGCACTGGAGGACAAGCGTAAACCGTGGGCGGTGGAGGTTGACCGGCTGCGCGCCGAGCGCAACGCCAACGCCAAGGCGGTCGGCATGGCGAAGGGCCGGGGCGGGGATGTGAGCGCACTGCTTGCGCGGGGCGAGGCGCTGACTTCTGAGCTGGCGCGCGCCGAGGGGGAGCTTATCGGCGTGCAGAACGAGCTCGAGCAGTGGCAGCTCGGGCTGCCGAATCTGCTGCACGACTCGGTGCCCGACGGGCGCGACGAGCAGTCGAACCTCGAAGTGCGGCGCTGGGGCGAGCCGCGGCGCTTCAGTTTCACCCCGCGCGATCACGTGGACATCGGCGAGCGCCTTGGCGGGCTGGATTTCGAAGCCGCGGCGCGCATCTCAGGCAGCCGCTTCGTCGTGATGCGTGGGGCGGTGGCGCGGCTGCATCGCGCGCTCGCGCAGTTCATGCTCGACCTCCACACCCGCGAACACGGCTATACCGAGGTGTACGTTCCGTACCTGGTGCAGCCGCAGGCATTGTTCGGCACGGGACAGTTGCCGAAGTTCGAGCAGGATCTGTTCGCGGTGCGCGGCGAGCAATCCTACTTCCTCATTCCGACCGCGGAAGTGCCGGTGACGAACCTGGTACGCGGGCAGATCGTGGCCGCCGAACGGCTGCCGCTGAAGTGGGTGGCGCACACGCCGTGCTTCCGCTCCGAGGCGGGCGCGGCCGGCAAGGACACGCGCGGCATGATCCGCAATCATCAGTTCGACAAGGTCGAGCTGGTGCAGATCGTGCGGCCCGCCGACTCCTACGCCGCGCTCGAAGAGCTGACCGGGCATGCCGAGACGGTGCTGCGCCGGCTCGAGATTCCGTACCGCGCCGTGGCGCTGTGCGCCGGTGACGTCGGCGCCGGCTCGGCCAAGACCTACGATCTCGAGGCCTGGCTGCCCTCGCAGGAGCGTTACCGCGAGATCTCCTCGTGCAGCAACTTCGAGGCCTTCCAGGCGCGGCGCATGCAGGCGCGCTGGCGCAATCCCGACGGCGGTAAGCCCGAGCCGGTACACACGCTCAACGGCTCGGGACTGGCCGTCGGACGAACGCTGGTGGCGGTGCTGGAGAACTACCAGAACGAGGACGGCACGGTGAGTGTGCCGGCGGCCCTGCAGTCCCATATGGGCGGAATCACCCGGATCTGAGAGGCGACCCCACCGGGTCGCGCAACAGCGCAGCCGCCGCGCGCAGCAGCACCCGCTCCTCGTCGGTCGTCGCGACATGCACGGCTATCGTGGCCGAACGATCGCTGATGCGCGCCTCGCCCTCCCGCGCCGCGTCGTTCAGCACCGGGTCGAGCACGATCCCGGCCCACTCGAGGTTGGCGAGGGCGCGGGCGCGCACCCCGGGCACGTGCTCGCCTACGCCGCCGCCGAACACGATGCCATCGCACCCCCCGAGCACGGCGAGGTAAGCGCCGACGTACTTGCGGATCCGATAGCAGTAGAGGTCGATCGCAAACTGCGCCTGTGGCGAGGGATCGGCCACCAGCCGCCCGGGGTCGGCGTCGCTGCCGGAGAGGCCGGCAAGTCCCGATTCGCCGTTGAGCAGCTCGATCACCTGGTCCGCGGTCCTCGCGAGCTGCCGCTGCAGGTGCGGGACGATGCTCGCGTCCACGTCTCCCGAGCGCGTCTCCATGACGAGTCCTTCGAGCGGCGAGAACCCCATGCTGGTGTCGACGGGTGTGCCGTGGTCGATCGCGGCGATCGAGCAGCCGCCGCCGAGTTGCAACGTGATCAGACGCCCTCCGCGGCTCAAGTCCGGGCGCGAGCTGCACCAGCGACGCCACAGCGATTCATGAGCGAGCCCGTGGAATCCGTAGCGGCGAACACCCTGGTCGACGCCGTAGCGCGCCGCCAGGGCGTACTCGGCGGCAATCCGCGGCAGGTTCGCGAACCAGGCGGTGTCGAACACCGCCACCTGCGGCGTCTCCTCGCCCCACACGTCTCGGGCGGCTGCCACCCAGCGCAGCGCCTGCGGATTGTGCAGCGGAGCGAGCGGGGAGAGCTCGGCGATGGCGGCGAGCACCTCCGGGTCGATTCTCGCGGGTGCCAGGAAGCGAGTGCCGCCGTGGACGACGCGATGCGCGATGACCTGGGGTGCAGAGGGCATTTGCGCGCCGAAGGCGCGCAGCAGCGCCGGCGCGTCCAGATTGCGGCCGCTGTGATGCTCGGCCGCGAGCCTGACGGGATCGTCGGCCGAGCTCGCGTCATAGAGCGCGAGCTTGATCGAGGTGCTGCCGCTGTTGACCGTCAAAACCGTCATGGCCGAGCATATTCACCCGCGTGCGTGAATGTCACGTGTAGCGTGTATAAGGGCCGCTAGGAGGATCCTACATGGACAACGCTCTCGAGCCGGGACTCCTGCGCCGCATGGATGCCTATTGGCGCGCCGCCAACTACCTGTCGGTCGGGCAGATCTATCTGCTCGACAACCCGCTGCTGCGCGAGCCGCTCACGCCCGCGCACATCAAGCCGCGCCTGCTCGGCCACTGGGGCACGACGCCGGGCCAGAATTTCATCTACGTGCACTTGAACCGCGTCATCTGCAAGTACGATCTCAACATGATCTATATCGCCGGCCCCGGGCACGGCGGCCCGGCAGTCGTCGCCAACACCTATCTCGAGGGCACCTACAGCGAGGTGTATCCGGAGATCACGCCCGACGAGCCGGGCATGAGGAAACTTTTCAAGCAGTTCTCCTTCCCCGGGGGCATACCGAGTCACGTGGCACCCGAAACCCCCGGCTCGATCCACGAGGGGGGTGAGCTCGGCTATTCGATGAGCCACGCTTGCGGGGCGGTGTTCGACTGCCCGGACCTCATCACCGCGTGCGTCATCGGCGATGGAGAAGCGGAGACCGGACCCCTCGCGACCGGCTGGAACGGCAACAAGTTTCTCAATCCGGCGACCGACGGCGCGGTGCTGCCGATCCTGCATCTCAACGGGTACAAGATCGCGAACCCGACGCTGCTCGCGCGCATCGAGCGGCCCGAGCTGCTCGAGTACCTGCGCGGCAACGGCTATGAGCCGTATATGGTCGAGGGCGATGAGCCGCTGCCCATGCACCAGCTGATGGCAGCGACCCTCGACACGGTGGTCGGAAAGATCAGAGACATCCAGACGGCGGCGCGCACGCGCGGGGTGAGCACGCGCCCGCGCTGGCCGATGATCGTGCTCGCGACGCCCAAGGGCTGGACCGGTCCGAAAGTCGTCGACGGCCTGCAGGTCGAAGGCACATTCCGGGCCCATCAGGTGCCGCTGGCGGAAGTCCGCCAGAACCCGGCGCACCTGAAGCTTCTGGACGCCTGGATGCGCAGCTACCAGCCCCAGGAGCTGTTCGACGCGAAGGGCCGGCTGCTGGCGGAACTGGCCGCGCTGGCGCCGCGCGGCGCGCGGCGCATGGGCGCGAACCCGCACGCCAATGGCGGCGCGCTGCTGCGGGACCTGCGCATGCCAGAGTTCCGCGAGTACGCCGTGAAGGTATCGGACCACGGCGGCGTATCCGCCGAGGACACGCGCGTACTGGGGACCTTTCTGCGCGACGTGATCAAGCTCAATCAGGCGCCGCGGAGCTTTCGCCTGTTCGGCCCCGACGAAACCAATTCCAACCGTCTGAACGCCGTGTTCGAGGCGACCGATCGACAGTGGATGGCCGAGAGGATCGAGGGCGACGACCACCTGGCGCTGCAAGGCAGTGTCATCGAGGTGCTGAGCGAGCACCTCTGTCAGGGGTGGCTCGAGGGCTACCTGCTCACCGGCCGGCACGGGCTGTTCAATTCCTACGAGGCCTTCATCCACATCGTGGATTCGATGTTCAATCAGCACGCCAAGTGGCTCAAGGTGACGCGGCAGATTCCCTGGCGCCGGCCGATCGCCTCGCTCAACTACCTGTTGAGCTCACACGTCTGGCAGCAGGACCACAACGGCTTCACGCACCAGGATCCGGGGTTCATCGACCACGTGGCGAACAAGAAGGCGGAGGTGGTGCGCATCTACCTGCCGCCGGACGCAAATTGTCTGCTGTCGGTCGCGGATCACTGCCTGCGCAGCCGCAACTACGTCAATGTGATCGTGGCCGGCAAGCAGCCCGCGCCGCAGTGGCTCGACATGGAGGCGGCCGTCCGGCACTGCACGCGCGGCATCGGCATCTGGGAGTGGGCGAGCACCGATCGGGGCGCAGAGCCCGACCTGGTCATGGCGTGCTGCGGGGATGTGCCGACACGCGAGGTGTTGGCGGCCGTCATGCTGCTGCGCGAGCACTTTCCCGAGCTGCGCATCCGTGTCGTCAACGTCGTGGATCTCATGAAGCTGCAGCCGCCGAGCGAGCATCCGCACGGGCTACCCGATCGCGACTTCGACGAGCTGTTCACTCCCGACCGGCCGATCATCTTCGCCTTTCACGGCTATCCCTGGCTCATTCATCGGCTCAGCTACCGGCGCACCAACCACGATAACCTTCACGTGCGCGGCTACAAGGAGGAGGGCACGATCACGACACCCTTCGATATGACGGTGCTCAACGACCTGGATCGCTTTCACCTGGCCGGCGATGCGATCGATCGGCTGCCGCAGCTCGAATCGCGGGCCGGGCTCGCGCGCCAGCATCTGCAGGACAAGCTCATTCAGCACCGCGAATACATCTACGCTCACGGCGAGGACATGCCGGAGATCCGCGACTGGCGCTGGAAAGCAGAATAGAGACCGGTCCGTAAACTCAATCGCTATGCCTGGCGAGCTGACTCGATACTTCAGGTAGAGCAGGGGTGCCTTCGATCCTCACCGCATCCAGCGCCATGGGATCCAACCCGAGGGCTTTCAGAATCGTAGGTGCCACCTGTGAAGTCGTCGCCGCGCTCGAGACCGTCTGCGCCGAGAAATGCGGGTTGGTGACCAGCAGCAGGACATTGGTGTCGTCGTGTGCGAAACCACCGTGATCTCCTATCATCGTCGTGGCGGAGGAGTAGGTCACCCCGACGTTCGGCGTAACGATGATGTCCGGTGTACGCGGATCCTGCCCGGCCTCCCAACCGCCCACGTTGTAGTTCAGCCACAGCGTCGGGCCATAGTAGATCTCGCCAAGTCCGATCGCCGCCGCGCTATTTTCCAGCAACTCGACCGCATCCTGGACGCTCGCGCCCTGCTTGAGCCACAGCACCGACACATCGTCTTCGGTCGCGCCAATGCCAGTTTGATTCAGGGGAGATTCCGAGAAAGGAATGGCGGATCCCAATAGTGTTGCCGGCGTGGTTTTCCCGTCGGCGACGTAGTGGCTGGTATCGATCGGTGAATCCCCATGCTTAGCCGTTACGATAAGCAGCGTGTCGTCATAGATGCCCGCCTGCTTCAGGGCGGCAACGATGTCACCGATCGAGGCGTCTACGAACTCAATTTCGCGAAGCAACTTCGCTCCAGGCAAAGCGGCAGCGTTCTGATATCCGCCGTTGCCGAAACCCGGCTCACTAACGCTCTGTCCGATGTACACCGCCTGAAAGTTCATACCAAACACAGCGGGTATGACCGCCGGCGCACCGGCGTGTGTCTTACCCGCGATCTCGTTCATCAGCGCGTGAACCTTGAGTGCGTCGTAACACTGAATGTCATCAAAGCTGCTGTTCCACGCAGTCGGACCGTTTACCGCATCGAGCACCTTGGCGCAGGAAACACCCTCAGCCGTCTTGATGCCCGGTAGCGGCACCGCGTTGGAGCTCACTTCCGGCGAGTAATAATCGTCGAGCCCGCGGCCGCCGGGGCCGGCGGCCATAGAGTAGGACGGGTGCTTGTCGATCCACGCCGTGTATCTGCCGACCGCGTGCACTACGCCGAAGATGGTATTGGTGCGCAGGAAATTCCATGGATACACCGGTGCGCAACCCTTGCTTGGGTCTCTCACCAGCTTCTGCGGGTCGATCGAAGCCGCCCCGCCCTCGGTCGGCGCAGCCCCAGGGGCGCCGCCGTTCAGCTTCGTATCATCAAAGTCTATTCCCTGATCGTAGTCGGTGGTGGATCCCGTTGGTACGCCGTAGGGCGTACATGCTCCACCCGCCAGCCCCGTTCCTGTGGTAGTCGCCGGCGCATCGAGCGTCCTGTCAAAGGCCACGTCGTAGTAGAGCCCGGTCGACCTCGGTGAGCCCCCGGTCACCAGAGCTGCCAGTCCCGGAAAGGAATCCGACGGCCTGGATGAGGTGACATTGACGTATTTGATCCCCTGACGGCCCAGCTGCGCCAGGTTCGGACAGTAAGGAGCGCCGCCGTTGGCGCCCTCGATACCGTGCGTGCAGTTGTAAAGGTCAACTGCGTGCATACCATCAATGCTGAGGAGGAGCACATGCTTGATGTTTGCGGAATCCGCCGCGGCACCATCAGCCTCAGCGTCGAGCGCCAGACAAGCCAACACCACGACCGATCCGAGGTGCGCAAATGATCGCCAAGTCGATTTCATGGCATAGCCTCCGCAAAGCGCGCTGAGAGCGCACGCATTTAGAAATGGAGGCTAAGTTGTGTTCCTTACAGCGTCATGACCCGGCGTGGGCTCGAGCCGCACCTTGGCGGCTACGAGTGACAGGGGCGGAATCAAAGACCGGTCCGGGATCCGGCCGACGCCGGACCCCGGGCCGACGGGCGCAGTGGAGGCGGGCGCGCCCGGTTCCCTGAGGCCGCCGTCAGCCGATGGCCCAGCCCATGCGCACCGTCGCCAGATAATGGCTGGGTGAGACAGGGTGGGGCGGCGCGGTGGCCCGATGCAGGAAGGGGCAGGATCGCGGGGCGACCGCAGCGTGTGTGGCAGTACGCGACGGCTGGGCTGTGCCCAGGTCGGATGCAACCCCGAGACCGAATGCCAGGTTGATGATCAGCGTCATCAGCCAGTTCGCAACGCTCATGGTGGACCCCCCATTGGAGTAGCCAGGCAGCGGTATCAGACACCGGCCGGGCCAACGCCGTGAAGCACCGGGACCGCGGTTCCGTCCTGGAAACCAACCGACTCGTCCCTGGGGGGGGGCGTGGGAGCCCCCGCTTTCGCCCCCGGAGACCGGTGCTAGGATCTGGTGACCGGGATCAGGCCCCGGGAGGACCATGGGTAAGCTGCACGAAGTTGAGATTCGTCGCCTGCGCCCGACCCAGGTGACGGTCGGCCTGATCGAGGTGCGCGACAAGCGCGCGAAGCTCGAGGCGCTGAAGAAGAAGGAGCAGCGGGACTTCATGGAACTGCACCCGATTCCGGCCGTGTGGGGCCCGGACGGCAAGCTCTACATTACCGATCACCACCACCTCGGCCGCGCGGCGAGTGAAGCCGATGTCGACACGGGCTTTTTCTGCATCGAAGGAGACTTCTCCAAGTGCCCGATCGCGCAGTTCTGGCCGAGGATGAGTGAGAACAACTGGGCGCACCCGGTCGACCAGAACGGCAAACCATGTGGCTTCGAGGCGATTCCCGATCACCTCGAGAACCTCATCGACGACCCCTACCGCTCGCTCGCCGGGTACGTCCGGGATGCCGGCGGTTACGACAAGACGGCGGTCGCGTTCGCGGAGTTCCAGTGGGCGGATTTCTTCAGGCCTCGGGTCAAGATCGGACCCACGCGGGCGGATTTCACCAACAGCGTCGCCATTGCGCTCAAACTATCGATATCTCCCGAGGCGGCGAGTCTGCCCGGATACAAGGGGCCGGCCAGGGCAGCGACGCCCGCGAGCGGGGCACCAAAGGCCTGATGGGGCCTGGGCAGCGTTGGAGGACACAACATGCGACTGATCACACTGAGCTGCGCGGCCGTACTCGTCGGCTGCGCAAACGCCCCGGGTCCGGACGATCCCTCGGCGCCCGCACGGGCGCAGCAGAGGATCGAAGCCCGGGAGCTCGAGCAGGCGGAGGCGGAATGCGCGAAGCAGGGCAAGCACGCCGTCGCTGCGCGAGCCGAGGGTGAGACGATTTACAACTGTGAGTAGCGTGACCCGATCGCCCACCCCGCACTGCCGAAGCGGGGCCGACCGACTGACAGAATCCACGCACGTTGGAAATAAGAGTGGCAACGCGCTGCGCCCCGGATACACTCAACAGCGGTGACTCAATGATCCGCCGTCCGAAACTGCCGAATCTGGCGAAGTCAGGGACTGTCCAGAACCCGCTCCGTTTCACCGATATCCTGCCGGTCCGCGCGATGAAGCCCGGCGTGGAGTACCAGGGCTGGAAATGCAGTGACTGCGAGCAGCCGATTGCTCCCAGGCGGCAGGGGCTCGATCGGCCTGACTCCAGTCTGACCATCAAATGCCCCCATTGCGGGGAGGTGCAACATCTCACCTGGCAGGGGCTGGCGACCATGCAGTACGAACCTCGAAAAGCGCGCTGATCCGAATTTATGAATATCCGAACGTTACAACGTGGTCTCCAGTACTGCGGCCGGGTCAAGGCGGTGCGTCAGACCTATCATGTGTTCGAAGCGCAAGGTTATTTCTTCGTGCTTTCGTTTGCCATTTCGAAGACGCGACGGGGATCTGGCTACTTCAACGTGGTTGATAAGGACGCCGTCGAGTACGTGCACGAGCGCGTCGGCGGTTCCAGAGGCGTCACGGCAAAATCCGTCGTTGCCGCAGCCAGCCGCACCAAACACGTCCGATCGACGCTGCTTGCACTGAATGTCCTGTATGTCCTGGTCGCTCTCCATCAGGCGACCATCACGCGTGCGGGTGAACACCGGCAGCTGTTCTTTTCCGTGCGAAAAGCGAGGCGCGCGAGCCGGCAGCATCGGGCGCCATGAACGAGACAATCCGCGACTACCTCAAGCGCCGCATCCGATGGTTGATGGCAGCCGTCGTCGGCGGCTGGCTCCTGTTCCCGCTCTCCGAGGCGGTGCCGCGCGAAACCCGGCCGCTGGTTTTGGCCCTCGGCGGGATCCTTTTTGCCGGGGCTGTCCTCGCCATCAATTACGTCATCAAGTGCCCGAGGTGCTCCGCGAAAGTGGGTCGCACAATTGCTATGCCCTTGGCATTCAGTTGGGGTTCTGGCCCCCGCATCAACTTCTGCCCGTATTGCGGCGTGAGTCTGGACCAGCCGCGCACACAGCAGCAGCACGGGACCGCGACCAACCCGATTAGCTGATAGCGCGGCTCCGGCGCGGCTGATGGCGCAAAAGGGGAAACTGTCCCGCCGGGAGCGGCCTCGGTGGCCTGATAGAATCAAACTGACGAGCCTGATTCGATTGGAATGGAGAGGTGGCAGAGCGGTTGATTGCACCGGTCTTGAAAACCGGAGGCTGCGCAAGCGGCTCGTGGGTTCGAATCCCACCCTCTCCGCCAAAAAATGGGCATTTCGCCAGGTCCGACCCAGCGTGCCGGTGAGATCAGAGTGTTTCCCGGGATCGGTGCCGCGTGCGCGTGAACCGTGGCATCATGCGTCGATGATTTCGCGTTACCCGCTATTAGTGTGTGCCGCCCCTTTTTTCCTGGCTGCGTGTCTGTTTGCCTGCAGTACGCCCGGTAACTATCGTAACGATGCGGCTCACGAGGAGTTGCTTCGGACACTTCGCCAATGCCTTGCAGAGATCCCCATTAGCGGCGACAGAGACAAAGACTTCATATCCCCCTGTGTCTCGCGGGACGTCTCTTCCTTGAATGGGATCTCCCGCAGCCGCCTGATCGATGCGCTTGGACCGGCGCGGTTTTGTATGAGTCAGACTGAATTAAACTTTCCGGAGAAGGACAATTGTCCATTTGCCCAGAATCCCCTATGGAGTTTCTACCGTCATGCCGGCTCGATCGACGTGGGCGGAGGGCCACAATTGATTTGCGTATCGAATAAGACAACGCGTTGCGTGACCGTGGAGTGGCGGCGCACGCAGTGACAGGCGGCCGATTGGGGATGCTGGGGAGTGATGTGGTGCACCGGCGGTTCATTACCATTCTTCACTTGTGGGCGGTGAAGCCACGGGACTAAGGTCTGGGGCAACACCTGATCGTCGGCCGGGACGTGCTCGTGCTCCACAAGATCTTGCTGAACGCGCTGCTTGCGAGCCTGATCGGCTCGTGCCTCCTGACGGGTTGTGCGAGCTACTCCGGCTCCCCGATGCTGGTAGTCACCCCTCCAGCGACCCCGCAGAACGGTCAGTCACCAAGCAGCTCGCCTGGAGCCAGCGGCGCAACATCGGCTAGCGCCAGTGAGACATCGACGGCGCCGCCAACGACCAAAGAGCAGGTTACGGTCACCGCGCCGCGGCCCGAGCGACCACTGCCAGCGCTTCCACCAGAAGAATTCTTCAATTGCATGCAGCAAAGTCCTGGCGGATCGGATCCGAAGAATATCGACCTTACGCAGGCATCGATGTGTGAGCATCAGCTCAATTGGGAAAAGCGTACCGTGGTCGAGACGTGCCTCAATCGCAATGGGAACACGGCGCTGCCCAGGGTCATTCAGGCATGCACGGAGTCGCTGGATCACAAGATCTTCGAGGGCAACGATCGCTTTTTTCTGTTTGCGAATCGAGCCGACGCGTATTTTGCCCAGGGCGATAAGCAGCGTGCGCTCGACGATTACAATGAAGCCGTTAAATTGGCTCCCCGTAACGCCGAGCTCTACTACAACCGTGGGGTCTTCTACGTGGCGCAATCTGATGACGACGCGGCCTTGCGCGACTTCGACACAGCCATGGGTCTCAACCCTAAACTTGTTCCCGTGCTGCGTCAGCGCGCAAGAATCTACCAGGCTCGAGGTAATCTCGGCGGCGCACTTGCGGACTATTCGGCGGCTATCGGTTTGCAGCCGAAAACTGCTGCCTTGTGGAGCGAACGAGGATATGTGTTCCTGATTCAACATGACTACGAAAGTGCGGTAAAAGATCAGGCCCAAGCGATCCAACTCGATCCAAAGCTCGCCAGGGCCTATTTCCTCCGTGGCGCAGCCTTCGGAGACCTGGGCGACTCGCGCAATGCCGTCAGTGATCTCGTGACTGCGGTGAATCTCGATCCTTCGCTGGCCCGTTATGTGGCGACCAAGGGCAAGACGGCTTTGCTTACGCTGCCGTTGCCGCCCTGATCCGAAGAGTGGTCGTAACACCCGTTTAGTACCGCGGGTCTGCGGCCGGTCACCGATCCGTAACCGGCGTTCGACTGACTTTTTCACCATAACGCCCCCACACTGCTTGCACGTGTCGCGGAATTGACACGGGCTTCGCTCAGTTAGGGGATGACGATGTGGTTCAAGCTGCTTGTCGATCTCGTCGTGCTTGATCTGGTCTCACTGGCGTATCTGGCTTGGGAAGCCAGAAACGCCCCACTGCAACCAAATTACTAGCAGGCCCGCGGCTTGCGATAGCCCTGCGCGCCGGGTCTGGAGAGCTGCTGCGGCCAGGACGGCCGCAGCATTCCCACCCTTGTCGGCCGTGACCGCTCTATGACTCCGGGTTGACGTCTACGGGATAGTCCTCGTCGTCAGATGGCCGCGCCATGCTTGCCGCATCCTCGTGCGGCATCTCCTACGACGTCGGTGTGTACCTACGGAATGCGCTGACTACAACGAGCGCAGGAAATTGATCAGGTCCTGCTGATCCGCGGCACTCAGTGACCGGAAGTTGTCCACGATCTGGTTCGCTTCGCTTCCGGAGCTGGCGTGATCCTGGATCGCCTGGATCAGGTTACTGGTTCTGCCGTCGTGCAGGAAGAACACGCGCTCCCCGAGGCCCCACAGCGGTGCCGTGCGAAATTCGTCCGGGCCCGCCTGACCCTGAGTGATTCCGTCGGCAAGTCCGCTGCCCATGTGATGCACGAGCAGATCCGAGAACAGGTTCACCTGCTTGTTCGATAACGCGACGCTGGGCACCGTGTAGGATCCACTGGCGATGGCTCTGCCTGTCGCAAGGGACGGTGTATGGCACAGTGAGCAGCCTACGCTTGCGAACAATGCGCTCCCATGTTGTGTGGACGCAGTCGGTGCGGCGGGCACCGGCGCTGCGAGCATGCGCATGAAGTCGGCGAACGCCTCGATGTCGGACAGCACGGCTGTCGGCGCCATCGGTGCTCCGGCGGGCGGGAAGTTGTCGGTGTCGTTGGGTGTCGCTTGACCACCCTGGCAGTTGGGCGTCTCGTCGCGCTCTTGCGGAAAGAGCTCGTTAGAGATGCCCATCTCGACGTTGTAGGCTTCACCGGCAAACATGAGCAATGATTTGTTCTGCGCCTTCCAGCCGAAACGCGTGATGGTGCCATCGTTCGCGCTGAGATTGGTGTTGCCACCCTGGATCGCGTTGGCGTGGCCGGCAACACCACTGCGCTGCTTGGCGGCGGCGTTCGCCTGTTGATTGGCGAGAACGGCCGAGTCGGGGATCGCTTCGATGAGGCCTGCGCCCAGCACCGGCGTCGGGATGCGGAACACGATGTTGGCATTGCCGCCCTGACCGGTCAGTGGATTTCCGGCGGGCGTGAAAGAAGGCTGTACGATATCGCAGCTTCCGGCGTCGTTTCGTCCGCTGATGACGAACACGTTGTGCACGCCGCCATCGGCCACGCCGTTGGATTGGATGAAGCGCGCCTCGCGAATTGGGCCGCTCTGCGCCTCGAACCATGGCATTTGATTGGTTGCGCCGTCGGCGTTCGCCACTCCGAACAGCGGGTTGGTGGCCGGACTGGAGCCGCCCATGTACGGCTGCGCGTGGCAGGATGAGCATTGGTTCGAGTTGAAGCGCGGCCCGAGTCCGTTGCCCTGTGTCGAGGTAGCGCCTGAGACGACCTCGACCGTCTCGAAGCGGCTCGCGCCGTCCTGGAAGAAGGTGAGCTCGTCAGGCGTCATGCCCGACAGCGGCAGCGGTGGGCCGCCGTCGGTGGCCGCCCGCCGCACTCCCGGATCCCTTGCTTGTGGGAATGCTGCTGGCGACTCCAGTGCACCTGCACACCCCAACACCACGATCACGACATACTGCACAATTGCATCGCGCCCACGCATTTTGTCCCCCCTGCTGCGAGCTGCGGCGTTTCCGATTGCGTACGTTGGATCTACGCCCCGTCAACGCGAGTGTCGATGTGTCGCCTGCTTAAGACGCGCTGCAGCCCGAGCCGGACGTGTGAAAAAGCCTGGAAAAAGCCTGCTTTCACACTTGTGCGCGCGCGATGAGCGAGTCACAAGTTCATTGCATCAGTTGCGATCTGTGCGGTCCGGTGGCAGCTTGTCAATCAGTCATGCTCCAGCCCGTGCACCAAGGGAAGCGCAGAAAGCGGCGTCGCTCGTGGCTGAAAGCCCTTGCCATAAGCGGTGAGGAGCAAAGTCAGCTCGAGAAATGGTCTCGCGCCCGCCGGGGTGATCGCTCACTGGCGATAAGAGCGCGCATCGTCCTCAACTGCTGCGCGGGGCGCTCCAATCGTGAAGTTGCACGGATGCTGGGGCTGACGCCGCAGACAGTCGGCAAATGGCGACGCCGCTTCGCAACACAGCGCCTGCTTGGCCTGCTCGATCAGCCGCGCTCGGGCGCGCCGCGCTCGATCAGCGATGCGCTCGTCGAAGCGGTGCTCGCGAAGACCTTGCACGAACGCCCGCCGGACGCTGCGCGCTGGAGCAGTCGGCGTCTGGCGACGGCGCTGGGCATTTCGCAGCGGGCGGTTTTGCGCATCTGGCGCACTTTCGAGCTTTAGCGCCGGTGGCGCTGACTCAGAACCGCAGCGGCTGCGACACCGAGCACCTGAACAGGATGCTGCTCGCGTGCTCGCCCCGAGGTCCGACTTCGGACTTGTCGTAGAAGCCGTCGGTGACGGCCGCCTCGCCGTGCCGCCTGCAGAACTCGTTGGCTTCCTCCACGGCTGCTTCGCGGCTGCCGTAATAGCCGCCCGACGGTGCGGTGGCGGTGAGCGAGTAGCGGCCTTTCCCCAGGTCCTGCACGCTGACATGCGTGCAGCCGAGCAGGAAAGCCAGACTGGCGGGCGCCAGGCTGATGAAAGCGAGGTGAACGAGGGCGCGGGCTTTCATGCGACCGCGAGTGTGGAGTCGGTCGAGGGTGGTGAGGTACTGCGCTACGGCGAGGACTGTTTGAGCTGCGCGTCGAGGAGCGCGCGGAGCGTGCGCCAGTGACGCTCGCTTTGCGCGGCGTCATACACCGGCGTGTCGCGGAACACCCAGCCGTGCCGCGCGGGATAGGTCTCGATCAGATGATCGACGTCCGCGTCCGTCAACGCCGCTTCGAGCCGCGCCTTCATGTCATCGGGAAACGAGGGATCCTCGCTTGCGCCGGCGACATAGACACGCGCTCGCATCTTCGGTGCCAGCAGGTGAGGGCTCTCGGGTGCGGCGCTCGCGAGCTGGCCGCCGTGGTAGGACGCGGCGGCGACGATGCGTTCGGGATAGGTCCCGGTGGCGGTCAACGCCAGGCGTCCACCCATACAGTAGCCGGTGACACCGATGCCACCGGGCTTCACGTCGGTTTGCTTTGCGAGGTAGTCGAGGAACGCACCCGTGTCGGACATGGCGGCGGCGGCGGTTACCAGTGACATGAACTTCCCCGACAGCATCCGCCACGCAGCCGGGTCGGCAAACAGCTGGCGCGCATCCATCGGCGCATAGGGGCCGGAGCGGTAATACAGGTCGGGCAACAGCACGTAGTAGCCGTAGCTCGCGAGGCGTTCGCCGAGCTCCAGCATCGCAGGCCGGATGCCGATGCCGTCCATGTAGACGAGCGCGGCGGGCCAGGGCGCGCCTGCGGCGGGGCGGTAGATGTAGGCGGGACAGAGGCCGTCGGGAGTCCTGATCTGAATTGGATTCATGTACAGCCCGCCTCCGTGTGCGCGGCCATGCCGCGCGCTCCTGATTGCAAACTTTTTACTCTGTCGCGTGGGGACTGGCAATTCAGCGCGGCGGCACCGGTCGCCTGAGCCCCAGGGCCTCGAGGCGGTCGCTGAGACGCTGCGGCCGGGGGTTGAGCCCGGCAATGAAGCTCACCGCCTCGTCGACGTCATCGGTGAACAGGACGTGCTTCCTGAAATTCTCGCCGCGCCCGTTGTTGACGAAGAGATTGCGCAGCAGCTGGTACACCGGCAGCTTCCTGGTCCAGTAGGTCTTGTCGAAGAAGACCATCGGAGCGAACGGGTCTGCGCCGCTCAGATAGTAGTTCTTGTTGGCGCTCTGGAACACCTCCTGGAGCGTGCCTGCCTTGCCGCGCGTGAAGATGATGCCGTTGGTGGCGAGCGCGAGCAGCACGTCCTCGCGGACGCTGTTCTGGAAATATTTCGCGATCCGCGTCGCCAACGGGGTGAGCGGCTCGTGGCCGTAGTACCAGGTTGGCACGCCGAGGCTGGGTCGGCCCGTCTTGACCATTTGTCCGAGCAGCTCGTAGGCCGGTACTATCCAGGCGTGCAGTTGCGCGACCAGCCTGCGGTTCGGGACTCCGCGGTTATTGATCACGGCAAGTGAGTCCGGGAGCTTCGCGGCCCGCCGGGCGAGGTGCGTGATGATCTGTCCGACTTCGAGCTGCGAGGCGCCGCTGCACAGCGCACCGAGATGAGTCGCTTCCATGGCGCCCGGCCCCCCGCCGCTCGCCATGAGGTAGCCCTTGGCCGAGAGCTTGCGCGAGATGGCGGCGACCTGCCGGTAGGTGGGTGAGCCGCGCGGCTCGTCGTGGCCGCCCATGATCGCGGCGATCTTCGGGTGGTGCGTGAGGAACTCGAGCGTCGCCTCGAGGATCGAGGTGTCGTGCAGCGCTTCCATCATGCCGGCGACCGCATCGGCCGGCGCCGCGCGCCCCTTCATCACGAAGTAACGGTAAGTCCGGAAATCCGGCACCTGCGCCAGCGATTGCGGCCGGGACGGGTCGAAGCCCGCGAGCAACTCGTGCGGGTCGTACAGGCTGCCTCGAATAGGCTTGAACGGCAGATCTTCGAGCCGCATGTCCTCCCCGGCGCCTCCTCGAGGCGAGCACTTGCGCGACGATTGATTATAAGATGTCGCGCGGCTGCGGTGAGGAGACAACCAAGGTGACGGACCAGGCGTACGTACGTGGGGTGCGGCTTCGCGGGGCTCTGGTGGCGTTGACAGGCGCGCTCGCCTGCGTGGGGGCTAACGGAGCAAACAGCGTGGACGAGAGCAATCATGTGGCCGCGACCGGCGACCCGTACCTGTGGCTCGAGGACATTCACGGCGCGAAGCCGCTCGAGTGGGTGAAGGAACAGAACGCGCGCTCGACCGCCGTGCTGCAGGCGGATCCTGACTATCAGAAGGACTTCGACGCCATTCTGCGGGTGCTCGATGCGACCGACCGGATTCCGTACGGCGACCTCGATCACCAGTACGTGTTCAATTTCTGGCAAGACGCGCAGCACCCCAAGGGCATCTGGCGTCGCACCAGCGTTGCGGACTACGCCCAGCCCTCACCCGCCTGGGAGGTGCTGCTCGATGTCGATAAGCTTGCTGCGGACGAGCACGAGAACTGGGTGTGGAAGGGCGCGGACTGCACTGCTTCGCTGCGGCGCTGTCTGGTTAACCTGTCGCGTGGTGGCGGCGATGCAGTGGTGGTGCGCGAGTTCGACCCTGCGGCCCGCGAGTTCGTCAAGGACGGCTTCGAGCTCACCGAGGCCAAGTCGTCCATCGCCTGGCTCGATGAGGACACGGTGCTGTTTGGAACCGACTTCGGGCCCGGCTCGATGACTACTTCCGGCTACCCGCGGCTTGTGAAGCTGTGGAAGCGCGGCGAGCCCATGGCGAGTGCGCGCACGGTCTTTGAAGGCAAGGACAGCGACGTCGCCTCGGCGGGCGTGGTGTTCCTCTCGCCCGCTCGCACCATTGCGCTGGTGCAGCGCGCCGTCGGTTTCTTCACGTCCGAGTACTTCCTGCTCGCTCCCGGTGGCAGCACGCGCCGGCTGCCGCTGCCGCCCGGGGCCGACTTGAAGGGCGCTCAAGGTGACAACCTGATCTTTACACTGCGCGAGGACTGGACACCGGCCGGCGGCGTGAACATCCGCAAGGGCTCGCTGATCGCCTACCCGGTGCCGCAGGCGGGCGCGCGGGACGACGGCAAAGCTCTGCCGCTGGAGAAAGTGGCCGTGCTCTACAGTCCGGACGCGCACAGCGCCGTCGACGAGGTGGCCGCCGGACGCGATGCGGTCTACGCCTCGATCTACCACGACGTCACCGGCAGCATCCATGTGTTCCGCCCCGGTTCGGACGGCAAATGGAGCCATGCGACGCTGCCGCTGTCTGCCGGCGGCTCGACGCACATCGTGGCCGTCAATTCCTGGGGGCCGGAGGCGCAGTTCCGCTTTGAGAGCTACACCACACCGACGACGCTGTACGCGGACGGCGGAGACGACCGGCCGGTTGCCATCAAGTCACTGCCCGCGCGCTTCGACGCCTCGAACCTCGAGACGCAGCAGTTCTTTGCGACCTCCGCGGACGGCACGCGAGTGCCGTACTTCGTGACGCGCGCGAACAACCTGTCGGGACCCGCTCCCACGGTGCTGTACGGTTACGGCGGCTTTGAGATCTCCGAAACACCGAATTACTCGGCAAACTTCGGCATGCTGTGGCTGACGCGCGGCGGGGTGTTCGTGGTCGCCAACATCCGCGGCGGCGGCGAGTACGGCCCCGCGTGGCATCAGGCGGCAATCCTCGCGCACCGCCAGAGAGCCTACGACGACTTCCAGGCGGTGGCCGAGGATGTGGTGAAGCGCGGCATCACCACGCCCCGGCAGCTCGGCATCATGGGCGGCTCGAACGGCGGGCTCCTGGTGAGCGCCAACATGGTGGAGCGCCCTGAGCTCTTCGGCGCGGTGGTTTGCCAGGTGCCGCTGATCGACATGATCCGCTACACGCACATCGGCGCCGGGGCTTCCTGGGAGGCGGAGTACGGCGATCCCGCAAAGCCCGCTGACCGGGCGTGGCTGATGAAGTACTCGCCCTATCAGAACGTGCGTAAGGGGGAGAGCTATCCGCCGGTGCTGTTCGTGACCGCGACGAGCGACGACCGGGTGACGCCGGTGCATGCGCGCAAGATGGCCGCACGCATGGAGGCGCAGGGGCACGACGTGCTGTTCTACGAGAACACCGACGGCGGGCATGCGGCGGCCGCCAACCACAAGCAGGCCGCCGAGATGTGGGCGCTGAGCTTCGTGTACCTCAAGCAGAAGCTCGGATCGCGCTAAGCCCGCCACTCACGCCGCGATACGGAAGTCGCTCATCTGCGCCTCGAGCGCCCGCTTGAAGGCCGGCCTCGCAGTGCAACGCCCGACGTAGGCCACCAGGCGCGGATCGGCCAGGAGCTCGGGCACGATCCGCAGCACGGTCGTCATCATGAGGTCGCCGGCGGTGAAGCCCTCGCCGTCGAGATACGATTTGTCGCCGAGCGCGTTCGCCAGGCAGCTCAGGCGACGGCGCGCGAACTCGACTGCGCTCGGCCGGCGCAGTCGGGCCCACTCCTGATCCGCGTAGAGGAAATCGATCATCGCCACGGTCATGATGTGCGGCTCGACGGAATTGAGGGCGGCGATGAGCCACTGAGTGGCGCGGGCGCGCGCGCCGGGCTCCTTGGGCAGCAACCCCTCGCACCGTGCGCCGATATGCAGGACGATTGCGCCGCTTTCGAAGATAACGCAGCCGTCCTCCTCGAGGATCGGCACCTGCCCGAAGGGCTGCAATGCCCGGTAGTCGGGCTTGTCCTGATCGCCGTGCTCGAGCAGCCGCGTTCGATACGGCAGGCCGGCTTCCTCCAGGGCCCAACGTGCGCGCAGGTCGCGCACCTGGCCGCGGGCGGGCGGCGGCACCGAGGCGAAGGCAGAAATCGTGATCATGAGGTTGGTCCTGTGTGCGCTACGAGGCTATTTGACAGCACGACGCTCGAGACGACTCAAAATCGACAATGGTCCGATCAGCCGCCACCGCTTCGGGGCGTCGTCCTACATTCATCAGCTTCTCGAGAGCGCTTAATGCAGCCGATGACAAAGCTGATCCACGATTCGCTGATGCGCCATGCACCGGGCAGGCAAAAAGGGGCCATGGGATACGTTCTGGCGTGGCTCCTCGGTGTGCCCATTCCAATACTGATCCTGGTAGCGCTGCTGCGCGGTTGCTCCTGAGCGCATTCGTTAGGAGCAATTGCAACCATGGCAACGACTTCTGCTGATGCGCGATCGGTAGTGGATCTGCGCGAGCACCCGGTCATGCGGTGGGGAGCGGTGTTCGCCGGATGGACCGTTGCCGCCGCGATCGCAATGGTGCTCTACGCATTCGGGCTCGCCGTGGGCTTTTCGGCGATCGATCCCCGTGACGCGGCGGCGGTTGCGCATGGCATCCCCGCGGGCACTGTCGTTTGGATCATTCTGACTTGGGCTGCGTCTCTCTGGATCGGAAGCATGTTCGCAAGCTGGTTCGACGGCCGCAACGACACCGAGATGGGCGTGGTGCGAGGACTCACAGTCTGGGGACTATCGATGGTGGTCACCGGGCTGCTGGTGGCCTGCGAATTTGCACATATCGGATCTGTGACGGCAGTCGACGTGGCCACTCGCGCGATCGACCCGGCACTGCTTGCGCGCTACATCACGGTATCCATGTGGACCGCATTTGGCAGCGCGGTGGCGGCGCTGCTCGCCTCGGCCTTCGGCGGATGGCTGGGTGCGCGCCACGTACACTACGTATATCACCTGCGTAAGTACCAGGCCCACGGCCGGTGATCTGCACTCGGGGCAGAGGGTCAGCTCAGGGCGTACAGGTACTCGACGAACGAGGCCACAGCCCCGTCCAGCCCCTGCACTTTCGGATTCGTCGACTCGATCAGGTAGTACTCGTCCGGCGCGTGCGCGCCCGTGCCATGCCCCATGCCGAAGTGCCCGGCCGGAAGACTGAGCGGGGCATCGGTGAACAGATACCCGGGCCAGGAACCTGCCGAGCGCGGCCACAGCTGCGGATCGGCGCCGAGCTTGCGATAAGTGGCGAGCTGCGTCTGGATCAGCCGGCTGTTCTTGTCACTCGAGTTCGGGTCGTAGCCGCCGCTCATATTGACCTCGATGTCACCGAAGCCGTGCTTGGCCAGATGCGCTTTCAGCTTCGCGAGCGTGTCCGCGGCAGTCATGTCCGGCACGAGCCGCATATCGATCTTGGCCTCGGCCCGGTGCGGCAGGACGGTCTTGCCGCCGGGACCGGTATAGCCGGCGACCAGGCCTTCGATGTTGATCGTCGGCTGCGACTCGAGAAGCATCTGTGACTCGAGCCAGCTCACATCGTGCACCCAGTGCTCGACGCCGAGCGTCTTCTTGACGGTCGCCTCGGAGGTCCTGGCGACGTAATCGGTGATCATCTTCTTCTGCTCAGGGGTCAAGGGCTTGGCGCGCTCGAAGAATCCCGCCACCGCGGGGGTGTGGCCATCCGCCTTGACGAGAGTGTTGAGCGCCTGCACCAGATGCCAAGTGGGGGAGTCCACCGCAGCCTCGAGACTCGAATGCACGTCATGCTTCGGACCACGCCCCCACTTCTCGCCGCTCGAAACGAGCTGCAGCTCCACTACGCCCTTGGCGCCGAGCGACACCGTCACGCCGCCGTCGCGGTCCTGACCGGCCTCCGGCATGAAGACGCCGATGCACTTCTTTAGCGCGGCCAGCACTTCCGGACTTCTGACCACCTCGCCGAAGTGCGGCGAGCCGATCTCCTCCTCGCCCTCGCATACCAGCACCAGGTTGACGGGCAGCGTGCAGCCGGCGGCCTTGAAGGCCATGAGCGCGGAGAGGAACGAGTTCTCGGGTCCCTTCTGGTTGACGGCGCCGCGTCCCATGCATACGGTGCCGAGCCCCTCCTTCTGCACGAGTCGCGCCTCGAGCGGTGGGGAGCTCCACTCCTCGGGGACGAACTGCTTGACGTCATACATGAAGTAAATGCCTATCGTCGTGCGCGCGCCGGCATCGATGCGGCCGAACACGCCGGGCTTGCCCGAGGTCGGCATGAGCTTGACCTGCGTGAAGCCTGCCTCGCGCGCGAGCTGCGCCATGTGCTCGGGCCCCTGTGGATAGTTGCGGTTCTCGGCCGCAATCGAGGGCAGCGCAATCCACTCCTGCAGGCGCTTGATGTTCGCGGCGTGCATCTTGGGGATCTCGGCGAGTACCGCAGGCTTCCCCGGACAGGTTGCCGCGAGCGCACTGCCCGGCAAGGCAGCCAGCAGCGCAGCGGCAGCGGAAGCATCCAGGAAGTCGCGCCGGCTCAGGCTCTTCTCGTTCACGTCAGTCATCGCCTCACTCCCTATTCAGGCCCGACGCGATGCTACTGCTGCGGTTCTCCTGGAGACAACAACTCATGGTATGAAGTGCCATGGAGCAGGCGTTCGAGATTCTGCGCGCCGCCGCGCGGCGGGCGCTGCCGTGGAAGAACGGCGGTGGCGTCACGCGCGAGGTGGCCGTGTTTCCTGCCGGCAGCGATCTGGCGCACTTTGACTGGCGCGTGAGCATTGCCGAGGTGCGTGCGGCGGGACCGTTCTCGCGCTTCCCGGGCGTCGATCGACGCATGGTGGTGCTCGAGGGCCGGCTTGCGCTCAGCATCGAGGCGCAGCCGGCGACGAGCCTCACGCCGGATGCCCCACCGGTGTTCTTTCCGGGCGACGTGCCGGCGTTCGGTGAGCCCATCGACGGCCCGGTCGTGGACTTCAACGTGATGACTCGCCGCGGCCGCTTCGAATCGACCGTGACGACTCGCACGCTGACCGAAGCCCTCGAGCTCGAGCCGGCGCGCGGCACGACGATCGTGCTGGCGTTGTCTGATCTCGTTCTCCGCTATGCCGGGCGCGAGGTAAGGCTTGCGCGCCTCGACGCGGCACGCCTCGAGGGCGATGGTGAGCCAGGCGACATGATCTGCATGCCCGCGCCGGCGTCCTGCTATCTCATTCACATCACGCGGGTGAACTCAGCGCGCCTTTGAGCCGCGCAAGCGTAAGCCGCTCACATCCGGGGCGACCAGCCGTGGTGAAGGGCTGCCGCGCACCTCGCCGAAGCGCTCGCCGCGGTTCCAGGCGCTGGTCGCCTCTTCCATCTCCTCCACGCGCCGTGCGACGAAGTTCCACCAGAGCAGAATCTCCTCGCCGAAGGGCGTGCCGCCCACGAGGAGGATCCGCGCGGCGCGCTCGCAGTCGATGGCAAGCCGCTCGCGGCGGGTGCCGAGGTAGAGGAGCGTCCCGGGGGTGAGCGCCTGGCCTTCGATGGTCGCCGCGCCGACGAGTACCAGCGCTGCGTGCTCGAACGCCGCGGTCAGTGGCATGTCGATGTGCGCGGCTCCGGCGGCGGCGAGGTCCACCGCCATGAGCGGGGAATACACCTCCGCGGGCGAGGTCTCGCCGCAAGCGCTGCCGGCGAGCACCCGTACCGTGAAGCCGCCGCGCTCGATGAGCGGCAGGCGTGGGTAGTTGCGAAAGGCCGCCGCGCGCCCGCGCTCGGTCTCGGGGAGCGCAATCCACAGTTGCGCCGCATGGAGCCTCCCTGCCGGTCCCGGCGCCGAATCCTCGGCGTGGGAGATGCCGCCGCCGGCGGTCATCAGATTCACCTGTCCGGGGGTGATCACCTGCTCGTTGCCGAGACTGTCACGGTGTACCACTTCGCCTTCGATCATCCAGGTGAAGGTCTGCAGGCCGATGTGCGGATGCGGGCCGACGTGCAGCCCCGCGCCGGCGGGGAAGTCGAGCGGGCCGGCGTGATCGAGGAAGCACCAGGCGCCGACGGTGCGCCGCCGGCGATTAGGCAATGCGCGGCGGATGATGAGCCCGCCGCCGATCTCGGTAGCGCGGGTCTCGATGCGCTCGAGCACCGGATGAGCAGGGCAGGGCGCGGCTTCAGCCGCGGGCGCAGCGTCGGCAGGTGCCAGGTCGGTCATGTGGGGCTCTCCGGTGTGATGGTGATCGCCGTCCGGGTGCGATGTTAAGCTGCCCCGGCCAATCCAAGGAGCACCCCGATGCAGCCGGCGTCGATCGACGACAACGTCTGGGCCGTGATCCGCGACTACGAGGCGCGCGCCGAGCGCGAGGAGCAGCTCTGGGGCACGCTCTCGGCCGAGGAGGCCGGGCGGCGCCTCGATGAGTTTCTGCTGCCGGTCGGGCGCGCCACCGGCACGCTGCTCAACGTGATCGCCCGCGAAGCGCAGGCCCGGCGCATCCTGGAGGTGGGCAGCTCATACGGCTACTCGACCACCTGGCTGGCTGACGCCGCGCGCGCGGTCGACGGCCGGGTGATTTCGCTCGAGCTCAAGGCCGCCAAGACCGAGTACGCCCGCGCGCAACTCGCGCGTGCCGGGCTCGCCGATTACGTCGAGTTCCGCGTTGGCGATGCGCTCGCCAGCCTCGCGGCGCTCGACGGGCCTTTCGACCTGGTGCTGATCGACCTGTGGAAGAACCTGTACGTGCCGGTGTTCGACCTGCTGCACCCGAAGCTCGCGCCGGGAGCGATCGTCGTTGCCGACAACATGCTCGAGCCCGAGAGCGCGCGCCCGCACGCCGAGGCGTATCGCCGGCGAGTCCGCGAGGCACGCGACATGACGTCGGTGCTCCTCAACGTCGGCAACGGCATCGAGGTCAGCCGCTGCCGGTAAGGGTGATCTCGACGCGCTTGTTGTGCTTGCCCTCGCTGCGGATTTTCAGCACGCGGATCGCGCCGATCTCGGCGATGTTGGCGACGTGCGTGCCGCCGCAGGGCTGCAGGTCGATCCCGGGAATCCGCAGCAGCCGCACTCGCCCCGCCCCGCGCGGCGGCTGCACGCTCATGGTCTTGACGAGCTCCGGTTGCCCGTCGAGGTCTGCGTCCGTGATCCAGCCGGTCTCGGTGGAGACGGCGCGGGCGATCAGCGCGTTGGTCTCGCGCTCGATGCGCCCGGCGTCGAGCAGACTCAGGTCGATGTCGAAGTCGAGTCGCGCTTTCTCGGGCACGATGTTGCCACCGGTGACGGGCGCCACGATCACGCACGACAGCAGGTGGAGCGCGGTGTGCAGCCGCATGAGCCGGTAGCGGCGCTTCCAGTCGAGCTCGAGCGTGACAGCCTCGCCCGGCTCCGGCAGTTCGCTGCCGGCAGCCGGCAGGTGCATCACGCGGTCCGGTGTGTCGCCCTTGCGGGTGTCGGCGATCACGATGCGCGCGCCATTCGCGCGCAGCAGCGTCCCGCTATCACCCGCCTAGCCGCCACCCAGCGGATAGAACACCGTGCGGTCGAGCTCGATGCCCTTCGGCCCCGCCGCGAGCACCCGCGCGGAGGCGCTCTTGAGGTAGGCATCATCGCGGAACAGCAGGGCGGTCGTTACAATCGCGCTGGCAATGGCTCAGTACTCCTATCGGCTCGTCAACGTGTTCACTCAGGACCGGGCGCCCCTGAGCGGCAATCCACTGTGCGTGTTCGAGCGGGCGCAGTCGCTCGATGCCGCAAGAATGCAGGCGCTGGCGCTGCAGTTCAACCTGTCGGAGACGACCTTCATTCTGCCTTCCGAGCGGGCCAGCGCGCGGGTGCGCATCTTCACCCCCGCCTACGAGATGCCGTTCGCCGGGCATCCGACGCTCGGCACCGCGCACGTGTGCCGGGCGCTGGGGCTGGGAGGCGACCGGCTGACGCTCGAGATGACGGCCGGAGTCATTCCCGTGCGCGCCTCGGGAGATCGCTGGACGCTGCAGGCGAACGCCCCGCACTGGCGCGAGGTGGAGGAGCCACGCCTGACGCTCGCCGCCATGCTCGGACTGGACGAGCGCGAGATCGCCGAGCGGCCACTGTGGGTGAGCACGGGCATGGAGCAGCTGGTGGTGCCGCTCACGAGCGAGGCGGCGGTGCGTCGCGTCAAGGTGCGCGCTGAGCTGCTCGGCCAGCTGCGCAGCGCCGATGGCCAGAGCCAGGCTTACGTGTTCGCGCCTGCGGGAGCGGGGCTGCTCGCGCGATTCTTCTTCCCGAAGGGGTCGGCGGTGCTCGAGGATCCGGCAACCGGGTCGGCAACCGCCAACCTCGGCGGCTGGTGCCTGGCGATGGGCCGGACGCTGCCGTGCGAGTTCGAGATCGCGCAGGGTGAGTACACCGGCCGGCCGTCGGCACTGCGGCTGCGAGTGGATGAGGAGCGGCATGTGCTGGTGAGCGGGGATGTGATCGAGCTCGGGCGCGGGACGGTGACGCTGTGACTCGAGCCATGCGCCTCGGCGACTTCAAGGTGCTGACGTTCGACTGTTACGGCACGCTGATCGACTGGGAAAAGGGCCTCACCAGCGCGCTCGAGCCCCTTGTGCACCGCGCCCGGGTGAAGCTCACGCCCGATGCAGTGATGGCGGAGTTCGCGCGGCACGAGGCGGCGCAACAGAGCGCGACGCCCGCCGCGCGCTATCCGGACCTGCTGGCCGAGGTGCACCGGCGTCTCGCCCGGCAGTGGGAAGTGACGTTGCCTGATGCCCAGCACGCAGCGTTCGGACGCTCGGTGCCGCAGTGGCCGGCGTTTGCCGACACCGCGGCGGCGCTGGGCTATCTCAAGGGCCACTACAAGCTCGTGATCCTCTCCAACGTGGACCGCGAGAGCTTCGCCGGCAGCAACGCGCATCTCGGCGTTACGTTCGACGCCGTCTGTACCGCCGAGGACATCGGCTCATACAAGCCCGACCCGCGTAACTTCCGCTATCTGATCGACACCGTGGCAAAGCTCGGCTTTCCTCCCGGTCAGATCCTGCACACGGCGCAGAGCCTTTTTCACGATCACGTGCCGGCTCAGGCGGCGGGGCTCAGGAGCGCGTGGATCGACCGGCGTCAGGCTCGGGAAGGCTGGGGTGCAACGCCTGCGCCGCAAGGAGCTCCGACCTACGACTTCCGCTTCGTAAGCCTTGCCGCCATGGTGAGCGCGCACCAGGCCGACTCAAGCGGCTGACGGTGCGGGCGCCCGTTATATCACTGCGCGCCGCGGGGCGGCGTGCCTACCACAGCTGCACGCGCTCGGCGGGCGTCAGGTAATAGGTGTCGCCGGATTTGATCTGGGGGAAAGCCGCATACCAGCCGTTGTCGTTGCGTACCACCCCATTGACCCGGTACTTCGACGGGCTGTGCGGGTTCGACAGCACGATGCGGCGCGTCAGTCCGTCGGTCCACACCTCACGCCAGCTCTGGCCGTAGGCGATATAGAAGCGCTGGTCGCCGGTAAAGCCGCTCAGCACCGGCGCGGGCTTGCCGCCGAGCGCGATGTGGTATGCCTTGGACGCAATCACAAGACCCGCGAGATCCGCGATGTTCTCACCGAGCGTGAGCCTGCCGTTGACGTGCAGGCCCGGCAGCGGCTGATACTGATCGTACTGCTTGGCGAGCGCCGCAGTGCGGGCGTCGAAGTTCCTGCGATCCTCCGCGGTCCACCAGTTGTTGAGCCGCCCGGTGGCGTCGTATTTGCTGCCCTGGTCGTCGAAGCCGTGGCTGATCTCGTGTCCGATAGTGGCGCCGATCTCGCCATAATTGACCGCGTCGTCCGCGTTCGGGTCGAAGTAGGGCGGCTGCAGAATGCCCGCCGGGAAGACGATCTCGTTGAGTGTGGGGTTGTAGTAGGCGTTGTTGGTCGGTGGCGTCATATCCCACTCGCCGCGATCGACCGCAGTGTCGATTCTCTTCAGCTCGCGGTTCCACTCGAACACCACGGTGTTGGTCGCATCGCGCACCAGCTCGCCCGGCACGATGGTGAGAGCCGAGTAGTCGCGCCACCTGTCGGGATAGCCCACCTTGGGGGTAAAACGCCGGATCTTTTCCAGCGCCTTCTGCTTGGTCGCGGGGGTCATCCAGGTGAGCGTCCCGATGTCGGCCTCGTAGGCTTTGAGGAGGTTCGCGACCAGCTGCTGGATCTTGGCTTTGGCCTCCGGCGGGAAGTAGCACGCCACGTACAGCTTGCCGAGCGCCTCGCCCATCTGCCGGTCGAGCATATGGATGCCGCGCAGGTCGCGCGGCAGCTGCTGCTTCTGTCCGCCGATCACCACGCCGTAGAAGGCAAAGTCGGCGTCGTCGATTTGCGTGGGCAGGTAGCTCGCATGCGAGTGCAGGTAGCGCACCGTGAGATAGTCGCGCCACACGGGGACCGGAGTCGCCGCGAACACCGCGGCGAGCTTGGGGAACGCCGACTTCTCGCGCACCACCACCACGCGCTCGCCCCGGGGCGAGCGCCGCGACACTCCGGCTGCCGCCAGGTAGCTGTCCCAGGGAAACTGCGGCGCGAACTTCGCGAGCGCCGACAGGCTCAAGGGGTTGTAGACCTTCTCGGCCTCGCGCCGCTCGGCGGCCGGCCAGTGCACGCGCGCAATGCGCTCCTCGAGCGCGTAGACGGCGGCGCTGCGCTCGGCCTCATGCACGCCGGCGAAGGCCAGCATGGCTGTCAGGTACTTGTGGTACGCCTCGCGGGTCGCGGCGCTGTCCTTGTCCTTGAGGAGATAGTAGTCGCGGTCGGGCATGCCGAGGCCCGATTGGGAGAGCAGGATCACGTAGGCATCGGGGTTCTTCTCGTCGATATCGATATTGATATCGAAGGGCCCGCTCACCTGGCTGGCCGGCGATCCCATGAAGGCAGCGACATCGGCGTAGGTCTTGAGTGCGGCGATGCGCTCGAGGTCCGGCTTTACGGGCTCGAGCCCCGCCGCGTCGATCGCGCGCGTGTTCTCGAAGGCGTTGTAGAGATCGCGGAGCTTGCGCTCCTCGGCGCTCAAGGCGGCTTCGGGCTTGGCGGCGAGGCCTGCCACGATGCTCTTGAGCCGCGCCTCGTTCTCCTTATCGAGTTCGAGATTCACGCCGGCGAACTGGCGATCGGGCGGAATGACGGCCGTCTTCAGCCAGCCGCCGTTGGTATAGCGGAAGAAATCGCTCCCCGGACTGACGCTGGTATCCATGTCGGCGAGCGTGACGCCCCAAGGCCCGAAAACAGGCTTCGTTGCGGGGGAGGCAGCAAAGGCAACCGAGACCAGGCCGGCGGTGAGCGCGGCCGCGCGCGTTGTTTTCATCCGCAGATCTTGACGTAAAGGCAGGCGCTCCGCTATAGCCTGCGCTCCGCGATCGGCCGGGGCCGGCGCGGCGCCGCCGGACGAATCAGTCGGACGAATCAGGGGGTCACTTTCATGTTTTCGACGCGCTCTCGGATTGCGGGTGCACTGTGCATGGCATCGTTCGCCGGGGTCGGTACCGGCGCCGGCGCGCAAACCCCGCCCATGACACCAGACATTCCGCCGAGCTTCACGGTACCGACGGCGGATGCGGACTACGTCAAGCGAGAGGTCATGATTCCGATGCGCGACGGGGTCAAGCTGTACACCGTCATCGTGATTCCGAAGGGCGCGCACGGCGCGCCGATCATTCTTACCCGCACACCCTATGACGCCGCCAAGCGCGCCGAGCGCATCCCGAGCCCGCACATGCTGTCCGAGCTCAACGTGGCCGACGAGGTGTACGTAACCGCGGGCTATATCCGTGTCTACCAGGACGTGCGCGGCAAGTACGGCTCGGAGGGCGATTACGTCATGACGCGCTTCCTGCGCGGCCCCTTGAACCACACGCCGGTCGATCACTCGACCGACGCCTACGACACCATCGACTGGCTGGTGAAGAACGTGCCGGAATCCAACGGCAAGGTCGGCATGATCGGCTCCTCCTACGAGGGGTTCACCGTGGTCATGGCACTGGTGAACCCGCACCCGGCGCTCAAGGCCGCGGTCCCCGAATGCCCGATGGTCGACGGCTGGAGGGGCGATGACTGGTTCCACAACGGCGCCTACCGCCAGACCAACTTCGACTATATCTACGGACAGACCACCGAGCGCGGCGAGGGCAAGCGGATCGCGCGCGGCGTGTACGACGACTACCAGCTGTTCCTCGGGCTCGGCTCCGCCGGCGCTTTCGCACACCGCTTCGGCATCGACGCGCTGCCCTTCTACCAGAAACTGAGCGAGCACCCCGCGTACGACCAGTTCTGGAGCGAGCAGGCGCTCGACCGGACGCTCGCTGCGCAGCCGCTCACGGTGCCGACGCTCTACATCACGAGCTTGTGGGACCAGGAGGACATGTACGGCGGTATCCACACCTACCTCGCGACCGAGCCGAAGGACTCTGCCCACGATCACAACTTCCTGGTGCTCGGTCCCTGGCGGCACAGCGGCATCAACGGCGACGGCACGACGCTCGGGCCGCTGAAGTTCGACGGCGACACGGCCGCGCAGGTACGGCGCGAAATCATCCTGCCGTTCTTCGACGAGCACCTGAAGGACGGCGGCCCCAGGGCCAACACGCCGGCCGCCTACGTCTACGAGACCGGCGTCAATCGCTGGCAGAGCCTGCCCAGCTGGCCGCTGTCGTGCGAGTCGGGCTGTCCGTCGAAGCCCGAGCGGTTGTACCTCGAGGCCGGATTCGGACTCGGCTTCGGCGCGCCGCCGCAGGGCGCCGCCGGCTACGACGAGTACGTGTCCGATCCGATGAAGCCCGTGCCTTACCAGCCGCGGCCGGTGAGCTTCGGCGACCGCCCGGCCTGGCAGCGCTGGCTCCTCATGGACCAGCGCGCGGTGGCCGACCGGCCGGACGTACTGACCTATGTCTCCGACGTACTGACGGCGCCGGTACACGTCGGCGGCGCGCCGATGGTGAATCTGTTCGCGTCCACCTCCGGAACCGACAGCGACTGGGTCGTGAAGCTGATCGATGTCTATCCCGACGAAGTCCCGTCCGATCCCGCCATGGGTGGCTACCAGCTCGCGATCGGCATGGACATCTTCCGCGGCCGCTACCGCGACAGCCTCGCGCATCCGAGTCCGATCCCGTCCGGTAAGGTGCAGCGCTACCGCTTCGCGCTGCCACACGTCAATCATGTGTTCCTGCCAGGCCACCGCCTCATGGTGCAGATCCAGTCGAGCTGGTTCCCGCTGTACGACCGCAATCCGCAGACTTATGTTGAGAACATTTTCCGCGCCCAGCCCGCCGACTACCGCAAGGCGACGCAGCGTGTGTTTCACTCCGGCGAGAGCGCGAGCTTCATCGAGCTGCCGGTGGCTGCGAGCCCCTGACGCCGCCGGAGAAGTCCATGCCGCATATCGGTCAGGCGGACTGACCGGGGCTGACCCATAATGGCGTTTTAAGGACCAACCTATGGATGCGGAGCAGCAGCCCAGCCAGCCGGCGCGCGGCCGCCGCCCGAGCGGGCGGGACGCCAAGATCGCCGCGCGCACCGCGCGCAGCCACGCGTTTGTTCCCTACATCACCCGCAAGATCCCGTACTACGAGGTACTCGGGAACGAGGGCCTCGAGCTCCTCGAGCGCAACGCCGACACCATCCTCGAGGAAATCGGCATCGACTTCCGCGACGACGCGGAGTCGCTCGAGCTATGGAAGGACGCCGGCGCCGACGTCAAGGGCGAGCGCGTGCATTTCCCGCCCGGCATGTGCCGCGAGATCGTACGCCGCTCGGCCCCGAAAGAGTTCACCCAGCACGCGCGCAATCCGCAGCGCAGCGTGATCATCGGCGGGAACCGTACGGTCCTTGCGCCCGCCTACGGCTCGCCGTTCGTGCGCAATCTGGACGAGGGGCGGCGCTACGCCCGCATCGAGGATTTCAGGAATTTCGTCAAGCTCGCGTACGCCACGCCGTCGCTCCATCACTCCGGGGGCACCGTCTGCGAGCCCGTCGATCTGCCGGTCAACAAGCGGCACTTCGACATGGTGTACAGCCACATGAAGTACAGCGACAAGCCGTACATGGGCTCGGTCACCCATCCCGACCGCGCGCGCGACACGGTCGAGATGACCAAGATCCTGTTCGGCGACAACTGGATCGATCCGGAGACCGGCAAGCCGCGCACCTGCGTTCTCAGCCTCATCAACGCGAATTCGCCCCTCACCTGGGATGCGACCATGCTGGGCGCGCTCAAGGTCTATGCGCGCGCCAACCAGGCGACCATCGTGACGCCGTTCATACTCGCCGGGGCGATGTCGCCGGTGACGGTGGCCGGAACCGCGGCCCAGACTCTCGCCGAGGCGCTCGCCGGCATGGCGCTCGCGCAACTGGTGAATCCGGGCGCGCCGGTCGTGTTCGGGAGCTTTGCGTCCTCGCTGTCGATGCAGTCGGGCGCACCGACTTTCGGCACGCCGGAACCCGCGCTCGTGCTCTACATCATGGCCGCTCTCGCCCGGCGGCTCGGGGTCCCGTTCCGCTCCGGCGGCGGCCTGTGCGCCTCCAAGATCCCCGATGCCCAGGCCGCCTATGAATCCGCCAACACGCTCATTCCCACCGCCCTCGCCGGGGTCAACTTCGTGCTGCACACGGCCGGCTGGCTCGAAGGCGGGCTTGCCATGGGCTATGAGAAGTTCGCCATGGACGTCGACCAGGCCGGCATGCTCCACACGCTGCTTGCGGGCGTGGATCTGTCGGAGAACGGCCAGGCGCTCGATGCCATCCGCGAAGTGGGCCCGGGCAAGCATTTCCTCGGCTGCGCGCACACGCAGGCGAACTTCCAGACCGCCTTCTACCGCTCGCCACTTGCCGACAACAACAGCGTCGAGCAATGGGAAGCGGAAGGCGCGAAGGACATGACGCAGCGCGCGAATGCGCTGTGGAAGAAGCAGCTGGCCGAGTACGAGGCGCCGCCGCTCGACCCGAGCATCGACGAAGCGCTGAACGACTACATGAACCGCCGCAAGGCCTCGTTCCCCGACTCGAACGTATAACAGCCAAGAGGGCGGCCACCTGAAACTCCTCCGGGCTTGCCTCGCTGCATTTGCCTGTGCAGCTTTGCCGGCGCTCGGCGCGGCGTCCCAGCCGGCGGGTAGTCCCGCGAGCCAGGTGCAGGCGGCGAGCCAACCGCAACTGCCAGGCGGCGCCGCCTACATTCACTGGCTCGTCGAGCGCTCGATGCTGCACCAGGCGGCGGTGGTCGCCCGGCAGTACTCCGGTGGCTCACTCCAGTGGCAGCATCCCTATGGCACGCCCGAACCGGCCGCGGCAGTCGCCCGGGCCTCGGTCTGGTTCACCGCCTACCCGGCCTCGACCATTGCCGCCGCGCCGGGCTGGTCGGTCCTCAAGACGCTCGCGGATGAGCGGCTGTGGCGCGCGTTCCAGACGATCGGGATCCAGGGCGTCCATACCGGCCCCATGAAGCTCTCCGGCGGGATCCGCGGCTACGCCCATACCCCTTCGGTCGACGGCAACTTCGATCGGATCAGCTTCGAGATCGATCCCGAGTTCGGCACCGAGGCGCAATACAAGGAGATGGTCGCCGCCGCGCATCGCCACGGCGCTATCGTGATCGGCGACGTCGTCCCGGGGCACACCGGCAAGGGCGCGGACTTCCTTCTGGCCGAGCGCGCCTACGCCGACTATCCCGGCATCTACCACATGGTGAGCATCAAGCCGTCCGACTGGGGACTCCTGCCGGCTGTTCCGTCCGGCCGCGACTCCGTCAACCTGAGTCCGGCCGCGGTGGATGCCCTGCAGGCCAAGGGCTACATCGTGGGCCAGCTGCATTCGGGCATTTTCTACGCGCCGGGAGTGAAGGAGACCGACTGGAGCGTGACCGAGGTCGTGCGCGGGGTCGACGGCGAGCGGCGTCGGTGGGTGTACCTGCACTACTTCAAGGACGGGCAGCCGACGCTCAACTGGCTCGACCCGAGCTTCGCCGCCGAGCGTCTCGTGATCGGGGACGCGGTCGACGAGCTCGGCGTGCTGGGCGACGGCATGCTGCGGCTCGATGCCAACGGGCTGCTCGGCATCGAGCGCGAAGCCAACGGCCATGTCTGGTGGGGCGGCCATTCCTTGTCGGTGACGGCCAACCAGCTGATCGCCGACATGGTGCGCAAGCTCGGCGGCTTCACTTTCCAGGAGCTCGACTTTCCGCTCGATGAGATGCGCGAGATGGGCCGCGGCGGTCCGGATCTGTCCTACGATTTCGTCACGCGGCCGGTTTACGACTATGCACTCCTGACGGGCGATGCGGAGCTGTTGCGGCTCGTGTATCAGCTCATGCTCAAGTACGGCGTCGACCCGGGACGGCTGGTGCACGCGCTGCAGAACCACGACGAATTGACCGGCGGCATGGCGGATTTCGGCGGCCGGCACGCGAACGACCTGTTTCCGTTTCACGGCGGGCAGACATCCGGTGCGCAGCTGCGCGACATGGTGCATCAGGCGATGTACACGCAACTCATGGGCGAGCGTGCGCCGTACAACCTGAAGTTCGGCAACGGCGTAGCCTCGACGAGCGCCACGGTCATCACGGCCACGCTCGGCATCCGGGATATCTCCAACCTCACGCCGGCGCAGGTCGAGAACATCAAACGCCTGCACCTCTTGCTGGCTTTCTTCAATGCCATGCAACCGGGCGTATTTGCGCTCTCGGGCTGGGATCTGGTCGGAGCGCTCACGCTGCCGGCATCTCAAGTGCGTGAGCGGCTGGCCGATGACGACACCCGCTGGATCAACCGGGGCGCCTACGATCTCCTTGGCTCGAGCCCGAAGGCGACGCGTTCGGCAGCCGGCCTGCCGCGCGCCGTGGCGCTCTACGGGTCGCTCCCGCAGCAGCTCGGGGACCCCGCCTCGTTCGCTTCCCAGCTCGGGCGCCTCCTCAAGGTGCGCGCGGAGATAAAGCTCTACGCGGCGCACCTGGCGGATGTGCCGCAGGTAAAGTCGCCGGGCCTCCTGGTGCTGGTACACGAGCTGCCCGACAACGGCGGGCTCGAGGTGACGGCGATCAACTTTGGAAACCAGGCGGTGGATGAGGCCGTCGCGATTCACGGCGCATCGGCTGGCTCAAAGGCGCTCGATGTTCTCGAGCCACAGGCGCCGGCGCTCGAAGTCGCCGCGGGCGGCAGCCTGCGGCTGCACCTCGAGCCCTACGCAGGGAAGGTGCTGCGGATTGGGGCATGACCCTGCGGGATGTTGGCGCGGGTCTGATCGCCAAAATGCGCTAGCATCGGTGCGATGAGCCGCAGCGCAGCCACGCAACCTCAACGCCGCCTGCGCGCCGGCATCGTGGGTGGCGGACGCGGTGCATTCATCGGCGCCGTGCATCGCATGGCCGCCGAGCTCGACGGGGAGGCGCAGGTGGTCGCGGGCGCGCTGTCCTCGCACCCCGAGATTGCACGCGAGAGCGCTGCCGCCTGGGGACTCGAGCGCGCGTACACCTCTTATCTGGACATGGCCTCGGCGGAGGCGGCGTCAGACGACGGCATCGATTTCGTCATCGTCGCGACCCCCAACGATCTGCATTACCCCGTCGCCAAGGCGTTCCTCGCGGCGGGCATCCATGTCGTGTGCGACAAGCCGCTCGCGCTAACGGTCGCCGAAGGGGAGGAGCTGGCTCACCTCGTGGAGAGCGGCAAACGGCTGTTTGCGCTCACTCATGTCTACAGCGGTTATCCCGCCGTGCGCCAGGCGCGCGAGATGGTGCGGGACGGGCAGCTGGGCGAGATCCGCAAGGTGATGGTCGACTACACGCAGGACTGGCTCATGGAGCCGATCGAGAGCCGCGGCAACAAACAGGCCGCCTGGAGAACCGATCCGGCGCGGGCGGGTGCAGGCGGCTGTGTCGGCGATATTGGCACTCACGCCGCCCACCTGCTGGAGTTCGTGACCGGACTGCGCATCGAGGCGCTGTGTGCCGACCTCAGCTCGTTTGTCGCCGGAAGGCGGCTCGATGACGACGCCAACATCCTGCTGAGACTCGGCGGCGGAGCCAAAGGGACGCTTGTCTGCTCACAGGTCGCGTGCGGGGAGGAGAACCGGCTCTCGTTCCGTGTCTACGGCTCGCGGGCGGGACTCGAGTGGCACCAGCAGGAACCGAACACGCTGATCCATAAGCCCGCCGGCAAGCCCTGGGCGCTGCTGCGGACGGGTCAGAATTATCTCGGCGAGGCGGCCCGTGCGGCGACCCGACTTCCGGCCGGTCACCCGGAGGGCTACCTCGAGGCGTTCGCGAACCTCTATCGCGCGTTCATCAGGGACGTGCGCCGTTTAGCGCTCGGTGAGCCGCCCGCGCGGGATTACCCGGGAGTGCGTGACGGGCTGCGAGGCTTGCACTTCGTTGCACAGTCGGTCGCCAGCTCGCGCGCCGGCTCGGTCTGGCTGAGCCTGCTCCCGCCGCCGTAACTCACGGGAGCCGGCGCAGGTAGCGGTACGCCTGGCGCGCGGCTTCGAGCTCGCTCATGCGCGTGAACGGTCCCTCCTGCTCGGCGAAATAGTGCTTGAGACCCGCCTTCTCCGCCGCCGCGAAGATCGGCCGGTAGTCGATCACGCCGTGCCCGAGCTCGGCGCCGCGATGCTCCGATGCTTCGCCCGCTGCACCGCCCGCGCGTGGTGTCGGCAGAAAGTCCTTCACGTGGATCATCGGGAAACGACCCGCGGTCTCCACCTCGCCGAAACCGATCTCCCTGACCCGCCGCAGCGTCGCAGCGGGATCCGCCGCCAGGGAGTCCTTGACCGCGTAGAGCTGCAGTCCCACGGGCCCGCCGAGCGGGGTCGCCCGCGCCAAGGCCGGCAGGCCCTGCGCCATGAGCGCGCCGGCGCCCCATCGTCCGGTCCGTGCGAGGAACCGTCTGCGGGTCCAGGTGGCTATCGGCCCATGGTACGCTTCGGCGCGCGTGACGACACCGACCCGACTGCGTCTGTGCGCGATGATGTTCCTGGAGTTCTTCATCTGGGGCGGCTGGTTCGTCACCATGGGGAGCTACCTGGCGGCCAATCTGCACGCGAGCGGCGCGCAGAGCGCGCTTGCTTACTCGACGCAATCCTGGGGCGCGATCATCGCCCCGTTCATCGTCGGCCTGATCGCGGACCGGTATTTCAACGCCGAGCGGATGCTGGGCGTGCTGCACATCGCCGGCGGAGCCCTCATGTATGCGCTCTACAGCGCGCGCAGCTTCACACCCTTTTACCCGTCGCTGCTCGGCTACATGATCCTCTATATGCCGACGCTGGCGCTGGTCAACGCCATCTCATTCCGGCAGATGGACGAGCCCGCGCGGCAGTTCTCCGCGGTGCGCGTCTGGGGCACGATCGGCTGGATCGTCGCGGGACTCGTGATCAGCTATGTGTTCGCCTGGGATTCGCACGCCGGGATCTCGCAGGGACTGCTGCGGGACACCTTCCTCATGTGCTCGATCGCGTCTTTCGCGCTCGGTCTGTACAGCTTCACCCTGCCGCGCACCCCGCCGCGCCCGAGTTCCGGGGGGCGGGTGCGGCTCGCGGATCTGCTCGGGCTCGATGCCCTGGTGCTGCTCAGGCAGAAGAACTTCGTGGTGTTCTTCCTGGCCTCGATCCTCATCTGCATTCCGCTGGCGTTCTATTACCAGAACGCGAATCAATTCCTGACCGAGATCCAGGTCGCCAACGCGACCGGCAAGCAGACCATCGGCCAGATGTCGGAAGTGCTGTTCATGCTGCTGATCCCGGTGTTCCTGCGGACCTTCGGCATGAAAACGACTCTGCTGCTCGGCATGCTGGCCTGGGCGGTGCGCTATGTGCTGTTCGCCGCCGGCAACGCGCACGGGCTCGTGCTGCTGCTCATCATCGGCATTGCGCTGCACGGGGTGTGCTACGACTTCTTCTTCGTGTCCGGGCAGATCTATACCGACTCCAAGGCGGGCGCGCAGTACAAGGCCGCAGCTCAGGGCCTCATCACCCTCGCGACCTACGGTGTAGGCATGCTGATCGGCTTCTGGGCCGCCGGCGTCATCGACGACCGTTACCTGGTCGCGGGGCTGCACGACTGGAAGTCGATCTGGCTCTACCCGGCGGCGTTCGCCGCCGTAGTGTTCGTGCTGTTCGCGGCAGTGTTCCGCAACGAGAGGGTGGCGTATGTCTACGCCCGCTAAGTCGCCGCGCGAGTTCAAGCTGCGGCCCATGCGGCTCAGCATCCTGACCGCCGCGCTCCAGGAGCTGACTCCCCGGGAACGTCGCGACGCGGATCCGGACCTTGCGATCGAGGAGTGGTTGGAATTCGCCCGCGAGCTCGGCTGCCCGAACATCGAGCTCTCCGCCGCTCTGCACCCGACGGAGGCCGACGTGCCGGCGGCGGCGATGCTGGATCCCGTGGCCAACACCCTCGACCTGCGCAAGCCCTTCGATGCGCAGCGCGCAGCGCGCGTGCGCCGCGCCATGGAAGCGACCCGGGTCGGACTCTCTGATCTCGGCTACTTCGACAACATGCTGGTCGCGGACGAGGGCGCACGGCGCAGGAAACACGCGCTGATGCTGCGCGTCTTCGACGCCGCGGCGCTCCTCGGAGCCGATGCGGTCACGGGCTTCGTGGGGCGCAATCTCAGCCTCGGGATGGACGCGAATCTCCTCATGTTCGAGCAGCTGTTCGTGCCGCTGCTCAGGGAGGCGAAGGCGCGCGGGCTGACTTTCCGGGTCGAGCAGTGTCCGATGCCCGGCTGGAGCATCACCGACACCTGGCACAACAACATCGCCTACGCGCCCGGGCCCTGGATCGCGCTGCACCGCATCTGCGAACGGCATGGGGTCGCAGATCAGTTCCGCATTCACTATGACCCCTCGCACGCGATCCTCATGGGGCAGGATTCGCGCTCCGTGTTCCAGTACCTCAAGGACAGCGGCTACAACTTTCTGATCGGCGGCTTTCACGTCAAAGGCCAGGTCATCGACTCGCGCGGCATCGCGGCGTGGGGCTACGGCGGCCAGACGATGCAGCGCGGGGACTGGCACGGCGATCGGCCGGCCACCGCCCCGGCCGAGCTGCGCAACGCCTGGAAGAAGCAGAGCGTGATCGCCGAGCACGAGCTGCCCGGCACCGCGCGCCACGATCCGCTGGCGTACCTGCAGAACCGCTCGGTCGACTGGCTGGACCATCAGCTGGCGGCGCGCGAGCTGCTCGCCATCGATCCGGAGAAGACCTACCTCGTCGTCGAGCATGAGTACCCACCAGCGCGCATCCAGGACCGCGCGCGGCTCAAGCCGATACTCGCGGGCTCGCTCGCCTTCACGCGCGCGATCGATGAGGCCGCGGCGGCGATGTTCGCGCTCCAGCACGAGGTGCTCCCCGACCAGGGAATCCCCGCTCAGGGATTTGGCCGCGAAGCGTATCGATCATGACCAGCCGGAGGCCCGTGTGCCATTCGTGACCCCGAAATCCCAGCAACGCGCCTACGACGTCATCGTGGTTGGATCGGGTGCCGGTGGCGGACAGTCGGCGTATACGCTGTGCATGGACGGCGCCCGGGTGCTGATGCTCGAAGCCGGACGGCACTACGCGCCCGAGACCGAGACGCCCATGTTCCAGACGCCGGACATGGCGCCGCTCGCGGGCGTCAGCACCCCGCAGAAGCCCTTCGGCTTCTACGACGCGACCGCGGACGGCGGCTGGACGGTGCCGGGCGAGCCCTATGTGCGCGCGACCGAGGAGCAAGCCGGCCGCTTCGAGTGGTGGCGAGCGCGGATGCTCGGCGGACGCACCAACCACTGGGGCCGGATCTCGCTGCGCAACGGTCCCTACGACTTCAAGCCCCGCAGCCGCGACGGTCTCGGTTTCGACTGGCCCATCGGCTATGAGGACGTCGCGCCGTACTACGACAAGGTGGAGCTGCTGGTCGGGGTCTACGGCAGCAACGAGGGGCTCGAGAACACCCCCAATTCCTCGCCCGGGTGTCTGTTGCCCCCGCCCGCGCCGCTGGTGAGCGACTACCTCGTGAGGCAGCGCGCCAGGCACCTCGGCATTCCGGTGATTCCGGGCCACCGGGCGGTCCTCACCCGGGCCCAGGATTTCAAGCGCGTGCCGGCGCTGCTGCATCCCGGCAATACAAAAGCACAGAAAATCCTCGCCGAGGCGATGCGCGCCCGCTCGCCGTGCCTGTGGGCGACGCCGTGCGGACGCGGCTGCGCGATCCGCGCCAACTATCAGTCGACGACGGTGCATCTGCCGCCGGCGCTCGCCACCGGCAACCTCGACATCGCGACCGATGCGATGGTTTACGAGGTGACGCTTGGGCGTGACGGTCGCGCGAGCGGCGTGAGCTTCATCGACAGGAAGACCGGCACGCACCAGCAAGCCGCCGCGCGAGTGGTGATTCTGGCGGCGAGCGCCTGCGAGACGGTGCGCATTCTTCTCAACTCGAAGAGCGCGCAGTTTCCGCACGGCCTCGCCAACTCGAGCGGCAAGGTCGGGCGCTATCTCATGGACACGGTGGGCAGCACCGTAACCGGACAGGTGCCGCTGCTCGAGAGTCTGCCGCCGCTCAACGAGGATGCGGCCGACGGCCATCAGCTCTACGTTCCCTGGTGGCTCTATCGCGAGCAGCTTGCCGGCAAGCTGGGCTTCGCGCGTGGCTATCACATCGAGTTCGGCGGTGGCAGACGCATGCCCGGGTTCGCAACGATGCAGGGAATCGAGTGGCTGACGGGCGGCAGCTACGGGCGGAAGTTCAAGGAGGACGCGCGGCGCTACTACGGCTCATTCGTCGGCTTCGACGGGCGCGGCGAGATGATTCCCAACGAGAGCTCCTATTGCGAGATCGATCCCAGCGTCAAGGACGAGTGGGGGATCCCGGTGCTGCGCTTCCACTGGCGGTGGTCCGAGCACGAGCGGCGCCAGGCGGCGCATATGCAGCGGACCTTCGGCGACATCATCGAAGCCATGGGGGGTCGCACGCATCCCGCGGTCGAGCGCGACGGCGCCAAGGCGATCGCCCCCGGCGGCTCCATCATTCACGAAGTGGGCGGCGGTATCATGGGAGCCGACGCGCGCTCGTCCGTAACCAACGCCTGGTCCCAGACCTGGGACGTGCCGAACCTCTATCTGACGGACGGCGCGGTGTTCGCTTCCAACGCAGACAAGAACCCGACGCTCACGATCATGGCGCTTGCGTGGCGCGCGTCGGACCACATTCTCGAGCGCATGCGGCGTAAGGAGCTTTGAGGATGGACCGACGCACGACGATCCAGTGGGTTCTGGCCGCGGGTGCGGCCTCCAGCCTCCTCGGGCCCCGCACCAGTCAGGCTGGCCCGGTGACGGCGTGGCGGGGCGCATCCGGGAGCCAAGGCTATGGGACCGATCCCAACCTGCTGAAGGTCTACCGGCCGGGCGACTTTTGGCCGCTCACCTTGACGGCCGCGCAGCGCCGGCTCGCGGGAGTCCTCGCCGACCTCATCATCCCCGCCGACGACCAATCGCCGAGCGCCTCCGCGGTCGGTGTGGTCGACTTCATCGATGAGTGGGTGAGCGCCCCTTACCCTGACAACCAGCGCGACCGGCCGATCGTGCTGCGGGGGTTCGCCTGGCTGGATGCGCAAGCCCAGCGGCGCTTCCACAAGGACTTTGCAGCTCTCGACGCCGCCGGACACAAGGCGATCTGCGACGAGATCTGCGACCCGGCGCGCGCGGCAGCGGGACGGCGCGACGCCGCGCGCTTCTTTGCGCTGTATCGCGACCTGACGGCCGGCGGGTTCTACACGACCCCCGTGGGCCGCAAGGACCTCAAGTACATTGGCAATGTACCCAGGGCGAACTTTGACGGACCGCCTGCCGAGCTCCTGAGCAAGCTCAACCTGCCGTGACGGGAGAATCCATGAGCAAAACCTTTACTGACGCTGCACTACTGATCCTTTCTACGGCGTTTGCGGCGTTCCCGGCCGCACCACTCGCGACCGCCGATCCGGCGAGCACACCCTCGGGCTGGCACTCGCTTCTCGGGGCCGACAGCGCTCCGGCCTGGCGCGGCTGGAAGGAGCCGGGATTGCCGGCGGGCTGGCACATCGTCCACGGCGTCCTCTCCAAGGACGGACCGGTCGACGACCTGGTCACGACGAGGAACTACGGGGATTTCGAGCTCGAGCTCGAGTGGAAGATCGGCAAGGAGGGCAACAGCGGCATCTTCTACCGGGGTACGCGCGAGTACGACCATATCTACTGGAGCGCTCCCGAATATCAGCTGCTCGATGACGCCAACGCGGAGGACGGCAAGAACCCGCTCACCGCCGCGGGATCCGACTATGCGCTCTACGGCGTGCCGCCCGGGGTGGAGAAGCCCTACGACCACTGGAACAAGAGCCGCATCGTGGTGCGGGGCAATCACGTCGAGCACTGGCTGAACGGCGTCAAGGTCGTCGAGTACGAGTTCGGCAGCGCGGACTGGAAGCAGCGCGTGGCCGCGAGCAAGTTCGCGAAGTACCCGCACTACGGGCTGGCGGTGAGCGGGCTCATCGGGCTGCAGGGCGATCACCCCGGCTCGCTCGAGGTGCGCGGAATCCGCATCCGCGAGCTGCCGTAGCCCGGCGGGCCGATCAATCCGCGCAGGCGTGGGTGTCGATCTCCATGGCGGTAACGCTCGCTGAGTCCATGCGCCGCATCAGCGGCCTGCTGCAATCCGGCCAGTACGGCGCAGCGCACGAACAACTGGAAGCGCTGGTAGCCGCAAATCCCGACTACCCGGAAGGGCTGCGGCTGCTGGCCGGCACCAAGCAGGCGCTTGGCGACAGCGCACAAGCGGAGTCACTGCTACGGCGCGCCCTCGAGATCGACCCCCGATCGGCTCCTACGCTGACCACCCTGGCGGAGCTAATGCTCCTCTCGGGTCGCAGCGCCGAGGCCGTACCCCTGTTACGGCGTGCAATCCAGGGCGCGCCGCCTTATCCGCGCTCAGCGTACCTGTTGGCTCGCCATTACCTCGACACCGGCCAGCCGGCCCTGGCGCTCGAGGTCGCGACACCCTGGTGCAATAGCGGCACGGCCGACGCCGACTTGTCGGCGCTGCACGTCGCGGCATATGCCGCTCTGGGTCGCCAGAGCGAGGCGGTGGCGAACTATCGTCGTCTGGTGGCACACGCTCCCGACAATCCGGTCGCAACCCATACGCTCGCGGTCGCCTTGAATGCGGCCCAACAGCCGCAGGAAGCCGAGCGCGTCGTGCGTCAGACACTCAACCGTGCCCAACCGACGGCGGCATTGCACTACACGCATGCTCGCAGCCTCCTCAGCCTGGAGCGATTCGACGAAGCCGAGCGCGCTTTGAGCGAATGCGTCAGATTGGATCCGCGCCGCGCCGAAGCCCACGACCGGCTGGCGCAACTCATCTGGATGCGCACCGGTCATGTCGGGGAGGCCACACGCGCTCTGGATCGGGCGCTCGAGAGGTTCCCGCATGACGACGCACTGCGGGGCACCAAGGCAGCCTTGCTGCAGGCAGCGGGCGATGCGCGGGGCGCGTGGGCGTGCCTGGCCGAATGGGCCGCACGACCCCAGTCGCACCCCAGTTCGCTCATTCGTGCGGGACTTGCGGCGCTGGAATTTGAGCCTGCCACTGCGCTGACACTCGCACAACGCGCCCTACGAGCGCTGCCCAACGACCACACCGCCCGCAAACTCCTGTGTGCGGCCTATCTGGGCGTGGGGGACGGTGCCAAGGCGCTGGCCGAGTGCGCCACGCTCCTTACGGCCACGCCGGACGATCAATATCTCATTGCCATGCAGACCACGGCGCTGCGGCTGTTGAACGACCCCCGCTACGAGACGTTCTGCGACTACGACCAGATGGTTCTGTCGACGCTCATCGAAACGCCTCCGGGGTGGCCCGATCTCACCAGCTTCCTGACCGAGCTCACGTCGCACCTGGGCGCACTGCACAACCCACACGGGCATCGGCTTCTCTACCAGTCGTTGCGTCAGGGTACCGAGACCACTCAGGACCTTGCGCGCAGTGAGGATCCGGTCATTCAGGCGCTGTTTCGCGCCTTTGCTGAGCCGATCGCGCGCTACCGTGATCTCATCGGCATGGGGGAAGACGCCCTGCGGCGGCGCAATCGGGGGCCGACACGGTTCAACGGCGGCTGGTCGGTACGTCTGCACCGCGACGGCTACCATACGAGCCACGTGCATCCGCGGGGATGGATCTCCTCGGCGTGCTACATCCAGCTGCCCGATGGCATGAGCTCGGGACGCACGGCCGAAGGGGTCTTGAGCTTCGGCGCGCCCGGCATGCTGACGACGCCCTCACTCCCCGCGGAGCTGTCGGTTCGCCCCGAGGTCGGTCTGCTGGTGCTTTTCCCGTCGTATTTCTGGCACGGCACGCTGCCTTTTCACAGCGATCAGCCGCGCCTGACGGTTGCCTTCGATGCCGTGCCGGACACGGGCAGCGGCAGATCCTGAAATCACCGCGATCGTCAGAGCGCGCAAAAAAATCTCCCCTCACGTTGCCGTGAGGGGAGGGGTTTCTCGTCGCGCTACCAGAAGTACTTGACCGTACCGTTGACTTCGCGGCCTTCGATCGAACGGCCGAAACCCACTTCGTTGACCACGGTGTTGCCGCCGAATCGGGCGTTACCCTCGGTCAAACCGATGTTGTTGGTGAGGTTCGAGCCGAGCACCCGGAACTCCCACTGGTCCCCGACCCTGACATCGATGCCCGCAGCCAGGTCCCAATAGGGCCACAACGGCGTCAGGTTCGCGTCGTCCTGATAGCGTTGACCGATGTACTCGTAAGTCAGCTGCTCGGTCACCGTGCCCCAGCTCATGAGCTGCGTGTCGCTCGGCGTCGCACGTACCTGAAACTTCGGCAGACGCGCCAGCTGCTCGTCGTTGATGCTGCCGCAGGTCACCACATTGTTGATATTGGTGTAAATGAAGCAGCCTTGGAAGTCCGTGTAGTGAGCCTTCTCGTAGATGCCGTTAACCGTGATCTTGAAGTTGCTCAGGGGCTGGTTGTCACTGCTCGCGAGAGGGTTCACGCTGCCGTCGAATCGAAATCCCGTGGCCGTCGATCCGTAGGTGGAAGCCGGGCCGATCGGCACGCTATCGATATTCGTGGGCGTATACGCCAATCCCGAGAAGTCCTTTCGGTAAACCGATAGGTCGGCCAAGGTCCACTGATTCTGGACCTTGAAACCGAGCTCGTAGTTCTGCATGGTTGCGATGGGCGTGTGATTCGGGCAACCGTTCGAGCCGTTGTTGACGTTGCAACGGACATCGTCGAAGTTCTCGAGAGACACGCCGTTGTTGATGCGCGCGTAGGCGCTCATGTGGTCGGTGAACTCGTAATTTGCGCCCACCGAGCCGGTCGGCATCGTGTTGTTTTCATGGCCGTGCGAGTAGGTACCGTTGGGCAAGGTGACGGCGTTGTCCCACAGATCGTAGGCGGTGCCCATCTGCACGTTGGTCGTGTTGCTGGTTTCCTGACTCAGGTTGATATGCTCGAGGCGACCCGAGATATCGAATATCCAACGATCGACCTTCCATTGGTCGGAAATGTAGGCGGCAACATTGGTGGCGTCGCCGTTCTGCAGAATGTAGTAGCCGCCGTTGGAATTGACGATGCCCTGCGGACTGCTCACCTGGTAGATATGCCCACCTGAGGTGGCCGACAGGATGATCGGGCTCGCGTTTGGCTGATTGGTGATCAGCACGTTGGAGCTGATCGACCAGTTATCGTTCATCGTGTAGTGGGCGGTATACACGCCGAAGGTCAACGTATCGCCGTTACCGAAGTCCTTGTTCACGCGGAACTCATCGGTGACGTTGGTGATCTTCTTCTGCACGTACCAGACTTGCTGCGTGACGATGCTTTGATTGGGACTCACTGCCTGACCGTTGGCAAAGGTGGCCTGGACTTCGCCCGGGGTTAATCCGGCAGGGGCGAGCGTACTCAGAGTCGAGATGTAGGACGACAGCGTCGCGGGATTGCCGTTGTTGACGAGCGCGTGCGTGGGCACGGACCCGCCGTCAAAGAGGAAGCTGTTGCTGATTGACCAGCCGTCGGCGAATTTCTCGTCAAGATTCGAGCCGATATAGTTCAGGTCGGCGCCACGCCCATTGCCGATATCGTCCTCTTCAAAGCCGCCCTTTGGATTCGGTATCAGGAAATTCTGCAGCTGCTTGCTGTTGTAGGTGTTGTCGAGCTGATTGAAGCCGGGGTAGACCGAAACGTCGCCGTTCTGCACGACGTAAGGAAAGTCGGCGACCCACTGATCATGCTCGTGCAGGGTTCTGGCCCAGAACATGACCGACCCGTTGTCCAGATCATGCTTCAGCGTCGCCGTCAGCTGCCCGCCGATTGTGTCCGGATATTGCGGATCGCGGACACCATCGGAGTCCACGTAGTAGCCACCGATGCTCCCGTACCATCCGCTAGCCAGCTTGCCGCTCTCGAACACATCCACGCGCTCACTTCCCTCGGAGCCGTAGGTGAAGCCGAGCGATCCGGTCTCCTTCTCGGAGCCGGTCCTGAGGAGGAAGTTTGTCGTTGCGCCGGGCTGGCCCGGGCCGAAGATTGCGCTGGTTCCGCCTTGGACAATCTCAACGCGCTCAACCGTGTCGTCCATGCGTATGAGCGAGCTGTTGTCCATGAAGGACAGGTAGGGGGAGCCGTAGAGGGGCGAGTTCTGCAGCATGGTCGTAACATAGGGAGAATCGCCGCCGCCGTTGGGGAAGCCCGCTATGTCGATATTGACGCCTGTTTGTCCGCCGGAGTCTTCCGGCCAGACGCCGGGCGAGAGTTTGTAGATTGCGGCGACACTCGAAGGATCCGCCATCGCGATATCCTCCCGGTTCACCGAGACGATGTTGTAGCTGGCGTCCAGCTTCTTGACGCCCTGAGCCGAGGCTGTGACCACAACCTCCTGCAGTGAATCACTGGTGGCCGCAGCCGGGGCAGCGGCTGCTGCTGGGGCCTGGTCCTGGTCCGCGTAGGCCAGACCGGCAACGGACGCGTAGAGAATTCCGGCAACTGCAGTCGCTACACTCGTGGCGCCAAAGCGCCGCGCCGGCCGTTCGATCACCGGTGAAACGTTTGCGCTGGCCGACGACGCACTCCTGTGGAGCGCGCTATTCCTTCTTACTCTCATGGACTCCCCTCCAGAATTGCCTTGAAGCGTGACGATGATTGGACCTGTGATATTCAGAAACTCTAATGCTTGCGATAAGGGAGAAGCAAGCGTTGTTGCGAAAGAGCAACGGCCGGCCGCGGTGCTTTCGGTGAGAGATTCCAGGCTTCAGAGTGCATCTTTTGGCCGGAAACCCGGTTCTCCGGAGCTGCGCAGAGCTACGGGGCCTCGCGTGGCGCACCGCTCGGGCGCTCAATGTCGCGCGGGTGCAAACGCTTGAACGAAACGATTTCCGCGGAGAGGGGGGTCGCGAGGTGCGCCTCGACTCCCTCTTGCATCAGGGCCTCGCCGCTCTCCGTGCGCAGGGTGCGCGCACCCTCGTCCTCGAAGCGCAGGCGGTAGCGTCCGTCCACGGCGAGTCCGGCCAGGTGGAAGCGGTGACTCGTCTCCCCCGGGTCCGAGCCGCGAAACGCGTAGAGCACCCCGCGCCCCTCGCGCTTGGAGTAATACTCGATCCCGTCCCAGTGGACGCCGTCGGGCCGCGCCGACACATGGTAGAGATCCGCTGAGCGGATCAGCGGGCGGAGCTCCGACTTATAGAGGGCGAACTCGGCGCGCGCGACCGTCCGCTCGGCCGGACTCCACTGGCGGCTGTCCAGCATCAGCGAGAACCAGCCGAGCATGCCGCTCCTGAGCAGGTAGCGGAAGTTCTCGAGCTTCGGTGCCGGCCACTGCGCCACGTAGCTCTCGAGCATGGCGGGCGGCAGCACGTAGCTCGCGTCGTAGAATGCCCGGCGGTTGGAGAGCGGATCGTAGGTGTCGGTGGCGGAGAAATAGTCCCCGTGGCCCGCGCTGCCGAAATCCACCATGCGGCCGCCGTCGTCGCATACCTCGAGCAGGAGGCGCGGATGGCGCGCCCGCAGTCCTTCGTAGATGCGGTAGTAGGCCCGCGTGGCGTGATCGCTGACGTCGGTCGAGTTGGAGCCATCGACCCAGAGGTAACCGGAATCAGGGTAAACCCGCAGCGTCGCGGGGTCGGGCGGCGCGGCCGGGTGGTCGGTGCGCGTGCTGCCCTGTGCGACGAGGTAGCCGTCGTGCTCGAGCATGTCGAGGTGGTACTGCCCGACGATGCGCTCGAGCTGCACCTGTGCCCACGCGGCCGCAGCCGGTTCGCCGAGGTCGATGGTGATGCCCTTGAAGGGCTCGCTGAACCTCCAGCCCGCAGGCGGATCTGCGATCAGCCAGTCGCGCACCGCCGGATCGTAGGCGTTGAGCGCGCCCGGCTGGCTGGAGTCGCCGGCCTGCGCCCAGTCGACCCAGAGCCCAAACCTCAGTCCGTGCCCATGGGCGAAGTCCGCGACGCTCGCGATGCCGTGCGGAAACTTCGCGGGATCCGCGCGCCAGTCGCCGACCGCGCGGAACCAGCCGGCGTCGAGGTGCAACATCTCGAGGCCGAGCTGCGCGGCGTCCACAATCATGCGGCGCGCGAGGGCCTCGTCCACTGCCATCCCGCTGCCCCAGCTGTTGCTGACGAGGAGCGGATAGGAACGATCCCGCACCGTGCGCGGGTCGTTCAGCACCACGCGTACCCAGCGCCGCAGCGTGTTGCCCGCGCCATCCGGTCCGCCGGTGAAGGCGCCCAGGAATATCGTCGGCGTCGCGAAGGTTTCTCCGGGCGCGAGGCGCGTGCGATAGGGGCCGGGGAGGGGATTGAGACCCGCCTCGCCGTGGACGGAGGCGCCGCGGCGCTCGAGCGTAATGCGCGTGCGGCCGCTGAACTCGATGCCGACGTACCAGCCCCGGCGAGTGCCGTCCGGCTCATCGACCAGGACGTAGGGGATCATCTCGCGCGGCTGTGCTGCGATCGGTCGCGCGTAGGTGCTGGACGTGCCTTGCCAGGCATCATTCTCGCGCAAGGCATCGAGGTGAGTACCCTGCGCGGAGGGGGTATCGGCACCTTTCTCGACCCAGAAGCGCTCGAGCGCCGCGCGCGGATCGATCGCCCAATCGAAGCGCAAGCTCGGCAGGAGCGGCAGCCACACGGTCTCGCCGCTCGAGTTCTCGATCAGCACGGTGTGCTCGAGTGGGCCGGCTTGCCCGCGTGCACGCCAGCGCCACGTCAGGCGCAGGCGCGGCGAGTCGCTCGTGTACACGAGCGCGACTTCGTTGCGTGTGCTGCGACTCGCCGCACGATCGAGAGTCCACACGAGCGGCCGCGGTGCGCCGCGGATCTCGACCCGATCGGGCGGGACCTCCTCGACGCGGTTCGTCCAGACCGAGATTCCGCGCAGGCTCAAGCTCGTGAGGCGCGGAGCGTGCGCGCCTGCCTGGACGCAGATCGCCGTATCGGCGTCTTGGAGCGTGACCGACGCCGGGCACGCGCCGCGTACACCGGCTGCCCGGGTCGCGCCGAGGGCAATCAAGGCCGTCGATCCGAGCAGCGTTGCGGCGAGGCGCCTGTTCATGACTGACTTCGGCCAACGGAGTATCGTCTCAGTGTAACGGTTAGCCCGCGGCGGAGGCCGCGGCGGAGGTACCCATGAGATTCCGAAGCTCCGGCGCAGCGCTCGCGTTCGCTGCGGCCCTGCTGGCTTGCGCTCCGGTGTGGGCTGGTCCGCAGTCTGCCGTCTGGGTGCCGAAGGAGCTCAACTTCGTATACCGGGGATTCACCACCAGGTATTCCTGTGACGGATTGCAGGAGAGGATGCGACGCATCCTGCTGCAGCTCGGCGCGCGTGACGACCTCAAGGTGATGCGCTTCGGCTGCCTGAGCGTCAACGCGCCCGAGACTACTCCCGGTGTCCGCATCATCATGCACGTGCTGCAGCCGGCGAGCGCAACGGCCGCGCAGACCGTGGCGGCACAGTGGAAGACAGTCGACCTGGCTGACCGCGATCCCTACAAGGCATCGCTCGACTGCGAGCTCATCGCGCAGCTCGATCGGGAAGTGCTGCCTCTGTTTGCGACCCGCCAGGTCGACTTCAGCGCCGCCTGCCCGGCGTACACGGCGGTGGTCGGGGGCACGCGCCTGAAGGCGGACGTGCTGGTCGCCGACTCGGCGCCGCCAGCCACCGCGGCCCGCTGACCCGCAGCGGGAGCGGCGCTCAGGCCGCGAGCGTCATGACGGTCGCGTAGAGCTGCTGGTCGATCTCGACGTACGGCAGCAAGGTTACCGCGGTGTCGCCGACGGTCATCTGCCAGCGCCGCGGCGCGACCTGCCGCGTAGCGAGCAGCTCGGCGGGCTGCGGCCGCGGAGGATCGCCGCCCGTCCGGATGGGGAACAGCACCAGGGGACCCGCCATGAGGGCCACCGTGTCGGCATACGTGCGATCGAGGGGTTCGATGCGCAGCGCGCGCGGCAGCTCGAGATCGATGCGGTCGCCGTCGGCCCAGCGCCGACTCACGGCGGCAAAGGTCCCCGGCTCGACTGCGCCCGGCCCGGGCGTGCCGTTCACCTCGAGGCGCGCGCGCTCGGCCCACTGCGGGATGCGTAAGTAGAGTGTGAAGTCGACCGGCCGTGAAACCTCGAGGCGCATCGCGACCGCATCGGTGAACGGATAGTCGCCGCTTTGCACCAACGAGACCCGCGCGCCCGACTGCTTCCAGCGCACGCTCGAGGGCAGGTAGAGATTGACGTACAGCCCTTTGGGATCCCGGAAGTAGGAATTGACGCCGTAGTCGGCCGCGACCTGCGGCAAGGTCCCCGAGCAGCAGGGGAACCGATGGTTGGAGTAGACCTTGCGGCCCGCAAAGTTGTAGTCGGCGTAATAGAAGGCGCGTCCGTCCGGCTGCAGCGGCCGCGCTCCCAGCACCGTGTTGTACATCACGCGCTCCATGCTGTCCCCGTAGCGCGCATCGCGCGTCACGCGCAGCAGATAGCGGGTCAGCTTGAAGTGCGCGTAGGCGCCACACGGGGTCTCGAAGCTGTTGTGGGTCGCGGCGAGGCTCGCGTCCAGCTCCGGTCCGTCCGCTCCCGTGAGCTTCTCGTCCGGCCCCCAGCCGCCGGTCGGGAAGCTCTGCGCCAACAGCATGGTGAAGGCGTTCTCGGCGGCGCGCAGATGCTTGCCGCTGCCGAGCGTGAGGTAGGCCTGCATCGCCGAGGACAGCGAGTTGACGTAGCTGTAGGCATGCTTGCCGGCCAGCACGTTCTCGCCACGCGACAGGGGATCGAACCAGCTCGCCTCGTCGAGGAAGCGCACCGCGAGCTCGCGATAGCGCCGCCCGGCACCGCGCCGATAGGCGAGAAAAAGGTTCTCGGGCAGGGTGTACGACTCATCCCAGCGATACGACTGGTCCTTGCCGGGCCGCCAGGCGAGCTCGCGATCGACGGCCGCGGGCGGAAGGTAGGGGAGCGCCGCGCGCGTGGTGCGCTCGAGGAGGGGGAAGGCCGCCTCATCGCCCGCGAGCCGCTGCGAGTCGATGAGCGCCAGCACCAGCTTGTCGTAGCAGTAGGCCGGGAAGCGGTTCTTGTCGTAGAAGCCGCCGCCGATCGTGGCCGCGTACAGCCGGTTGAGACGCAGCACCTTGGCGCGCGCCGGCTGCGAGCCGGTGATCGCATGGTAGCGGGCGAGCGCCGAGACCCACTGGCCGAAGGTCGCACCGGGCGCAAATCCCGCGTCATCCTTGTGCCAGTCGTAGCCGGGGTCATAGTTGTACCAGCCGCCGAGGTCAGCGCCCGGGGCGCGCTGACCTGCCATCTGGCGGTAGGGCTTGAGCAGACTGTCCTCGCTGAGATTCATGAGCACGGCGCAGCTGTCCTCGAGCTGCGCGCGGTGCGGCGCGCTGTCTACGCGGACATCGCCGTAGGGAAATTCCGCCAGCGGGGCCGGGAAGCTCTCGCTAAGGACCGCGGCTCGCAGCTGACGCGGCGACAGCGCTGACACGGCCGCGGCCGTCGCCGACCAGCGCGCGAACTCGCGGCGCGTGATGCTCATGGAGCTCGTGGCTTCGGCATTAGCAGACGCTCAGGTATATTTCGCGTCCGTGAAGACAATGGCCATGCTGATCGCCTCGATCGCGCTCGGATCTTTCATGGCCGCCCGTGCCGTACCCACGGCCACCCCGCGGCTCGACTTCCAGGTCGGCGAAGGACTCAACCTCAACCGTCTCTTCAGGGAAGGTCCGGTCGCGGCGCACCTGCTGCTGCGTGCCGGCGCAGACCCGCGCATTCTAGTCGCATTTCCCGCGGGCGACAGCGGAGTGGGTGTGTGGTTCGAGCATCGCTCGGGAGGAGGCACCTGGAAGCTCGCGAGCCCGCCGCGCGCGGTCCACGAAAGCGACCGCCAGGGCCGCGCACTCTACGGGATCGCCGCGGAGGCGAGTATCGACGCCACGGATCTGAGGGTCCGGGAGGCGGTGCTGTCGAGCATTCGTGTGCTGCGCGACTACCAGATGCACAGCCCCGTGCCGCCCTCGGTCGCTGCGACGGCGAGCATCGAGGGACGCTCGATCCACTGGTCGCGCGATCGCCTCGACGGCGCAGCCGGGTACAGCCTCACGCTGGAGGTTACCGACGGGGAGTTGCGAGGCGGCGAGATCCGAGCCGGCTCCGACGGTCGGATCGGCGTGCGCATCACCGCTGTCACGGGCGAGACACCGCTCACCCCGCTCTTTGGACCTGAGCTCTTGAGTGCTTGGGCGGCCCCCGATCGCGCGGCCCGCGACACGCTCACCTTTCTCGCCTATCGGGAGAACCTCCTGGCGGGGTCGTGGCGCTTCGACACCTATTTCGGCCGGGACACCCTGATGTCGCTGCGGCTGCTCATGCCCGCGCTCAGCGCAACCGCGCTCGAGGACGGGCTCTCCTCGGTGCTGGCGCGCCTGTCGGCGAAGGGCGAGGTTGCACACGAGGAGGACATCGGCGAGCAGGCGGTGCTCGATCACCTGAAGCGCGACGGCTCGCGCTCCGCGGCGCCGGTGTATGACTACAAGATGATCGATAGCGATTATCTCCTCGCGCCGGTGATGAGCGCCTGGCTCCTGCACGATGCCCGCGGCAGGGCCGGGGCACGCGCCTTCCTCGCTGCCGCCACGGGCGGACCCGGGGCGGCCGAGGGCACGCGCGGCGCCGCACTGATCAGCAATTTTCGGCTGGTGCTCGCGAGCGCCGCGCCGTTCGCCGCGGCGCCGGATGCGGCCCATCTCATCGGTCTGAAGCCCGGCTTCACGGTCGGCGAATGGCGCGACAGCGGGACCGGGCTGGGCGGCGGCCGCTACCCTTACGACGTCGACGCCGTGCTGGTCCCCGCGGCGCTCGAGGCTGTATCCGAGCTCCTGGACAGCGGGCTGCTGACGCCCTACCTGGGCGCCGCCGATCGCGCGCTCTTCTCCCGCGCCTCGCAGCTGGCCGAGGTCTGGCGCACGCGCGCGCCGCCGCTCTTCGATGTCACGCTGTCGAATCGCGCGGCGAGCGACGACGTCTCGCGCTACGCCGCCGCCCAGTCCATGCCGGCAGGGCCTGCGGTCGCGGCTCTCGGCAGCGGCGAGCTGCACTTTCATGCGCTCGCGCTCGATGCCTCCGGAACGCCGATTCCGGTGATGCACTCGGACGAGGGGTTCGCGCTGCTGTTCGCGCAGCTCGATCCGCAGCAGGCCGATCAGGCCGCGAGCGCGCTGATGCGTCCGTTCCCGGCCGGCCTGATGACCGGGGCCGGGATGGTGGTGGCGAACCCCGCCTTCTGCGCGCCGGCGCTGCAGGGGCTCTTCACCCGCAACGCCTACCACGGCACCGTCGTGTGGTCGTGGCAGCAGGCGCTGTTTGCCGCGGGCCTCGCCCGGCAGCTCGAGCGCGATGACCTGCCGCCCACGGTGCGCGCGCACCTCGCCGTCGCACAGCACGCACTCTGGTCGGCCATCGAAGCGACGCGCTCCATGAACAACTTCGAGCTCTGGTCGTGGACGTTCGCCGCGGGTCGCTATCAGGTGGTACCGTTCGGCGCAGCGGCAGCGGACGCCGATGAATCCAACGCCGCGCAGCTCTGGAGCACGGTATACCTGGCAGTGAGACCCCCGAAATGACCCATTCCCATCCCCGGACGACATTGCCGCGCGCGGCGTGGTGCGCGCTGGTGCTGCTCGCCGCCGCCGCCGCGGGCGCGAGCGCCGAGACGGACGCGAGCTTCCTGCTGAGCGCCTCGGGTGCGGATCTGCAGCATTACTTCCCCACGTATCTGGCCAACGGCTATTTCTCGACGCTGAGCTCGCCGCGTGGCACCGCGGTGACGCGCTCGTACGTGGCAGGGCTCATGGATTACACGCCGGGGGACATCTCACGCCCGGCCTCCGTGCCCGGATGGACCGAGATCGATTTCAGCGCCGGCCCGCCCGGATCCGGCCAGGCGTGGCTCAACCGCGTGACGATGAACGAGCGGCGCTTCCGCGACTACCGCCAGACGCTGGACCTCCACGCGGGCGTCCTCACCACCAGCTATCACTTCCTCGACCGCGGTCATGACACCGCCGTCGAGGTCACTACGCTGGTCAGCGAGGCGGCGCCGCATCTGGCTGGGAGCCGCATCCGGATCACGCCCGACTACGACGGCGTCGTGCAGTTGTCGTTCCCGCTCATGCTGTGGGCGGATCACGCGCCGCGATTTCCACTGGCCCAGATGACAGGCCCGGAGGAGGAGGAGGCGGTCCCGGCCTACGGGCTCACTCTCGAGCCGCAGCCACCCGCCACGCCCGACCGCGAGGCGATCTGGTATCCCGGATACACGCAGGTGCTGACGAGCGACGGCGACAGCAAGGCGCTCACCCTCTGGCTCGACGGCCAGGCCGAGCAGGGCGAGACGATGGCGATGGCGGTCGCGGTGGCACTGCCTGAAGGAGTGCAGCCGGAGAGCGTCAACCTGCACACGGACCGCTTCCGGCTCGCGCTCGATGTGACGATCAAAGTAGAGCGCGGCCGCTCATACGCCTTCAGCAAGTTCGTGGCGCTGTCACGCGCCGGGTGGGGAGGCACCGCCGCCGACGATCTCAGGCTCGCCCGCGAGGCCCGCGAGCGCGGCTTCGAGCGCCTGCTCGCCGATCAACGCGCCGCGTGGGAGCAGCTGTGGCAGTCCGACATTCTGATCGATGGCGACCCGAAGGCCCAACAGCTGGTGCACTCTGAGCTCTACTACCTCATCGCGAGCGCGGCACCCGACACGAGCTGGGGGCTCGGGCCGTGCGGGCTCACGACCTGCTACACGGGTCACGCGTTCTGGGACAGCGATACCTGGATGTTTCCGGCGCTGCTCTTGCTGCACCCCGAGCGCGCCAAGTCGTTCGTCGCATTCCGCGATCGCACCGTGGAAGCCGCGCAGGAACGGGCACGCCAGCACGGCTATCAGGGCGCCATGTTCCCGTGGGAGTCGGATCCCGGCAACGGCAGCGATCAGACGCCGCACTCCGCGGTGGTGCTTTCCGACAGCGAGATTCACGTGAACGCCGACGTCGCGATCGCGCAGTGGCAGTACTACCTCGCGACCCAGGACCGCGAGTGGCTGCGCGAGCACGGCTGGCCGGTGTTGCGCGAGGTGGCGAAGTTCTGGGCCAGCCGCGCCACCTGGAACGCTCAGGCACAGCACTACGACATCGCGCACCTGACCTCGGTCGCAGAGTCGTACAACGACATCGAGAACGACACCTTCACCAATGTCGAGGCCGCGAAAGCCCTGCGCATCGCCACGGCAGCCGCCAAGTTGCTCGGCGAGCGGCCCGATCCGCTGTGGGAGCGGGTGGCGAAGCAGCTGTACATCCCGATGGCGCCGGGCGGAGCGCATCACCTCGCCTTCGATCCGAGCGTGGCGCTGCATGGCGGCGACGCCGGTGGCGGCCCGCTGTCGCATTTGTTCCTGCCGTCGGTCGATCTCGAGATGAGCCCCGAGCTGCGCCGCGGCGACTATGACTACGCGGTCCGTCCGGCATCGATCGCGCGCGTGAGCGGCGGGAGCATGAACATGGTGGCCCGCATCACCGCCGCCGACGAGATCGGCAGCGCAGCGGATGCCGCCGCCTGGTTCGCCGGCAACTTCTCGGGCGGCACGGTGAAGCCGCCCTTCAACGTGCGCACCGAAGCGGCCGACAACAACGTCGGTTACTTCCTCACCGGCTCCGGGGGATTCATCCAGAGCCTCGTTTATGGCTTCACCGGGCTGCGCATCCGCGAGCAGGGGCTGGTGGATGCCTATCCGCCGGTGCTGCCCCCGGACTGGCGATCGCTGACGCTGCGAAACATTACCTTTCGCGGCCAGCGCATGGACATCCACGTCACGCGCGATGCGGCTGGAGTGGCGCGCCTCGCGCGAGCTTCGCAAGTAGCCCATGAACATTGAGCTCTCGCCAATCGAGGCACGCGTGATCGGCTGCCTCATCGAGAAGCAGATAACGACACCCGATCAATATCCGCTCTCGTTGAACGCACTCGTCAATGCGTGCAACCAGAAGAGTAACCGCGATCCGGTCATGTCGGCGGACGAGGTCACGATCCAGAGGATCGTGGATGATCTGGTCAGGAAGCATCTGGTGGTCGAGAAGTCAGGCTTCGGCAGTCGGGTGCCGAAGTACCAGCACAGGTTCTGCAACACCGAGTTCGGGCCACTCAAGTTCACGCCGCAGGAGCTCGCGATCGTCTGCGAGTTGCTTGTCCGCGGACCTCAAACCCCCGGGGAGCTGCGCACCCGCGCGAGTCGCATGGCGCCGGTCTCCGACGTGGGCCAGGTCGAGGCGGCGCTCGAGAGCCTGCGCACTCGCGAGGATGGCCCGTTCGTCGTGCGGCTGGCGCGCGAGCCGGGCCGCCGCGATTCGTGCTACGCGCATCTGTTCAGTGGAGCGGTCGCAACTTCCACCGTCGCGGAGCAGTCGATCGCCGGGTCTTCAATCGCCTCCACGCCAGCGCCTTCGCGCCTCGATCGCCTGGAAGATGAGGTGCGGCAGTTGAGGGAAGAGCTCAACGACATCAAGGCGCGGCTGCAACCATAAGTCGTAGGCGAGGTAAGCGACCTGCGGGTAAGATGCCGTCCGATGCGGCCGGGGGTCGGCGCGCACAAGCCAGGGGAGCGTCCGATGCGCGCTATCACCGCGCTGTTGCTGTATGCGGTTTTGATCAGCGCCGCTCACGGCGCCCCTCCGCAACCCGCCGCTGCGAGCGCCCCGGTGCCGGCGCCGAGGGACCTGCCATACCCGGGCACCATCGCCCTCGCGGTCGATGCGTCGAATATCGCGCAGGACATCTTCGCGGTGCACGAGACGATTCCCGTGGCGCCGGGCGCCGACCTCACCTTGATGTATCCGGAGTGGCGTCCCGGGAATCATTCACCGACTGGCCGCAGTCGCCTCGGCCGCGTGTCTGGACTAGTGATCACGGCCAACGGTACACCGCTGGCCTGGTCGCGCGATCCGGTGGATATGTACGCATTCCACGTGCCGTTGCCGCCGCAAGCCACTTCGGTGCAGGTCGACTTCCAATACCTGTCGCCGCCGTCGGGCGACTACGGCCGTCCGGACACGACTACCAACATCCTGACGCTCGATTGGGATACGGTGGTGCTCTATCCGGCAGGTTACTTCTCACGACAGATTCCCATCGAAGCGCGCCTCAAGATCCCCGCGGGCTGGCAGATGGCTTCGGCGCTGGAGCGAGTGGTGGAGCAGGGCGATGACGCGCACTTCCGCCCGACGACGCTCGAGACCCTGATCGACTCGCCGGTGTATGCCGGGAGTTATTTTGCGCGCCTCGATCTCGACCCCGGAGCAAAGGCTCCGGTGTACCTCGATCTGTTCGCCGACCGGCCCGAGCTGCTCGCTGCCACGCCGGACGAAGTGGCCGCTCATCGCGCGCTGGTGCAGCAGGCGTATCGGCTGTTCGGGTCCCGGCACTACGATCACTATGATTTCCTCGTCTCGGTAAGCGACAGCTTGCCGCCATCCGGCGTGGAGCATCATCGATCGAGCTTTGACGGCGTATTCGCCAACTACCTCACCGAGTGGGGCAAGTCCGCGGGCGTGCACTCGCTGCTGCCGCACGAATTCGTTCATTCCTGGAACGGCAAGTTTCTCCGGCCCGCGGACCTGTGGACCGCGAACTACAACGTACCGATGCGCGACAGTCTGCTATGGGTGTACGAAGGCCAGACGGAGTACTGGGGCGGTGTGCTGGCTGCCCGCTCGGGCCTGTGGACAAAGCAGCAGGCTCTTGATGACCTGGCCATGGTCACGGCGAGGTATCAGGCGGAGGCCGGCCGGATGTGGCGATCGCTGCAGGATACGACCGATCAACCGATCATCCAATACGGCGCACCGCTTTCCTGGAGAAGCTGGCAGCGCGGCGTCGACTACTATGATGTGGGCTCCTTGATCTGGCTGGATGCCGACACGTTGATTCGCGAGCAGTCCCGGGGGCAGCGTTCGCTCGATGACTTTGCCAGGCAATTCTTCGGCGTGGACCCCGGCAGCTACGGGGAGCTGACTTACACTTTCGCGGACATCGTCGCCGCATTGAATAAGGTGCAGCCCTACGATTGGGCCACCTTCCTGCGTCAAAGGCTCGACGCGGTGAACGCGGACGCGCCCACGGCCGGGGTCGCTCGTGGCGGCTACCGCCTGGTGTTCACGGACACCGCCAGCGACCTCTACAAGTCGGCGGAAGAGCGCGCCAAGGTGACTGCGCTCACCTATTCAGTGGGCTTGACGGTCGGCAAGGACGGGAAAATCAGCGACGTGCTCTGGAACGGCCCGGCCTTCAAGGCGGGATTGGCGCCGGGCACTCAGATCATCGCGGTCGATGACGTGGCCTTCGATCCGGACCGGTTCAAGGAAGTCATCAAGGCGGCGCAGCATTCCGCGGGCGCGATGAGCTTGATCGTGCGCGAGGGTGACCGATTTCGCACCGTGGCGCTCGATTACCATGACGGCCTTCGATACCCGCACCTGGAACGCGATCCGCACCGTCCGGCTCTCCTCGACGCGATTCTGGCGCCCAAGAAATAAGTGTCAGGCTCCGGCGCGACGCCGGTTGCGCGCGCCGGCGCGCGGCGCCGCGGCTTTCGGCTCGGGCAACTGCACCGCCTTGCGCAGCTTGGGGTAGGGCTCGGTCGAATGCGGGATACCCATCGCGGCCACGAAATGCGCCTGGAACTTCGGCTCGATCGCCGTCTCGATCTTCTCCACCCGGTGCACCAGCTCCTCTATGGTCTGGCGCGAGGCGCTGTCGAGCAGCGCGATGCGCGCACCCGCGCCGGCGGCGTTGCCCGCGGATGACACCTGCGAGAGCTCGCAGTCCGGGATCATGCCGAGGATCATCGCGTACTTGACGTCGATGTGGCTGCCGAAGGCGCCGGCGAGGCGGATGCGGTCGACGTGGTCCACGCCCAGGCGATCCATCAGGAGCTGTACTCCGGCGCGCAGCGCCGCCTTCGCGAGCTGAATCGCACGCACGTCGTTCTGCGTGATCTGCAGCGGCACGGCGCCGCGGTGCACGACGTAGGCGAACGTGCGGCCCGTGGCGACGATGCGGTCGCTGCGCCGCGCGAGCTCGCCGTCGATGACGCCGTCCTGAGTGATGATGCCGGCCAGATACATCTCGGCGATCACCTCGATGATCCCCGAGCCGCAGATGCCGGTGACGCCGCTGCCGGCCACGCTCGCCTCGAATCCCGCCTCGTCGGACCAGAGCTCCGAGCCGATGACCTTGAAGCGCGGCTCGAGCGTCGCGGGATCGATGCGCACGCGCTCGATGGCGCCGGGAGCCGCGCGCTGGCCGCCGCTGATCTGCGCCCCCTCGAAGGCGGGACCGGTGGGGCTCGAGCAGGCGAGCAGCCGCTGGCGGTTGCCGAGCACGATCTCGGCGTTGGTGCCGACGTCGACGAGCAGCGTGAGCTGCTCGCGCAGGTCGGGGCGCTCGGCGAGGATCACGCCGGCGCAATCCGCGCCCACGTGGCCGGCGATGCAGGGCAAGGTGTAGACGCGCGCGCCGGGATGGAGGTCGAGCCCGAGCTCGGAGGCCCGCAGGCCGAGCGCCGAGTCGCTGGCGAGTGCAAAGGGTGCACCGCCGAGCTCCACCGGGTCGATGCCAAGCAGCAGATGATGCATGATCGGATTGCCGACCACGGTCACCGCGAGGATGTTGCCGGCGGAGATGCCGGCGGCGCCGGCCACCTCGGCGGCGAGCGTATTGAGTGCACCGCGCACCGCCTCGGTCATCTGCTGCGCGCCGCCCGGGTTCATCATCGCGTAGGACACGCGGCTCATGAGGTCCTCGCCGAAGCGGATCTGCGGATTCATCGAGCCCGCGGACGCTACCACCTCGCCACTCTCGAGATCGCACAGCACCGCGGCGATGGTGGTGGAGCCGACGTCGACAGCGAGGCCGTAGGCACGATCGTGGAATCCCGGCCACACGCCGATCAGCTGCGAGCCGGCGTGCACTGCGACCGTGACGCGCCATTCCCCCTTGCGCAGCGCCGCCTGCAGATTCTGCAGCACCACGAGGTCGCAGCGCAGCGGGCCGAAGTCCCACTCCCGGTGCAACGCCGCGAGCAGCCGCTGCAGATCGCCCGCCGGGTCATGCATGTCGGGCTCGCGCACCTCGACGTAGTGCAGATGGACGACCGGGTTCAGGGTGATCGGGCGGGTGTCGGCGGTCTTGCGCACCACCTGGCGGTGCACCTGACTTGCGGCCGGCACGTCGATGACGAGATCGCCCTCGATGCGCGCGGAGCAGGACAGGCGGTGCCCGGCGGGCAACGGACGGCGCTGCGAGAAGCTCTGCTCGGTCTCGCTGACGGGTGACAGGCTGGCCGCGTGGGAGCTGATGCCGTGCTTGGGGAAGTCGCCTTCCATCACCAGCACCTGGCAGCGTCCGCACAGCGCCCGCCCGCCGCACACCGAGTCGACGTCGACTCCGAGACTGCGCGCCGCCTGCAGCAACTGCGTGCCGCGCGGGAAGCGGCCGCGCTTGCCTGAGGGCGTGAAGACGACCAGAGGGTCCTTGGTCGTCACACCGGACCCTGTGCGCGGCGGCGATGTCCGCCCTCGCGGCGGCCGCGGGCCGCGCCTTCGGAGGGAGTGGCCGCACCTCCCGAGGCCTGCAGCGGCGGCGCTTCGCGGAAGCGCTTGATCCAGCGCGCGCAATCCGGATCGTGGCCCATCATGACGTCGGCTGCCATGCAGGCCCTGACGATCTCCAGGTGCATGGGGTTCATGATCGCGGAGGTGAGGCCTGCGCCGATCGCCATGCTGAGGAAGGTGGCCGAGATGCCTTCGCGCGCCGGAAGGCCGAAGCTCACGTTGGAGGCGCCGCAGGTGGTGTTCACCTTCAGCTCGTTCTTCAGGCGGTTGAGGAGATGCATGACCTGCCGGGCCGCCTGGTTGATGGCGCCGATCGGCATGACCAGCGGGTCGACGACGATGTCGCTCCTCGGAATGCCGTGGTCGGCGGCGCGATTCACGATCTTCCTCGCCACCTCGAAGCGCACGTCCGGATCCTCGGAAATGCCGGTCTCGTCGTTGGAGATCGCGACCACCGCGGCGCCGTATTTCTTCACCAGCGGCAGCACCGACTCGAGCCGCTCCTCCTCGCCGGTGACCGAGTTGACCAGCGGCTTGCCCTTGTAGACCGCGAGCCCGGCCTCCAGCGCCTTGACGATCGAAGAATCGATCGACAGCGGCACGTCGGTGATCGACTGCACCAGCTGCACCGCCCTGGCGAGGATTGCCGGCTCGTCGGCGAGCGGGATGCCGGCGTTCACGTCCAGCATGTGCGCGCCGGCTGCGATCTGCGCGCGCGCGTCGGCCTCGACGCGGCTGAAGTTTCCGGCGGCCATCTCGGCGGCAAGGATCTTGCGGCCGGTGGGATTGATGCGCTCGCCGATCATTACGAACGGACGCTCGAGGCCGAGTACGACCTCGCGGGTCTGGGAGCTGACGACGGTATCGGTCATGAAGCCATCCTGTTGGTATTCGCCTGTGGGTCGCGTCCGGGGTACCAGGGCACGCGGCCCGCGAGCACCCCGGAGCGCTCGATGATCTCGGCTACCGACTCCTCCTGTCGGTAGGCCATGAGGTGCACGCCGTGCACCCCCTTGATGGTGCGGATTTCCTGGACCAACTCGATGCAGAGCCTGCGGCCCTCGAGCGCGCCGTCGGCGGCACCCGCCAGGCGGTGGATGACCGCGTCCGGAATGTGCACGCCGGGCACGTGGGCGCGTATCCACTCGCCCGCCTTGGCCGAGCGCAGCGGGCCTACGCCGACCAGGATGAACACCTGGTCGAGCAGCCCCAGGTCCTCGACCCGGCGCATGAACTCGCGCAGCACCGGCACGTCGTAACAGAACTGTGTCTGGATGAACTGTGCGCCGGCGGAGACCTTCTTCGCGAGCCGCTGTGCGCGCCATTCGAGCGGCCGTGCGAACGGGTTCTCCGCCGCCCCGAGCAGCACGCGCGGCGCGTAGCTGATCTTGCGGCCGGAGAGAAAGTGATGCTCGTCGCGCAGCGTGCGTGCGGTCTCGAGCAGCGTCAGCGAGTCGAGGTCGAACACCGGGAGCGCCTGCGGGTGGTCGCCGGCCTGCACGCCATCGCCGGTGAGGCACAAGAGGTTGCACACCCCCATCGCGGCGCCCCCGAGGATGTCGCCCTGAATGGCGATGCGGTTGCGGTCTCGACAGGAGATCTGCATAACGGGCGCGTAGCCGACGCGGGTGAGGAGCGCGCAGACCGCGAGGCTCGACATGTGGCAGTTGGCACCCGAGCCGTCGGTCGCGTTGATGGCATCGACGCAGCCGTCGAAGATGCGGGCGCGCTTGTAGACGTCCTCGGGAGCGGCGGAGTCGGGCGGGGCGAGCTCGGCGGTCACCGCGAACTGGCCGGCGCGCAGCACACGCTCGAACCGGCCGGGGGAAGTATGGCCGGGGAGAATCGGCAGGGGGTAGCCGGGAACCGGCTCGTCCTCGAATATCATGCCGCTCGCTCCTCAGGTCTCGCGACACGCTCGCGCACCACCCGCAGCCACGAGGATCTGCCGGTAAGGCGCCGGTCGACCGCGACCTGCACGACGGCGAGCGCCTGCATGCCGCCGGGGATGCGCGCCGCGCCCGCGACCGCCTCGACCCACACGCACTTCATTTCGGGGCGCACCTCGCAGTGACCGTCGGCGCGCACGCCGCCGCACGGGCCGTTGCGCAGGTTCTTCGGGCAGTTCATCGGGCACGACATGCCGGTCGAGCTGAGGATGCACTGACCGCACATCCGGCAATCGAACAACAGGCCCTTGACCCCGCGCTCCAGCGCCGCGACCGGACGCTCGAGCCGCCGGTAGCCGATCGCCTGCCACAGCGGATGCAGCGCCACCAGCAGCGACTCGAAGCCGCGATAGAAGGCGTTGAGTCCCCGGGCATGACGCACCGACCAGCTTCGCGCCGCGTACATGCTACGAGACCGCCGCGAGGCCCTTCGAGCGGATCAGCTCCTCGAGTTGCTCGTCGCTGAAGCGCTGCTCGATGCGCGCAGCCTCCGCGGCCGCTTCCGCCCCGATGTCGTCGCTGCAGGGACGCGGCTCGCTGCGCTTCCAATCGGCGAGATAGGCGTCCGAGCTGCCGCGTCCGGCACGCATCGCGGCGCGGTCGACCGCCTCCTGGAAGCGCGCCGACAGTTGCACCTTGGCGGTTTCGCGCCCGCGCCGTACTACGACCTGTGCGGGAATGTCGCGCCAGGAGATGATGCTCAAGTGAGCCGCCATCGGGTCAGCGCCGCAACCGGTGCGCGGGGGCGTCAGCGCGACGCGCCGCGGGCGTGAGCGTCGGCCGCGGGGGCGGCCGCGCTGCCTGCGAGGAGGGAGGCGAGGCGCGTGCCGAGCTCCCCGTAGCCGGTGACGTGATGCTCGAAGGCGAAGCCGAAGCGCTGGGCGATGCGTTGCGCGGTCTCGATCGCGCCCGGGCGCTCGACCTGCGAGAGATACACGAGCCGGCGGTAGTGGCGGAAGTACTCGTCGGCCAGCTCCGGGTGCCGATCGAGGCCGAGGGGTTCGACCACCAGGCGCTCGAAGTGCCGCAGCAGGAAATCCGTCAGATAGAAGGTGCCGAGCTCAGCCTCCGCGAGCTGCGCGAACACCGGCCCGGTCGCGAAGAACTCGTAGCAATGCGCGCCAGGCAGCCGCTCGACGCCTTCCTCGGCGAGCACGGCGTCGAGCCGCCCGCCGGTGCCGCAGTCAGCGTAAGCGACGAAGATGCGGGCGTAGTGCGCGCGCTCCGCGCGGATCGCGGCGCGCACCGCGGGCGCAATGCGCTCCGGCCGGTTGTGGAGCTCCGCGGGCAGGCAGCGCACATCGAGCGCCGCCCACTCATTGGCGCGCTTGAGCGCTGCGATCTCGCGCGCCAACGCGCCGCAGGCGATCACCAGTACGCGCGCGGGAACGCTCATGGCCGGACGATTCAGGCGGCGCTCGCGGCGCGCGCGCCGGCAGCAGCCGCGCGCTTGGCGGCGACCAGCGACTTGGCCGTCTCGACCGCGATGGCCGCGTCGCGGCAGTAGGCATCCGCCCCGACCGCCTTGCCGAATTCCTCGTTGAGAGGCGCACCGCCCACCAGCACGATGTAGTCCTTGCGGATGCCGGTCTCCTGCATCTTGTCGATCACGACCTTCATGTAGGGCATGGTGGTGGTGAGGAGCGCGGACATGCCGAGAATATCCGGCTTGTGCTGCTCGAGCGCCGCGAGGTACTTCTCGACCGGGTTGTTGATGCCGAGATCGATGACCTCGAAGCCGGCGCCCTCGAGCATCATCGAGACCAGGTTCTTGCCGATGTCGTGAATGTCGCCCTTGACCGTGCCGATCACGATCTTGCCGATCGGCGGCACACCGGTCTCGGCGAGCAGCGGCCGCAGGATCTCCATGCCGCCCTTCATCGAGTTCGCGGCGAGCAGCACCTCGGGGACGAACAGGATGCCGTCGCGGAAGTCGATGCCGACGATGCGCATGCCCTCGACCAGGGCGTCGTTCAACACCTTCTCGGCGTTCCAGCCGCGCTCGAGGAAGATTCGCGTGGCCAGTTCGACCTCGGTCCTCAGCCCGTTGTACAGGTCATCGTGCACCTGCTCGATGAGCTCCTGCTCGTTGAGGTCGCGTAAGTTGAAATCGCCTTCGGCTTGTTCGGCCATGGGTCAAAATCTCCATGCGCGACTTCGGGTTAGCAGCTCGCGCGGCCGCCGAGGATGATGGTAAGGGGCGGGTATCGCGGCCAATGGCTGCTTCGCGACCGCGGCATGTCCGCGCGCGACATGTCGGGGGATTAAGGCAAGCCGTGGGTGGACGGGCTTCACCTTATCGAGAATTGAGCCGGCGCCATCGAATATTCAGGCGGCGCCGGCGCGCTCCGGGCCGGGCGCCTCGCCCGCCGCGGGCGCGCCCTTGCCGCCGCGGGTCTGACGCTCGAGGCTCGGCGGACAGCCGAACTGCGCGCGGTAGCAGCGCGAGAAGTGCGGCGGCGACTGGAAGCCGCACGCGGTCGTGATATCGATGATCGGCATCGAGGTCTGCAGCAGCAGCTCGCGCGCCCGGCGCAGCCGCATCTGCAGGTAGTAGCGCTTCGGGACGCAGTTCAGGTGGCGTTTGAACAGCCGCTCGATCTGGCGGCGCGATAGCCCGGTCGCGGTGGCGATCTCATCGAGAGAGAGTGGCTTCTCGATGTTGTCCTCCATGAGCTGCGCCACCTTGATGAGGCTCTCGTGGCTGACGCCGATCTGCGCCCGCAGCGGCACGTACTGGCGGTCGCGGTCGCTGCGGATGCGCTCGACGATGAACTGCTCGGAGATGAGCTGCGAGACGCGCGCGCCGAGCTTGGATTCCACCAGGTGCAGCATCAGGTCGAGCGGTGCGACCCCGCCCGAGCAGGTGAAGCGGTCGCGGTCGATGGTGAACAGCTGATCATTCAGCTGGATGCGCGGGAACTCTTCGTGCAGCGCCGAGAGATTCTCCCAGTGGATGGTGGCGCGGTACTTGTCGAGAAGTCCGGCCTTGGCGAGCGCGTATCCGCCGGTGCACAGCGCCCCGAGCGGCACGCGCCGCTCAGCGAGGCGCCTGAGCGCGGCGAGGAGCTTCGGCGACACGGCGTCCCGCACGTTCACCCCGCCGCACACGAACAGAATGTCCACCGCTCCCATCTGCTCGAGCGCCACCGTGGGCGAGAGCTCGAGCCCGTTGCTCGCGCGCGTGGGCTTGCCGTCGAGGCTCACGATGTGCCAGTCGTACACGGCCTGACCCGTGACGCTGTTCGCCATGCGCAGCGGCTCGACGGCGTTCGAAAGCGCGATCATCGAGTAACGCGGCAGGGTCAGGAACGCGAACTTGCTGCGCGGCAGGGTCACGTGCCGGATTTTACGCCCTTCTTGCCTGTTTGCGACAGATCCTGTGCGCCTCGATCTGTCGGGCGAATTTACAGACTCGATCTGAATGCGCCCTGGGGTCGAACGGCCGCAACGCTAACACCGCGTATACGCGAGGCATCCATGGGGCGGCTCATTTCTTGCAGCCGGTCAATAGCTGCGGCGGACTGTCCGAAAAGGGGTCAACATGCGTGTTCAGCTAAAACTGTCCGCGTCGGTATTCCTGACGCTGGCCGCCGCGGTCTGCGGCACCGCCGCTCGGGCGGACACACTGTCTCTCGGCTCCACGTCTGTTTCGCTCAGCTCGAGCACCATCGATTTCTTCTCGTCGGCCGGAGCGGGTAAGGTCGATGTCAGCGCCACCAGCACCGGCGCCTTCGCGGGACTCGGGGGAACCAGGGCAACGCTCACGGATGTGACTCTCGGCTCCGTACCCGTCTCGGGCTTCATCTCCATCCCGTCGATGCCGCAGGCGAGCTTCTCCCTGAGCACCCTCGATCCCGGCTTGTTTTCGGCAGCTGGCTGCTTTGCTACGCCACCTGCGCCGGGGCAAACATGCTCTCTCTCCGCGTCGCCTTACAGCTTCGTCAACACTCCGACCGGTAGCATTGCTTCGTTCACGGCGAAGGGAACCGTGACCGATACCGCGACCGGAGCGACGACGCCGTTCACGGCAGCCTTCAGCACGGAATTCACGACCGCTTACCAGGAGGTACTCTCGACCATTGGCACGGCAGGGATCGCCCATGCATCCTTTTCGGCCAGCGTCAACGTACCCTCGGGCGCGCTCGCGGGCACGCTCAACATCGGGCAGCCCTCACTGGCGCTGACATCTCCGACGATCGCCTCGTCACCCGCGACGGCGATCGGCCCGACGAGCACCGGTGCGTTCGCGGCGCTGGTCGGCAAGGATGTGACACTTCCGTCACTCCCCTTCGCTGCGGGCCCGGTATCAGACGTCTTCACTGTTGCGGGGCTGCCGGACGTCAGGTTCACACTCACGAATGTCGACTCGGGGGTGTTGGGTGCCGCAGACTGCACCCTCCCGCCCGCCGCCGGCGAAGGTTGCACGCCAATGGGGACCTCTTTGAACCTGCTCAATACGGACGAGGGCCTGGAGCTGTCGTTGAGCGCCGAGGGTACGGCGTTCGATTCAGCGACCCTGGATACAACACCCTTCGACGCGATCTTCTCCGCTGAGCTCGATGGCATGTCCTATCAGGCGTTGCTGGCCACCATCGGCTCGGGTGGGACGGTCGACCTTCCGTACTCGGTGGAACTCGCAGCCGGCCCGTTCGGCGCCACGAGCCCGGTCCCGGAGCCCACGACCCCCGCGTTGCTCGGGGCGGGCATCCTTGCCTCGCTCGCTTTTGGCCGGTTCCGGCAGCCTCGTCGTCGCGTTACCCGGTCAGCCGAGACCCGCGCTTAAGCCCCGCAGGTACCAGTCGCAGAACTTATCCACCAGCCCCTCGGTGTAGGGCGAGTAGGGCCCGGGCTCGTAGGCCGGGCTCGAGATGCCCTGGTGAGCGCGCTCGACCAGCGCGCCGTCCTGGCTGTTGGTCGCGGTCCAGACCGAGGTCAGGCGGTCGACGTGGTAGTCGACGCCTTCCTGCGCGTCCTTGTGTACCAGCCAGCGCGTGCGCAGCAGCGTGCGATCGGACGCGAGCGGCAGCACCGAGAAGCTCACGATGTGATCGCTCATGAAGTGGTGCCAGGAGTTGGGCTGCGTCCACACCGACAGGCCGCCGAGCGCTGCCTGCGGGAGCTGCCCGAGGAGCTTTCGCGAGGCGACCTTGGTATCGACGGTCTGCGACTCTCCCGACTGCGCGATCGGCAGCCGCACCGCGCGGTAACCCGTGGTGTCGCTCAACCGCTCGATCTCGACCGACGGCAGCCCGCAGGCCTGCCAGCGTGCATGCTCGCGCGACAGCAGCTGCCTGAACGCCTCGACTTCCTCAAGGTTGTCGGGCGAGGGCTGGTAGCCGAAGCCGTACTCGAGCAGCGGCACGGTAAGCTCGGGATGGTTGGCCTGGCAGTGGTTGCACTCGCGATTGTTCTCCATCGTGAGCTTCCAGTTGCCGGCCTCGATGAGGTCGGCCTGGAACGCCACCTTGCAGTTGCCGATATCGTGCGGCGCGAGATAGGGCGTGAGCGCGGTGCGCATCGCGGCGAATCCCGGCGACGGCTCGGGTGCGAGGCAGATGAAGAGCAGGCCGGCGAGGCTCTCGAGGTGCACGGGCTTCAGGCTGTACTTGCAGAACTCGAACCCCTCGCCCATGTGCTCGTTATGGATCAGCTCGCCGCGCAGGTTGTAGGTCCACTGGTGGTAGGGGCAGACGAGGTTCCCGACGATGCCGCGGCCTGCCGGCCGCAGCCGTGCGCCGCGGTGACGACACACGTTGTGGAAGGCGCGCACCGCCATGTCGTCGTCGCGTACGATGATGATCGAGTCGCTGCCGATCTCGACGGTGAAGAAGTCGCCGGGCTCGGCGATCTCGGGCTCGACGCCGACATAGATCCAGTGCCGCCCGAAGATGAGCTCGACATCGCGCGCGAAGATCGCCGGGTCGAGATAGAAGGGCGCCGGGAGCGTAAAGCCGGGCCTGCGGTTCGCGATCAGCGCCGCTAGCTCGCCGCCGGGCTCGGGCATTGCGGACATGCTGCGGTTTCCTTACGCACGCAGGTCCAGGTTGTCGGGATCGTAGGGCGACTCGTGCAGCACCGTCGCCTGCTTGCGCTCGCCGAGGATCTCGATGGTGAGCTCCGTGCCTGGTTGCGCGAACTCGCTGCGGGCGTAGCCGATGGCGAGACTCTTCTTCAGGCAGTGCCCGTAGTAACCGGAGGTTGCCCGGCCGATGATGCGGCCGCCGCGCTCGAACAGCGGCTCGTTGCCGAGCGGGTCGGCGTCCTTGACGCCGTGCACCTCGAGCGTCACGAAGCGGTTGGGGACGCCCGCGGCGAGCTGTTTCTCGAGTGCCTCGCGGCCGATGAACGGGCCCTTGTTCATGCGCACGAAGCGGTCGAGTCCCGCCTCGAACGGCGTGTAGTCGGGCGTCATGTCGCTGCCCCACATGCGGTAGGACTTCTCCATGCGCAGCGATTCCATGGCGCGCATGCCGACCATGCCGATGCCGTGACTCCTGCCCGCCTCGAACAGCGCATCGAACAGGTGATGGGCGTACTCGATCGGGAAATGCAGCTCCCACCCCAGCGCGCCGACGAAGTTGACCCGCAGCGCGTACACATCGACCGCCAGCCCGACTTCGATGACCTGCGCGGTGAGCCAGGGGAACGCGCCGTTGTCGAGCGGTGTGTCGGTGAGCTGGCTCAGCACCTCGCGCGACTTCGGCCCCGCGACCACGAAGCAGCCGCGGGTGTTGGTGATGTTGCGCAGTCCCACCGAGCCGTCGCGCGGCAGCGCCTTGAGGAGATAATCGCTGTCGTAGCGCTCGGCGGCGCCGGAGCTCACCACGTAGTAATGCCCGTCGGCGATCCTGGTGATCGTGAACTCGGAGCGGATGCCGCCGCGGCGGGTGAGGGCGTGCGAGAGCGCCAGCCGGCCGACCCGGGTCGGTACCTTGTTGGCGACCAGCCCGTCGAGCCAGCTCTCGGCGCCCGGCCCCGTGACCTCGTGCTTGGTGAAGGGCGTGAGATCGATGACGCCGACACGCTCGCGCATCAGCCGCGCCTCGTTGCCGACGTGCTCGAAGTAGTTGCTGCGCCGGAAGCTCCACTGGTCGCGCCGCTCGACGCCCGGGGGCGCGAACCAGTTGGCGCGTTCCCAGCCGTAGCGCTGACCCCAGACCGCGCCCCGTGCCGCGAGCTTGTCGTAAACCGGGCTGGTCTTCGCCGGCCGCGCGTCGGGACGCTCCTCGTCCGGGAAGTGGATGGTGAAGACGCTGCGGTAGGTCTCCTCGTTCTTCTGAACCACGTAGCGCTTGGCCGTGTAGGCGCCGAAGCGACGCGGATCCACCGCCAGCATGTCGATACCGGGCTCGCCCTCGACGATCCACTCGGCGAGCTGCCAGCCCGCTCCGCCCGCCGCGGTGATCCCGAAGCTGTGGCCCTCGTTGAGCCACACGTTCGGCAGGCCCCAGGCTGGACCTATGAGCGGGCTGCCATCCGGGGTATAGGAGATCGGTCCGTTGACGATGTCCTTGATGCCGCAGTTCTCGAGCGCCGGCACGCGGCGCGCGGCCGCCTCGACGTGCGGCACCAGGCGATCGAGGTCTCCGGGAAATAGGCTCCTGCCGAACCAGTCGGGCACGCCGTCCGCAAAGCGCGCCGGCGCTCCTTTCTCGTAGGGTCCCAGGATCCAGCCCAGGCGCTCCTCGCGCAGGTAATAGGACTTGTCCGATTCGCGCAGCACCGCGAGCTCGCGCCCGCCACGCTGACGGTAGGCTTTGAGCTCCGCGGACTCGTCGTACACGATGTACTGGTGCTCGACCGGGATCGCCGGCACGTTGAGGCCGAGCATGCGACCGGTCTGGCGGGCGTAGTTGCCGGTCGCGAGCACGATGTGCTCGGCGGTGATGTCGCCGTTCCCGGTGCGGACGCGCCACTCGCCGGACGGCGTGCGCTCGATGGCGGTGGCCTCGGTGTGCTCGTAGATCTCCGCGCCCGCGGCGCGCGCGCCCTTGCGCAGCGCCATGGTCAGATCGGCCGGCGCGATGTGGCCGTCGTCTGGATGATGGAGCGCGCCGACGATCGCCGGTGTGTCGGCGCTGCCGCCGAGCTCGATCAGCGGCCACAGCTCCTTCACCGCACCGGGGCCGATCACCTCGAACGGCACGCCGATGGTATTGGCGGTGCCGCAGTACTTCTGATACTCGTCCATGCGCTCACGGCAGGTCGCGAGGCGCAGGTTGCCCGTGACGTGAAAGCTCACGTCCTGGCCGGTCTCGGACGGCAGGCGCTTGTAGAGATCCACCGAGTACTTGTGCAGCTGTCCGACCGTGTAGCTCATGTTGAAAAGCGGCAAGAGACCCGCGGCGTGCCAGGTCGAGCCGGCGGTGAGCTCGGTACGCTCGATCAGCGCGATGTCCGACCAGCCTTTCTTCGCGAGGTGGTACAGCGTGCTCACCCCGACCGCGCCGCCGCCGATGACCAGAGCCCGAACGTGGGTTTTCATGGCGGCAGTGTAGCGACGAGCGGCAGCGCTCCGGACTCCAATTGCGACCGCGCCTTGCCGAAATCATCCGAGCGGCCGGGGCGGCGCTTTCAGCTCATACCGCTCATGTCATGCCGCGGGCCGCCTCCGCGAGGAAGGCCGAGAGGTAGGCCGCAAACGAGCGCCACACCTCGACGCGAAACGTCTCAGGAGCCGTGCGCCACAGAACGATCTCGGTCTTGGCCAGCATGGTGCGGGTACACATGCCGACGGGAAAGGCGCTCGCCTCCAGGTCGAGGGGACAGCCGGCGGCCAGCAGCAGCGCCGCCCGCGGCCCCTGAATCTCGACGCCGATCTGGCGGTGGCTCACCTCGACCAGCGAGCCGGGCACGCCCGACAACGCCGACTCGAGCCCGGCGAGCACGCTGGCGCCGGCCGCTTCGGGCGCGATGAGCAGCCACTCATCCGGTCCGAGCCACAGCGCCGCCCGTTCGCCCTGTACACCGGCGCGGCACGCCGTGGTCGGGATGGGTGCGCCGAAGGTCCGCTCGGCGGTGATACGGGCCGGCTCGCGGCCGCGCAGCACGATTCGCACGGCAGGCGGGAGAGGCCGCACGAGCGGGCTGTCCAAGAGCAGCGGGCTGCGGCGCTCGGCGCTCAGGTCACGCATGAATGCGCTTGCCTTCCGGGTCGTGGAACACCGGGGTTGACACCTGCACTGCCGTATCGTCCTGGGGGCCTGCAACGTAGAGCTTCTGACCCTTGCGGGCGCGTCCGCCCGCGACCAGCGCGAGCGCGATCGAGCGCCCGAGCACCGCGCTGTAATAGGACGAGGTCACGTGTCCAAGCGGACGAGTCGGCGGCCGTGAGCCCGCCTGCGCCATGACCTGCGCACCTTCCTCCAGCACCACCGCGGGGTCGGCGGTGAGAAGACCGACCAGCTGCCGGCGATCGGGAGCGGCCATGGCGGGGCGCATGAGCGAACGCTTGCCGACGAAATCCGCCTTAGCTTTGCCGATGGCCCAGGCGAGGCCGGCATCGTCAGGCGTCACCGTGCCGTCGGTGTCCTGGCCGACGATGATGTAGCCCTTCTCGGCGCGCAGCACGTGCATCGCCTCGGTACCGTAGGGAGTCATGCCGTGCGCCTGGCCGGCGTCCCAGATCGCCTCCCACACCGCCGGTCCAAAATCTGCCGGGACGTTCACCTCGTAGCCGAGCTCGCCGGTGAAGCTCACGCGGAACAGCCGCGTCGGCACGCCACAGATCCGGCCGGTGGCGACACCCATGTGCGGCAGCGCCGTCGCCGACAGCCCGACGTCGGTGAGACCTTCGAGCACCGCGCGCGCGTTCGGACCCTGCACCGCGATGACCGCCCACTGCTCGGTGGTCGAGGTGAGCCACACGTCCAGATCCGGCCATTCGGTCTGCAGGTAGTCCTCCATCATCGCCAGCACTCGCGGCGCCCCGCCGGTCGTGGTCGTGACGTGGAAGCGGTCGGCGGCGAGCCGCGCCACCACGCCGTCGTCGTACACGAAGCCGTCATCGCGCAGCAGCACGCCGTAGCGCGCGCGACCCGGGGCGAGACTGGTCCAGGCGTTGACATACAGGCGGTTCATGAAGGTCTCGGCATCGCGGCCGACGACCTCGATCTTGCCGAGGGTCGAGGCGTCGAAGATGCCGCACGCGCGGCGCGCCGCGAGGCACTCGCGCGCCACCGCCGCATGCAGGTCTTCGCCGCCGCGCGGGAAGTAGCGCGCGCGCTTCCACAGGCCGACATCCTCGAACACGGCGCCGCGCCCCGACGCCCACTCATGCATGGGAGTGGTGCGTACCGGGTCGAAGAGCTGGCCGCGCGCGGGACCTGCGAAGCTGCCGAAGCTGACCGGCGTGTAGGGCATGCGGAAGGTCGTGAGGCCGACTTCGGGAATGCTCTTGCCGAGTGCGTGCGCCACGATGCCGAGGGCGTTCACGTTTGAGGTCTTGCCCTGGTCGGTCGCCATCCCGGTCGTGGTGTAGCGCTTGACGTGCTCGATCGAACGGAATCCCTCCCGCGTCGCGAGCGCCAGATCCCGTGTGGTCACATCGTTCTGCCAATCGACGAACGCCCGGCCGCGAGCCTGCGCCGGACGGGGCAGGGCGCCGGCGAGGCCCGAGGACCGCGCCGCCGGTGCGAGGGGCGCCGGCCCGGCGCCTGCGGTGGGGCCGCGGCCGCCGGCGGGCCACACGGCCGTGCGGCCCCGCGCGGTCGCATCGAGCGCAGCAAGGCTGCCAGCTGCGTTGCCGTCGGCCAACACCGCAGCGAGCGCGTACACCCCGCGGCAAGCGCCGGCGCTGCGCACCCGCTCGGCCGAGGAGGCGGGCAGGAACGCCTCGAGCTCCGCGTTCCAGTCGAGCTTGCCGCGCGACTGCGAGTGCAGGTGCACGCTCGGGGTGAAGCCGCCGGAGATCAACACCAGGTCGCAGGGCTGGAGCTGGGTCGCGCTCAGCTCGCCGTCGGCGAGGCGGGCGCGGAGGACCTTCTTGTCGAACTTGCCGACCGCGGTCTTCGGGATCTCCTCGACAAACGTCCAGTTCTCCGGCACCTGCCAGCGGGCCACCCGCGGGGTAAGGAAGTCCGCGAGCTCCTCGGGCTTGGCCTGCATGCCGGGCCGCAGCACCACGCTGGCCAGCGGGCGCTCGCCCCACCGCTGGTCCGGCATGCCGATCACCGCGGCCTCCTGCACGGCCGGGTGCGCCATCAGCTGGTTCTCCAGGTCCACCGAGGAGATCCACTCGCCGCCTGACTTGATCACGTCCTTGATCCGGTCGGTGATCGTGAAGAAGCCGCGGTCGTCGATCGTGCCCACATCTCCCGTGCGCAGCCAGCCGTCGTCGAACTTCTCCGGAGCGGGGTCCAGATGGTAGGACCCGGTGACCCACGGGCCGCGGACCTCGATCTCGCCCTCGCTTACCCCGTCCCACGGCAGCACCTCGCCGTTCTTGCCGATCAGCCGCATCTCCACGCCGTGGATGACCCGGCCCGCGCGCATCCGCCAGTCCAGGTCCTCGGGCGTCCCCTCGGGCACTCCAGCGGGCGGCAGCGCCAGCCCGCCCACCGGGCTCATCTCGGTCATGCCCCAGCCCTGGATGATGCGCAGGCCGTAGCGATCACCGAATCGCTCCAGCATGACCCGGGGCGCTGCCGCGCCGCCCGAGTTGCCCAGCCGCAGCGAGGACAGGTCGACCTCATGGTCTTGTCCGTAGTCCAGGATCGCGTTCCAGATGGTTGGCACGCCCGCGGTGACCGTCGACCGCTCGGCGGCGATGAACGCGGTCAGGTGGTCGGGCTGCAGGAAGGGCCCGGGCATGTGCAGCGTCGCGCCGGAGAGGAACGCCGCGTACGGCAGGCCCCAGGCGTTGGCGTGGAACATCGGCACGATCGCCATCGCCCGGTCCGCCTCGGTGATGCCGAGCGGCGCCGCGATCGTCGCCATCGCGTGCAGGTAGGTGGACCGGTGCGAGTAGACCACGCCCTTCGGGTCCCCGGTCGTGCCGCTGGTGTAGCACATCAGCGCCGCGGCCCGCTCGTCCAGCTCCGGCCAGTCGTACTCGGGCTCCTCGGCGGCCAGCAGGTCCGCGTACCGCAGTACCGGCACCCGATCGCCCAGCGCCGACGCGTCGCCCGGGCCGTTGACGATGAACGCCTCGACGGTGGGCAGCTGGTCGGTGATCTTGGCCAGCAGCGGGACCAGGCTGTCGTCCACGATGATGATCCGGTCCCCGGCGTGGCCGACGATCTGGGCCACCTGGCCGCCGGGCAGCCGGATGTTCAGCGTGTGCAGCACCGCGCCCATGGACGG